>Ga0208879_1000304_pt1 | contig 52400 bp, 40 predicted proteins | sample Knorr_S15_td_Bot_FD_185605 | JGI IMG/M metagenome (GOLD analysis project Ga0208879, IMG submission 185605) | Marine microbial communities from Southern Atlantic Ocean transect - Knorr_S15_td_Bottom_ad_5009_LV_A (SPAdes) (version 2) | ecosystem: Environmental > Aquatic > Marine > Oceanic | place... | reverse complement strand
ATTGGAGTATTCTGTATGGATAGATGGAACAGATAGCGATTGTAATTATACCGATATTGTAGTATTCAATGTAGGAGTCGATGCAAGTATCAGCTACGATAATACGATTTGTGTAGGCGAAGATTTTAGTGCATCATCCCAAGTAGATGTATGGTCATCCGGTCATGTTTACGAGTGGACAACGACCTCCGACTTGATTATAGAAAGTCCAGATTCATCTGCTACAACAATAAGTTCAGAGACTGTATTAGGAGCAGGTGTTTTCGATAGTTATGATATTAGCCTTACAATAACCAATGAAGTAGGTTGTTGGGAAACCGAGCAGGGAGAAATAGAAGTTTACGAAGTCGTTGCAGACTTTACAGTATCCGATTCAATACTTCATTGTAGTCCGCAGCAGGTTAACTTGACAAGTCTGAATAATGATTATGTTGATAGTTGGGATTGGAGTCTGTATTTAAACAATTCTGATTTTACAGAATATCAGTTGCAAACTGATCCTTCTGACGGCTCTACATCATCCATTATTTATTTCATTGGCTATTATGATGTTGCCTTTAACATATCTTCAGAGCATGGTTGTTCTGATTCATTGTATAGTGATTCTATATTTGTGATGAATGATTTAGATCCTATTATAGAGGAGCTTAATCCGGAAATTTGTTTTAATGGGAATTCAGTATTAGAGAAGCAGTTTGAAGTTAATTTTAACTCTGTATTTGACATACCAATGGATGTTGTTCAATATAGTTGGATGATTACTCCAGAAGTTAATGTGTCTGATGAGGACGTCTCTAATTTAACTCTACTATTTACTGAGTCAGATGTGTATACGATTAGTTATATAGTTGAATTGGAGAATGGCTTTGGAACAACATGTATTTACTCAGCAGAAACAACACTTACCATTGGTGTTAGTGCCGACCTTACTGTACCCGAGATTGTTTGTGTAGGAGAGCCCTTTGAGGCACAAGTAGAAGTAGCTGTTGGGATTGGGTCAAATTCTCAATATCAATGGAGTTCAGAGTCTAATCTAAACTTTTCGGATCCAAATTCATTAATTACTCATATAACTGCTCAGGACACTTTGTCTGGTAACCAGGTTGATACTTATGAAGTTGAATTTATTGTAACAAATGACTTCGGTTGTTGGGAAGAACAGATTGGCTTTGTTGAAGTTTATGAGTTGGTGGCAGATTTTTCTGCAAGTGACACTGGTGAAATTTGCGCTCCTGTTGTCTTGAATTTTAATAGCTTGTATAATAATTACGTAAATTCTTATGAATGGTCATACACTGGAGAGAATTATTTAGGTGAATCTTTGAGTTATATATATCCACCAGACACATTAATATATGGTGACTTTTTTAATGAAATGGCAGTTTATGATATTTCACTTGCACTGCAGTCTATTCATGGATGTTCTGACACCATTACTAAAAGCTCATTATTAGATATAAAAAGGCCTTACCCATTCTTTAGTTTAGAAACAAATTACGGTTGTGATGGTGTGGAGATTAGTATTATAGATTCATCGTATTATTCTTCAAACATTGGACTTTTTACACAAAATGTATTTTATGATTCTACATTTTACAATTTGAATGATACTACGTTTATTACCTACCTTTTCCCGTATTCACAAACAACAGAATTAAATTATAGTTATCCTATAACTTTAAATGCCTTTCTAGGTCAGTGTTCCTCTTCATATACAGATACGATTATAGTTTTTCCTAAGCCAGTAATTGAAATTGTCTTATCTGACTCTATGGGCTGCCCTCCTTTTGAAGTAGATTTTACGGATAATAGTACTTATGTTATTGAGGATTCCTCGACTTACTATTGGGATTTTGGTGACGGTTCAGAAGCTTTTACTAAGAACACAGAACATACCTATGATTTACCAGGAGAATATGTAATTTATCACAGTGTTACTTCAGCAGACAGTTGTTTCAGAGATACAATTCTATCAACTACAATAAATGTTTTTGATTATCCTGAAGCATTATTTAATTACGAGACAAGCACCTTTTGTCATGGAGAGTCAGATATTCATTTCGAAAACACATCAATTTTTGAGACTGACTCTATTAACTCTTTATGGACTACTAGCTTTGATACGAGTTTTGTATCCAATGTTGAAAGTCCATTTATTTATTTTGCTGATACTGGTAGTTATTATGTTAATCTTCAAATCACTGATTTACATGGGTGTGTAGATGATACTACGCGGTTAATTGAAGTTGCTATATTAGATACATTAGTAAGTGCACCAATTTTAGATTATGTAACAATTGATGAACATAATGTGAAAATTGTTTGGCCTGAAAATCAAGATGAGTATTTCGATAATTTAAGTGTATATCATAGCACGGATTTACTTTACTGGAACTTAATTCATTATACTGGGGATCTTATTAATACTGAATTTATTCATGATTTAGTTTCAACAAATCAAGTGAATTATTATTCTATAATCCAACAAGATACTTGTGGTTATTATTCAAATATATCTACTATACACTCACCAGTATTGTTAACATTAAGTAGTCCCAATTATCAAGTAGTTGATCTTAGTTGGACTGATTATATCGGGTGGGAAGAAGTAGATTACTATGATGTTTTCAAATCTATAGAAGGTCAGGGTTTTGAATTGATCGGAACCGTGTCAGGTAACCTTCAAAGCTTCTCTGACTCTAGTCTATGTAATGTTATTTACACATATTATGTAGAAGCAAACAATTCATTGAATCAGTTTATATCTAGGTCAAATACTCAAAGTATCGAACCATTATTTATAGATTTTTCTATCCCAATAAACGTATCATATTCTACTGTAATTGATAATCAATTTATATTAACAGAATGGACAGAGATTTATGAAAGTGATATGACTTTTTATACCATTGATAGATGGGATGATTATTTTGGTTGGATTGAAGAATTTGATATTCTTTCGGAGTCGCCATTTTTAGATGTTGAAGTTGGAGTGAGTAGTCGTGAGTACCTTTATAGAGTGGCTTATGGAGATGTATGTGGTAATTATGGACCTGAAAGTAATTTAGGCTCTAATATTCTACTTGAGGGGACGCAGTATACTAGTCATTATTATATGTCTTGGAGTGCGTATCAAGCATGGAGTGATGATATAGCAGAGTATGTCATTCAATATTTTGACAGTGATAGTATGCGCTATATAAACCTTGAAGTACTTTCGAATACTACTTTCAGCTATACAGACAATGATCTATCAAAAGATGGTATTGACACTAGTTATTGTTATAGAGTATTAGCTATAAATGCAGCAGACGATCAAATTGTGAGCATTTCAAATGAAAGATGTTTTGTTGCAGAGCCAAAGATTTATTTCCCAAATGCATTTACTCCTAATAATGATGGATTAAACGAAACCTTTAAATATGAGGGAGTTTATGCTAAATCTATTAATATAGAAATATTTGATAGGTGGGGAAATGCAGTTTTCGTAAGTAACGAAGTTAATTTTGAATGGAATGGTTTGATTAATAACTCTGGTAATACCTGCCCGCAAGGGACGTATGTTGTACGTTATGACTTGAGTGGTTTTAATGGTACAATGATTAAAGATGAATTGATTCTATTCCTAATTCGTTGATATAGTTTTAAGTGTAAATATCTTAATGAATCACGTGTCATTAATTGCGTATAAATGTGTGCATCATTTTGGGGAAATACAAATTGAAAAAGCTGAACAATGTTTAGATTGTTCAGCTTTAAGAATAAATTAATATGTAAATAAACCTATCTATTATTTAGGCTAGGACTTAATCTTAAAGATTAAATGTATTTTGACTCTTTCTGTACGATTCTCTACAATCGAAACAGTAGTAGTAAGGCTCAGCCCAAGTCGTTTCCTCTTCCTTATTACAATTGTTACAAGTTCTCAATTGAGCTCTCGTATCATTTTCTCTACACTCAGAGCAATAGAAGTCTGAACCGTGCCAATTGGTCATTTCTTCATTAGAGCAGTTCATACACTGTCTGTAATGCTCATGACGATCTAGTTTTAGTGTTTCTAAGTGATCATCTAAATATAAAACCGGATAATCTAAAAGAGCAGTTCGTGTTCTTAAACGAGTATCTGGAGCTTGCTTAATACCAATTAATAAGATACGCTTACCTAACATTCTAGCTCTCTTAATCATCGAAACATAATCGGGGTCGCCTAAGGCAATTGCCGCAATGTCGTAAGAAGTATTAAGTCCAGCGTTATACAATAGCGAAGAAGCTAAAGCAACAGCTAAGGCATTTGTTTGCGGTTTGGCTAATTCATCATCCTGATAGTCAACCTCAAAAACATCGGTTACGAAAAAACATTCTTCTTTTAAATACTTGTAAAAGGCCTTCTGTTTATTAGGAGAAAATCCAGGTTTATTAGTTGGCATTGTACCATAGAAATACGTGCGAACGATATCTACATCAATCGTAAGATTGTTTAAAAGGTGCTCCTGAATAATCAAAGGAATCTTTTTATAATCTACATCATAATCCTCTTCACCATAGGCTTCAATCAAATATTTCTTGTTGTGAAACATCCAAGAACCATCGATGTATACGTGTGTTTTTACTGACATAACTTGTGGGGCGTTTTTTGTTAATATAAATTAATTAAAATTTCAACATTTAATTTCTACGCAAATTTAATACTATTTTAACGGTTAACAAAAATGTAAATGATATTTAATCATCTATATACGTTGCCTTTTGCATTATAGCTTGATATCGCTTTGTTCTTCTTTTTTGTCTTTGCTTCTTATTTGTTAAGTAGTAAATTGTAGTAATTGGGTTTGTAACTAAAGAAGCGACAGAGGGTTTAAATGGCTGTAATACGCCTTTGTATTGTAATACTCCATTTAATTTCACTTCTGAACTCTGTTCTGTTGAAAATTGTGTTTCTACAAATTCTAATTTAAATTGCTGCCAATCACCCTTATGGAGCAAGATTTCATCCATATAAATACTACTAGGATTCAAGTAAATTGAAATAGGGTTCCCTTGTATAAACTCATTAGTGCTTATAGATGCAGATTCAAAAGAAATAAATGAAATATGTATTGTATCACTAAAGGCTGCTCTAATTTCAAAATAACCAATGCTATTAGTAATGGTTCCTACTTTTGAATTCATATTTATAATATGAGCATTAGCTATAGATAGTCCATTTTCCGTGTTAATTACTAGTCCATAGCGTTTTAGGGAGTCAGTTTGCGCCAAAAGACTACTAGAAATTAAAAAATGTACAATTGTGAGTTTTAATAATTTCATATTGTAAATTTACTTTATTAAAATTACCAAAAAGTTAATTTGTGTTATGGTTGAGTTAAATTGGCTTATCAAGTCTTTTGAAGAATTAAGTAGTGATGAGCTTTTCGATATTTATTATTTGAGACAAGAGGTTTTTGTTGTCGAACAAAATTGTGCTTATCAGGATTGCGATGAAAAAGATAAGCATTCGTTTCATCTTTTAGCCTACCATAATAGTACATTGGTTGCGTATTTGAGAATAGTAAAGCCTGGATTTAGTTATACGGAGCCATCTATAGGCAGGGTAGTAACAAAATCTACACAGAGAGGAACTGGTATCGGTAAATTATTAATGGAGAAGGGAATTGAAAATGTACAGCGAATATTTGAGAAGCCTACTGTTCGAATTTCTGCTCAGCAATATTTAGTTCCATTTTATAAATCACTAGAATTTGAAACTGTAGGCGAAGGATATTTAGAAGATAATATCCCACATATTGAGATGGTGTATAGTGTGTAATAAGCTGTTTTTAATTGGTGGAAATTTATTTTTTTATTCAACAATTATAACTCTACTTTTGTAAATATGAAAAAAGTTGTTTTTTTGGATAGGGATGGAGTCATCAATCGAGAGATTGGTGATTATGTTTTTAGTTTAGAAAAGTTTGAGTTAAATAAGGGTTTGGATACCGCTTTAAATCATTGGAGTAGCATTGGGTTTTCTTTTGCAATCATAACGAATCAAGGTGGGGTATCTAAGCAGCGTTACACTAAACAGGAAGTTTGTCTTATAAATCAGTTTTTAATTAATTGGTTTGAAGAGCGAAACCTAAATTTATTAGAGATTTCTTTTTGTCCGCATCACAATTCTGTAGAGGCATGTATTTGTAGGAAACCCGACTCTTTGATGTTAGAGAAGATCATTGCTAAATACAATGTATCAATAGAGCATTCATTTTTAATAGGTGATAGTTTGCGAGATATACAGGCCGCAAATAAAGTTGGCCTTAAGGGGATTCAAATACAAGCAAATAGTAATTTGAACCATATAATTCCGATACAATGGTAAATCTAAATGGGACCTTAATCTCGAAGGATCAAAATTTATTTAAAGCTGGAAATAGAGCATTCACCTATGGTGATCAGCTTTTTGAAACGATTCTTTATAGCGAAGGTGACTTAAAGTTTTGGGAAGATCATTATTTCCGAATGATGGGTGGTGCTTGTCTTTTGCGAATGGAAATTCCAATTCATTTAAACATCGATTTTATTGAAACGGAAATCCTTAATACGATTAAGGCATCTAATTTAGATTCTAATTCGGCTAGAGTTCGACTAAGTATCTTTAGAACTGATGGTGGATACTACAAACCCACAAATAGAAGTTTGGAGTACTTGATAGAGGTTGATTCGCTAGATAATTCCTTTTTAGTATTTAATGAAACTGGTTTTAATATTGATGTTTTTTACGATCATCTAAAGCCTAAACAGGATTTGTCGACGGTAAAAGGGGTGAATTCTATCATTAGTGTTTTAGCTTCTATTTATGCTGAGGAAAATAATCTTGACGATGCTATCCTGTTAAATTCAGATTCTCATATTTGCGAAACAACAGCATCTAATATATTTGTGGTAAAAGCTGGAGTTATCTATACACCTCCCTTAGATTCAGGTTGTGTAGATGGAATTATTCGAAAGAAAATTATTGAAAATGCTTCTGTTTGGGGATACACGGTTGAGGAAAAGGATATGAAATCTTTTGAGTTGATAAAAGCTGAAGAAGTATTTCTATCCAATTCTGTAAAGGGAATACAATGGGTGCAGTCGTATAAAAAGAAAAAATATGAGAAGCATATTTCATCTGATATTTATGATAAGTTAATGAACTTGTAAAAGATTAGTTAAGGCGAATGTCTTTAGGAGCGTTAGCCCAAATTTTATAGTCTTCACCATTTTCATTTAATAGGCTCTTCCATAGTTTGATAACATCCCAGTCAAATAAAGAATCGTCTAATTGATCAACAATCCAAGAATTAGAATCAATTTCTTCTTCTAATTGGTTAACATCCCAGCCAGAATAACCTAAAAAGAATTTAATATCATCGGCATCTAAATCCTCATTATGAATTAAATCAACCACTTGATTGAAGTTTCCACCCCAATATAAATCATCAGTAATATGAATGCTTCCTTTAATTTTTTCTGGTACGCGATGGATGAAATATAAATTATCGGAAGCAACAGGGCCTCCATAATATACTTGAGCATTAAATTCAGGGAATCCATCTATAAGGTCTTCTAGATTCAAGCTGAGTGGTTTGTTTACAATAAATCCAACAACACCGTTTGTGTTGTATTCTGTAAGGAAAACTACAGAGTTGTGAAAAAAATCATCGTTTATTAGGGGTTTAGAAACAAGAATTTTCCCTTTTCTTAGGTCTGTTTTAATTAAAGATCTCATTAGGGCATTTGATTAAATTACTATTAAAGATAACTTTAATACTGTTTGATTCCAAATTCAAAGAGTACTTTTACTCGTAAATACGATTGTCATGAAGAATAAGATAGCAGATTTGAGAACTGATTACACTAAATACTCTATTGATGAATTTGGCTTGAAGCCCGATCCCATTCATCAATTTGAAGCTTGGTTTAATAAGGCGCAGAACTCTAATGTGAATGAAGTGAATGCTATGGTGCTTTCTACTGTTTCTCCAATAGGTATACCTAGTGGTAGAGTATTACTATTGAAAGGGATTGAATATAACGGATTTACATTTTTCTCAAATTACAAGAGTGCGAAGGGTAGTGATTTAGAACAAAACCCGAATGCTTGTATGACTTTTTTCTGGTCTGAGTTAGAGCAACAAATTCGTATTACTGGAAAGGTGAAAAAGATTGATGAAGCTCTGTCGGTAGCTTATTTTAATTCAAGACCCCGTGAGAGTCAAATTTCTGCAACGGCATCTGAGCAAAGCTCAAAAATAGAACACAGAGATGTTTTAACGAATGAAGTAGAACGCTTAGAACTCGAATTTGAAAGGAAGGAAATTCCGAAACCCGAGAATTGGGGCGGATATATACTTGAGCCAACACAAGTTGAGTTCTGGCAAGGTCGTTCGTCTCGTTTACACGATCGTTTTTTATACGAGTTGATAGATGGGAATTGGCAGATTTGCCGACTAGCCCCCTAAGTGTTTTTTAAGTCTCTTCGCAAGAATTTATCTAAATTCTCTAAACTCACCTTTTCTGTTAGTCTTCCCTGTTTAAAGTAGGCAATGCGACCCGTTTCCTCAGAAACGATGATCGCTAAAGAATCGGTCATTTCTGTAAGACTTGCTGCAGCTCTATGACGTAGCCCCATATGTATGGGGAGGCTAATTAAATCTGAAACGGGGAGCACACAACGAGCTGCAATAATCAAGTTTTTACGAATGATCATTGCTCCATCGTGTAATGGACTATTCTTATAAAAAACACTTTCTAGTAACGATTTACTTAGAGTCGCATTTATTTGTTCACCTGTACTTTCAAAAGAACCGAGTTCTGTATTTCGGGTGATGATAATCAGGGCTCCGGTTTTAGATTGAGACATACTGTAACATGCCTGTAATAGTGCATCAATATTAAGGTTTATATTTTTTTTAGGTTTCATAATACCTTTAAAAAACTCCTGTCTATTGGCGAATGAGGTATTTCCAATCATCAAAAGGAATTTTCTAATTTCTTGCTGAAATACGATTATTACAGCTAAAACTCCAACTCCAATAAACTGCCCTAAAATCTCACTTAATAATTCCATTTGTAGCGCTCCAACTAATTTCCAAAATAGGTAAGTAGCAGCTAATCCAATGAAAATCTTGATGGCAACTGTACCTTTCACCAATTTATACAACTGATAAAGTAAGGCAGTAACCAAAAGTATATCAAGAAGATCTAATATGTCTAAATCTAAAAATCCCAAATTCTAATTTTTTAACAAGTTAGTAATTTTTATGGCTTCCATAGCGGGCCTTACATCATGCACTCTCAGTATTGAAGCACCTTTTAATAAACTAGCTGTATGTACAACAGTAGTTCCATTTAGAGATTCAGCAATTTCGCATTCTAAGACTTTGTATACCATCGATTTGCGTGAGGCACCAATAAGTAAAGGAAGACCTAGTATCTCAAAAGAATTTAATTTTTTAATAATTTCATAATTCTGATTTAAATCTTTTGCAAAACCTATACCCGGGTCGATAATAATATCATTCAAACCTAGTTCTTGAAGCCGTTTGATTTTAGATTGTAATTCAGTAATAATATCTAAAATCAAATGATCATATGTATTTAAAGACGACATTGTTTTAGGTGTACCTCGCATATGCATAAGTATATACGGAACTTGTTTTTTTGATACTAAGTCAAACATTTCGACATCTAAATTACCTCCCGAAATATCGTTAATCATTGCTACGCCCATATCAATAGCGTTTTCTGCTATCTTAGATCTAAAGGTATCTGCAGAAATAAGTGCATTCGGAAACTCTTTCAGTATCGTTTCTATTGCAGGGAATAATCGCTCCGATTCTTCTAATTCCGAAACAAATTCTCCTCCAGGTCTTGACGAATAGGCTCCAATATCTATAAATGTTGCGCCATCAATTAACATAGACTCAACTCTTTTAAGCAGGAGTGAGTCCGAACTTACTCTGCTCACTGAGTAAAATGAATCGGGGGTTAGATTTAAGATTCCCATTACTTTTGGGTGACTTAAATCTATGAGCTTACCATTACAGTTTAGGGTTCTTTTCAAAGAATGTTTTTTTTAATTGTAGAAACCATTACTTTAGCATCAAAAGTAAAAATAATTCTTCTACAGATTCAATTCTAATGGGTAAAACCTCACAACAATACGATCAAATCATCGAAAAGTGCTCAAGTCTTTTCGAAAAAAAAATGAAAGATTACGGCAGTGCTTGGCGCATATTGCGTTTGCCATCACTTACCGATCAGATTTTTATTAAAGCTCAACGCATTAGAAGCATAGAAAATAAAGGCGTTCAGAGAATAGAAGAGGGTATAGCTTCCGAGTTTATAGGTATTCTTAATTACTCAATTATGGCATTAATCCAATTGGAAAAAGGCGTGGTTGAGCGACCCGACATGAATGTAGAAGAAGCAATGAAAGCTTATTTACACTATGCCAAAGAGTCGAAAGATTTGATGGAAGATAAAAACCATGATTATGGTGAGGCTTGGCGTGAAATGCGTGTGAGTTCCCTTACCGACTTAATCCTTCAGAAACTTCTCCGTGTGAAGCAGATTGAAGATAATAAAGGAAAAACTCTTGTAAGTGAAGGTATCGATGCTAACTATTTCGATATGGTAAATTATGCAGTCTTCGCTTTAATCCACTTAGAATTAGAATAGATGCAAAAGCTAAATAATATTGCGCGTACTATTGTTGGTGCACTTTTTATAATTTCGGGTTTAATAAAGGCTAACGATGCTGTTGGTTTCTCTTTTAAGCTTCACGATTACTTTGCTCCTGATGTCTTAGATATTCCGTTCTTATTGGAATATACCTATCCCTTAGCCGTATTTATTTGTATTTCGGAGATAATGTTAGGATTATCAGTGTTAGTAGGTGCTAAAATGCGCTTAACAGCTTGGTCATTATTATTTATGATTTTGTTTTTTGATGGACTTACATTCTATTCTGCCTACTTTAATAAGGTTACAGATTGTGGTTGTTTTGGCGATGCCATTAAATTGACGCCTTGGGAATCCTTCTCGAAAGATGTTGTTTTAAGTGCTTTAATATTCATTATTTTTGCTTTTCGCGATAAGGTTAAATACCAAACCAAAGCAGAGAATTCTAAAATGTTACCTCTCGCATTATTACTTATTGGCTTGTTTTCGTATTTTATGTTAGATTGGTTATTGCCTGTATACTTTACTTTAGCACTCTTCTTATTAGTGAGTTTAGTCAATAATTTTGTCTTAAAAGAAAAGCGCGAATGGACTTTAGCTGCACTTACGTTGATTACATGTTTTGCATTTAGCTATCATACCTATTCACACTTACCTGCGCGCGATTATAGACCTTATGCTGTAGGGAAAAACATTGCGACTGATATGGTTCTTCCAGAAGATGCAAAAGTAGATATTTATGAAGATGTTTGGATGTATGAAGTTGATGGTTTGGTAAATGAATATTCTACCGAAGATCAACCATGGACTATAGAGGGTGCTACTTTTGTAGATCGCGAAACGAAATTAATTTTTGAAGGGGATCATCCACCGATACACGATTTTTCTATAGAGTCTGATGCATTAGGCGATATTACGGATAGTGTTTTAACTGCTTCAAATGCTATATTATTTGTGATGTACGATTTAACGAAGTCGGATATTGATGCTTTAAAAGAAGTTGAGTTATTGATAAACTCATTGTCTGAAGAAGATGTTACGATTACAGCTATGTCTGCTACTACAGAAGCTCAAATGCTTAGGGTTAAGGAAGAGTCAGATGTGAGCTTTTCTTTCTATTTTACTGATGAGACAACTCTAAAAACAATTATCCGTTCTAACCCTGGAATGTTATGGCTGCAAGAGGGAACTATAGTAGGGAAGTGGCATTATAACGATTTCCCTTCTTCAGAAGATTTAATCAACCAATATTTAAGATAGACTTGTTTAAAACAGCCTTATATAAACTCGCTTATAGTCTACTAGTAATGTGGGGTGTAGCGAGTTTGGTGTTTTGTTTGTTTTCTATTCTCCCTGGCGATCCTTCACGGATGATGTTGGGGCAGAGGGATAATGAAGAAATGCGTTTGGCTATTCAAAAGAAATATGGTTTTGATCAACCTGTACAAAAGCAATACTTATATTATTTAAATGATCTTTCACCTATCTCTTTTCATTCGAAAAATGAAAATGATTTCACCCATGTAAAGAATCATAAGTATTCTGTTTGGGCTTCATCCTCTATTTCAGAATTCGATGTACTTGTTAAAACACCTTATTTACGTGAGTCTTTTGTTAGAAAAGGTACCTCTGTTACGAGTATTATAGCCGATACCTTGCCAAATACTTTTGTGTTAGCATTCGCGGCTATGTTCATAGCTCTAGCATTAGGTATTACTCTAGGAGTTTATAGCGCAGTGTATCAACACAAATTTATCGATCAATTTCTTTCTAGTATATCCGTTTTAGGAATGGCTTTGCCCTCCTTTTTTTCTGCCATAATTATAGCCTGGTTATTTGGCTTTGTCTGGCATAAATATACTGGCTTATCCATGACGGGAAGTTTGTTTGAAGTTGACGATTATGGCAATGGTGAATATATAGTTTGGAAGAATTTAATACTCCCAGCCATAACTTTAGGTATTAGACCACTTGCTGTGGTGATGCAATTAACTCGGAATTCTATTTTAGATATTTTAAGCGAAGATTTTATTCGAACTGCTAAAGCAAAAGGACTCTCATCTCGACGAATTCTATTTGTGCACGCGCTACCTAATGCACTCAATCCTGTTGTTACTGCAGCTTCAGGCTGGTTAGCTTCCATGTTGGCAGGAGCAGTATTTGTTGAGTATATTTTTGGTTGGAACGGATTGGGTAAAGAAATTGTTTACGCTTTAAACTTCCTAGATTTACCTCTGGTTATGGGGGCTGTTTTAACGCTTTCCATCTGCTTTGTTATTATTACAATCCTTACAGATATTATTTATTATTTCCTTGACCCTAAATTATGGGTATAATCACCCATAGGTAATTGATTTTTTTAATTCTATATTTATAGTCTACTCAATAGTATTTTAATTATTAATAAGTTTAGATGTTACATTATGGTTAAAACGATACATGTTTCAGCTTCTATGACAGCTGGTGAGCTTATCCGGAATTTCGATAAACTATTTTACGACCCTACAGAAAATACTTACACGAGCTTAGATGTTATGTGTGCTGATGGGACTGCCACTTGCTTGCATTTACAAGTTAAAGACTTAAGCCTAAAACCTGATTTTGATGAATGTGTTATTCACTTGAGTAACCAAAATATATTTGATGCTATAAAGGAATTTAAAGAAAAAGCTGGGCTACATGTCAAGTTAGATTATCTCAAAAATAGTTTAGCAATGTAAATTAGTTTTGTTTGTTGTTGTTTTTCGGTTTAACTCTCGGCTTTATGTCGGGAGTTTTACTTTTTTAGGACTTTTTTAGTTTAAATTTGTCCCTCATATTATAAAGCTATAGACTATGTCTGACGATAAGAAGGTCATCTTTGGAATGCATAAAGTTACCAAGGTTATTCCAAGCGGAAAACAGATCATTAAGAATATAAATCTTTCATTTTTTTACGGAGCTAAAATCGGTATTATCGGTTTAAACGGTTCTGGGAAATCTACCCTATTAAAAATCATTGCTGGAATTGATACTGACTTCAAAGGTGAGGTCTATTCTGATAAAGATTTTACGCTTGGTTTATTAGAGCAAGAGCCTATTTTAGATGATACTAAAACAGTAATAGAAATCGTTCGCGAAGGTGTTCAGGATATTGTTGATGTATTAGATGAATTCAATGCGATTAATGATAAGTTTGCTGAGCCTGATATAATGGACGATCCGGTTGCTTTCCAAAAGCTAATCGATCGTCAAGGCGAGTTGCAGGATATTATTGATGCAAAAGGTGCTTGGGAGTTAGATAGTAAACTCGACCGTGCAATGGATGCTTTAAGAACACCTGATGGTGATGCACTAGTGAAGAACCTTTCGGGTGGTGAACGTCGTCGTGTGGCTCTTTGTAGATTGTTATTAAAAGCTCCAGATGTATTATTACTCGATGAACCTACCAACCATTTAGATGCTGAATCGGTACAATGGCTAGAACAACATTTACAACAATATAAAGGAACCGTTATTGCCATTACTCACGATAGATATTTCTTGGATAATGTAGCAGGATGGATTCTTGAATTAGATAGAGGTGAAGGTATTCCATGGAAAGGAAACTATTCTACTTGGCTAGAGCAAAAAACAAAAAGATTGTCTCAGGAAGATAAACAAGATTCTAAAAGACAAAAAACATTGCAGCGCGAACTCGACTGGGTACGTATGGCTCCGAAAGCGCGCCATGCTAAAAGTAAGGCTCGTTTAAACAGTTACAAGCAGTTATTAGCTCAGGATACTAAAGAGAAAGAACAGAACTTAGAAATCTTCATTCCTTCAGGACCTCGTTTAGGATCTAATGTGATTGAGGCAAAAAATGTAAGTAAAGCTTTTGGCGATAAATTACTTTATGGCGATTTGAACTTCAATTTACCACCTGCCGGAATTGTCGGTATAATTGGACCTAACGGTGCTGGTAAAACGACTATGTTCCGTATGATTATGGGCTTAGAAACGCCAGATTCAGGAACTTTTGATGTTGGTGAGACCGTAAAAGTTTCTTACGTTGATCAAGAACATAAGTCTATAGATCCAGAAAAAACAGTATTTGAAAATATTACTGATGGTTTAGATAGCATGGAAATGGGCGGAGTGAAATTAAACTCTAGAGCTTATGTTTCTCGTTTTAACTTTAGTGGACAAGATCAAAACAAAAAAGTGAAAGTTCTTTCGGGTGGAGAGCGTAACCGTTTGCATTTAGCCATGGCTTTAAAGCAAGAAGGAAACGTATTGCTTTTGGATGAGCCTACCAACGATTTAGATGTAAATACATTGAGAGCCCTTGAAGAAGGTTTAGAGAACTTTGCAGGTTGTGCGGTAATTATATCTCACGATAGATGGTTCTTAGACAGAGTTTGTACACATATTCTTGCTTTCGAAGGTGATTCTCAAGTTTACTATTTCGAAGGTTCTTATTCTGACTACGAAGAGAATAAATTGAAGCGTTTAGGTATTTCTGAACCAAAGAGAATTCGCTACAAGAAATTGATGAATGATTAATAAAATCGACATATTAGCTATTGGCGTACATCCCGACGATATTGAGTTGGGATGCGCTGGTACTATTATTAAGCATATTGATTTAGGCTTTACTGTGGCTGTCTTGGACTTAACCCAGGGTGAATTGGGAACCCGTGGCTCAGCAGAATTGCGATTGGTGGAAGCTGGTACTGCGTCTAAAATAATGGACTTGTCATTTCGTGAAAACCTTGGTTTTGAAGATGGTTTCGTTACTGCTGATAATAAACAGTATCAGTTAGAAATTGTCAAAAAGATCCGTCAGTATCAACCTAATATTGTTTTGTGCAACGCTATTGATGATCGTCATCCAGACCATTCGCGTTCTGCTAATTTAGTTTCAACGGCATGTTTTTTAGCTGGTTTACCTAAATTAATAACAGAATTTAACGACGAGAACCAGGATGCATGGCGACCAAAACAGGTTTTACATTATATTCAGTGGAAACCTATAAAGCCTGATGTTGTTATCGATATTTCAGGTTATTTAGATGCTAAGATAAATGCTGTTATATCGTATAAATCTCAATTTCACAATCCGAATTCTGAAGAGCCAGAAACACCCATTTCTTCCCTACAATTTATTGATAGTGTGAAATTCAGAGCCTCCGAACTAGGGCGACTTATTGGTGTAGATTACGCCGAAGGATTTACAAGTGATAAGGCTATAGCGGTAGATCGATTAGATCATTTACTTTGAAGTTGAAGGTTGTAAGTTTAATTTAGCTTTTAACTTTAAATATTAAACTTATTTAATCTTTAACTCTAAAGTTTTCTTACCATCTAGATAAGCTTCAAATTCATCTCCAGTTTCCATCTTACCTACTCCAGCTGGGGTTCCGGTGTAAATCAAGTCACCTTTTTTAAGAGTCATAAATTTTGAAACGTATTCGATAATCGTATCTATGTCGAATAACATCTGATCGGGATTTCCTTCCTGAACTTTCTCACCATTCTTAAGCAAGTAGAAATCGAGACTTTTTAAATCTTCTTTCTGATACCAATTTCCAATAGGAGCAGAGCTGTCAAATCCTTTAGCTATTTCCCAAGGCAAACCTTTCTCTTTACATTCTTGTTGTAAATCTCTAGCAGTTAAGTCCAGTCCAAGACTGATTTCATTGTAGTATTTATGTGCAAATTTCTTGTTGATAGATTTCCCCACTTTCATAATCTTCACCACAAGTTCAAGCTCATAGTGTATATTATTACTAAATGGAGGAAGATAGAATTCGTGAGTTCTTAATAAAGCAGTATCGGGCTTCACAAAAAAGATAGGTTTTTCAGGCACAGGGTTATTCAACTCCTTTGCGTGATCAACATAATTACGTCCAATACAAATAATCTTCATATTTTATCTAAGTACTAGTTTTAAATTTAATCTTCAAATTCAACTTATTTATTGAAACTTCTAAGCTTTATAGCCGTTAAAACTTTTTTAGTGTAACGCGGGAAATCTGCATTTTGAATCCATCCGTAATAGCCGGGTTCTTTATCCATAACATCTAATACTTTCTTACCCTTATGTTTTCCGAAATTAAAAATCTCATCTCCATCCCCATCAAACTTAATCATTCCAGCAAGATCAGCATTGGGTTGAGTTGGTTGAGTGAAATCAGCCAAAGATTGAGAGTCGTTATTCAATTCATCATAACGCTCTACTTGCGCCTTTAAAATCTCGTAAGTAGCTCTTGTATCCGCTTCCGCACCATGCGCTCCAACAAGCTCCTTATTGCAGTAAAATTTGTAAGCTGCAGAGAGTGTTCTGGGTTCCATCTTGAAAAATACCGACTGCACATCAATAGAACGTCTATTATTCATATCAAAATCTATATCAGCTCTAAGGAATTCCTCAGCAATAAGAGGTAAGTCAAATCGGTTTGAGTTGTAACCCGATAAATCTGAATCTTTAATAAAATTATAAATCTCTATCGCTAGCTCAGGGAATGTAGGGCAATCTTTCACCATTTCATCGGTGATACCGTGAATGTCCGAAGATTGTTTTGGAATGGGCATTTCAGGGTTTACTGTCCAAGTTTTGCATTCCTCCGTTCCATCATTCTGAACTTTTAAAACACAAATTTCTACAATTTTATCTTTTCCTACTTGAATACCGGTGGTTTCTAAATCGAAAAAGGCTAATGGTCTGCTTAGTTGTAAATTCATAATTTATTAGGTAAAAAGAAAAGCACCAACCTTAGTTGATGCTTTCAGTAATTATATACTTGTGTTTGGATCAAATGCTTCTAAGTAGTCTGAGAATCTCTTTAAGAACATTCCTCCTAAAGAGCCATCTACAACGCGGTGGTCATAAGATAGTGAACAGAACATTTTATGACGAATTGCAATTACATCGCCCATGTCAGTTTCTATTACTGATGGCTTTTTAACAATTGCACCAACTGCCATAATAGCTACTTGAGGTTGGTTGATAATAGGAGTACCCATTATGTTTCCAAATCCGCCAACGTTGGTAAGTGTAAATGTACCTCCCGAAACTTCATCCGGCTTTAAGTCGTTACTTCTTGATCTACGAGCTAGGTCGTTTACCGCTTTTGTAAGCCCCATCAAATTCTTTTGATCTGCATCCTTAATTACAGGAACAATAAGGTTGCCTGAAGGTAGTGCTGCAGCCATACCAACGTTAATGTGCTTTCTTTTGATGATGTTTGTACCATCTACAGCTACGTTAATCATTGGAAAGTCTTTAATTGCTTTTACTACCGCATCAACAAAGATAGGAGTGAAGGTGATTTTTTCTCCTTCGCGCTTAAAGAATTCATCTTTTACTTTATTTCTCCAGTTTACGATGTTGGTAACGTCAGCTTCAACAAATGAAGTTACGTGAGGAGAAACATGCTTAGACATTACCATATGATTGGCAATCATCTTACGCATACGATCCATTTCAATAATCTCATCACCTTCCATAGCTGGAACAGATGGAGAAGAAATATGAACCGCAGTTGTACTAGCTGCTGGCTTACTTGCTTTAGGAGCAGGAGCCGCTACAGGAGCAGAACTTCTATTTGATAAATAGGCTAAAATATCTTTCTTGGTAACTCTTCCTTCTTTTCCAGAACCTACAACAGTTTCTAGTTCAGACATAGTAATACCTTCTTCTTGAGCGATAGAACGTACAAGAGGAGAGAAGAATTTATTTGAATCAGAAGATTTTGGAAGTGAAGTAGTTTTACTTACTTTTTCAACTACCACATCGGCTACAGCAGCTTCTTTAGGAGCTTCATTATTTGCCTTAGGAGCAGGTGTACTTGCAGCAGAAGCATCCGTTTCTATAATCGCAACAGCTTGACCTACAAGAACAACATCATCCTCGTTGAATAATTGCTTTATAAGAACACCTTCTACAGCAGAAGGAACTTCAGAATCTACTTTGTCTGTAGCAATCTCTAAGACAGATTCATCCATTTCTATAGTCTCACCAACATTTTTGAGCCATTTAATAACGGTTGCCTCAGCAACACTTTCACCCATTTTAGGCATTATTAATTCTACTTGAGCCATATGATTATTTTGCTTTGTTCTAATTCAAAATTCGTTGGGCGAAGATACAATAAATGCCCTTGTGTACCAAGAAATGAGCTTCTTGAAGAGTGCTTATGCTAAGCGATTTAAGTTTTTCAAGAGTATGTCTAAATCATTCTTTAATCGATACTCCTTAGCATATAGCATATTAAGTTTGAAAAGTGTTAATTCTGAGTATTCTGATTTAAGATGTGAAACGGGATTCAATACTCCTTTTTTAATCTTAGGTAGCGCATCCTTTTCACCTTGTTTGTTATAAGATACCCACGATTTTAGGCCGAACAGCACCGATAATATGTTGCTTAATAAACCTAAAAAGCTTCTTGAAACTAAGATTAAGATAGGAAATAAAGCGAGTAGTAGCACACTTGATATTATATCGAACATACGCTTATTACGTACATTTTCAGGCTTATTAATACTATTCAATTCAAAGGCATATAACTCACCTTGAGTGTTTACTGAGTTTGAACCAATAACGTACATGCTTTCTTCAGGTGCAATTTTGAAGTCTAAATCGTGTTTGTCTATGATAGACATATGCGAAATGATTTTTTGTGCAGAAAGATCCTTCGAACAGAAAATCAATTCATCAATTTCGTAAATCCCTACCGCTTCTTCTAATTGATTCATTAGACCCACATACAAATCGTGGTGTGTATCTTTCTTATCAATATGTATAAATCCAATAAAACCAGTTTTAATTTCTGTTTGTTGCAGTAGATTATAAACGCGAACACATTCTTCTTCGGAACCAATAATTAAGAAGCGTTTATGGACTTGCTCTCCCCATTGGAAAGACTTCATCTTTAAGAGTTTGAAAATGCTTCTACTCAGTAAAATCGAAATCCCTGTACCCACTGACCCCATTAGTATAAGAGCTCTAGAGAAACGTAAATCTTCGGGTAGTAAAGCGTAAATAGCCAATAATGTAATTAAACCATAAATGGTTCCTCTCACTAGTTTCGACAATTTAAAGGGTTTATCATAAACGCCACTCAATTTATCAATTCCTAACCATAGCAAGATATAAGCAGGGATTACTGCTTGCCAAAAGACATCTGGATAAGCTCCACCTTCAATATATCTGTGATTCGCTTCCCAATAATTCTTCAAGTAGATCATTCCACCAAAAATTACGGCAGCATCAAATACAGGCAAAGCAATCGTATTAAAGAATCGATGTGTAATAGATACAAAGGCTCTTAAATAAATTGCCAAATTGATCAATGTACTAAATAGCCAAGCATTCTTTTTAGAGAAATGCTTTTTTGCGAATATGATCATGGCCTTATAGAAGATAAAAACGTAGTTTAAACTTCCTTTTTTAGTGCTTTCCCCTTTGTAATGTATGATCCTAGTTTCAGGAAAATAGTAGTTTTTATATCCGCCTTTAATCAAGCGATAAGAGAGGTCTATATCCTCGCCATACATAAAGAAAGTTTCATCTAACAAACCAACTTTATCTAAAGCCTCCTTGCGCATAAGCATATAAGCTCCTGCAAGAATATCTGCTTCGTTAGTTTCATCTTCTGGTAAATGCCCCAAATGATACGCACCAAATCGTTTAGATTTTGGGAAGATGCTCGATAATCCGAAAATCTTATAAAAAGCTACTGCAGGAGTGGGTAAGCTACGTTTAGATTCTGGCAAGAATTTACCTTTTCCATCTACCATCTTTACACCAAGACCACCAGCAATAGGGGTTTTGTCCATAAAAGCTACACTCTTTTCAAAAGTATCTTCTTCTACTATGGTATCAGGGTTTAATAATAGGAAATATTCTCCAGTAGCAATTCGCATTGCCTGATTATTGGCAACAGCAAAACCTGTATTTTCTTTATTGGCGATGAGTTTTACCCAAGGGAACTTTTCGGCTACCATCTCTACCGATTGGTCTACAGAATTATTATCGACTACAAATACTTCAGCGTCCATATTTTGGATGGCTTTATGTACCGATTGTAAGCACTGCTCAAGAAAGTACTTTACATTATAGTTGACAATAATTATAGATATTTTCATAGTAGACTTAACTATTTATAGAACTTTCATAAGGCAATCTATTGGCTATAGAACGACCCAATGTTATTTCATCGGCATATTCCAATTCATCACCAAAAGCAATACCTCTAGCAATCGTAGACACTTTAAGTGTATAAGGTTTTAGCTTCTTGTAAATATAAAAGTTGGTGGTATCACCTTCCATAGTCGTACTCAGTGCAAAGATAATTTCCTTCACCTCGCCTGCAGCCACTTTTTGTATCAGCGATTCTATATTCAAATGTTGCGGACCTACACCATCCATAGGAGATATAATACCACCCAAAACGTGGTAAAGACCTTTGTATTGTTGTGTGTTTTCTACCGCCATTACATCGCGAACATCTTCTACAACACATAGGGTAGAAGCATCTCTATTTGGATTTGAACACAATTGACAGATTTCTACATCAGATATATTATGACATTGGTTACAATAACGAATGCCATCGCGTAGGTCTTTAATAGCTGAAGCAAAACGATTTACCTCGTCTTTTTCGCGCTTTAGCATATTTAAAACCAGACGTAATGCGGTTTTCTTTCCTATACCCGGAAGTTTGGAAAACTCTTCTACTGCTTGTTCTAATAACTTTGATGAGAAGTTCATAGCCCAAAAATAGCTTTTTACCTCTAAGTATCCATAGGATATTATATATTAGATTTTTAAAAATCATACCTATGAGTCCCGGAATTATTACAACTGTTCTGCTTGCCTATTTCGCCCTGTTAATATTCATTTCAAGAATTACTTCTGACGATGAGGGAAATGAAAGTTTCTTTGTAGGTAACAGAAAATCTCCTTGGTATATAGTCGCTTTTGGGATGATAGGTGCAAGTCTATCTGGTGTAACCTTTATTTCCGTTCCAGGATGGGTGGCGACAAGTCAATTCTCCTACTTTCAAATGGTATTGGGATATTTGGTGGGTTATGCGGTAATCGCAACTGTTTTAATGCCGCTCTATTATCGACTCAACTTAACGTCTATTTATTCATATCTAGAAGATCGATTTGGATTTTGGTCGTATAAATCGGGTGCTTTTTATTTCCTATTATCTAGAACTATAGGTGCCGCTTTCCGTTTGTTTTTAGTTGCCAATATTTTACAAATCCTCGTTTTTGATGCCTGGAATATTCCTTTCGCTGTTACGGTAGCCTTAACCATAGCCCTTATTTGGGTGTATACTCATAAGGCAGGAATAAAAACCATTATCTGGACCGATACGCTGCAAACACTCTTCATGCTTATTGCTGTTGTATTATGCTTCTACTACGTAGCAGATGCCCTGAATTTCAGTATTAGTAATGCAATTGAACAGATTTCCTTATCAGAATATTCCAAAATGTTCTTTTGGGACAATGCAAGCTCTGCATCCTTCTTTCCTAAACAATTTTTAGCAGGAGCCTTTATTGCTATTGTAATGACCGGTTTAGATCAGGATATGATGCAGAAAAATCTGTCTTGTCCCAATATTAAAGATGCTCAAAAAAATATGTTTTGGTTTAGTATTGTACTGGTCTTTGTAAATCTATTGTTTCTAGGGCTTGGTGCATTGCTTTATATTTTTGCTAAGCACTTTGGAATAACTGCAACTGGCGACGATTTATTCGCTACCGTTGCCATGCACGATAGTATGCCAATAGCAGTAGGATTATTCTTTTTATTGGGATTAATTGCTGCAGCATACTCAAGTGCGGATTCTGCACTTACCGCTTTAACAACGTCCTTTTGTGTAGATTTTTTAGATATCGAAAAGAAGGAGAAGAGTAAACAAGTAAGCATTCGTAAACGCTCTCATATTCTATTTTCCGTGATTCTGTTTGTAGTCATCCTCATCTTTAAACTCATTAACGACGAGAGTGTAATTTCGGCCTTATTTAAAGTGGCAGGATATACTTACGGTCCTTTATTGGGGATGTATGCTTTTGGTTTGTTTACCCAATGGAAAATAAAAGACCATTTGATTATTCCTGTGGTTATATTAGCGCCTATCTTAAGTTATGTACTTCAACTAATAGCCCCTATTTGGTGGGGATTCCATTTTGGTTTTGAATTACTGATTGTAAATGGAGTGCTTTGTTTCTTAGGGATGATGATGATAAGAAAGAAAAACTAAACTGCGTGTAGGTTCAACCCCTACAGGGTTGTGAGTTCATCACTAAGCAAAGAGCCTGAGACCTGGCAAAGTGTGCAGGTGAGACCCTAAGTCTATACAAGATTTTATCCTCTACGAGGATAGCTTTACCAGATTCAATCTTTCAGTTAATAGGTATCCTAGTAGAGGATGTATTTTTGTTATGGCTGTCCTGTTTACCTAAAAAAAAAGAAGAGAAAAAAGCTAACACTTGAACTCACAACCCTTTAGGGGTTGAACAAAACTCAAAAGAAGTCAAACAAAAATCGGTCTTCAAAACAAACCTCATAGTGCTTAAGAAGTTCTACGTACTCATCTTTAAAAGTCTTCTTTCTATGATGTTCTTCTTGATTTTGGAAGTATTTATAAACATTATCAATTGCTGAGCAACTGTAAGAAAAGGCTCCGTAACCACTTTGCAATGAAATCGTATAGGAGTTAAATTGTTTTGATTGATAAATTTCGAGCTGTCTTTTTTGATGTCGCGGACTAAATCTGAAATGGACTCTTTAGGATTCAATCCTATGAAAATATGCACGTGATCTTCAACGCCATTTACGATGATAGCTTTATGTCCATTATTTGTTATAATCCCACTAATATATTTGAATAATGTATCCCTAAAATCGTTCTTAAGTAAAGCAATTCTATATTTTACAACAATAACTATCTGTACATGAAGCTGGCTAAAACTAACTGGTTTCATAGTTCAATTATTATAGAATTATATGACACTAATTTAGTGAAAATCTAAAAATTTAAATAGGGATTTATAGTTTAATGTTAAGAACCGCTAATGGGTGAGTTGAAAATCCCCACAGCTAATTCTGTCCATAAGAGTAGAAATGCAAAGAGTACTAGAATTAGCAAGACAAGGTAGTATTTAGAGGTTTTAATCTTAGCGTAAAGCTTCAGACTCAATAATCCTGTACCGAATAGGAGTATTGCTGCAATCACAAAATCTGAGAGAGCCCAAACTACTTGATCCGTAAACTGCATAGCTATAAGAGGTATACTCAAAAGTATAGCAACCGTAATAAGGATTTTATAGAGCTTACTCATAGCAAGTTATGTGAAAATTCATCAAGTAGACTTTTTCTTTTTCAACCAGAAGAATATACTAAGCCCCAATACAACCAAGCCAGCTGAAATCATTTCGGCTTGTGTAAGACCATTATAGAGTTCGTTGTTGATACGAATCTTTTCGATAGAGAAACGTTCCAAACCATTAAATATTAAGTACACACCAAACAACATCCCCGGAGTACTAAAGCTATTTCTAAGCTTCCAGATAATGGTAAATAAAATAACAGCCATCATTGCCTCGTAAACAGCAGTAGGGTATACTGGATTCGCTAATTCGTAGCAATAAATACCAAGAGGATCTGTACAATCTGCCATTCGTTCCCCAGCACGAATTACATTATTAGGGTAGGTATAAGCCCACATCCAGTCGGGCAGGAATTGCATCCATTCTGGTTTAGGTTTTAGGTTCGCAATACCCCAATCGCCATCGCCCGACATATGACAACCAATTCTACCAATTCCGTACGCGAGCATTAATGGAGCAGCCATTGCATCGGCTATAACACCTGTTTTAATTCCGTATTTCTTTACATATAATATTACTGCAAAAGCACCACAAATTAAACCACCATAAAAGGTTAACCCACCACCAGACAATAATTGCCCCATAGGGTCGGCAATAAAAGCATTCCAGTTTTCTAATTGGTGAAAAATCTTAGCTCCAACCAATCCAGAACCAGCAGAAATCAATAAGATGTTAGCGGTTAATTCCTGAGGTTTTACATCTTCCTCTTTAGTGCTTAATTCTGTAAACTTATTGGTTTTCTTTAAGTAGTAAGTATAAGCTAAACCAATTGCTAGACCTATAAGGGCACCGATTCCAGAACCTTGAAGCGAGAACAGGAATGAAAAGGTATCGTCTATAAAATAGTCGTAGTTGTTATAAGCGAATAAGCCTTTGAATCCTACGACTAAACCGACTAGCGAGTGACGCAGAAAATCTTTGATGTCAGTAGGTTTTCCTAAAATAACTTTTTTACGTGTAGTAGGAATGATTCCTGCATCGTTCTTTTCAGTAAGATCTGTGGCAATAAACCAGCTTCCAGCTAAAAAGGCCATGGCTATAAAGAATCCAAATGTTTTAAAAGGTAGCGGAATAAATACGCCTGAAATATATTCTATTAGGTGACTTAGTGTAGGGAACATATATATTAATTTAGTATTTCGGCATAAACGTTTCCGTCTTCAGCAAATTCTTTGAGTTTAACTTTTATACTTTGGTTTCTTAGTCCCGGATCGTATTGAACCTTCACCTTAACGTAGTTTTCGGTAAAGCCTTGTATATATCCATCTTTATTATCGTGTTCGAATAAAACTGTTCGGGTAGAACCTAAGTTCTTTTCGTAGAAAGCACGCTTTTTCTTAGCCGATAATATACGCAACATTTTACTGCGTTGATGACGCACACCTTTATCTACAACACCCGCCATTTCTACAGCTTCGGTATTAGCTCTTTCAGAATAAGAAAATACATGTAAATATGAAATGTCTAAGTCATTAAGCAGATTGTAAGTTTCTTGGAAAAGCTCATCGGTTTCTCCTGGGAATCCTACGATTACATCGACTCCAATGCAGCAATGCGGCATTTTTTCTTTTATACGAGCAACACGTTCCTTATAAAGTCCCGTAAGATAACGACGCTTCATTTTTTTCAATAAGTAATCAGAACCCGATTGTAGAGGAATGTGGAAGTGAGGTACAAAAATATTCGAATTAGAAACGAAATCAATGGTTTCGTCTTTCAATAAATTAGGTTCAATCGACGAAATACGAAGTCTAGAAATCCCTTCAACCTTATCTAATGCTTTGACCAATTCTAAGAAAGTGTGTTCGTGTGTTTTGTTACCAAATTCACCTTTGCCATAATCACCAATATTTACGCCAGTAAGTACAATTTCTTTGATATCTCTATCAGATATCTCCTTCGCATTTTTAAGGACGTTTTGAAGATTATCACTTCTAGAAATCCCTCTAGCAAGCGGAATGGTGCAGTAAGTACATTTATAATCGCATCCATCTTGAACTTTCAAGAATGCGCGAGTTCTATCGCCAATAGAGTAGGCTCCTTCAAAGAAATCGGCTTCTCCAATTTCGCAAGAATGCACTTCGGCGCTGTCTTGTTTGCTTAAATCTTTTAGATAAGAAGGCAATTTGAATTTTTCTGTTGCGCCAAGGACTAAATCTACACCCTCGAATTTTACAATTTCTTCAGGTTTCAACTGAGCGAAACAACCTATAATAACTACATAAGCCTCTGCGTTTACCTTTAAAATCTGACGTACTAAACGCTTACATTCCTTATCAGCATTCTCGGTAACCGAGCAAGTGTTAAGCACATAAATGTCTGCGTGTTCTTTAAAATCTACTTTTTCATAACCTTCATCCTCGCACGAGCGTGCAATGGTAGAAGTCTCCGAAAAGTTGAGTTTACAACCTAATGTGTGAAAAGCTACTTTCTTCATAATCTAAAATCGGTGCAATTTACGAAAATAAGGGGATTGAAAATAGCTTGTGTATTTGAATTGGTTTCTGTGTTGCTGAGAATTCATTTATCTATTTCGACAAGCTCAATATGACAAATGAATTTCATGATTACATTAATTGTCATCCTGAGCCTGTCGAAGGATAAGACAATTCTTAGCTAATTTCGACTTTACAAGAACTATCAAGACAGATATGATTTGAAATATCTATTTTAGAAGCTTAAACCCAGTCTATGCGTAATTTCCTTGTAATCATTAGCATTTTAGCTTTACACGCCTGTAGTTCAGTTGATAAGAACATCGATTCGAAGATGATATTTAGATACAATGAGTCTGCTGGAATACACTCTTTTGATCCTGCATTCGCCAAAGATCAGGCTAGAATTTGGTTTTGTAATCAAATTTACAACAGTTTAGTTCAGCTAGATTCAAATCTACAAGTACAAGCTTCAATAGCTACAAGCTGGAATATCTCCGAAGATGGCCTTCAATATGACTTTGTAATTCGGAGAGATGTGCAGTTTCATAAACCTTTAGATAGGGTTTTAAATATTGATGATATTATTTATTCTTTGAATCGTTTGGTAGACGAAAAAACGGCTGCTCCTGGAGCTTGGGTTTTATCTTCGGTAAATAGTGTTTCATCGCCTAATGATAGCACAATTCATATTGAGCTTTCGGAGCCAAATCCCGCATTTTTAGGTTTACTTTCAATGCAGTATTGCTCTATACTGCCAGTGGAGTCTGATTCGATTTCTAATTTCTTTGAAGCGCCAATTGGTACAGGACCATTTCATTTTCAATTCCATAAAAATAATGTGAAGTTGGTGTTGAGGAAAAATGAGCATTATTTTGAATCTGAAAATCGAATACCACTTCCATATTTAGATGCTGTAGCCATTAGTTTTATTCCAGATAAACAAACAGCCTTTTTAGAATTCATAAAAGGGAATTTTGATTTCCTATCGGGAATAGATGCTTCCTATAAAGATGAGTTGTTAGATGCAGAAGGGAATTTACATTCTAAGTATCTTGGTAAAATCAACTTTAGTAAGCGCAACTATTTGAATACAGAATACTTAGGTATTCTGATGGATGAGAATCAAGACAATAGTGCATTAAAAGATGTTCGTGTTCGACAGGCTTTAAATTTCGCTTTCAACAGAGATTTGATGATGCAATATCTTCGCAATAATATTGGAACGCCTGCGCACAGTGGCTTTATTCCAAAAGGACTTTCTGGCTATCAAACAAATATTGGTTATAGCTACAATCCAGGTTTAGCTAAAGAGCTTTTAGTAGATGCTGGATTTCCGAATGCGGAAGGGATTCCTGTAATTCACTTAAATACAACCAGTTCTTATGTTGATTTATGCGAGTATATTCAACACGCTTGGCAAGAAATTGGTTTTAAGGTTGAGGTAAATGTTAATCCACCTTCCACTCATAGACAGCAAGTATCTAAATCTCAGCTCTCCATTTTTAGAGGGTCGTGGATAGCTGATTATGCAGATGCAGAGAATTATTTAGCTCTTTTTTATTCTAAGAATCACAGTCCGAATGGACCTAATTACACGCATTTTACAAATACTGAATTTGATGTTTTATACGAAGAGTCTATTCGTATTCCTGAATTAGAAAACCGGATTCCTTTATACTATAAGATGGATCGTATTGTAATTAATCAAGCGGCAATTATCCCTTTGTATTACGATAATGTGATGCGTTTTTCTCAGTCGAATGTAAAGGGATTAGGATCGAATGCAATGAATTTATTGGACTTGAAAAGAGTGGTGCTAATGAATAATTATTAATTAGTCATCAATCATTACTAATTAATTTCCACATCACTGCGTATGGCTTGATGATCAGATAACTTTGCATCTAAGACTTCGAAGTTATAAGCAGACCAATTATTATCAGTTAAAATATAATCGATTCTGAATGGAAATATCAACTGTTGGTATGTAGCTCCAAAACCTTTGCCAGATTCTAAGAATGCGTCTTTATGATTATCTTTAAGCCTCCTGTAAATATAACTTTGTGGAACATCGTTAAAATCGCCACAAAGTAAAGTAGGGTAAGGGCTGTCGTTAATAGATTCAATAATTGTTTCTACCTGATTTACTCTTATTGAAGTTGCCTTATTAATCTTTTTAGAGATTTTTTGAGTTTTATTCTTAAACTCATCTTCTTTACTGTCATCATCCCATTCTTTAAGCAAAGCATAATCCTCATTACCTAAATGCAGCGATTCTAAATGTAGATTGTAAATACGTATAGTGTCGTAATGAACTAGCATATCCGCAAAGTAAGACTGATTGGTGGAGTTCTCCTTATATAAGATTTCACCAGAATTGATTATTTCATATTTACTGTAAATATGATTAAATCCATTTATGGATTGATAAGGGTAGTTCAGACTTGTGGAAATTCCTTCTCTAGCTTCTTGTAGACATAAGATATCCGCATTTTCTTGTTTTAAAAAATGAGCGATTTTAGATTGATGCACTCTGACTTCTTCTTTTTGCCCACCACCGAAATAGAATAGCTGACTGTTGAAAGTTAAAATGGAAAATGAATTGTCTTTAGCGAGTGCTTTAAATTTACTTTTGGTTTGAAATACAGGAACACTAAAAAAGTAACTTAAGATCAAAACACTCGCTGATAGGTATATCACTCTATTAAATCGTACAAGCCAATAAACAATAAAGAATGAGTGAGTCAGTAAGAGTATAGGGTAGCTAATAGCTAAAATAGCTCCTAATGAGAAGATTTGAGGGTTTATATAAGGCGATAGGAAAGCGCAAAACCAAAGTAGTACAAGTACTATATTGATAATGTAAAGAAGCTTATTTATGAGAGATAAATTCTTCAATCTTACATCTTTTTACTGTTCTTAAACAAGTATTCTTTTTCCTTTTCTGTTAAACTGTCATAACCAGATTTTGCAATCTTATCTAGTATACTATCAATTTTCACAGAGCGCTTGGCTTTATCAGATCTAAATTCATCATCCGTTTTAGATCTTTTATGAACCGTTTTTAGATGCTTTTTTGTGAACAAATCTAAAAAGGAAGCTATAAGAGATTCGATAGATGTGGTTATGTCTTTTCCTTTTTTCCATTGCGTAATAAAAAGGACTCCAACTAAGGCTCCTCCGATATGCGCTATATGGCCTCCAGCGTTTCCATCGGGAATACTAATCACATCGATAAAAATAGAAGCAATCGCTAAGTATTTAATAGGAATAGCGCCTAGGAATATAAGATTGACTTTATAGTTCGGTACATAAGTTGCAACTGCAAATAAGATGGCCAAAACAGATGCTGAAGCACCAATTAAATGGCTAGAATGATCATTAAAAGCCGGGAGTAAATTATAGGCGATTAAGAAAGTTAAAGCACCTGTTAAGCCCCCGAGTATATAGATGCTGTATAATTTCTTGGCATTGAAGTACTGTAAGAATATTTGTCCCGAAAAATACAACCACATTAAATTAAAAAGAATGTGAAATAAACCTTCGTGCGTAAACATATAGGTAATTGCAGTCCAGGGTTTGAAAATGAAATCTGTAAACTGAGAAGGGACACCGAACCAATTGATTAAACCAATACTGTTATTCTGAAATAGGAATGATAACGTTTTAATAAGATGTACCAATACATAAACTGCCAAATTGATGTAAATCAGCTTGAATAATGCGTTTGCACTCGTAAACTTATGTTTTAAATCGTTCAGCATTAATAGAAATTCAGATCGTTTTTCTTCCAGTATTTAATCAAAATAAACCCAAACAACATTCCTCCGATATGGGCAAAATGAGCAACGTTATCTCCAGCTGAGTTTTGTACGCCTCCAATAAATTCTATGAGGCCATAAATGATTACAAAGTATTTTGCTTTAATTGGAAATAAGAAGTTAAGGTATATAAGTTGATTTGGGAAAGACATTCCGTAAGCGAGTAGAAGTCCAAAGACAGAGCCAGATGCCCCTACAACAGGAGTGTGATAAAGACCATATAAAGACCGAGCCTTATTAAAAAGTGGACTTGTAGAATTGAATGTACCATTATGTATAAGCCCCGAAATTTGCTCTCCAGTAAAATGAGCTTCTAAACCGATTACTTGAAAGTGAATAATCAAATAGTGTAGAAAAGCAGCTCCAAAACCAGTAATCAAATAATAGTTTAAAAAACGTTTAGGACCCCATCTATTTTCAATCTGAGTACCAAACATCCAAAGCGCAAACATATTAAAGAATATGTGTGCCATACCGCCATGCATAAACATATACGAAAGAAACTGCCAAGCACTAAATTCGGGCGAATTGTAATAATACAGACCTAAAGAGTCATTTAAATCATAATGAAAAAGCTGTATTAAAGTATATCTCGCCAGGAAAAATAAGGCATTAATAATGATTAAATTTTTAACCACCATTGGCATATTCGAAAATCCACTTCTACCTAACATTATTGGAATCGTTTTAAAAGTTCATTCATCTCTAAGATAATTGCTGTAGGTTTATTATGAATGGAAATGAAAGGGCTTTCACAAGCAAATAATTCATCTACCAACTGATTCATTTCTTCAGTATTTAAAGCCTTTCCGGTTTTAATAGAATTGCTTAAAGCTAAGCTCTTCGCCATATACTTATGTGTGTCTGATTTCCATGCATCACATTCATTTTTATACGAATCGAGTAAAGAATCGATGATTTTATCTACCTCTCCAGCTTTAGTCTCAAAAGGAACGCCGTTAATCATCAAACATTGCTCTGTAGGAATAGTGATGTCAAATCCTAGAGATTCCACATCGTTTATTATTTCCTTAAACAATTCCATGTCTCCTGGTGATAGATGGATTTCTTGTGGAAATAACAATTGCTGACTTAATGGGCTGCAATTTACTAAAGACTTAAAGTATTGCTCGTACAAAACTCGCGTATGTGCTCTTTGTTGATCAATAATTAAGAGTCCAGATTTTAACTGCGTAAGAATAAATCGTTGTTGTAATTGAAATGCAATGCGAGTGCCTTCAATTTGAATATCATTTTCTAAACTCGTAATTTCCTTTTGATATTCGGGAATAGCTGTATTTAAGTCATCTTGAATCTCTTCAAACAGCGCTTCCCAATGCTTTCCTTTTTCAGCTGAATTATTACTTCTAAACTTATTTACTGGAGTAGAAGGAGCACTAATTCCTCCAGATAAAGTAGAATGACCAATTTCTTTCTCTTGCTCAAAAGGATTGAAGCTTGGATCTACTTCAATAGTGGGTGTTTTTATCGCTCTATTTTTAGAGGTAATTGGAACTTGATAATCTGGATTTAAACTAAAATCGATGCTAGGCGCAATATTGTATTGACCAAGAGAACGCTTTAGGGCTGAGCGCAAAATTGCATAAACACTGCGTTCGTCTTCAAATTTAATTTCTGTTTTAGTAGGATGTATGTTCACATCAATCTTGGAAGGATCAATGTCGAGAAATAGAAAATACGAAGGATGCTGATCGCCCTGTAATAAACCTTCCATAGCATTCAATACAGCGTGGTTCATATACGATGACTTGATGAATCTGTCGTTAACGAAAAAGAATTGCTCTCCACGAGATTTCTTTGCAAACTCTGGCTTACAAACAAATCCTGTGATGTTTACGATGTGCGTTTTTTCCTCTACCGGAACTAATCTAGGATTGTATTTTTTCCCATAAAGACTCACCAATCGCTGACGTAATGATTCTTTAGGTAATAGGTATTGTTCCTTTTCGTTATTAATTAATGAAAAGGATATGCTTGGATGCGCTAGAGCAATGCGTATAAATTCGTCTAAAATGTATTTATACTCAGCTCTATCAGATTTTAAAAAATTCCTACGAGCTGGAACATTAAAGAATAAGTTTTTTATTGAGAATGAGGTTCCATTAGAGCATGTACATACTTCCTGCCCCTTAAACTCCGAGCCTTCTATAGTCAGCTTTATGCCTAATTCAGCATCATGTTTTTTTGTTTTTAATTCTACTTGAGCAATAGCGGCTATAGAAGCTAATGCCTCACCTCTAAATCCTTTTGTTGTTAAAGCGAATAAATCCTCAGCAGAGGAAATTTTTGAAGTTGCATGACGCTCAAAACACATTCTCGCATCTACTTCGTTCATTCCAGAACCATTATCAATAACTTGAATCAATGTTTTGCCAGAATCCTTAATAATGAGTTTTACATCTGTCGCACCAGCATCAATGGCATTTTCCATTAATTCCTTTACCGCAGAAGCAGGTCTTTGGATAACCTCACCTGCGGCAATCTGATTTGCAACGTGATCGGGTAGTAGAGTAATCAATACTTAGATTTTTAATATCCAATAAGCGATTAGACAGAGAATAATTATAATGACAACAACGCGTAATGATGAAGAGCTGTAACTCACAGTAGATTTCTTTTTCCAAGAGTTCCTAAAGTGACCTTTTTCCAATTTACCATTCTGTTTATTGTCCGCTGTGTCTCTAGCTTGTTGAATTCGCTCTTTACGCTCGTTGTAATAACGAGTGGGCATCTCAAACTGCTTATAGCTTGGCGATTTAAAAAAAGTAGGTAATTTGGGTGCTTTCATCAGTACTCAAAAATAGAATATTAATTCAAAAAAATAGCAGCCCGAAGGCTGCTTTCTTTAGATTCTTTTCAACTGCTGTTTCATCATTTTCACTTGATCTTCTAGCATATTGTGTTTGTCTAGTTTCTTAACCTCAGCAAGTAGAGTAGTAGCTTCGCGCTTTCTTCGTCTAGACATAGCTAAACCAGCCATGTTTAATTTTGCTACTGCCTTGTCCGTATCATTTCTCAAGCCTAAGTTTAGAGCTTTCTTAAAGAATTTCTCAGCTTTATTCATTTGTGTTTGAGAAAGCACCAAACCGTTTAAATAATAGAAGTAGGCTTCTTGAGATTTAATTAGTTTTTCAGGGTGCTTTATCTTACTCAATGTAGCTTGAGCCTTTTGCATATCATTCTTACGCAAGTGGTAAAAAGCCTTAAGAATACGTTCGTCTCTGAAAATACTTAAGATGATTAATCCCATAAATAGAAGGATCACAATCCCATATCCAATTTCACCTTCTGTGAATAAGTATATACTAGCTGAGAAGATGGCTAGTGTAAGTGCAATTTTAATTTCCTTGTTATACATAAATGTAATTTTTGGCGAATTTAGTTAAGCCATTAGACTTGCTAAAGAAAAATCGTAAAAATTAAGATTTAATTTTTCTAATCTTGTATCCGATGATGGCATACAAGATAGTCATAAATGGACTTATGATGTTGAAAAAACAATAGGGAAGATAGGTGAGTGTAGAAACACCTAGGACACTAGCTTGAGTTGCTCCACATGTATTCCATGGAATCAGTACTGAAGTAACAGTCCCAGCATCCTCTAGTGTTCTACTTAAGTTTTCTGGAGCTAAACCTTGATCTTTATACGAATCCTTAAACATCTTTCCAGGCACTACAATCGCTAAATACTGATCTGATGCGGTCATATTAAAGAAAATACAAGTTCCTGTAGTTGTAGCGATAAGTGAAGCTGTATTTGTTGCTAATTTCATTAAGGCAGTAGAAATACATTTTAAGAAGCCTGAAGCCTCCATCGCTCCTCCAAAACACATGGCACAGATAATTAACCAAACTGTGTTTAGCATTCCATACATTCCTCCAGTACTCAATAAGCCATTTATCATTTCGTTATCTGTTACAATACTTATTTCTCCAGACATAGCATCAATAAGTGTTATAAATGAAGCCTTAAAGTAATTATTGGCATTGCCTAAATCAGCAATAATTTCTGGCTGAAAAACAACAGCTGCTAATCCACCCAAAAGTGTTCCTGCAAACAGGGCAGGTATAGCAGGTACTTTCTTCACAATAAGAACAACAACAGCAATAGGTACCATAAACAACCAAGGAGTAATTACAAACTTTGATTGTATAGCTGTTAAAATAACGTTTATATCAGTAGGCGAATTAGAAACATCTAAGTTGAATCCTAAAACTAAAAATATAATTAATGTTATTACAATAGAAGGGAAGGTGGTGTAGGCCATATAGCGAATATGAGTCACTAAATCTGTTCCTGCCATAGCTGGAGCTAAATTAGTGGTGTCTGATAAGGGAGACATCTTATCGCCAAAGTAGGCCCCTGAAATGATTGCTCCTGCAACCATGGCTTCAGACATGCCTAAAGCTTGACCGATTCCAAGCAATGCCACCCCAACAGTAGCAATTGTAGACCAAGAGCTTCCCGTTGCAATTGATATAATAGCGCTAACAAGACATGCGGCTACCAGAAAGTAGGTGGGATTTACTATTTGCAAACCATAGTATATCATAGCCGGAACAATTCCACTTATTAACCAAGTTCCCGCAAGCGATCCAATAAGTAATAGAATGAGAAGCGCGGGTAAGGCGTCTGAAATACTGCTTTTTATTCCTTCCAGTATTGTATCCCATTGCGTACCTCTTCGAGCTGCTAGGAGAGAGCAAAATGCAGCGGATAATACTAAAGCTATTTGATTTGCTCCAGATAAAGAATCATCACCGTAGTAGTACACATTTAGTGACAATAGCACGATTAAAAATAGTATAGGTAATAAGGATATTCCTAGGGAAAGTGGTTTTGTTTTATGCATCTTTTTAAATTTTGATGCGTAAATATAATTGATTTAAATCTTTATAAAACTAAAACGGTACCCATATACTCAAATCTAGATTCAGTTAGCTTAGAATAAACAACAATCTTATAGATAAATAGATTGTTAGCTCCTGCATTAATGTTTAATCCATCCCAACCGTTAGAGATATTATCCGTTTCAAAAACGAGCTCTCCCCATTCGTTAAATATGACCATTTGATAGTCTTTAACTTTTGATGGATCAGCAACGGGTTTAAATATGTCATTAATTAAATCGCCGTTAGGAGTAAAGCTGTTTGGAATAAATAGGGTTAGATCTTTTTCATTAAAGAGTAACCTTAAGGTATCATCGTGCTCCACAACGTAATCAAAATTTACATTTTGCTCTAAAATAGCATTTTCTCTAGTCCAGTATTTAAATCCCATATCTATACTAGGAATAGCTTGTAGTAGCAATTCTGTACCGTCGCTATATTTATGACTATTCGGAAAGAGATCTAATTCGTAACCATTACCAAGTACTATTCCTGCATTCTCTGGTTCTACAATAAAACTCAATTTAAATACTTCATCTAGATGCGCAATAATTGAATCTGATGCTTGAAGTGATAAATTGTAGTTTTCTGTAAATGGATTAACAATGTTGTCATTAACTGACGACCAATTGTTAAATATAAAATTATCATCAACATCAATAGTAATATTGTATGACTGGTTGTATACAAAAGAAAGGGTCTTAGGTAATGCTATTAAAACTTCTCCATCAACACTAATTACCCCGCCATTAAGATGTGAAATATCAAAAGTAACATCAAATTCTTGCTGAATATAATGCGCTGTAAGTGAAGCGTTTTCAGTAATAAATAAGGTTGTTGAAGGGTTGTTTGCATCTCCAATACTGCCATCTGTTATTTCCCAGTAATCAAATATGTAGCCCTCAACAGGTGTAGCCTCTATGGTGGTTGCTCCATAGAAAGTTAAATTTATAGGAAAGCTGTTGTAAATTTCTCCACCCAAAGTAATTGTTCCCGTTTGATTCGGGGCAACATTTAGGGTTATTGTTGTGTTAGGTATGAAATGAGCAATAATTGTATCGTTCGCACTTAGGTTGTAAGATATTTCCGGGCTTGTTGGATCTGCAACAGAGATTGCGTTGGAAAATTCCCAAGATTCAAAAACATATTCATCAGCTGGATTAGCTACAAGTTCTTGATTGATACCTCCAAAATAGGAGCCATTAAATGGATAGTCAATTAAATTAAACCCATTCATCTCTACATCACCAGAAAGTGGTGGGTCTATTATTATTGTGATGTTATAAGGTCCTTCAATTCCATAATCATCTTCGTAACAATCTAGAATACCACCATTTATCATCTCACAGCGCTCATCAATAAAGTCACGCATATCTTGAACGTTATTTTGCCATGTGGTCATATTACCTCCCCACTTAGCAATTTGCAGAGGCATCTCAGGTTCAATGATCGCAATCAAGCTATCTAAATGTCCAATTAAGAAATCACAACTAAAGTAGTTATTTGATAAATCAGTCCATCTATTTATATAATCAGCAAAAAACTCATCATTATCGAGTAATGCATTCCAAATAGGCACATGTCCTTGTCCGCCGGGATCTCCAATACTTTCAGGGTCGCAAGGGTTTGCTGTAGGGCTTTGAGTAGGCACACCGGTATAGTTAGTTCCATGATCAAAGGTGTTATCCATATCCCAAAGTGTATAGCGCCACTTCCTTTTATCACCATCCGGATGTGTTCCTCTCCACCAGGCAGTATTCCAATTTAACCAGTCTGCATTAACGATATAGCTATTTAATATATAGTAATCAATTAAGCTCCCTGTGTTGTAAAATTCTTTCGCATGATCATAGTTTAACTCTACACTCATATCATTTGAAAGGATGTAATTTTGAATATTTGTCCAACCGGTATCGGTTCCATATTCAATCCAGGTACCTCCCCAAGTTTTTAAATAGTCAACATAACCTTCGTCCTGATCGTAATAATAATCTGTAAAATCAATATCGTCTACTTTTTCTCTCACTTCATATAAACCCCAATATTCACCATTTAAAAACACGATACATGGCTCATAAGAACGCTCATCCATCCTTAGGTCAGCAATTTGTGAAAGTGATTGTACGTATGCATCACGTATGTGTGCTCCTGAACCACCGTATGAAAAAGGATAATTATCATTTGCGGCTGCCTTAATAATTAATCTTTGATACTTGTCACGATCTTTGGTTCTAAATATTTCGTCTTTAATGGCATAATTGTACCCAAACTGATCTCTTGTTATATAATCAAATCCCCTTTGGTTGTACGCCCAAGAATCATTTCCATGCTTATTGAACTCTCCGCTAGCCTTATCTACTAAAATTCCGTCTCTATAATATTCGAAAGTTCCATGAGGTTCTATCCAATCATTTCCCCCCAATAAATTATCTACCTGATTACCAGAAACCGAAATGACAGGAACTGTATAAGTGTCAGCAATAAAAAATGTTCCATATTCAATAAAGCTTTGGTGATATTCGGTGTCATCACTTATTGCAATCGCTTTAACAACGGTTGTTTCGGTCAATTCAATAGAAGATAAGTATGGGGTAGAGCTTGCTGAAGGATGGTTACCATCAGTTGTGAAATAAATATTTAAACTTGGATCAGAAGTGCTCAGTTCTAAGTTGATCGTATTCGGGTAATTACCAGGTGCAAATGAAAATAAAGGTGTTTCAGTATAGCCTGTTAAAGCACCTATGTTAGAATTGTTTGGGCTAGGATTTGTAAATATCCCCCAAGTGTCTAGACCGTCGGAGGTTCTACCTCTGGATTGATTGGTAAGGCAGGGTCTGATAAAAACTGAATCGATAACAGTTGTTCCATCTGGTGAGGTAAGAATGGCCCATTCATTGCCTTTGGTTTGATGTATCTTGAAATTTGTGTGAATATTTGTGCCCGTAATTTCATCTCTACCCGAAGCAAAAATTGTTAAATGATCATTGCCATTAATTTGGACTGAAGTATTTATTTGGTATTTAGTTAAGTTATTTGCTTTATCACTTAAATAATAACCATTTAAATCAATCGAAGTAGCTCCTGAATTATATAACTCAAACCAGTCTTCATTTTCACCATAATTATCAGAGAAATCACTGTAATTAGCGGCAGAATATTCGTTAATGACTACTTGAGAAAAACAGATTTGATGTAAAAATAAACTGAGTATTAATAGAAGTCTCATAAATTATAGAAGTTAATCTGTTTTGGAATAGCAATAAGTATTCCAATTCTAATTGGTATAAGTAATTTTAGATTGAATTATTTTAACATTTGAAGGTCGAGATAAATATTTGTAAATTAACGGTTTGTTAAAAATAAGTCACTATGAAAAAAATACTCTTTTTCTCCCTTTTAATAAGCATGTCGTTTGTTAAAGCTCAAACGTATACACTTACATCATTAATTGTAAATGGGCTTAACGAAAATTGGTGTGGTGATATTGAGGAAATTTACTTTTTCGGATGCTCAGGAAGTCCAGATTTATACATAATTATGTATGATCAAGATAATGAGATAGTCTATCAAAGTAATTCAACTGATAACTCCAGCAACTTAGAGTTAACGTTGAATATAGATTTAATATCTCCTTCCTATAGTATATGGCTGTATGATGAGGATGCTATTTCTTCTGATGATTTACTAGGTGTGTTTACTTTCGATTTAAGTCAAGTAGGTAATTTAATCCTTACTGACAGTGGATCAACGATTACCATAAGCTTATTAGAGTCGATTGAAGGGTGTACAGATCCGAATGCTTTAAACTTTAATCCTACCGCCACTACTAATAACGGAACATGTGAATATTCTACAGAATGCTTGAATACTGAAAGTTTATTATTAATTGAATTAGTAACTGATAATTGGGGCTATGAAACTTCAATTGAATTAACAGGTTATAATGGAGATTCGTATTTGAATATTACGGAATTTAGTAGTAATTCAATAAATAATTTTGAAGTATGCGTACCCTCTAGTGGCAGTTACTTGTTTACGATTACTGACACTTACGGAGATGGGATATGTTGTTCATATGGAGATGGTTATTACTCTATTTCTATTTGCGATGAAATTATAGCAATAGGTTCAAGTTTCGGTACGGAAGAAATAGTCATGATAGAAGCATGTGATTATGAGGACTCAGACTTGCTTGGATGCCTTGATTCCGAAGCAATAAATTACAATCCCTTGGCAAATGTATCCAACAACAGCTGTGTGTATTTCAACTGCCCTGATGACTTTATTCCGACTAATGAAAACGTGTTTTTCCCACCCGAAGGAAGTACCATTTTTGAAGATGAAATTCAACTACCGACAGCAACAGCAGGAGAGTTGTATGAAGAGTACATCCAGTTTTACGCACCTAATCAGATAGAATTTGATGGTACAGTAATCGTGTTTAATTATGCAACTATAAACTCGATTAGCAATTTACCTAACGGACTACAGTACCAGTGTAGTAATAGTACTTGTACTTTTTATTCAGAAGAAACGGCTTGTATTGGCCTTTTGGGAACACCTACCGAAACGGGTGTGTTTGACTTAGATATAACAGCAAGTGTTTCTGTGAGTTATGATGCCGGCATATTAGGTAATATAGATATTGATTTTGACATCCCCTATTATGGTGGAAATACCTATCTAGAATTGGCTGGCATAGATGCAGCTACAATAAATTCTTTTATACCTTCTTTTGTATTAGTAGTTCAAGAATCAGATGAGGTACTAGGGTGTACAGATTCAAACGCTAATAATTATTCGCCACTTGCAAATCAAGATGATGGATCGTGTGATTACGCATTAGAATGTACTGATCAGTTAGCGTTAATTAATCTTACAACAAGCTCTTTTGCCTATGAGGTTTCCTGGGAGTTACAGAATAACTTAGGCGATATCGTAATTGAATCTAATGAAGTCTACACCAATAATTCATCATATGAATATGAAGTATGTTTAGAATCTGAATCGATTTATGAATTAGTGATGAATGATTCATATGGTGATGGCTGGTCTGATAATCAAATCCAAATTAGTATTATCTGTGAAGGGGTTTCTAGTATTTTATTATCGACTAGTTTAGATGATAGTTACAAGGACTCTGTAGAATTCATTAATTCCTGCCTTATTATAGAAGGCTGTACCGACTCTCTCGCTATTAATTACAATAGCACTGCAAACTGGGATGACAATTCCTGCGAGTACCCATTATTGGGCTGCACAAATACTGAAGCAATAAATTTTGATAGTGCAGCTCAGCAAGATGATGGTTCTTGTGCTTATTTTGAATGCAACAATATTGAAGACCTAGCAGAAGCAGGGTTTTACCCACCATCAGAAAGTACGTATAGTGTAGATTCAAGTTCGGTTTATTTACCAAATGCTATGCTTAATGTGTTTTACGATCAGTATTTACAGTTTTATGCTGAAGATACAATGTCTTTAGAAGGATTAGAAATAGGTTTTATTTCAGCAAAGATTCTCAATATTAACAATATGCCTATGGGAATGTACTACCAAACATCCTCGGTAGATTCAACCTTTTATCCAAATAATGTAGGTTGTATTGGCTTATTTGGTATTCCAGAAGACATCGGCATATACAACTTAGCTATTGATGCTCAGGTTACGGTTGAGGTTCTAGGTAGCCCTATTACTTTTAATTTACCCTACAGCGGTGGAAATATTTTATTGGATCTAGTTTATTCAGATGGCGATTATACTACGCTTAATAACTTCATTCCGAGCTTTGTAATTGAAGTTCAGGAGTCAGACGGAAATGTGATAATTGAAGGATGCACGGATCTACTTGCTGTTAATTACAATTCTCTAGCCTCCATTAATGATGGGACTTGTTTGTATTCTCAGACAATAGAATTAATTTCAGGTTGGAATTTAATGTCTACCCATATAATTCCTGAATTGGAAGACATTACTGAAGTGTTTAGTTCTGTAGTGTCAGATATTGTAATTGTGAAAAATAATAATGGTGATGCATATTTACCCGAGTGGAGTTATAACGGAATAGGAAATATGTTAATAGGAGAAGGATATCAACTTAAAATTAATGCTACATCTGAATTGTTAATCGTAGGAGAACGAATATTCCCATCCTTAAATCCAATTGCACTTAATGAGGGGTGGAGCTTTATAGCCTATCTAAGATTGGCTCCAGCTCTAGCTGATTTGGCACTTCAAGATTTAACAGAAAATAATAACTTGATTATAGCAAAAGATAATTATGGTAATGCATATTTACCTGAATGGGATTTTAATGGAATTGGGGAGTTTGTAAGTGGAAGTGGCTATCAAGTAAAAATTGCCACAATGGACACATTACTGTACCTATCAGACGATGAAAATTATTAGTATTAAAACAAAAAAAAGCTCAATTAAATTGAGCTTTTTTTTTAATGGTGACCCCGGCAAGATTCGAACCTGCAACCGTCACATTCGTAGTGTGATACTCTATCCAGTTGAGCTACGGGGCCATTGTTTCGCAATGCGGGTGCAAATATAGAAAAGGTTTTGTTTATTTCAATGTTTTTCTAAGATGTTTTCTTCTTAGAAAGCAATGAATAAGTTAACATTCAAAATTTCAAATCATTACATATTTAAGAGTTTAGTTTGTTTTTACGTTTAAAGATTTTTTTTGCTAAAACAACTTTTGACTCCTCTTGATTAAAGAGTCTTTCAATGTTCTTTTTATGTGTAAAAATCACCAATACAGCCACCATTAAAGAGAAAATAACCAATGACTTATTAGTGCTTTGAAAATGTGCGATTATCAAAATAGGGAACGAGCAGGCAGCAAGAATAGAGCTAAGTGATACAAATCTGCTTACTATTAGAGTTGAAATAAAGACCAAAATTGAAAACACAGACGCCATAGGATGAATGGCAATAATTACACCTAATAAACTTGCTATTCCTTTCCCCCCTCTAAATCCTATATATATGGGGAAAATATGGCCCAATACAGCAACTAATCCGAGCGCCAACATATAATCTATAGATTGATTTCCAGCCAGATTACTTAATACAGTAGTTGCAAACCAGCCTTTTAGAATATCGAGTAGTAAAACGAGCACACCTGCTTTCTTTCCAATAACTCTAAAAGTGTTTGTTGCCCCGGCATTACCACTTCCATGTTCTCGTACATCTAAGCCATAGAACCTTTGCCCAATCCAAACTGAGCTAGGTATAGCTCCAGTAAGATATGCTAAAAGAAGAAATAGGTAGGTCATGATTTGGTGTTAGCTGCCGCAATTTATACTTTCTTACACAAAGAAATGACTACTAGATTAAAAATTACATTACATAGAACTCAACTTAACCTGATAATGCAAAGTAATATTTAGCATTAAACAAGCCGCTATAATTACTATCAATTTCTAAAGTAATACACTTCTACCTTTTCAAGAATATTGATTGGTCTTCGGTAGCAAATTTCTATATTTACCTTTCATGAAAAAATATAAAATGAAAAAACTTAAAGCATTAATAGTTGATGATGAAAAACTCAGTAGAGATATGCTTGAATTATTAGTTTCTAAGCACTGTCCGGTAGTTGACGTTATTGCTAAAAGTAATTCTGCAGCTGATGCTCGTTTAAAAATGGCAACTTATAATATTGATCTATTATTCTTAGATATTGCTATGCCAAACGAAACGGGATTTGAACTCTTAGAGACTTTACCCAACAGGAAGTTTTCAGTTATTTTTATTACAGCTTATAACCAGTTTGCAATAAAAGCCATTAAGGCTAGTGCTTTAGATTATATTTTAAAGCCAATTGATCCAATTGAGTTGAAAATGGCTGTAGATAAAGCGGTTTTGATTCAGGGTTCAAAGGCTCGTAGTCGCGAATTCAAAGACACCATCAATGATAGTCTGAATAATTTGATTGGAGAAATAAGGAATAATACAAATCAAATTACGTCTTTATCACTTCCATTAAAGAATGGCTCTAGGATTGTGCAAATTGACGAAGTGAATTATTTTGAAGCTTCTAATAATTACTGCGTTATTCACATGATTAATCGTGATGAGTTTGTCATTTCTAAAACCTTAAAAGAGTACGAAGAAATTCTAGGTGATAATAGATTCATCAGAATTCACAAAAGTTTTTTAGTTAACAGGGATCAAATATCTGCATACAACAGAAAAGATGGAATGTCTATTGAGTTAAAAAATGGTGCAGAGCTACCTGTCTCTAGACGCAAACAATCACAGTTTATTGATGAATTTAACTTGAACTAAATGCAAATAAAAAAGTTCTTACTGGTTATTTGTTTAAATATTTCCGGTTGTCTTTTCGCTCAATATACTTCTTTTGTAAATTATAATGTAGAGAGTGGGCTTCCATTTCAAACAATATTCACCTGTTTAGAGGATAATGATGGATACATGTGGTTTTCTTCTAGCAATGGGGTTGCTCGTTTTGATGGTGAGAATTGGATGTATTTAACCTCTGATGATGGATTGTCTGATAATGACATCCTTAGCATGTTTTTAGATTCTAGTGGCAGAATCTGGTTTGCTACTTTTAATGGAGAACTTAGTTATTATTTTAATGGGAGAGTCTTCAATTCGGATGATCATTTATTATTTAAGCTTAATAAAATAGAGAATGGTATTGCTTCAATTTTCGAAGATAGTAAACACGTTAAATGGTTAAACCCTATTAATAGTTACTTTAGCTCTATTGATGATTATGAATTTAAGAGATATAAATTACCCAATGAGCTTACGAAATTAAAAGGGTTTATATTTGAAATTAAAAATGAGATTTATTTATTTTCTAGAAATAACATTTATAAATTAGTTAACGGAGACTTCATTGAGGATAAACACTATTCTAATCCTTTAAACATTAAATCTGTACACTATCAAGCTGATAATAAGGCCTTAATTTACCTAACCGATAGAGGTATCGTGAAATTACTTGAATCGGGTTATACTAAAGTCTTAATTCCATTAGAAGAACTACCAAATTGGAAAACAATTGGGGATGTATATTTAACTACTAATGATCAGTTATCTATTAGTACTATTAATAACGGTGTCTTTATTTACAATAAATACAACAAATTAGATTATTCCTATCATCATATATTAAAGAATGTATCTATAACCGATTGTTTAAAGGATAAGTCTGGGAACTTTTGGTACTCTACAGTAAATCAAGGAGTATTTTTTATTCCTTCAAACTATGATTTCAATCACTTATTAAGTGAAGAAGAACGATTAATGATTAATAAGATTAATAGTTTTGAATTAGAGAATGATGGAACACTTTGGTTAGGAAGTGATGATGGATATTTATTTAAGAAGACTCCAAGTTCTTTTGATAAAATTAATATAAACAGTAATTACAGTAATTCGAGTATTGTATACAATCAGATTAATAATATAATTGTTGCTGATGAAGAGTTATTTGTTGTTACAAATAATGGCTTGGTTAATATTAAGAAAAATAATTTAAATGAAATATTCTTTATTCCTAATGAGAATGGACACACTTATTCTCCTAAGAAAGTCATTAAAGACAAAGCGGGAAACATTACAACTTCTCATAGTATGGGCATCTATAAATTGGTGAAAGATGAGGATGGTTTGTACCACCAATCAACTATTACTAATATTCCACACACCCGTCATTTTAGTCATGTTGTGGCCGATGATGGCTCAATTTGGTATGTAAATAGAGAGGGAGTACACAAGCGTAGTGCAAAAGATAATCAGTTTTATGAAACGGAAAAGTATGGTATAACACAAAGAGTAAAAGATATTGAATTATTAAACGATTCAACTTTTGTATTAACCACTAATGGTAATGGTGTATTTATTATTTCATCTGGAGAATTGATTGCAAAGCTGAACACAAGCTCTGGTTTATCATCAAATTCATCTTCGAGAATGAAAATTGTAGATGGCAATATATGGTTGAGTTCTGACAAAGGACTTGATAAAGTAATTATTGAAAATAATATAGTTTTAGGAGTCTATAATTTCAATGAACAGTTACACTTTTTAACTCGGAATGTGAATGACTTTCATATAAAGGATACGCTTATTATTACTTGTAATAACACAGATATAAAATCGTTAAATAACAATTGGTTAAACATAGAACAGGCACCCCCAAAAGTTTATATAAACACTATTTCATCAAACGACACGATATCAAACATAGACGATATTCATTTAAAGAAAAACTCAAACTTAAGTATTGATTGCTCTGTGATAAACTTCACAAACAGTAGTAGTAGTACTAGTAGTAGTGGTGTTAGTTACGAATTTAAACTAGTGGGTATTCATTCCAATTGGGTTAGCACTAAATTAAAGAATTTAGAATTCTCATCTCTGCAACCTGGTAAATATACATTTGAATATAGAGCCAAAAAACGATCTAGTAAATGGTCAAAACCTGCCTCATTTTCATTCGAGGTGGATACTCCATTACAAGAAAAACCAATTGTAGTAATAGGCTTCTTTATCTTAATTGTAGCTATCATTTTTTTGGTGATTTCATGGGTGTTGTGGACTAGACATAAAAATAATATTCATAATATTGAACAGAATTATAAGGTTAAATCACTAGAGCAAAAAGCGTTACAAGCAATGATGAATCCTCACTTCATCTTTAATGTACTCAATTCTATACAGTATTATTTGAGTTCAGAAAACACGGATAAAGCGCAAGTAAATCTCACAAAATTCGCAAAGCTTATTAGAAAAAACCTCGAAATTAATCAAGAGAAATTTATAAGTATTGAGGACGAAATTGAATATTTGCGTTTGTACTTAGCCCTAGAGAAATTAAGGTTTGATGATTCGTTTGAATACAAAATTAGTGTAGATCCAACAATAAGTGCTGCAGAAGTAAATATTCCTACTATGCTTATACAGCCATTTATTGAAAATGCAATTTGGCATGGTATAATGCCACAAGGAGGATCTGGACTTATTTCAATAGAATTTTATAAAAATGATAAAATGCTATATGTGTATGTCACTGATAATGGAGTTGGCTACAATCCAAATAAGCTTTCAAATAAAGCAACTCATAAAAGTGTTGGTTTGATAATGACCAAAGAACGTTTGAGTCTTATGCAAAGTATTTACAATGAAGAGTTTGGGTTTAGTATTGAGCCTACAACACATACTGACTCTTCAATCTCAGGGACTAAAGTTACTTTAAAGTTACCTCTGAATGTGTTTTAGATCCTGCAAACTCAATAATTCATACAACATACCCGGAAAATATTGCTATTCAAGTAATTATGGCTTATATTAGTAAAATAGTTTGCAATACCAATAATATTCTTGGGGGGGAGTATTATTATTTAAAAAAAGGGAGTCTAACCACTCCCTTTATTCATTAATATATGTAGGTTTGTATATGTAATTGTTTGGTAATTAATTTGTTAATTAAAATAATTGTTCTATATTCGTGCCAGCTAAAAAAGAAATTACCCCCCCCAATATACTTCAACAACACGCCGCCCCTCAAGGAAAGCGTGTTTTTTTATGCCTAATTCTTTAAATCCCCAATATGCAAATTGAACTCTGTGCCTTTTCAATAATTGATTTATTAGAGATCAATAGTACCACTAGAATAGAATTATGCTCTAATTATAACGAAGGAGGATTGAGTTCCAACTCATTAAATTTCCTACAATTAAGAGAGAGTCTATCCAATAAAATCTACGTTATGATACGCCCGCGTGGAGGTGACTTTCACTATTCAAATGAGGAATTCGACATAATGAAGGCAGAAATCGCTTGGTTTAAAGAAAATGGAGCTGATGGTATTGTGCTTGGGCTTTTAAATATTGATGGTTCAATTGATAAGCAAAGGACTTCCGAATTAGTTCAATTGGCATCTCCGTTGCCAGTTACATTCCATAGAGCATTTGATATGTCAGCTGATTTAAATAATGCTTTAGAAGATATCATAGAAACGGGTTGTACTAGAATACTCAGTTCTGGAGGAGCTTCGAATGTAGAGCAGGGTTTTGATAAGCTCCTTGAACTATACAAACAGGCCAAGACTAGAATTGAGATTATGCCAGGTGGTGGCGTGACTATAGATAATGTACAGCAGTTTATGGATGCTGGGTTTAACAATATTCATCTATCAGCTAAAAAGCTAGTGAAATCAAAAATGCAGTTCCGAGCTAATTTATCGATGACTGCAAATCCGAATATCTCTTCATTTGATTATATTAGCGTAGATTTTGAAAAACTGAAACAATTCACAGCCTATGTTCGCGAGAATGAAATCCACTAGTTATTTCTTAGTATTAATTCTATTTATTGCCTCTTGTCAAAAAAAGGAACTAGTAAAAGAAGTAAGAATCAATAACTGGGAGTTTCGAGAGCAAGGTGCAGAATGGCTACCCGCTACAATTCCTGGATTTGTACATTTAGATTTATACGATAACGATCTTATAGAAGATCCATTTTATAGAGATAATGAGAATAAGCTTCAGTGGATACAAGAAAAATATTGGGCGTATAAATCAGAATTTGCTTTGGATTCTGAATTCCTCAAAAATAATAGCATCGCTTTAAACTTTTCTGGAATCGATACTTATGCAGATGTTTATCTCAACGACTCTTTAATTAAAACTTGCGATAACTTTTTTGTTTCACATTCTATAGAATCGAGATCTTTATTAAAACTTAATAATGAACTTCTGTTTGTTTTTAAACCCACTGTAGAATTTGCTCTACAATTATCTGAGAATTCTCCCTTTGATTTACCAGGAGAGGAGAGAGTATCTGTTCGGAAACCACAATTTCATTTTGGATGGGATTTGGGTCCTAAACTTATTGGCTGTGGAATAACCGAAGAAGTGAAGCTTGTAGCTTCAAATACAGCTCAAATAAGCGACTTTTACCTGAGCACCCTATCAATTAGTGATTCAGTTGCTACAATGCGCTTAGAGCTCGAAATATCAAATCTTGATAAGAAAGGTTATTCTATTCAATTTTTAGGCGGAACTTATCCACTTGAATCTGAAAATACAAGTATTACGTTTACAGTTAAGAATCCTGACTTATGGTGGCCTCGAGGATACGGTGAGCAAAACTTCCAACAGCTACAAGTCCACTTACTGAACACTGATGGAGATGTGATTGATCAGATTAATGAGCAATACGCCATTCGTCAGATTGATTTAATCCAAGAGGAAGATGAATTAGGTAAAGGTTTTAAATTTCAAATTAACGGACAAGACATATACGCTAAAGGGGCGAATTGGATTCCACTTGATTTTTTCCATACGCGTGTTGATTCGAATCAGTACCGAAAAGCATTAATCGATGCCGCAGATGCTAATATGAATATGCTTCGTGTTTGGGGTGGCGGAATTTATGAGGATGATTATTTCTATGACTTATGCGATAGCTTGGGTATTCTGGTTTGGCAAGATTTTATGTTTGCATGTGCAATGTATCCCGGCGACGATAAGTTTTTGGGCTCTGTAGAACTAGAAGCTACACAGCAAATTAAAAGATTGCGTAAACATCCTTCTATAGCTTTATGGTGCGGTAATAATGAGAATTCAGAAGGATGGAACCGCTGGGGCTGGCAAGCCGATAGAAGTGAGGAAGAAATTAATTCCATTTGGACGGATTATCAAAACTTATTTAACAAGCTTCTTCCAGAATTAATCGATTCACTAACGACTACAAACTATTGGGAATCATCCCCAGAATATGGCAGAGGGAATCCAAAACACCAATTTACAGGCGACGCACACTATTGGGGTGTTTGGCACGATGCAGAGCCTTTTGAGAATTTCGAGAAGAAAGTCCCTCGCTTTATGAGTGAATATGGCTTTCAATCTTTTCCTGAGATGGATGCTATTGAATTGTATGCTTTAGAGAAAGACTTTCACTTAGATTCCGAAGTGATGAAAGTTCACCAAAAACATCCGCGTGGAAATAGTTTGATTCAAGAGTATATATTGCGCGATTATAAAGAGCCTGCAGACTTTGAGAGCTTTGTGTATTTATCTCAAATAGTACAAGCCCAAGGTATGCGTATTGGAATGGAAGCGCATCGCAGAGCTCGTCCCTATAATATGGGAACGCTTTACTGGCAGTTTAACGATTGTTGGCCTGTAGCATCTTGGTCGAGTAGAGATTATTATGGGAATTGGAAAGCACTTCACTACGCTGCTAAACGAGCTTACGAGGATTTATTGATTTCCACAGTTCAGTCTATAGACTCTATTTCTATTTATCTGATTAATGATAAAAGTGGAAACCAAGACTACGATTTACTCATTGAGCATATCGATTATAATGGAAGTCGAATGGGCTCTAAAGCTAAGTCTACAAGTATTAAAGGAGCTTCAAGTAAACGTATCCATACCCTAGCGCTTGATGATTATCTGTATATCGATAGCATTGAAAATCGCTCTTATTTAGATATTCAAGTTCTACAAAATGGAGAAGTAAAAGCTCGTACACTACATCACTTTGTAAAAATAAAGGACATGGATTTACCCTATACTGGTATTTCTTACAAGGTTGAAAAAGATAGTTTAGGATTTGTTTTAGAGTTGTTTAGCGATGCTTTCATGAAAGATGTAATGATTAACTCTTTACACGACGGGCGTTTTGAAGATAACTATTTTGACTTACCTGCAAACGAACACCGACGAATTCGCTTTTACAATGATTATCCAATGGAGGAGTTTAATACCGAAAATTTGACATTCTTTTCTATAGTCGATACTTATGAGTAAAAAGGTGAATGGTAAGTCGTAAAAGGTAAAACGTTAGACTTTTGTTTGTCACTCTGAGCTTGTCGAAGTTAGCTATGTTGCAGACAGTATATCCTTCGACAAGCTCAGGATGACATTATTTTAATCTTCAAATTGATTTCTCTATCTTCGGAAACCCTATTTAAAAACAGCAATGAAAAAGCTACTCTCCTCAATACTCATACTCGGCTCAATCATTTCGTGCAAGCAAAGTAAGGAGCTCTATACATATGTAAACCCTTTTGTGGGCACTGGCGGACACGGACATACTTTCCCTGGAGCAACTATGCCATTTGGGATGGTTCAGTTGAGTCCAGATACACGTTTAGAAGGCTGGGATGGCTGTGGTGGTTACCATTATTCAGATTCTATCATTTACGGATTTACTCATACACACCTTAGTGGTACGGGGGTTTCCGATTATGGGGATATTCTTTTAGCACCAACTGTAGGAGAGGTTAATTACAATAATGGAGCTGATGGTAAATCGGGTTATTCTTCGAAATTCTCTCATAATAACGAATCGGCACATGCCGGATTTTATCAAGTACACCTTGAAGATTATAATATTGACGTAGCCCTTACCGCAAGTACAAGAGTGGGGTTTCATCAATATACTTTTCCAAAGTCAGTACAAGCGAATATCATTTTAGATTTAGAGCATAGAGATGAGGTCTTAGAATCAGAAATACAAATTACTGGGAAGAACGAAGTTGTAGGTTTTAGAAGATCTAAAGCTTGGGCTACCGATCAGTACGTATATTTCGTTGCTCAGTTTTCTAAAGACTTTAAGAAGTCTACTATTGCTCAAAATGATATTCCTACAGATTTATTGCTATTAAACGATAAGGAGCTGAAAGCTTCTTTTGAATTTGATACAGAGGATGGAGAGCAAATCTTAGTGAAAGTTGCTATTTCTGCTGTGAGTGTAGCATCTGCTCGTAAAAATTTAGAAGCTGAAATTCCGCATTGGGATTTCAATTTAACTTTAATGGAAGCCGAGCAAACTTGGAATAAAGAGCTTTCGAAGATTGATATAGATTCTGATGAGGAAACAAAACATATCTTCTACACTGCTCTATATCACTCTTGTATTGCTCCCAACATTTTTTCTGATGTAGATGGATCTTATAGAGGAACTGACCTAGGAGTACACAAAACTAAAAACTTCGACAATTACACGGTATTTTCTCTTTGGGATACCTACAGAGCAACACACCCATTGTTTACAATTATCGATCAAAAGCGCACCAATGACTTCATAAATACCTTTATCAATCAGTATGAAATAGGTGGGCAATTACCAGTTTGGGAATTAGCTGGAACTTATACAGGATGCATGATTGGTTACCATTCTGTTTCAGTAATTGTAGATGCTTATAAAAAAGGAATTACAAATTTCGATGTAGAGAAAGCCTATGAAGCTATGCTTCACTCAGCCGAACAAACACATTTAGGATTAGGTTCTTATCACAAAAACGGATTCATTACTGCGAACGATGAACCTGAATCAATTTCTAAAACTCTGGAGTATGCTTACGACGATTGGTGCATCGCTCAAATGGCAAAAGATTTAGGGAAAGAAGACGATTATAATAAATTCATGGAGCGGGCTCAATCGTACAAAAATGTCTTCGATCCGAATACAGGCTTTATGCGTGCTAAGATGAATCATTCTTGGTTTGTTCCTTTCGATCCTTCTGAGGTAAACTACAATTATACAGAAGCCAATTCATGGCAGTATTCATTTTATGTACCTCAAGATATTCAAGGTTTAACACAATACCTAGGAGGAAAAGACAAACTCGAAGCTAAACTAGATGCATTATTTACAGTTTCTTCAGAAACTGCTGGAAGACATCAAGCTGATATTACAGGTTTAATTGGACAGTATGCGCACGGAAATGAGCCTTCGCATCATATGGCCTACTTGTACAACTATGTAAACAAGCCTTGGAAATCGCAAGAGCGTGTTTCGCAGATTTTAAAGGAGATGTACAGCAATGCCCCCGATGGTTTGTCGGGGAATGAGGACTGCGGGCAGATGTCGTCTTGGTATGTGTTAAGTGCTATGGGAATTTACCCTGTAACTCCTGGTTTAGACTACTATACAATAGGTTCACCTAGTTTAGAAAAGGCAAGTATAAATCTCGAAAATGGAAATCAATTCCAAATTATTGCTCATGGAGCTTCAGAACAGAATAGGTATATCAAATCTGCCACTTTGAATGGAAAAGCTTTCAATCGATCGTATATCTATCACTCAGAAATTATGGATGGTGGAAGAATAGAATTTGTAATGAGTGCTACGCCAAATGAAAACTGGGCT
>Ga0208879_1000302_pt1 | contig 52486 bp, 40 predicted proteins | sample Knorr_S15_td_Bot_FD_185605 | JGI IMG/M metagenome (GOLD analysis project Ga0208879, IMG submission 185605) | Marine microbial communities from Southern Atlantic Ocean transect - Knorr_S15_td_Bottom_ad_5009_LV_A (SPAdes) (version 2) | ecosystem: Environmental > Aquatic > Marine > Oceanic | place... | reverse complement strand
AGTTTCTGTGGGAAAGCGTAGGGGCTGCCTCCCCCGAACCACGCCGGGGGCTTCCGGAACGGCCGCTCCATCTTCGGTGACCAGCATGCTGGCGACACCGTTGTAGGCTCGTACCCGGTCTAAGTATTGCCGCACGATCGCTACACAGGTTGTCTGCCCCGACTTTATCGCCGCGTGGATCTCGTCGATCGTCTTTTCCATCAGACTGAACGTCTGCTCTTGCACCGAGTGTTGCTCTGTCATGACTTCGCCCCTGTTGTTTCGCCTTTTATGGCTGCCTTTGGCATCCGGGACTACTTGTTGCGGTTGCCGGAGGCCGCACGATCTTACACTAACACCAGCGTAGAATTGCGCAAGAACGCCGCCAAGCTCATAAACTATTTGGCGCCGGCTTGAACTGGAGTCCGGCGACAGATCAGTAGTCTGAGGCTTCTAATGAGGGAGTGGATACCACAGGGACGGGAGGTTGTGCGAAATACAAAAACACCGCCGAAGCCAGGAAGCAGGCAATAAAAATGGCAAACGCGATCTGGTAGCTCCGGGTCGTGTCGAATACTATTGCGGTGAGCCTAGGGCCGCGAATTTGAGCTTCATGGAACACCACGGATTTCTAGCTTCTCGATACAAATCCAGAACACCCTCGATCCTGTTCTGCAGGTCAACCCTCACGGTAGTACTCCATTCCGAGATGCGTGATCTGCCCGGCGCCCATTAACCACCTGAGGGTGTTCTTGAGCTTCGTCTGCTGTATGAAGAGGTCATGCTCTGGATATACGGTTGGCGCATGATGAGGACTCTTGAAGTAGAAGGACAGCCACTCCTGAATCCCGCTTAGCCCGGCTCGCTTTGCCAGATCCATAAACAGAGCTACATCGAGCACTAGTGGGGCGGCGAGGATGGAATCTGAGCATAGGAAGTTGACTTTGATCTGCATACGGCCACCAAGCCAGCCGAAGATATCTATGTTGTCCCAACCTTCTTTGTTATCTCCACGGGGCGGGTAATAGTTGATACGGACCTTGTGATAGGCATCGGCATAGAGGCTAGGGTACAGATGGGGCTGCAAGATGTAATCCAAGGCACCAAGCTTCGATTCCTCTTTCGTCTTGAAGTTCTCAGGCTCATCGAGAACCTCACCATCCCGGTTGCCCAGTAGATTCGTCGAAAACCAGCCGTCCACGCCAAGCATTCTTGCCTTCAGCATTGGAGCTATCACTGTTTTGACGAGGGTTTGGCCAGTCTTGAAGTCCTTCCCGCAAATTGGGGTCTCTTCATCGCGTGCTAGCTTCTCGAGAGCTGGGACGTCAGTTGTCAGATTCGGCGCGCCGTTGGCGAAGGGAACGCCCTCCATCAGGGCGGCGTAGGCATAAATCATGGAGGGTGCGATATTTTCATCGTTCTCTCTGAGCCCCCCTATGAAACTCTCAATGTCTTGATGCACATCCGATTCGGTAACGAATTTTTCGGTAGACGCACACCAAATCATCACGAGCCGGTCGCAGTCGTTAGTGGCCTTGAAGCGGCGGATGTCATCGCGAATAGCCTCGGCGGCTTCGAACTTAGTGCTTGCCGTCTTTGTGTTGGTGCCCTTGATCCGCTTGACGTATTCGCTGTCGAATACGGCTGGCATTGGCTCGATGCTTCTCAGGAAGTCCGCAATGGGGTCGATATCTTCATACCGGTTCAAGACTCCGCACTTCAAGGCGGCTTCATATGCGTTGTCGGGAATCGGGTCCCAGGCGCCGAACACAAGTTGCTCTAGGTCTGCCAGCGGAACAAAATCCCGTATCAGGGGTGTCTGTTTCTCCGTCCGGTTGCCAATCCTGATCGTGGCCATCTGAGTGATCGATCCAACAGGTTGCCTCACGCCGCGCCGAATCTGCTCGACGCCGGCGATCAGGGTGGAGGAAACGGCGCCTAGGCCCACAAGCATAATGCCGAGCTTCCCATCAGCCCGCTGGATAGACGGAGATTCCATCGCGACGAAATCCTTGGGTTCAAGGGCGATTCCTTTGTCGCGGGCGACCTGCATCAGCTGTGCGTGCCATTGCGATGGAATCCGTCCGGTTTTCGCCCAATGCTGCACGGTGCTTTGCCGCTTGCCAAGAAGAGCTGCCAGCGAGGTCTGGCCCCCGAAGCGAGATATTACCAGCTCGGCGGGGTTCAATTGATGTTTCATGTTGAGCACATTAACGAAAAAATCGTTAACTGTCAACCAAGAACACCGCTGCCGGTGCTACTCGCGGCCGGGACCCGGGTACACCTGCCTGCCGCCCACGAAAGTCCGCGTTACTTTCATGTGGCGCACCTGATCGGGTGAGGATGCTAGAGGGTCACGCTCCAAGCAGATGAAGTCCGCTGCCTTGCCGACTTCCAGAGATCCAAGGGCGCTTCCCCTTCCGAAGATCTCCGCCGACCCGACGGTGTACGCCCGCAACGCCTCGGCGATGGAGATGCAGTGCTCCGGACCGATGATTCCGGCGACTTCGGTGTCCCGAGTGGCAAATCCGTATATATTTAGCCACGGGTCGTAGCCGGTGACCGGGGAGTCCGTGCCGGCGCCGACCAGAGCCCCCGAATCTATCCAGGCGCGGGAGGGAGTGCAGTCCGCCGCGCGCCGGTCACCCCAATAGGTCTGCATGTTACCGGCCAAGCTGTAAACCAGGGCGTGTTGCAGGGTCACGCCGATGCCCATTTCCAGGGTCCGCTCCATGGACCGGTGAACCGGCGTGAAAGCGTGCTCCAAGGCGTGTCCGCGGCCTTTGGTAGACGACCGGGCGTTGGCTGCCTGGAACGCGTCCAAGGCCAATTCCAAGGCGGCGTCGCCGACTACATGTACACCAACTCTCCAGTCGATGTGGTGGGCCTCCTCTACGATGGCCGTAAGGTTTTCTTGGCTAGTGAATGGGAAGCCCTTAAAATCAGGATTGTTAGCGTATGCGTCGTAAAAGTAGCCGCCTTCCACACCACCGTCCAAGGTCACTTTCAGACCCCAAATATCCAACCACTGGTTGCCCCCTTCGCTCTTGGATGCTAACCCTTGAACCCACTGTCGCCGCTCTTCCGGTGACGTGCCAAGATCAACCCGCCACATCAGCGAGGCCCTGATCGACTTCTCCTCGGTTATCACCGCCTGGTAAGACTGAATCTCTTCGCCGGTTAATCCAGGCTCTCTCACTGCGGTGATGCCAACCTGATTGTAGGCTGCGATCCCGGCGCGGATAGCCGACCGGCGGTCGTCCTCGCCTGGCTGGGGCAGCAACCGGGCGAGACTGGAGAATGCCGGCCTTTCCAATAACATGCCGGTGAGCCGGCCGGCGCCGTCTCTTACGAATTCGCCTCCCGACGGATCAGTGCTGTCCGGCGAGATTCCCGCCAGTTTCAATCCCAAAGTGTTGGTGACTACGACGTGGCCTCCCCGTGGCAGGTAGACGGGGTGATTGGGTGCGACCCGGTCCAACTCCGCGGCCGTGGGCATGCGCCGTTCCGCCAGATTGGTTTCGTGCCACCGGCTGGAGCACAGGATCCACTCGCCGGGCGGCGCTTCACGGACGCGTTGTTCGATAGACTCCAACAGTTGATCGATGGACCTGGCTCCGTGGATCTGCACGCGGTTCCAGCCTAGCGCGGTACTTAGAAAATGGTTGTGGCTGTCGATGAGGCCGGGCATCACCACGGCGCGTTCCAGGTCCACCACGGGAACCTGACCGGCCATGGAGAGAATGGACTCGCCGGAACCGATGGCGATGATGTTGCCGTCTCGCACCGCCAAGGCAGTCAACCAATTTTCAAAAAAAGGCTTACCTTGCATGGTAATCATGCCGGCGGCGTTGATGAATACCCCATCCGGTCCGATATCTCGCGCCACGGTTACCTTCCTCGCTTAGCTAGGGGTATTTTTCGGTGCATGATTATGTTGGCGATTTGGGGACGCCCAGATTAGGCCATTACCCCAAGGTTTCTACGGTGTGGGCTTTCAGCCAATCCCAGTCTAGCTCGTAGCCCAGACCGGGCCGGGTTGGCGCCTCAATCACCATTTTGCCGTTGAGGTGGATGTCATCGACTAGCCCGAACTGATGGGCAGCTTGGGGCATCCAGTATTCGAAGTAATCGCAATTGGACACCGAGAAAATGACGTGCAGGTTGGCGGCGTTCAATAGAGAGTTCGCCGCGGTGCCAATCTCGCAATTTATCCCGAAGCCTTCCGCCAGCGAACAAAGCTTCTTCAATCCGGTGATGCCCAGTTTTTGGGCCGTTCCCCGGACCAATCGCGATGATTGATTTCTGACCATGTTGGCGGCATCAAAGAATTGATTGGGGTTCTGGTCGCTCATGCAAAGGGGCACGTCCAACCGCTCGGTCAGCGATTTGATGGCGTCAAGGTCGTGATGGGGAACCGGGTCTTCGAACCAATGGAACTTGTTTTGGTCCAAGGCTCTGCCGATATCGAGAGCTTTGCGGTAATCGTAGCCGCAATTAGGGTCTAGCATAAGCCGAACGTCCGGCCCCACGGCTTCCCGGACTAATGTCACCATCCGTATGACGTCTCGAGTGCTCATCACGCCAGGGTGTATCTTGTAGGCGCGAAAACCCCTGGATACCATTTCACGAGCTTCTTCCACATACCCATCAGGCGAATCATGCCGAGGTGGATATGTACCGTAAACTTCTGTCTCGTATCTCTGAGTGCCCAAGAGCTTATAGATGGGAAGCCCGGCGGCTTTCCCGATTATATCCCAAAGGGCGACGTCTACCGGGGCCCAAATTTGATTGGTGATGCCCCTGCGGGAGCTCAAGATCTGCAGGCGATGCCACAGCCACTCTCTTTCAGAAGGATCCCGGCCCAGAAGTTCGGGTTTTAATACATTAAGTATTGGACCGAAAAGGGAGCGTCCGCCGCCGCGGAATCCCCCTATGTAGCAATTCCCTTCGATGCCATCATCCGTGAGGATGCGCAACAGCCCTTGCTCCACGGTTCCGGCGAACCGTCCCAGGTCTGAATCCAAGCCGGTGTCGGGAATCTCCCGCTCTATCACATCTATCTTTATGTCGGCGATTTTCATGGTTTCTTAATTGATCCTTCGGTTTTTCGTAACCGTCTCTTACAGATGTTCTTTTGATTCCTCTATCGCGCCGTCCAGCATGCCACGGTCAATGCCTAACCCCGCTGGGCGGTTCGTATCCTGCTGGGCCCCTTATGCCTGCCCACAAGGGTGTAAGTTAGCGGTTATTTTCCATACACGATCGCGATCTGAGGGTCAAGCCAGATGGCTTTGTTCAAGGCCTGGCCTGGCGCATGAATAACGCGATTACTAACGCCGAGAACGCCGTTGCGCCCAAACATAGGTACCCGACTCCCGGGAATCCACTGGCGGCTAACAGCACGCCGCCTATTGCAGCCCCGGCCGACGCCTCCCGATTGGTGGTGGCCCCCAGCAGCCCAACGCCGGTGGCCCGGGATTGGGTGGATATCTCAGCGCTAAAAGTAATCATCAATGGCCAGGCGACGCTCAAAAGCGCAACCGCTCCCGTGGCGATGGCCACAGCCGCCCAGACCGGGACTTCAATCAAGAACAGGAGCAAGGCGGCGGCGCCACCGGCCAAGGACGAAATCGCCATCAAGGGCATCCGGTCTTTCCGGTTGGCCAGTGGACCGCCTATGTAGCTGCCAACTACTGTGCCGATGCCGACTAACGCCAAGGGGACCGCGATTGCGCCGACGCTCATTTCGTAGGTTTTGATCAAGTAGGCCGCAAGATAGCTGAATAGTGCGATGTAGGCCATCCGCTGGGCGACGTTCACCGTCAACGCCGCCCGGAAGACAGGAATGGCCAATATCAGTCGGTATCTTGAGAGGAACGAGAGGGACCGGAGTCCGGCACCCTCGTTCTTGGGGAACCAGAACCAATTGAGCAGAGTGCATGCGGCCAACAGAATTCCAATCACCAGGAAGGGTAGCCGCCAACCTCCTGAATCGGCCGCCACCGCCACCAAGGGTACGCCAATAACGCCAGACAGGGTAGCGAATGCCATGATTCCGCCTATTATCTGGGCACGGCGAGCTGGGGGAACGGAGTCGGCCACGGCCGCCATGCTGTTTGGGGGAATCATGCCGCCGCCAAGCCCGGTTACTACCCTAAGGGCCATCAAAGTTCCCAGGTTTGGCGCGAAGGCCGATGCCAATACCCCGATGGAAAGCAATGTAAGCCCGGTTAATGCTACCGGCCGCCTGCCGAAGGAGTCGGACAATGGCCCTACGGTGACCACGGACACGCCCCACGCCGCGAATGTGGCGGTGGCGAGCTGTCCGGCGACTGCCACTAAGGTGTCGAACTCATTAGCCATCGCAACCAATAACGGGGCCAACATCAACGACGCACTCTGGGTGAAGAACATCCCTAAGGCCACGGCGGTCAGGAATCGGCGTTGCCTCATAGATTGACGACTGAAGACGCCGCCTGATAGGAGCCGCCGGAGATTGACGTGACGAACTTCAGCATAGCGCCATCATAATCGTAATTGGCAACTATGCAAACATTTTATAGATGGTAATGGGGAGCATTTCCAGATGGCGCCCATGGAGGGGCCTTGTGTTGCGGTGACTCAGTGCGGGGTACAACGCTTGCGAAGAGCCACTGTAGACGCGGCCAAGGTCCAGTCCCCGCAGGTATCCCCGAAACCATTTAGGACGGGATTGCGCCTAGCTGCCGCATCAAACCGTGCATATCGTAGTTATGCCAACGTTCGACAAACCTTCCGTTGGCGACTCGATATATCCAGATTCCCGACCAAATGACTTCTTGACCAGTGGGTTGGACACCTAGAAACTCGCCCTTATGTGTTCCCCGAAATGTTAGGCGCGCGACGACCTTGTCTCCCGAAGCGATGATGTCCTCGATGGTCACGTGGATGTCGGGAAATGCCTGGCGGCGCGTTAGGATGCCGCTCTTGACGGACTCCGGGCCATGCTCGTCGCCGTACGGCCCTTCGCCGACGTAGTCAGGGGCGCATATCTCATCGACAACGTCGAGTTTGCCCTCGTTCCAGGCTTCGTCGTACATACGCCGAACGAGTTTGATGCTTTCTTCAGTCAAATATCAGTCTCCCGGGATGGCTCACCACCATCAGAATAAATGAACCCGTAAGATTGAATGGTCTCGATCAGGCCGGCTTAGCGCAAACTTTCCAGCTGAGCCGCTTGCCGGGATATGCGATCGTCATGGTCCGAGGCGAAGCGCTTTACGCCTTGGAAGATGGACTCTGGGTCCAAGTGTGCCTCGGTGATTACGTCGGACTCGGTTCCGCCGGTCAGCCATTCGTCGTGCCAGTCTGAAACCAGCGAATATTCGTCGGTCAGGGGACCGGCATCCTGCAGGGGCCAGACGCGCCGGGTGCCGGTGCTGACCACCATCAGATCGAAACGGGCCTCGGGAGGTATAACCGAATTTCGGTACTCCTCGGGTTGCCGATGGAACAGCTCTTCGCTGATCGCCGCAATCACTTTAACGTTCAGCCCTTCTTCCGCCAGACGGGGTAGAATGTCCACCAGATTTACAGTGGAGGATGATCCCTGCGAGATTACATAACCATGTTTTGGCTTGCCTGGCTCAAAGTCCCTTATGACGTACATGCCCTTGGCTGCTGCCTTGAGGTCTTTGTCGGCGAAGGTATTGCGGTCCGCCACCGGGAAGTCGGGCCTGGCCACCTCTAGAACAATGACGCCGACCTTTGGGTCCCGCGCCGCTATTTCGACCGCGGCGAAATACCCGGCGGCGACGTCGTTGTAGTCCCAGAAACTCAGGGTGATCACCTGGTGTCTGGGGAACAGTTTCCACACTTGAGGAGAAAAGATGCCGAAGTGGGTGCGGGCGTCGGCGGCCGTTTCCGGACCGGAATGGCCGGCCAGGATGTTCAACACCCCAACCCGGAAGGGGCTGTCCTGATTCTGCTGGCTCCAGACCCGGGCCGGGAGATACATCAGGGGCGTAAAGGCCCCGTAGGTGCCGCTCAGGGCCCAAAGTCCAACGTGCTTGGCCGGGTCCAGGGATGCGGACTGGCCCACCAAACCCACGGCCGTAGAGGCGTTTCCCGCTTCCTGAATACTCGCCTTGAGCCGAGTGCCAGCCGGGTTCTCCACCGGGTCGTAGTGGCCCCAAAAGGACCCACCTTCAACGTTGATGGAGTCCGACAAATCAGCGGCGACTGTGATCAAACGGTTGCCGGTGACGTAGTTCATCCACTTGATTATCTCGGATATGCCCCGGCGGGTGCCGCGGACGCGGCCGGGTTCTTCAAACAATGTGATGGTCGCTTCTTTCTCAGCTCCGGATACGGGATTCCGGATCGTGACCTTCTGTGGCTCTATCGGCAAGTTGCCGACGCCCAACCGAGGGTCGAGGAACGGGTCGATATTCCGGTCGATACGCAAAGGCAATTCGTCGTTAACCGAGTCGCCAATCTCCACCAGCCGCTCGGCCAGCCAGTCCCCCAGACCATCCTTTTCTAGAACGGACATGGCGACGTCGATGTTGTGCTTGAATTGGATCAAGCGTTCCCGGTTATCGGATACCGCGCCATCCCTGATGCCTTGGAACTCGACCCCGAAACGCTGTTCGAAGGTTGCGGCCAAGGCTTGGAAGTAATCGCCGTTCATGGCGAAGGCGTAAGGATGGCTGTGGTAGCTGACGATCTGTTCTCCGAATCCGGGAATATTTCCGTTTTCGGCAGCGGGCCACCATCCTTTGACCGTACGTCCGACCACTATCATGGGCCGGTTGTCTGTGGGGTCCCAGTCCTCCATGGTCTTGAGGACCGCTACCACCTGATCGTAATCATTACCGTCGTCCAACGCAAAAACGTTCCAGCCGTAGGAGGCCCATTGGTCTTGTATCCGGTAAGCGGCGTACGCTGGATTGATCACGCCGCCCACCAACTCGTCATCGATACCGGCGTTGTTATACGAGAGTAGGATCCTTAGACGCTTGCCGACCTGCTGGGCCACCGCTGTGGTTTTCAATTCTTGGGCATGGCCGGAGGTCATGGCAAATTCGCCTTCGATAGCCAGAATCTTCAGGCTATCCGGCGCACCCATGATGTCCCAAAATGCGGCCTTGCCCGCGGCGGTCGCTATCCCTATTCCAGAGGGCCCTCCATTAACATCGTTGGTAACGTCCGTGGTCTCCGCGTGCCCTGCCAGTGACCGGATGCCGCGAATCTTGGCTTGAGCCATCAGTGGATGGTCTTGGAGGTTGTTCTGCTCCAGCAGATTTTTCAGTGCCCCGGCCCCTCGGCGGAAGCCTAAGGCGTCGATGGACAACATTGCCAGATTCGGGTCAACGTGAAACCGGGCGTCACCTGACTGGGCATGCTTGCGGGCCATGGCCTCACCCATGATCATCCAGAGGGCATAGGTGACCGGTGCGTTATGGCCTCCCGCCAGCATGAATTTGTCGGCGTAAGGGTGTTTGGGCCGGCGATAGTCAAAACGGAGTCCGCCCAGATCGGGGCCGGCCAGGTGAGATGCGACGGTATAGGCGGAGTAAGCTAGCGGGCCGCCAAAGTGCCCGGTTTGGGCGTAGTTGCCCAATAGCACCAAAGTCATGTCCGTTAAGAACCCAATGTCTTCGATCCGCTGCTTGTCATAGTCCGGTAGAGGCACAGAACTGCCTAATGTTTGACTGGAGAGGGCTACGCTGTTGACCGTTGCCGTCGCCGGCGATTTCGTGCTTGCCATTCGCTGATGCTCCCTCAGATTAAATGATGGTGGATCGATTAACCGTGAACGCCCGTTGGACCGGCGCAGTGGCCCAGCAATGATTCATATCGGGTTGTAGGGGCCGCTATAGGTGAACCAAAGGAACCAATTCCTTGTTCGGACCATGAGATCATCGTCTTCGCCGTTGCCGAGTGGGTAAGATTGACGGTGATACTCCGGCCCATTTGACCGACATTCTACCATCCCGAACGGGTCTCCGGACTACCGGGATAGATGAATTCGCAAACCACGACATCCTGCCACAGTGATGGCGGCTCGACATGATGTGGGGCGTCTGAGGGAAATTGGCGATGGGGCCCTTGCAGTTCTTAAGGCAGTGATACTTCGTACTCGCCGTACAACGTCTGTTGCTAGATCCAAGATGGCGGGGTTAGATACGAAGAGTTGGTCCAAGGTGGTTAAGGGGAGGGACTAGGCACTGGATGTACGTTTAGGAGGTATCCACAACGACGCCTCGGTTGAGTTTTCAAACTCCCGAACTTCATCACATATCTTGCACACACCACGGCTGGTGTGACCGTTAGCGGCGTCGATGACCCAATGGTGGGCACAACGAGAAGAGATGAAGCCGCTGAGCCTGTCGCGGTTTTCCGCAGACGGCGCGACGCCTCGATATACCCAATCTTGGGCAGTCTTAAGCGGCACCTCTAGTTCCAAGGCAAACTCCCGCACACTTATGCTTTGTTCGCCCAACCAAGACTTTAGGTCCATCATGCCGTTTATTTTACTACGTTTTGCGGGTTTGTGGTGGATGCCGCTTTTTTCGTTGATCCGAGGACGGGGATGGCGCCTATCTGAGCCTGTGTTCCCGAGTTTTATCGGGCTGCTTCTCCGGTCTTGGCCAGCCTAAGAATCTTTCAATGGGGATATCAAGGGCTTGTCAAGGACGCCGCCAAAGATTCTGGTGACGGATCAAAGACCCAGATCTCGGTGTTGCCGGGCAGGTCTGCCCCGGAAAAAAGAGCAGAATGGTGTCCCAATCGCTTCACCCCTGGGTGCGTCGCCAGCCAACCGTCGGGGGGCAATAGACCGGCCGAGTCTGGTACCAGTCCCGGGATCTGATAGTGCATGGGAATCACTACCTTGGGACTCAGCCGGTCGATGAGGGAGTCCACTTCCCGGTAAGTAAGAAGATGATTGGAATCGTCCACGGTGACCATTAGGACATCCACTTCGCCCACCGACTCGGCCACATCGCCGGGCCAGTCGGCCCGGTTGTCGCCGATATGCAGAAAGCGCAAGCCGCCGGCCTCAAACCGGAACATCACGTTAGGGAAATTGGGTGTGTTGCCTCGAGGATTGGAATGGAGATCCCCGATCCCCCGAACCGAAAAATCCCGGTAGCTCACCTCCCCCGGCATCCGGAGGAGGGAAGCGGTCTCCGGCAAACGGTCTGCGGCGTCGTGGTCGAAATGGGCATGGGTTATCAGGCCCAGATCGCAAGGGATGCTTGGAAACTTACGGGTGAACCAGTAGCGGTCTTCCCGGTTCCGGTAGGGGTCAACCAGCACCCTGGCGCCCTGGCTGGTCTCCCACAGGAAGGCACAGTGGCCGTAATAAGTGACCGTCACCTGCCCTGCGGGTTCAGCCATGGTAGATATTTCCGGGCTTCAGACCGATCAGCTTAGTCCGATATTTCCAGAATCATCTCAATCTCGATGCAGACCCCGTTGGGTAGCGAACCCATCCCCACGGCGGACCTGGCGTGTGCCCCGGCGTCACCGAATAACTCGCTCAGAAGGTCGGTGGCTCCATTGGCGACCAAGGGTTGCTGGCCGAAATCGGGAACGGCGTTAATCATACACAGCAGCTTGGCCACCTGCTTCACCTTATCCAGGTCACCGATCGCGGCTTTCACATCGGCTAGACAGTTGAGGCACGCTTCTTTAGCGGCTTCGTAACCTTGCTCCACGGATATCTCCGCTCCCAGCTTGCCCCGGTACGTTGCCCCCGCCGTGTGCCCGCCGACGAAAAGTATGTTCCCAACTTGGACCGCCCCGGCGCGGCCCGCCGGCGGGGTTCCGGCGGCAGGTAGCTCCAGTCCCATCGCTTTGAGTTTGTTCTCTATTTCCATGTGTAAAACTCCTCTATTCATTCGCATTTCAAAAATCGCGTGAGACGCAAGGAATCGCTAAAACCAAGTCCCGTAGAAGTCCCAAGTTTACACCCTCATTGGCGATCCCGCCCAGGGCTCAGCATTGATTGCCAACTTACCGGCCAGGTCCCGTGTTTATGGGTTTTATTTCTTGCTGGACAACCCGTCACCTCCAACGTAACATTTCCCCATACCTGGACCAGTGGCCTGAATTAAATACAATTTCGGTAGTTGCTGCATGGCAGAGATTCGTCCCAACAGCGATATAGCCCAGGTCTTCGTAGGCCGTCGGCGGGAGATGGCTGAGCTGACGTCAGCCCTGAATGACGCCCTGTCCGGCCAGGGACGGTTGGTCATGCTGGCCGGTGAGCCGGGCATCGGCAAGACCCGTACCGCCCAGGAGTTGGGCGTGTTGGCCGAGCAACGAGGAGCCCAGAATTTATGGGGACGGTGCCACTAAGAAGAAGGAGCGCCGCCCTATTGGCCATGGGTCCAATCCATGCGTACCTACGTTCAGCAGACTGCTCCGGAACAACTCGTCGAGGAGATGGGGCTCGGAGCCGCTGCCATCGGCGAGATCATTACCGAGATACGGAGTAAATTGCCTGGCGCGGAAACACCTCCGGCATTGGAGCCTGATGCGGCCCGTTTCCGTCTCTTCGACTCCATAACCATCTTCCTTAAAAACGTGGCTCAACGTCAGCCCCTCATGGTCGTCCTGGACGACCTTCACTGGGCCGACCGTTCGACCTTGCTACTTCTGGAGTTCGTGGCTCGAGAGATTGGAACCAGCAAGATATCGCTTGTTGGCGCCTACCGGGATATCGAGGTTTCCCGGCGCCATCCCTTGTCCCAGACCCTTGGCGCTCTGGTCCGGGAGCAACTGTTCCACAGAGTGCAGCTTGATGGATTGACCCAGCAGGAGGTGGGGGAGTTGGTCCAAGGTAGCGCGGGGATAGATCTGACTCTTGAAGCTGCGGAAGCCATACATAATCGCACCGATGGCAACCCGTTTTTTGTTGGTGAGGTAACACGACACGTTACGCTGGAGAATATCACCGAAGACCCCGGGTGGGCCAGCATCATTCCCGAAGGAGTTCGCGATGCCATTGGCAGGCGTCTCAACAGGCTTTCGGATCACTGCAACCAGATGTTGACCACCGCCTCGGTTGTCGGCCAGGAGTTCGAATTCAGGTTGCTGAATTCATTAATGAGCGACATCACTGAAGACCAGTTGCTGGCGGCAATGGACGAGGCGGTGGAAGTCCAATTGATCGAGGAACTGCCTAATTCAGTGGGACTCTATCAATTCACACACGCCCTGATTCAGGAAACCCTATTTGAGGAACTATCCACTACACGCAGGGTGCGGCTGCACGCGCGGATTGCTGAGGGTCTTGAGACGTTGTACGGAAACGACGCCGATGTCCACGCTGAGGAGTTGGCCTACCATTTCGCCGAAGCACAGACGTTGACCGGTCCCGAAAAGTTGGTCCGCTACTCGTTGATGGCTGGGCAACAGGCGCTAGCCTCCTATGCCTACGATGACGCACTGACATATTTTGAAAAGGGCTTGGCGGCCCGGGACATAGCTCTGTCCGGAACGGACGCGGCTTGCGATGAAGAGGCAGCGGATCTGCTATTCGGACTGGCGCGGGCCCGGTCCAACACCGTCTCGGGGCAACAGCTTGTGGAAGCGTTCGCCATTCTAAGCCGCGCCTTCGACTACTACGCCGAGGCTGGGAATGTCGCGCAGGCGGTAGCTGCCGCCCTGTTCCCAATCGTGACTCCATCTTATCGGATTCCAGGAATTACCGGACTCTTAGCCCGTGCTCTTACTTTGGTCCCGGCCGATTCCCACGAGGCTGGGCGCATCCTCTGTGTCTAAGGTGGATTTATTGGGATCGACGAAGGTGACTACGAAGGCGCACAACAGGCCTTTGGGCGGTCTATATCCATCGCCAGGCGTGAGGGGGACGTGCCTTTGGAAGTACATACCCTAACGAATCTGACAGTCCTTAGCGGGCAACACTTCCAACTGCAAGAGTGTGTAGACAATGGGCTGAAGGCCATCGCATTGGCCACCGATGAAGAAAACTCCATTAGGACCTCTCGTTGGTGGACAGCGATGAGTTTGCTTTATTTGGGTGAGCTTGATGCGGCCCGCCCCCACGCATTGTTCTTGCGAGATCTGACAGAGAAGCGAAATACACCTCGACTGTACGCCAGTAATGCCTTAACACCGATTACGTCCTCGTCATGTCTTGAGGGCGACTGGATCGCAGGGCGGGAATATAGCGACCGGGGCCTGGAGATATCTCCCCTGACTCCGATGCTGCTATCACCTCGGGTTCTGTTGGAGGATGAGACGGGCGAGTCCACTCAGGGGAAGGTTTACCTGGAGCGGCTCCTCGAGGCGATGAGTGGGGCGGGGCTGTACAAAATGTTAGCGTCTACAAGGGTGCCTGTGGCGATCGCCGCCATCACCCGCATCACCGGTATCCCCGACAGGTTGGAAATAGCCGAAGCGGCCAAGGCGATTGTCTCAGTACAGTCTGCCCTCCCCAACGGGTCAAGACAGGCCAGATCTGCTTTGGCACTCGTGGCCGTGCAAAGGGGCGACCAAGCCGCGGCGGAAGAGCATTACGCTGACCTTATAGAGCTGCGAGGCACGATGATATTGACGGCAATATCGATCGATCGTATTCTCGGCCTCCTGTCTCAAACCATGGGCAATCTGGACCAAGCGGCTGCCCACTTTGAGGACGGCTTGGCCTTCTGCCACAGGGCCGGCTACCGGCCCGAGCTGGCCTGGACCTGCTGCGATTATGCGGACACCTTGTCTCTCAGGGATGGTTCCGGAGACCGAGCCAAGTCCATTGCTCTGCTGGACGAGGCTCTGGCTATCTCGACCGAATTGGGGATGCGGCCCCTGATGGAGCGGGTCGCCTCTCGGCAAGAGTTGGTTCAGGCCCAGCCATCGACAGCTCCGGCCTATCCCGACGGACTGACCCAACGGGAGGTTGAGGTATTGGGGCTGGTGGCTGCTGGAAAGAGCAACGCCGACATCGCCGTGGAACTGGTAATCAGCCCCAACACCGTAATACGCGACGTCAGCAACATCCTGGCCAAGACCGGCTCGTCCAACCGTACCGAAGCCGCCGGATACGCCTCTCAAAACGGCCTAGCCGAATAACCTCTACCCCCACCCACCAACGTACTCCAGGCTCATTTTCTCCCTGCCCGGCGCCTCAACTAATGGTTTATTGCTATGTCCCCAAATTCTCCGCCAAATACGGGTTTCCAAAGATAATTGTTTCCTTCGATGTACCCCGTCCCTGCCGGGTCTAATCTGTTGACACAGTAAGTCACCGGCAGGAGAAAACGATGAAAGCGCAGAACAACAACTCAGGACAGCAACTCCAAGAAACCCAGAAAAATTCATCGTCGATAAAGGGAGGATTTGAAATGAAGATGGCGAGCAAAATACAAAACGTAATGGTCAACCTGCTTAATGGAATGAAGATCACGGTTCCGGCGAAACTACTCGGTGGACTAGCCTTAGGAGCAATCTTGATGGCGGCAGTAGCTCTGCCCTCGGGCAACGCTCAGGCCAGCCCTCTGACGGAACCCCCGGTGACGGGAATGACGGTAGACATCGAAGATGAAGGTGGCACCGGTAGGATGTTCGAGGCCTGGGAGTTTGGAGAAGGGACCAACCCTTACGCGAACCAAAGAGATTCGTCCCAAGTCGGAGTTCTGGCGGCCCCTCTGCTAATCGCCGAGCCCCTGGTAGACGTCAGCGATCTAGGCGGCGGCATCACCGACTTCGAAGAGGCCTACACCAGCGAAGTCAGCATGGACGTCAGCGATCTAGGCGGCGGCATCACCGACTTCGAAGAAGCCTACACTAGCGAAGTCAGCATGGACATCAGAAACCTGGGCGGAGGCATCACCGACTTCGAAGAGGCCTGGACCAGCAAGGTCAGAATGGACCACGACCAGAATGAGCAGGCCAACATCTTTCCAGAGGTGGAGCTTTAAGCAGACTTCCTTTCTTCACTCAGCCGGTGACTGAGGGAAGCGTAAGGCCCCGAGGAATTACCTCGGGGCCTTTTTCTATCGCTTTTCAAATACGGGACTTTCTTGTCGCCAACGTTAGGGGCGTTGGATGATGGTCCTAGCCTTCAAAACTGGTAGAGATCGCTCCGTCGATCCGATGGTACAATGTGCGAAATTCAATCACTCAGGAACGCATAAGGAGTCAAGTACGGAATCTACAACTACAATAGGATTAAAAGGCGTGGACCTTTCGGTAGTACGGAAAGGGTCTGGGCCGCAGATCCTCGTCCTTCATGGTGGCGACGGTCCCGTCGATCGGTTCCCCTTCGCGGACCGATTGGCGGAAAAATTCGAGATCATACAGCCGGTACATCCCGGATTTGCCGGTACACCCATCCCGGAACACTTTGATAATCTCCAGGATCTGATCTTCCTTTACCTCGACCTCATCGACCATTTGAACCTGAGTGATGCCATCTTGATGGGCTTCTCCATGGGCGGCTGGGCGGCCGCTGAGATCGCGGCGATCAATACCCAGCGATTCTCCAAACTGTTTCTGGTGGATTCGGTTGGAATCAAGGTGGGTGGCCCCTTCGACCGCGACATCGCCGACGTGTTCGCGACTTCGGCTGCGGAACTAACCGGACTGAGCTGGCACGACCCTTCGAAGGCGCCTGACCCGAATTCCATGACCGATGAAGAACTCCAGGTCTTTGCCTCAGACCGGATTGCTCATGGGCTTTACACCTGGGAACCGTACATGCACAACCCCAAACTTCCCTATCGTTTGCACCGCATCGATATTCCCACGCTGTTGATCTGGGGCGCGGGCGACGGGGTCGTAACGCCAACCTACGGCGAAGCTTTTAGGGACATGATTCCCGGCGCGAAAATGGTGGTTATCCCCGATGCCGCCCATTCTCCCCACGTCGAGCAGCCCGAAGCTTTCGCTAAAGCCTTCCTCGAATTCGCCTCTAAATAGGATCGAAAGATGAAAACATGGTTTTTTACCGAAGACGCGTATCCCAACCTGCCGGACGACGAAACCTACGAATCGGTCCGGGTCAACCTGCCCAATAAGCATTTCGATCCGGTGTTGGGCGCTGATCTCTACAACATGTACCTGGACATGTGGGGCGCGGCCGACGAGATGGGTTTGGAGATAATGCTCAACGAGCATCACCAAACCGCCACTTGCGTGCTACCGGCGGCTCCCATCGCTCTGGGAGTCCTGGCTCGCGAGACCAAGAAGGCGCGGCTTTTGATATTGGGTAATCCCATCGTCAACCGGAAGCAGCCCATTCGAGTCGCCGAAGAGATGGCTTATATCGACGTGCTGTCCCGGGGCCGCTTGGACTGCGGCTTCGTCCGAGGCGTCCCCTATGAGATTGCGCCGGCCAACGCGTATCCCTATCGGGGGTCCGAAAAACTGTGGGAGGCCCACGACCTGATCATGAAGGCCTGGACCCACCACGATGGCCCGTTCAATTTCGAGGGGCGTTGGTTCCATGCCCGCCAAGTTAACATCTGGCCCCGGCCTTACCAGCAACCCCATCCCCCCGTATGGGTGACCATGGGCAGCGCCGGTTCCGCCGCCCAAGTAGCCCAGCGGAAGCACATCGGCGCGGTTTTCCTGGCCGGTTACCCTGGCATCCGCAGATTATTTGACGGTTACCGGGAGGGATTCCTCCAAGCTCACGGGGAAGAAGCGCCCCTGGACCGGCTCGCCTATGCCGCCATCGTTTGTGTTGGAGAAAACGAGAAAGAGGCGGAGAACGGAACGGAAAAACTACTTTGGTATATCAGGTCCAACAAAGTCGCTCCCCAATTCAACAATCCTCCCGGATATCATCCCCCGGCGGTGTCCGCCAACATTATCAGAGGTCCGCGGCCCGGCGAGCCTGACCGGCGCGATCCACGGTTGGAAACTCAAAAGGCGCGGGGCAACGTTTTCTCCGGAACTCCCGATCAAGTATTTCAACAGATCAAGAATTTCTGGGAATACTCGGGCGGTTTTGGACATTTGCTGATGATGGGCCAGGCGGGCTTCATGACCTACGACGAAACGTTGAAGTCGATGAAGCTGTTCACTGAAGAGGTATACCCCAGGCTCAAGGAGTTGACCGCGTCTTACGATGCAGGTGTTATGAAGGAGATCAGGTCGTCCCGGCCCGACGTCGAGAGCGTCGACACAGGTCTGCTGGCATCCGAGTTCGTCAGGTAAATCTCAGAAGATCGAAGGTGTAGCCCATCCGGCCGCGCCGGAAATCCCGTGGCCCCGCCGGCGAGCCTTTGGGAAGCCTTTTAGGAATAAACTTCCCGAGCTTTACGGGCGGCCAAAGGCATCGAACAGATCACCGATCTGGTCGAACTCTATGATTTGCCTCACCAAAACCAGAGAGCCTTCCTGCCTGGATGCCGAGTCCTGCGTAACCGATCCGGCCAACCTTAACTCAGCATCGTTCAACGTCAGCAACGCCGCCTTAGCAAGTCCATCTTCTTGAAAGGCGGCTACTATGTTGATGGCTACGACATTCTGGTCTAGTAGCTCGGCGCTTACGCCCATGACGCTGCAATCCAGGAGACCGCCAATACCTGGCTGCCTGCCCAAGCCCGAACAACCATCGAATACCGCCACCACAATGCCCTGGGGCAGGCGGTTCACAACCTGGGAAACTGCCGAGGAGTCCAACAGACGGGGTGTCAATCCATCGACCGTGTCCAAGGCGCTCTTTACCCGCTTTGACGGGGAGATATCTGAGGGGGGTGAACCCGCGGCAGCGACGGAAGTGGTTGCGTCCACCGATCCGATCGCCAGGCTCGTTTCGAATTCATTGAAGGTCCAGATCTGGTGGTCCCGGTAGGCTTCCGGCTCAGGCAGCTTCGAAGTGATCTGTAGGCTACTGGCCGCGTTAAGCATGGTCCCGATATCCAGCGGCGTGGTCAGCACCACGAACACGCCACCGACGTTGCCGCTTGTTGCCAATACCGCGCCTTCTATCACATTCGTTACGGCGGAGGGAATCGCGGCCAGGGCCGGCGAGATCTGGGATCTTAAAGCTGCCTGCACATCAGGCTTGTACCGCAACTCTTTCAGGTCCAAAAAGAGGACTGGTCCATGGTTGACGGGTACTGCCGACAACATATGGGAGAACTTTGAGAGCCATTCTTTGCCGGGGAGAGGCATGGCATCGGCGCTGAACTGCTCCGCAACCGCCGCCGTTGGAACGGGCGTGGGTGTGGGAGCGGCCTCAGCCTGAGTGGGCGCCTCCTCTTCGCAGGCGACCACCGCGAAAAGCGCGCACAGTGCGAAGAGGATTATCCGCAGGCGATCGCGGCAGCTCATTTAACCCGCGGTAGTTGCCCGAGTTGCGTCAGGGTTCCGAAGAACCGCGCCGATCCGATGAAAGTGCCCCAAGATATCCTTGTAGGTTTGAAAAACGCCTGCTTCGCAGTGTTCGATCGATTGCTGACGGCAGAAGGTCTTGATAATCTTGCTGGCTTTGCCGTAGTTGTTTCTCGGCATGGAAGGAAACAGGTGATGCTCTATCTGGTAATTCAGGCCGCCATACCATATATCCGTAAATGGGCTGCTCTTTACGTTTCTGGCGGTAAGCACCTGCATGTGCAGGAAATCCAACCTTTCTTTCATCAGCGGCATGGCCTTATGGTTCGTCGCAAAACTTGTGCCCATGTACAAGCCGGTAAGAACATTGCTTACTAACAGGAACACGATCGCCTGTGTGAAACTTAAAGAATTGAGAATCACCCCAAAATACAGTGCGCAACCTGCTAAGAGGAATACAGCTTCCGTGAGATGAAACTTCCATCTTTTACCGCGAATGTTTTTTACCAACGTAACGGTGTTTCCGAAACGCATGATGAAGGCGACGGACGTTAACAACGGAAACCAGATAAATGCTTGATGCTTGACCAAGAACTTAGCGAGCCCTTTTTTCTGCAAAGCTTGCTCTTCCGAAAACGCTAATATCGGCATATTGACGTCCGGATCGAGATCAACATGATTGGGCGCTTTATGATGTAGAAGGTGCGCGTCTCCCCAAGAACTACTGACATTAACGGTCAAGCCGCCAGTCAGTATGCCGGCAAAATCGTTCTTCCACTTGTCGCTAAAGATCTGCATGTGGATGGCGTCATGCATCATGTACCCGACTTGTACTATGGCGAAGGCCAAGAACGCGGCATTGAAGAGCTGAAAAACAAAACTATCGACCGTGGCAAGCAGAACGTAACTTAAGGCTAATGTTCCGAAGGTAATGATGAACTTTAGGGCGTAGTAGCCGTATTGCCGGTTCAGGAGCCCTGCCTCGACAACTTCTTTTCTAAGAGTTAGGTAATCCATGTTATTAAGGAGCCACCTCTATCTTGCTAGCCGGTATGTCCCGAAACGAATGTGAGTCGAAGGGAAAACGATTCGCTTTGCGCAACACGATTCTATCACGCTTGCCCTTTAATACGATGCCGGAAGGGCGCATGTTAGAGCGGAAAGTCGCGAGCCAGCCCCGGCCGGGCGCGGAATTCCGATAAGTCCGGGCGGTTGAGGCTTACAGTCCTAAAGCCTGCTTCACCGCCACTACGATCGATTTCGGCTCCCAGGTTACGTCCATGTTAACTGCTCCATCCGGCTCTTCCATCGCGCTAAACTGGCTTTCAAGCAGGCCGCTCTTCATGAAGTGGTCCTGCCGACCCTCCAGCCTTTCCGAGATGAGCTGGAACTCCCCCTTGAGGTAAACAAGCTTAACATCATCTTCGTCCCCAACAAGTTGGTCCCGGTATGCTTGTTTCAAGGCGGAGGAAGCGATCACACCGCTCTCGCCACGGGAGACAAGATCGTCTATGAGGAGGCGTATCCGGCCAAGCCAAGGCTGGCGGTCTTCGTCGGTTAGGGGAATCCCTTGGGCCATCTTAACCACGTTGGACCGAGGGTGGAGATCGTCCCCTTCGTAGAAACTCCAACCCAGGTCAAGGGCAAGAAGTTTGCCCACGGTGGTCTTTCCAGCTCCGGAGACGCCCATCAGGATGATTATCAAGAATCCTCAATAAGTGAAAAATTGATGCCGGTACCAGCCCGCTTACCAAGCCGAACGGCCCTATTTTAATGGGTCAGACTCGGTAGTTCCACGTCAAGATAATCGAAAACGAGGTGTCCCTTTCGGGAATGGGAAAGACAGAGGGTCCGTTGTGAGCGCACGGATGCTTAGCATCTCATTTTTCACTCCGTAGAGAAATATAATCGCGGCTTTACAGACGAAAAGAATCAGACTTTCACCGGGGCAAGCTCGCGCGCCGCTTAGAAAGATATTAGGGTACACCGAGCGCCTATCGTTTCCCGGGTCGAGCCATTTGTCCGGTTCAAAGTAGTTAGCGCTTGGGTCCACCGAAGTGTCGCGGAGGCTGATCAGGAAGTAGTGCAATATCTCCAAGCCGGCCGGTATTGAGACGCCGTCGAACGTATCTCCTTGGGGAGCTACGTGGGAAGTACGGGTAACCGGCGGGAACAGGCGGCATGTCTCCAATAGGCATGCTTCCACGAAGTTTAGGCGGCTGATGGAGATCGCTTGGTCCAGGGGACCAGCAGCGTTAATCTCCTGTCGCACCTGCTCGGCAACCTCCGGCCTTGACCCCAACATGGCCAATGTCCTCGATAGCAGATCGGTGCCCGACCCGGTAAACGTGAACATCCAGTGGGGGATCTGCTGCAGCAGTTGATCTTCGTCGAAATTTCCCCCTCGAGAAAAGGTGTGCGCTCTGGCAAGCAGACTCGTTCCTTGCGCCTCGTTCCACGACTGCCGAATCGACCCATAAAACCGTTCGCGGCGGCCTCTTTGGGTCCATCCTAACAATTTTCTTCTCGGCAGGGATTGGACATAGCCAAACAAGACTTGTATGTCTTGAGCCAGTTGTGGCGGAGCACCGCCAAATACAACCCCCAGCATGACCCTGCCCATACGGTCTCGAATGTCATCAATGCTGGATACAGGTTGGGCAAATGCCACCTGGACTTGGAACAGTGCAGCCTGTTGGAGATCAGGGCTGCCACCGGTTGACAGTGTTTGCTCATTTAACGGTCGCAGCTTGTCCCATTTCTCGTCATGGCTAAGAGTGAGCGATTGCTCCGCCAGGAAAGACACGGCCGCTACTTTGCCCGGTCCTGCCGCATAAGTGTTGGTGCTTGGACTTTGATTCAAGATGTGTCGTGACAGGTCTCTTCCCGTTACCAGCAAAAACCTTCTGAATCCAAAGTTGAGGATGATGCCCTCGGTCGAGCGGCGCCGGGCTAGATCCCTGATCCAATCACTTAGGACCAAACCGGGATTCAAGAAGTAGCGATTGGGCATCAAAGCGCGGAGGAGGCCACAGATCAGTCGAATAAGATCCATCAACCCGGTCGAGGGTAAGGTTTTGCCGGTTTCGTTGGCCATCGGTTGCTTTACTCCTTTGCCCGGTTAAGGTGGGTCCCGATTCGTAGACCACCAGCTTCTATCGGCGGGCCTGGTGTGACAACGCGCTAAGTAAGCGGCCCGCACTTACGAAGCCAGAATCATCCCGGTCATAAAGTGGTCACCGTGATTGCCGATACGAGTCACCGAGCATCGGATCGGGCTTCAACTCCCGGTCATATTCACGGATAGGGTGGCGTTTCTTATCCAGTCGTTCTCCGGTATCCCAAGGTTCAAAGGCGTTTTTGACGTTCTCTAACCCGGTTTCGCCAAGCTCTGGATAGTGGCGCAACAAAACGGTTTTGAAACTGGAATCGTCGATCCACTTAAGCCCTTCTTTGGAATATGTTTCCTCGTTGTAGTTAGTGGTATAGAAGCGGTCCGCCTGAAGTCTTCGGCTGGCGTTGAGAATAAAGATCTGGAACATGGTTTCGCCGAATCCATACCCCTTTGGCCGATGTTCTTCTGCAAGAGTGCCGATCATCAGGTCCAACTTTTCTATGTCTTCGGGCTTGTCTTCGTACACTTCTTTGAGTCGCTCCACAACCTTCACGTCGCCGGTGAGGTCTTCGAAGGCGCGAATCGGATTGAGAGTTAACTGGCGCCTGAATTTGTTGTATCTAGGCACGCCCCGCTCGCGCGCCCTTAGGATGTCCACGGCGCCCAAGTCGAATAAAGGGTTACCTGGAACACTCATCTCTTGCATGAACTTCGGAAAATTGTTCAACACCAGTTTCCCCGGAAGCTGTCGGCCAAAGGAGTAGGAAAGGTCGAGCAGACCGACTTTTTCGGTCAACTTGGGCGAACCTGCCTGGCGCGTTTCGACAAATGGTATTTTCTCGATCTGTTCTTGATTGGCGATCCGCCGAATATCGATCGTCTCGGGCAATAACGAATGCAGACGATAGACTTCCACGAATTCCTCGGCGAAGCCAAAAGGGTGACCATTCTTATTAAGCCGGTTCCCGACTAGTCCGCCCATCTCAGGATTTCGCACGTTGAATTCAGCCAACGTTTTCCTTTGACGGCCGGTCTTAAAGATATTGGTCAAGAGACCAAACCAATTGGCTTGCAAGCCCGAGTGTAGGGCACGATTGGGCAAAATCGCGGGTGTCCACTCGATAGAGTGAATCTTGGCTATCAGCGCCGCGTTGATAAGGCGGGCCACATTGAAGAGGCGATTATCATCTCAATCTGGATGTGTTTGTTTTAATTTGTCACATATGGCGTTGTGCTCTCTGGCAAACAACGTGTGAAGCAACGTCAGCCCGATCCACCAATTTCGAGTGAATCCGGTCTCCTCAACTCCGTTTTGACCGACCGGTAGAGAACCATCGGCGTTGATTCTTAACTTGCCATCGTCATGGCTACGGAGCCGGTCAACTGTCTCCTGATCGCTGCCGTAGATCTGCGAGGCATCCCACCAATGTGTCACCTCGTTGATGAACGAGATCGGAGTTTCCTCTTGCCCGGGTCGTCGTGTCGGATCCGGCTGACTTTTTGGGAGTAGCATCTTGGTTTGCCGAAATCTCTCCCGGGCAGGGTCGTCCGCCGGTAGCGGGATCTCATGGTATTCATCGGTCAGAGTCTGGCCGTGATCGATCCAGTCATGGTTTTGGAAATTGATCCATGCGGCTGCCCAGAGGTTGAGAAAGGGAATTGTTTTCATCTCCCCTTGGCGCGTTAAAAACTGCAAGCTTACTTCCCGGGGATTCGGGGACATAAGGATATTCCCGGTCTCCGGATGGATCGCGTCATTCTCTACATTTCGGGTGAAACGGGTGCCCGCGGCCCCTTCCTTTGGGTCGGCCAAGTTGTTCCAACTACCGTCTGCCGTGCGAAAGTGTGTGACACCCTCAGGAGGCGATTGACCGGGTGTTTGGAACCCGATAAGGGTACCTTTGGGGTAGGTATCCTTGAGGTTGTTTTTGGTGAGCACGACTCGCAGATACGCCAACGTAAATGTCCCGATCAGATACCACCTGTTGTACCAATCGGTCCACACTTTTCCGCGATATCCAATCACCTTTCCGGCAAGTTGGATCAGGACATCCGTAATGAAGCCTAATATGGCGCCTATCAAGGTTTCGAGGATCACCTTTAATCGCTTTAACGGTCCGGGGCCGCGAACTATTAGCGGCCGTGGCGGCAATGCTCCGTCTGGCACGATAGGCTCTGCCAACAACTTGTCGCGATCGAAGAAGTAAACATCGGGAACCGGTACTTGAATCTCAGCGACGGTATTCGCTCTCGCAGCATCCAGCATCTCCTGCCACTCTTGATTACCAGCATCAAGTTGCAGGGCCACAGCGTATTGCTCAACAGCCGATGCGTATTCTTCCAGGTGATAGTGGGCGAGGCCCAGCAACGCATGTCCTTCTCCGTCAGTCTCCTGAGGGAGGCGATTTTTCAGCAGATCCAGCGCGTCTCGATATTTCCGCTGTTCGAGTAACTCTTGGGCTTCTGCCCGGACTGCTTGTTCTCCATTATCCATCTCGATCCAACCTCGGTGATCGCCAGCGGTATACTCGCCGATCGATCTAGGTGTTAGCTGCGAGCTTTTTGGGGTTGAGAACCCATGATCAATCATGGAAGTAAATAATACATACCCAATCCTGTGATTCTAAGATGTTACGACGGATGAACAAGGAATATGCGGGATTGATTTCGTTAGAACTTCAATACAGTAGATTGCCCATCAATATAATGGCAAGTTATCGTTAATTATTCCGCTGTTATTGACAGTATATGTATGTAAGCACACGGAATTCGTAGTTAAATATACATCGCTATTTTGATGAGCCCCAGCAGGCTCAACATTATCTTCTGGCCCGATCCCTTCCCTTTGATTGACAGGCCGTTAATCTAGTGAGCCGCCGGCCGGGTCCAGTTGGTGTACATAATCCAACCTGCTCGAGGGGAGGGTGGTAAATGCTGCCCCCTGCCGTTAGAATAGTCCGCCGAACGACCGAATTAATGGGGGAGGAATTGTTGCAGCCAACAAGTCAATTCGTTAAGGCACAGGGGATCAACCACCACTATCTAGATTGGGGCAACCCCACCGCGCCGCCTTTGTTGTTGCTGCATGCCGTCGGTCTCTGTGCTTCCACCTGGAACCGGGCGGCCAGGTCCCTGAGCGCAGACTTCCACGTCATGTGTTTCGATCAGCGCGGCCACGGCGACACGGAATCTACGGATCAGAACCTAACTTTTCACCAGATGGGGGAAGACCTGGCCGAAGTTATCCGGCTGATGGGCTTCGAAGGTGTTGACACGGTGGGACACTCTTTGGGGGGGATGGCCACTATGATTGCCGACTCCCTGCAGCCCGGCATCATCGGTCGGTCTGTGCTGATAGAGTCCCGTGTGGGTCCTCCCCCAGCGTCGGCGCCGTCCCAGGACCTGCAAGAACGGGCGAGGCGGGCGAGACTGAAACGGTCCATCTGGGAAAGCCGGGAGGCGATGTACGAGGCCTACCGGAACCGCCCGGTATTCAAGAGGTGGACCGAAGAAGTGTTTGCCGATTTCATAGAAGGCGGCACTCGTTTATTGCCGGATGGACGGGCTGAGTTGAAATGCAATCCCGAAGTGGAGGCGGCGTTCTACGGGCAGCGTGATGGCGTGAACGATGCAGTGTACATAGAAAGGCTCACTGGACAGTACCTGCTGCTGCTGGGAGATTACCCCACCGGCCAGAAACCCGAAGACGTTGGTGTGCAGAATTTTCTGAAAACGGTCGCTGGGTCACGGGTGAAAGCGATGGGCTGCGGTACCCACTTTATTCCGATGGAGTATCCTGACCTGATTCTAAGTGAGATCAGAGGATTTCTAGGGAACGTCGCGTCTGAAAACGAATAACGCCCAGGGCGGAGATGCGTCCTTGGCGGACTCGCCGGGTCATCCGGCTAAGGGCACACTGGCGGTGATCCGGTTGCCCACCGAACGAGTGGTGTGGCCCTGGCCCGTCAGGTCTTCGACTTGCAGAATGTCGCCGGGGTTAAACATCCGTTTGGTGCCGTCTCCGATGCCTATTTCCATCTGTCCGGAAAGGACGATCACGTACTGAAGCCGAGGACCGTTGTGCCAATCGCTGAAGCTCCCATCCGGGGAGTTGCGGAACGTCATGTTGGCTCCGGGCGTGAGGGAGATTGTCTCTAGGTCTCCCGCTGGCACGTTGAGGTCCTCAAAGTGGGCCTGACCATCCTCACCGTTGTATATACGAGTAACCATCTGACCTCCAGCAGTCCAAGTTGTGTGAACAGTAACTGTTAAGTATTTTCTGTGGTCCGCAGCACGACTTCGATATTATAGACTGGCATTTCCCGGTTAGATGTAGCCTACCCAGATGAGTACTCACTGGATATATCTAAGCTCTTTCCGCAGACCGGCTTGACGCGCGCGTGTGGTTGATCCACACCTCCGCTACTACCAGATTGACGCCGATACCCAGCCAAAAGGCGGCGCCAAATACCTCCTCCAAGCTAAGGCCTGTCAGCGACGTAAGTAGAATAAGGAAGACCCGCTGGGTGGCCACACTCATGGCCGCGGCGAACGTTCGGATCATCCACTCACGATGTTGGCGCACCTCTTTCCTAATGATGTGACGAATCGCCATAGAAAGTGAAAAGAGAAGGAGTACGCTCACGAAGATTACTGCTGACTGTGTGCTGATGCCGCCGAAGGCAGGAAGAGGAAGTTGACGACGAGCGCGAGCACGGCGCTGATCGCGGCCAAGGTGGCGAGCACCCGCCCCGAGCCACGGTGAATGCTGATTCTCCGCCGCCGAATCCGGGCGACGAACTGCAGGGGAGCAAACGTGAGAAACAGCACCCCCGGAACAATGTGGAAGAGCGAGACCCACGGGTGCTCGATATAGCGAACGCCCAGAGCGTCAGCCGTTGCCGCATCCTGGGTCAATGACCCCAGGCGATTCGCCCCGGAAAAGAGCATCAGGAGCACGGCAAGCACTATCGCGATCCAGCCTAGAGTGCTCGCGATCTTCATCGTCTTTGCTCGGCTAACGACCACTCGGTCCCTCCCACCAGGTATATTCCAAACTTAATCAACTTTCTTAAACATGTGCTGTCTTAGATTGCACGGACTATAAAACGGCATCCGGACCGCGTCAACCGCTATCCAATGCCGTGAATTCCTTTATCAGGTAACCGATTCCCGCCGAACATCACAGTTCAGAATCGCCTCGCGTCCGGCTACATTTCCTAGTAACGGATCCTTACGAGTTGGTCAGCCGCCGACTCTGGCAGCCAAACTTCGCCGTCCCGGCCGAGGATCTGCCTGACGTTGCTGGGGTTACTGGGCAGGTCGAACACCTCGAACTCCTCGCTCTCTGGGTCAAACCGGACGACCGAGTTAGCGCCAAAGTCGCTTAGCCACACCATGTCCAGCTCATCGACATAAACCGCATACGCCCGTGGCGCCGAACCGGGAAGCTTCCACTCGCGCCATGTTTCCTCGGATGGGTCATAGACCGCCACTTTGCCGGCGTTCCACTCGCTTACCCATATCCTGCCTTGGGAATCGGGCCATACGCGCCTAGCGCCCTGATTCGGGGTTGGCGGGTCTAGGACGGTTGCTTCGCCTGTTTTGGGATCGATGCGGCCCACGTAACTCCCAGCCAAAGAGGCGTAATAAACGTCGCCGTTGGGACTGGCCGCGATTCCGTAGGGACCCCGGCCACGCGGCGCGTCGAAAACCTCCATCTCACCCGTGGCTGGGTCCAACCGTCCGTAGACACCACCCTGTCCGGTGAACCAAAGTACTCCGTCGTTATCAAACGTGGGAGTGTTTAAGTTCACGTTGGGGCGGTCCGGTGGTAAGGGGAAAACGTCCACTCTTAGACTTTCCGGATCGACGCGCACGATGGCGTTCAGACCGCTGTCGGTGACCCAAGGCGCTCCGTCAGGTCCCACGATCACGCCATGGGGCCGGGACCCGGCGCCCAGCTGCGTGTGCCTGGTCTCTCCGGATTCCGGGTTGAGCCACCCAAGTTCGCCAGAACCTTGCGCGGTGTACCAGACTCCGCCGTCTATGGCGGGCGCTACATCGTGAGGACGGGATCCCGCTGGTAGGGGGAATGCTTTTAATACCGGTTGGGAAAGAGTTTCCTTAGCCGGATCGGGGACCGTGGCGGCAATTTGCAGAGCCGGTTCAGGTTGAGGATCGGAACCCGCCGAGGGTGTCGATGTGGAGCGTTCCACAACCGTGGACGTAACCGCCGGAACGGACAGGGTCGGAGTGTTATCGGCCGTGGGTACGGGTTGAGTCTTGGAACTTGCATCCGGTTCCGAAATGGGCTTTGATGTCGCCAAGGGTTCACGCGCCGGCATCAAGGTCGCCGCCGCTTTGATCGGCACCGATATCGCCGTTGGCGCGGTTGACTCACTACACGCAACCAACGCGAGGAAACCCAGGGATCCCATAAATAGTGACACCGCTCGACGTGAATCGCTGTGCCCGCCCAGGAGTTTCCTCCTTTTCATTTATCAACCTCCCGAGAGTGACCCCCACCGATCAGCTGTGATGGAGACAACGCGGTTCGTTTTATATGCGCAGTATTTGACCATCTTACCGGTTTTGGGATCCCTCCCGTTCAGAAGTAGACAATCTTTGGACTTTCCAGGTAATATCGCCGCGACCAGATTCTTCAAGTAGGGTTGATTCAGTGGTAAACATGACATCAAGGTAGGAAGAGTTATGAAGTATGACGTCGTTATCATCGGGGCAGGTTCGGCGGGATGTGTTCTGGCTACCCGCTTGACGGATGACTCCAACCGCTCGGTACTGTTGCTAGAGTCGGGTCCGGACTATCCGAACTTTGAGACCTATCCCGACGACCTGAAGTATGGGTACAACCAAGCCGCTTCGGCGGTGGACGCACCGCATAACTGGGCTTTCTCAGGCAAGGCGACCGACGAGCAGGGCGTAACTATGCCCGTGCCACGCGGCTGGGTTGTGGGTGGTTCCAGCGCCATCAACGGCCAGGTTTTCCTGAGAGGCGTTCCCGAAGACTACGACAACTGGGCATCATGGGGCAACGACGAATGGTCCTTCGTTAAGACGCTGCCCTACTTCAGAAAACAGGAAACCGACATGGACATCAAGGACGACTTCCACGGATTCGACGGCCCGATCCCGGTCCGCCGCCACAAGCGGGAGACTTGGCTTCCCGCTCAAGTCGCTTTTTACCAGGCCTGCCTGGACAGCGGCTACCCCGACGACCCGGACATGAATCACCCAGACTCTGGGGGCGTTGGACCGATCCCCATGAACAACCCCGACGGCGTTCGCATGAGCACGTCCCTGACCTATCTGAATCCGGTGCGCAACCGGCTGAATCTGACCGTTCGGTCGGGTGTTACGGTGCGGAGGATCATATTCCAAGGCAACCGCGCCACCGGCGTGGAGGTGGAGAGCGGAGACGAAACCTTTATCGTAGAGGGCGAGGAAATCATCCTCAGCGCCGGGGGTGTCGGCTCACCACAGGTGCTGATGCTGTCCGGGGTTGGGCCGGCGGAACACCTGCGAGAGATGGGCATTCCGGTTTTGCTTGACTCGCCAGGTGTTGGTCAGAACTTGAGAGATCACCCCAATGTAAGGGTGCCGGTGCGGGTCAATAAGGATTTTCCACTGGACCCTGAAGCGCCGCGCACCCAGCTAGCCTTGCGCTATACCGCCAAAGGCTCCAGCGACCGCAATGACATGCAGATTTTGGCTTCCTCTTTCTCCTCTCCGATGGGAGGTGACCCCGCCGATGGAGAAGGTATCCGGTTTACCTGCGTTCTCGAACTCGCGGTGGGAGCTGGCGAAGTGAAGCTGGCATCCACCGACCCTCACGTGCAGCCATTTCTCGATTACAACTACTTGCAAGAGCCCTGGGACCGGGAAAGGCTGCGTGAAGGGGTTCGGCTGTGTTTAGAGTTCTTGGAGCACGACGTCTACAAGGACATAATCGAAGAGTGCATCACCCCTACGGCTGATGATCTGGTTTCCGACGATACTCTGGACCAGTGGCTGTTGCGCAACGTGACCACCACCCAGCATATCTCCGGCACCTGCAAGATGGGGCCCGATTCCGACCCTATGGCGGTTTTGGACCAGTATTGCCACGTTCGGGGATTGGAGGGGTTACGGGTGGTGGACGTTTCGGTATTGCCAGACTGCATACGGGCCAACACGAACGCGACCACCATAATGATTGCCGAGCGGGTGGCCGACTGGATGAGCTGACCCGGGATCCACTTCAGCCTTGATGCCGTTGCATCTCGATGGCGAACCACAAGGCCATGCCGCCGGTGCGATCGTCGAAGCCGAAAACGGCCGGCCGGTCCAGGTATTCGTCCGTCGATGCCTGGACCCCGGTGCTGGCGCAACCGTCCACCACGTTTCCTTCGCCGTCGATACGCTGGGAAACCCCTCGCCACGCCAGATCCAGCGGCGCCTGATAGGAAGGCCCTAACCAGCCCCGGCGCAGTCCTCTGGCCAAGGAGTAACCCAACATGCAGGTTGCGGTCAGCTCTTGGTACGAGCCGGGGATGTCCAACACCTCCGTCAGCATTCCCGACGGGTTTTGGATCTTGACCAGACCGTCCAGCAATCTCCGGTACATCGCCACGACAGCGTCACGGCCTGGATAGTTCTCGGGCAGAAAGGTCAAGGTCTCGGTCAACCCCATGGCCGCGAAACCGTTACCCCGGCCCCAATAGAAATGCGCCGGTCGGCAATGCCAGAATAGTCCGTTTTCTTGCTGGATGCCGCCGTCGATAATAAATCTGACCAGCAGGTCCAGATACCGATCCTCGCCGGTGATCTCGAAGGCCCGGCCCAGCATCGCGCCGGCCATAAACATATCCTCGGTGCGGAAGTCGGGGTCGCAAGGCGGTGGCGCGCCGCCATCAACGCCCGGACGATAGCGGTTGGCCACATCGACGATCAGATCGGAGTAGCGCCGGTCACCGGTGGCTTCCGATAATTCCCGGCCCCAGATCAACCCTGCTAGGTTCGCTCCGCTGGCCCGTTCACCGAACATCGCCACGGAGCCGGAAACATAAGGCTCCACCAACCGGACGATTCCAGGTGCCGGCGATTCCCCGCTATCGCTCAACTGGTGCAACCGGAGCCGCCCGCTGATTCCGACGCCTTGGGTGTAATTGACTGGGTCCAACTGATATCCATAGACCTTGGCCAGAGTCCGGGCCACCTCCAGATAGGAGCGCGCGGCTCGTGCTTCTAGCGCCTGGCGGGCTGGTGAAGCTCCCCCCAGGTCCGGTTGGTCCGAGAGCGCTTTCCACAACCGTCGAAGCTCATCACCCAGATCGTCCATTGGCGTCGTCAGCCTCAAGCCGGGTATCGGCCCCAGACCGTCCGGCGAACCCGTGCCCAAGGCGGCCAAAAGTGATCCGTTTTCCACGGAGTCGACCGGACCCGCCACGGCATCTGCCAGGCTGCCGCCGGCGTCGTTGCTCTGCCACCGCACCGATTCTCCGGACCTCAACTCCAATACCAAACTAGGCCCTTGAAAACATATCCACCGCCACAGATAACGTTTCTCCGGCTCATCGGTGTCGTTGAAAAAATTATCAGTGGGAGGATAGCCAGCGGAAAGGTCGCGACGGCCATCAGGGTTACAATTTGGGATGGCGGAAAGGCCGATATGAATTGCTAACCCGCTGTCCGGAGCCTGGAATAACTCAAGGGCGTGCCAGGCCAGGGAAACGTCGTCCACTTGACCCGATAATCCCGAGATCAGAAGCACCGGCACGGTGTTGGATGCCCGAGCGTAAGCGTCCTTATCCAGCAGCGCGGGTATGTTTTGCCTGCTGCCGGTCACCCCGCAGGCCGACACCGTCCAGCGCTCCGAACTATTTCTTGCCAAGGATTCCAGGTAGTCATGGAGACCGGCGGTTCGATCGGTCATATATCGTTTATCCTGCCCACTAAATTACAAACGTGCGCATGTGCAAGGCCGAATCCTAATGGCAATTATATCGATGGCACAACCTGACACGATCCGGGATATGGACTTCATCTTGAAACCCGAGAGTGTTCCACCTAAAAAATCGAAGGCCCTGCGAAAGCAGTAAGTCTCCTTTGGCCGCTCACAACTCTGTTGCCCCGGAATATCTCTACTCTCTCCCGCCGTCTCGAACAAAATGGGTCGTGTTGACCACAGCTAATAAACGTCCCTCGCCGCTGGTTACTCGCGTCTCCACCACGATCAGCGTTTTGCCTCCATGGACTACTTGGGACTCGGCCCTTACGATTCCCTCTTGCACGTTGCTCACGATCTGGCTAGATAGCCCGATCGCCACGGGGAAACGTGCCAGGCCGTCGTAGCTACCCTTGATGTGGGCCACGGCCAAATAGGTTGCCGTGGTGTCGGCCAGCGAAATCATGGCCCCGGTGTGAACATAGCCGGTCCGTGTCTTAACCTTGGGGCCAACTTCAAACTCAGCCACCGATCTTTGCGGCCCAACTTCAACGGCCCTGATCCCCAAGGGTTCCATCAAGGTATCTTTAACCCGGTCGTTAAGCCAAGCGGCAAGTTCCTCTGGAGGCAGGTCAACGGGCGACGAATCAGCAGCCATGCGATTCTCCTCTAAAATATCCGACGCTCTGGGAGGAATATCAGATTAACGCAGCCAAAGGGGAAAATCTATCCGAAACAGGTGGTTAAAGTCAGAGCGGTCAGAAAGGGTGTGTCCAAAATCTAGTTGCCATAATAAATGACAAAATCTAGATGGATGACCGCTGTCCAAGCCTACTCCGCCGGCGTGTCACCGGTTATGCCGCTTTCCACCAGATCGTCTATCTCGGCCGGCGAGAGGCCCAACAATCCGTTGAACACCTGGAAATTGTGCTCACCAAGCCCGGCAGCGGCGACGGCCGGTAGTCTGGGGCTCTTGGATAGTACCCAAGGGGTGGTCGTTTGCTTGTAGGCGCCAGCCTCCGGGTGATCCACCACGTCCCAGAATCCCCTGGCCTCCAGGTGCGGGTCAGCTAGGGTCTCATTGGCCTTGAGTACCGCTCCGGTGGGTACACCGTGCGCCTGGAGCATGTGCATGACCTGATAATGGTCCCTTTCCAGGGTCCAGGTAGAGATTATCTGGTCCAGCTCCGCCTGGTTGAGCCGGCGCGACTCCAGGTCTTGGAACCGGGAGTCGTTTGCCAATCGAGGCTGACCGATGCACCGGCACAGCCCCAACCACTCATCTTCGGCACTAACCGAGATCGCCACCCACATGTCGTCACCCAAGCAAGGATAGACTCCATGGGGAGACATGTCCCGATGCCGGTTGCCCATGGTTCCCGCAACTCTGCCGTTGGCTGAGTAGTCCAGGAAAGCCTCTCCCAACAGCATTGAAGTGACCTCTCTTTGAGACATGTCCACCAAACATCCCCGTCCCGTGGCGCGGCGCCGCCGTAGAGCGGCCATCAAAGCGCCGAACGCCAATATTCCCACCACCGGGTCCGGGTAGGTCTCGTTGGTCATCAGCGGCGGCCCGCCCTCGTATCCGGTAACCGATGCCAGGCCTGCTGTCTGTTCCAGAGTGGAACCCAGCGACCCGTAATCTCTTTCAGGTCCGCTGTCCCCCTGGCTGCTGATCTTCACGTAGATAATCTGAGGATTAGCTTGGGAGATTGCGTCGTATCCCAGTCCCAGCCGGTCCATGACCGATGCTCGATAGTTCTCCACCAGCACATCGCAGATCCGTGCCAGGTCAAGGAATAGCTCTTTCCCCCGGGGAGCGCTCAGATCCAGGGTGACCGACAGCTTGTTGATGTTCCGGTGGACGTGGTGGGCGGCCCGGTTCCACGGACGTTCGCCGGGGTCGCCGCCGGGATAGACCCGAGGGTCGCCCGCCGCCGGTCTGGCTCGGCCCCGGTTGATGTCCATGCGCGAGCAGGATTCCACTTTAATCACTTCAGCGCCCATGAAAGCAAGCATCATGGTGGAGTAGGGGCCTGCCGCCACCTGGGTCAGGTCCAGAACGCGCAGTCCGTCTAATGCTGGCTTGATATCGTTCCGCTCCGCGCCCATTTTATGCCCGGTCCCCACTGAATAGCTGGGTCAATTCCTCTGGCGACAAGCCCAGGCGTCCGCCCAACACTTCCTCGTTATGCTCGCCCAAACGGGGGGCGCGGGACAGTTGCCAGCCCGTGTCGTCGATCCGGAATGGAGCGCCGGGATGAACGATATCTCCTAACGCGGAGTCTTCTACGATCCGGAAGAATTCCCGGTGGGCAAATTGCCGGGACACCAGCAGGTCTTCCACCGTGGCCACGTAGCCGGTGATGGTCCGAAGACTTTGGAGCGTGTGGTAGATCTCCTCTTTGGGTTTGGTGGCGGCCCAACCGCCCACAACGCCCAGCAATTCTTGCTGGTTGGCCCGGCGCGCCTCCGGAGTGGAGAACCTGGGGTCGTCGGTCAATTCAGGGACACCCATCAACTGGCAAACCTTGGGCCAAGTACCCGCCTGCACCCCGATGTCCAGTCCGGGGCTAACCCAGCCGTCCTTGGCCTGAACCAGATTGGTTTCCCGCCGCACCGGGGTGCGTCCAAACTGGTAGTGGATGGAGGAATGTATCTGGGCCACCGTCATGCAGTCCATCGCGGAGATGTCCACGTGTTGCCCGAAGCCCTGGGTGTCTCTGACGTGAAGGGCTAGCATGGTGGCGGAGAAGGCGCTTATGCCGGTGGTGTAGAGGGCCGCCTCGCCTCCCACTTTCAACGGTTCTCTGTCCGGAAGGCCGATGGTGTACATCAACGCGCCGATGGCCTGGGCGACAATGTCCGACCCCTTGTAATCGCGGTAAGGTCCCGACTGTCCGAAGGGAGTAACGGAAACATAGATCAGGCCGGGATCGGCTTCGGACAGAGTGTCGTACCCCAGTCCGAGCGAGTCCAGGTAGCCGGGGGCAAAGCTCTCTACCAAGATCCCGCAGTCTTGAGCCAGCCGCTTTAGAACTTGGGCTTGGCGAGGTACCTCCAAGTCCAGCGATACGCTCTTTTTGCTGGTGTTGAGATAAGCGAAGAGAGCGCTATTCTCCGGGCCGGGGCGGCCGCCCAGGAACGGCTCCGACCGTCTGGAGGGGTCCCCCGTTCCAGGTGGCTCGACCTTGACGACCTCAGCGCCTAGTCCGGCCAGGAGTTTGGCGCAAAAAGGCCCGGCCACTCCCTGGCTCAAGTCCAGCACGGTTATATCGCCGAGGATCTTGTCGCTACTTTCCATAACACGCAACTATACTGTCATTTAACATTTATTCGGATAGAAGTACAATTCCTGCTGTCTGACGGCCCAGCCGTTAGCCGTTTATTGTAATTCCGGAAACAAGGGTTGGTATATGGTAGCCGGTTTATTGCCAGGAGTGCGGGTTCTCGATGTTGGTCAAGGTATCTCCGCGCCATATTGCGCGAAGATCTTGGCCCAAATGGGCGCGGAAGTCATCAAGGTGGAACCTCCGGACGGGGATGAGGCTCGACGCATGGGGCCGTTCCCCGGCGATAGCCCACATCCGGAGAGGAGCGGCCTGTTCCTGGCCATGAACTCCAACAAGTATGGGGTCTCTTTGGACCTGGCTTCGCCGGACGGGGCTGAAGCTTTCAAACGCCTGGCGGCCGGCGCCGACATCGTTGTCGAAAACCCTCCTCCCGGCTCGTTGGAAACCCATGGTTTAGGCTATGAAACCTTGAAAACCATCAATCCCGGCCTCATCTTCACATCGGTCACTCCCTTTGGCAACCGAGGCCCATACAAAGATTTCAAAGCGACGGACTTAGTTTTGTATCATATGAGCGGCCACGCCCATGGGCTACTGGGAGCGGTCGAAGATCCAGATAGCAACCCGCCGATCCGGGCGGGCGGGCATCAAGCTGAGTTGGTGGGCGGAATGGCCGCCGCAACCGCTACGTTGATGGCCTTATACCGGAAGCGGATGACCGGCAAGGGTTGCCGCATCGACATCTCGTCATTCGAGGCGATGGTCAATCAACTCATCAGCGGCTTGGCCAGTTGCGCCTATGGCAGACCTGCCCCTCCCAGAGACGCGATAGAGGTGGAAGAAGCGGCCGCCGCGGGTATGGTTAGCGCTATCGGCGGAATATTGCCCTGTAATGACGGCTACGTGGCCATCTCTCCCAGAGAGGATGTGCAGTGGGAAAGATGGCTAGGGATAATGGACAACCCGGCTTGGGCTGCCGACGACCGGTATTCCACCAGGGACGCCCGGCAGAAGAACTCTCCCTCGCTGTGGAAACTGCTGAGCGAGTGGAGCAGCAATCATTCTAAACATGAGATCGCCCGATGGGGGCAGGAGCAACGGATCCCCTGCTTCCCGGTCAATACCGTCCTCGACCTGTTCAATGATGAGCAACTGGCCCATCGGGAATTCTTTGTCGAGATAGAGCATCCGGCCGCCGGGGCCCTGAAATACCCGGGAGCGCCCTACAAATTCTCAAACACTGAACTACCGCTGGCGGCACGTCCGGCCCCGCTTCTGGGCGAGCATAACGAATCAATCCTAGGGAAACTGGAATGACTAATGAGTGATCTTCCTCTGGACGGCGTGAGAGTCGTAGACCTCAGTTGGATCATCGCTGGCCCTACCGCGACTCGCTTCATGGCCGCCATGGGTGCCGAGGTGATCAAGGTGGGCAGCGCCCGCCGGCCTGACCCCTCAACCCGAGGGCCGGCATTTCAGGCATACAACCAGTCCAAGCTGTACTGCGCCCTGAATATTTCCAGTCCAGAGGGATTGGAACTGGTCAAGCAGTTGATCGCCGTTTCCGACGTCGTCATCGAGAATTTCGCCGTAGGAGTAATAGATCGGCTCGGGTTGAGCTATGAGGCCGCAAGCGCCGCCAGACCTGACATTATCATGGTGTCCTCATCTGGCACGGGGCATTTGGGGCCGCATAAAGACTACGTTGCTTACGGTAGTCTGTTGCAGCACTACACCGGCTGGAACTCCATATCGGGAAATCCCCAGAGTGAACCCGTGCCCGGCGGATTGTGGGCCGACCCCTGGGTGGGCATGGAGTTGGCCATGGTTACCGCCGCCGCGCTGAATAATCGGGCATTGACCGGGCAGGGGCAGTACATCGATTTCTCCATGGCCGAGGCGCTAACCGCCGGTATCCCGGGAGCGATCCTGGACTACCAGATGAACCAGCGGTTGCCGGAAACCATGGGGAACCGGGATGCCCGGTATGCTCCCCACGGCGTTTATCACTGCGTTGGCGCCGACCGCTGGGTTGCCATCGCGGTAACCAACGACGAGGAGTGGCAGTCGCTTTGCGGTGTTATCCAAAGGCCGGACCTACTGCCAGATCCCAGGTTTGCCGATGCTGATGGGCGGCGCGAGCATCAGGATGAACTGGACGCCGCCATCACCCAGTGGACGATCTTGTTCGACGACCATGAGGCGACGCGGCGGTTACAAGAGGCCGGGGTTCCTTCCGGGCCGTCTCTGGACATGTGCCGGGTATTCAACGAGCCGCAATTAAGAGAGGTGGGGTACATCAGCCAGATTCGGACAAGGGATGGAGAACTGAGAGAATTGCCGGGCCTCCCTTGGCGGTTCGAGGGCGGGGAGGAGCCGATTTTTACCGAAGCGCCGGTCTTGGGCCAAGACAACGAATACGTTTATCAGGAACTGTTAGGCCTGTCCGGGCGGGAAGTGGCCCGGCTGGTTGAGGAAGAGGTTATTTATTGAGCTTTTCCATGGGCAGGGGCGGTTGAATACCCCGAATTCTGTCCTGCTTACAGTCTGTCATTCCGCCCAGCCTACACTCTGCCATCCGGCCCAACCTACACCCTGTCATTCCGACCGTAGGGAGGAATCTGGGGAAGTGCGGGGCCGCCCCACCCCAGATTCTTCGTCGCCCCGCTTCTCGGAATGACATTGGTCTGCGGCTGTGGAATGACATAAACCCCGGCAATTGCCATTCCGGCCCTTCTGCGGAAGGGGAATTCAGGGGAGTGTTAGCTGGATCCCGGCGAAGGGCCAGGATGACCGATCGGTGACTAGCTGAACGTGGAAAGGTCCAGAATCTCAGCGCTCTTCCGGTGTGGTTCCAGCTCCAAGATAGCTACTTGGCCCAGGCGCCGCAGTTGTTTCGGCAGGCTGGGACTTCCGGGATTCACCATCAAGATTCCTTGGTATTCCTCAACGACGGCGTAGTGGGTGTGGCCGAATATAACAATGTCTACCGCCGCGTCAAACACCGTCTCAAGCGCCGTGGACAGGGCGCTGTCAGGCGGGAAATGCTTGGCTAAGGGGCTAAGCTCGGTTATTTCTTGAGCCATACCCGGCACCAACAGATCATGGGTCAAGCCGATGGTGTGACCTTCCAGATGTAGGACCCTCTTTCTGTCCACCACACGAGCATCTTCTTTGAATTGAGCGTTGGCGCCCAGTTCAACGGCGTACACCGGCGCGATCTCCTCTAACCAGTCGAGGCATGAGGGAACGTAAATATCCCCCGCGTGGATAATCACGTCCACGCCCTGAAACGCGGCCACCACTTCCGCCGGCGGTTCCGCCCCAACACTGGGGTTATGTGTGTCAGATATGACTCCGACTCTCATTTGGCGTACTCCACTTGTTCAGTTGGCACGATTGCTAAATCATTATTCCAGGCTTTCCATATCCCAGTATAGCCGGTAGTTTACGAGCCATGGGAATGGGCTATAATCGCTCTCGGTCGCCCTGAACTAACTATTGGCCGCGACGTCGTTCCACCCAGAACCGCAGGGTACGCCCAGGGAGGAGGTAGGAGATGGTCACTGGAAGACCGGGGCTCAAGAAATCGGTGTACCAATTTAGCGAAGGGGACGCTTCCATGACCGCTCTTTTGGGCGGCAAAGGCAGCAACCTGTGCGAAATGTTCCGGCTGGGGTTCCCGGTCCCCCCTGGCTTTGTGATCTCAACCGAAACCTGCCTGGAATATTTTGACCTGGGCAACACGTTGCCTGATGGGCTTGAAGGAATTATCCGCGCCAGCGTAGGTCAGGTGGAAGAGGCGATGGGCCGCAGATTCGGCTCCGTGGAACGCCCCCTCTTGGTGTCTGTCCGTTCTGGCGCCCGGGTTTCCATGCCGGGAATGATGGATACGATCCTCAATCTGGGCATCAACGACTCCATCGTCCAGGGCCTAGCCTTGGAGATGGGAGACCTACGAACGGCCTTGGACGCGCATCGCCGGTTTCTCCAGATATATGCCGACGTGGTCATGGAAGTGGAGCCGGGTGTATTCGAGAAGATCCTCTCCCACCATAAGGAAAGCGCTGGAGTAGCCCAGGACCACGAACTTACTCCCGAATCGCTCAACGACGTGATTACGGACTTCAGAAGCGCGATCCGCCAGGCCACCGGAACCGATGTTCCAACCGACCCCTGGGACCAATTGTTGCATGCCACCGAGGCGGTCTTTCGCAGTTGGACCAACCCAAGGGCTATTTTTTACCGCAATCACAACGGCATCGACCACAACATGGGCACTGCGGTGACCATTATGGCCATGGTTTTCGGCAACCTCGGCCCCACCAGCGGAACCGGCGTGCTCTTCACACGAAATCCGGCAACGGGAGAGCGCAAGATCTACGGAGAGTTCCTGCCTAATGCCCAGGGCGAGGACGTTGTAGCCGGTGTGCGCACTCCCCAACCCATCTCCGCCTTGGCGGAGATTATGCCGGAAGCTTCCGGCCAGTTGATGGAACTAGCCGCGCGGTTGGAGACCCATTACCGGGACGCTCAGGACATTGAATTCACCATCGAGAATGGCCGGTTGTTCATCCTCCAAACTCGCAACGCCAAGCGCACTCCCCCAGCGGCGGTGAAGATCGCGGTGGACCTGGTGGCGGAGGGCGCCATCACCCGCGAGGAGGCGCTGCTTCAGGTGAACCCGGAAGACGTTGGACAACTGATGGTGCCCCAGTTCAAAGCGGACGTTGAATCGGACCGGATCCGGTCCGCGCTGATCGCCCGGGGTTCTGGCGCCTCACCGGGCGCGGCCACCGGGAAGTTGTACTTCGACGCGACGCGGGCTGTCGAGGCTGCCGAGGCAGGCCAGGCGGTCATACTGGTGCGTCCGGAAACCAAGCCTGACGATATCCATGGGATCGCCGCCGCCGTTGGCATCGTGACCAGCCGGGGCGGCGCTACCAGCCACGCGGCAGTGGTGACGCGAGGCATGGGCAAGCCCTGTATCGTCGGCTGCGAGGCGTTGCAGGTGGACCCGGAGCGCCAGCTTATGGTGGCCGGAGATCAGACCATCAAGGAAGGCGCGGAGATCAGTATGGATGGCGCCAGCGGCAACGTTTACCTCGGTTATCTGGAGACGGTGCGTCCCACCCTGGACAGACTAGCCGAAGCTAACGACCTCCTAGCGTGGGCCGATCAAACACGGCGGCTAGGGGTCTGGGCCAATGCCGACACCCCCAAGGATGCTGGGCAAGCCATCGCCTTGGGGGCCGAGGGCATCGGGCTTTGCCGCACCGAGCACATGTTCTTGGACCCGATCCGCCTGCCTGCCGTGCGCCGGATGCTCCTGAACGCCGGATCCGCCGAGCAGTGGCGCCGGACTCATCTGGACGTTGAGCCTGGCCAGTTGAATACAACCGAAATGCCCGGCGACGTAGAGGAATTTTTCCAGGCCCTGGCCGAAGTGCGCCAACTTCAAACCGACGACTTTACCCAGATACTTCGAGTTATGGCCGGCCGCCCCGTGATCATCCGGTTGTTGGACGCCCCATTACACGAGTTCTTGCCGCAACATGAAGCGCTGCTGGCCGAGCTGGCCGAACTTCGCGCAAATAGAGCGCCCATTGCCGAGATACGAGAAAAGGAAGAATTTTTGCAATTGGTTGAGTCGCTGCGAGAAGCCAACCCGATGTTGGGGCACCGGGGTTGCCGGTTGGGTCTGACCTATCCGGCCATCTACGAGATGCAGGTGGAAGCGATAATCACCGCCAGCGGAGAGCTCATCAAAAACGGTGTGCAAGTTCACCCGGAGATTATGGTTCCTCTGACCAGCAGTGTGGAAGAGATGCGCCGGTTGCGGGAGGCCTTAACCGGCGTGGCCGAACGGCTGCAGCAGGAAATGAATGTTTCCGTTCCCTATAAGTTTGGGACCATGATCGAGACGCCGAGAGGCGCTCTGGTCGCCGGGGAAATCGCCAAGGAATCGGACTTTTTCAGCTTCGGCACCAACGACCTGACCCAGATGGCTTTTGGCTTCAGCCGGGATGACGCCGAGGGAAAGTTCCTTCGTTTCTACGTAGAAGAAGGAATCTTGCCGGCCGATCCATTTATAACTATCGACCCGGATGGGGTCGGCGCGCTGCTAGCCATGGCGGTAAAGAGCGGCCGCAAAACCAACCCGGAGATGGAGATGGCCATCTGCGGCGAGCACGGCGGAGACCCGGCAAGCATCGAATTCTGTCACCAAGCCGGCCTGAACTACGTAAGCTGTTCCCCTTTCCGGGTGCCGGTGGCCCGCCTGGCCGCCGCCCAAGCGGCCTTAAAGCAGTCTACTTAACAGATCGTTAGCATCCGGCCCCGACGGATATCAAGCAAACACCGGCAGGTAAAGATAGCCGAGAGCTTTGATGCCAAAACCAATGGAGGACCTATGCGAGTAAACAACGTTATAGCCAAGATGAAAGCCGGAGAGAAGGCCTACGGGTGCAGCCTTACGTTCCCATCAACCGCTGTTGTGGAACTGATAGGAATGGCTGGTCTGGACCATGTCTCCTTCGATTCTGAACACGGTCCTTTCACTCCGGAAAGTATCGACGATCTATGCCGGGTCGCCGACATGGCGGGTCTCACTCCGATGGCCCGGGTGCCGAACATCGATTCATCCACGATACTTAGGTTCTTGGACCGTGGCATCATGGGCATCACCGGACCTCATATCACCACCGGAGAGCGCGCCCAGCAACTGGCCGACGCCTGCCGTTACGTTCCGCAAGGCAAGCGCAGCTTCGGTTCTGGCCGGGGCGCTTACCACGGCGACTTCCCATCCGGACCCGAGTACATGGAGCACACCAACTCGAATATCCTGGTGATGGCGCAACTGGAAGACATCGAGGTGTTGGATCACTTGGACGATATTTTAGCGGTGGACAGGATAGACCTTTTTAGCTCGGGTGCCCAGGACATCGCCCAATCCATGGGGCTGCAGGGCCAGCCCGGACACCCGCGAGTTAAAGAATTCGAGGCCGAAGTTGCGGCCCGGGTCCACGCCGCCGGAAGGCAGATGACCTCTGATGTGATCGTCGCCGCCGGGGCCGCGCGGCTATTTCTGGACGGGGTGGCGGCGTTCCTGCAAGCCTCGAAGAGCGCATGAGCCCAACCTACGGTTGCGACTCAGCCTGAACGTTGACCCGATCCCCATGCCGTTTTATAGTTTGGCGTATCCCAGAGAGCGCCATACCCAGTGGAATCGGTTCGGTCTGGGAGATACGGAATCAAGCCAAGAACAAGGAGGCCCAGTTTGCCGGATAACGATTCTTTAAAGCAACGGATCCACGCTGGAGAAGTGGTGGTGGGCGTGTCGGCGCCCCTGGATTCAGATAAGTCTGGTCTGGAAGCTATCCTAAGTAAAGACACCTACAGCTTCTTGACCATCGATAGCCAACACAGTCCATACAACGAAGAGAAGCTGGTTGCCTTCTGTGCCACGGCCCAGGACCTGGGTATGCCGGTTCAGTTCCGCATCAAGAACACCCACAATGCTTACCTCATCGGCAACGTCTTAGACCTGGGACCCGCTGCCATCGAGGTCCCATTGGTTGAAGATGAAGAGATCGTGGATGAGTCCCTGGACGCCTTTTATTATCCCCAGGTGGGACACCGGAGTTGGGGCGGCGCCGCCCGGCACGGTATCGCCGGGCGGGACGACAGGCTGGAATACGCCAAGTGGTGGAACGAGCACGGGGTGCTATGCCTTCAGATGGAGACCCTAGCCGCGGTGACCAACGCCCGGCGGCTGGCTAAACCCGGGGTTGATTGCCTGACCTGGGGACCGGCCGATCTGAGTTTCGACATTGAAGCCCATCCTCAGCATCCATTTCAAACGGTGGATGACTGCCTACGGCATGTGCTAAAACAGTTGGAGGGCACCACCGTCCGAATCAGCTTCCGTAACAGCACCCCGGACCAGCGGCAAAAGTACATCGATATGGGAATCACGGTATTCATGGAGAGGCCCCAGGCCTGATTCGACTTGTCAGCAGAAGATTCAATAAACGCCATACATTGGACCGAGTGGGGAGACGCGGCTTTCCGGCGGTCCGAGTCGGAAGACAAGCCCATTCTTCTCGCCCTGACCGCTACCTGGTGTCATTGGTGCCACGTGATGGACGAGACATCTTACAGCGATCCCCAGGTGATCGATCTGATCGATTCCCGATTCATTCCGGTGCGGGTCGACGTGGACCAACGGCCTGAGATCTCTCACCGCTACAACCAGGGCGGCTTCCCGTCGGTCGCTGTTCTGGATCATCGTGGCGATCTGATCGCCGGCCGGATCTACACCCCTCCGGAAGAGATGGTCCGATTTCTAGAGCAGGCAAGCTCCGGACATCCTGATCTCATTGAATCGGCGCCACCATCTATAGCGGCTTCGGCGGGTGAGCCAGGCGCCGAGGTAACTTCGGTGCTGCAACGCCTGGAGGAGTTGTACGATTCCAACTTCGGAGGATTTGGATCTGAACCCAAGCAGCCTCCTTGGGATGGGGTGGAGCTGCTTCTGGAGCGTTACGGCCACACGCGGGAGAAACGTCTTTTGACGATGGCGACCACCACTCTCGACGGGGTCCGCGCCGGGCTATATGACCAGAACGACCAAGGCTTCTTCCGCTACTCGGTTTCCAAAGACTGGAAGGTACCCCACTACGAAAAGATGCTGTGCACCAACGCCAGCCTTGCCGAAACCTATTTCAAGGCGTATCAGGTTACCGGACGCACGGCCTACCGGCAGTCCGGTCTGGGCGCCCTCCGGTACATGCTGGAATCCCTTTGCGACCATTCAAGCGGGCTGTTTTACGCCAGCCAAGACGCCGGAGAAGCCTACTACGCCCTCTCGTGGAGTCAGCGAGAGCATGCGGAGAAGCCTCGAATCGACCGAACTTTTTACTCCGGCTGGAACGCCATGGCCGCCTCGTCGTTGCTAAAAGCATACGGCGCCGTGGGAGAGGAATCTTATCTCCAGCTCGCCCGGGATGTACTGGATAGGCTGTGGCGGGAAGGGTGGACTGAGGAAGGTGGTTTCCGCCATTCCATGGACGGGCCTATAGAACGAGATGTGGAACCACCTACCCAGCGGTCTCGCTACCTTTCGGATCAGGTTCACGCCCTGGGAGGATTTCTAGATCTTTATCAAGCCACGGGGGACGCTGAGGCGCTGCAAACGGCGATCCAAGTCGTCGAGAGCATCCAAAGGTTATTCGGCGCGTCTGACGGTGGATACCACGACGTCTGTGATATCTCTGCCAACCCAGAGCCGATGATGCGGCCGGTGAAACCCGTATTGGAAAACTCTTTGATGGGGGTGGCGCTTATCCGATTATGCTGCCTGACCGGCCAACATGCGTTGGAGCAACGGGCTCGGGATACGCTTAGCCTGTTTCGGGGTGTCGCTCCGGGCAGCAGTTATCTAGGACCGCCGGGGCTGCGGCGCATGGAAGAGGACGAGGAAAAGCTGTACCTGCCGGCGGCGCCGGTTTGGGCCAAGGCATGGGATATGTTACAGCGCGGGCCGGTGCACTTCGTCTTGGTAGGGTCGTCGTCCGACCGTAGGACTCGACGCCTGCTGAGGTCGGCCCTGAGGGTTTACGCGCCCCATAAGATCGTCCAAGCGCTTGATCCCCAAGATGACATAGACCGCGTAGAGGACCTGGGATTCCCCGTCGACGGCCCGCCAGCCTTATACGTCTGCATGTCCGGCATGTGCATGGCGCCCGTCTACACTCCGGCCCAAGTCAGAAGATTAGCATCGGAACTACCCTGGGTAGGGTCCCCTAGATTCGTTACCCTCCAAGGCTAACCGGCCCCACTCGCGAACCTCCCGAAAACCCGGTCCACCGTACGGGCGATTTGAAAGAAATAGAATTTGTCTCCGGAGAAGAGCGATGGACTATGGAATAGCGATTCCGTCATATATCGACGCCTGGCGGGAGGTCAAAGCGGCTGAGGAAGCAGGCTTTTCCCACGCCTGGTTCTACGACTCTCAGTTGATATACAGCGACGTGTACGCGACGATGGCCCTGGCCGCCCAGAACACCAGCCGGATACGGCTGGGCACCCTGGTGGCGATCCCCAGCAACCGCATCGCTCCGGTGACTGCGTCAGCCATCGCGACCATCAATAAACTGGCGCCGGGCCGGGTGATCTTGGCTATTGGAACCGGTTATACCGGGCGAAATACCATGGGTTTGCCCGCCATTTCGGTAAACCGGTTGAAGGAGTACACCCGGCAAGTGCAGGGTCTACTAAGCGGCGAAGACGTGCTGTTCCGAGAGGGAGAGCGAGAGCGCTGGATACGTCTAGTTCACCCTGATCACGAAAGTTTCATAAATATCAAAGACCCGATCCCTGTCTATCTCGCGGCCAACGGACCCAGGGCGCTACAGGCGGTGGGTGAACTCGCCGATGGTTGGGTGACGACCTTTCGGTCTAGGAGAAGCCTGGAGCCCAACTTTGCCAAGATTGCCAACGCGGCGGAGCAGGCAGGCCGCGGTCCGGTGAAACCATACACGGTGGCGTTGACTTCCGGTTGCGTCCTACGCGAAGGAGAGTCGTTGACGTCTGACCGGGTCGTGGCTCAGTTGGGTCCCAGCATATTGGTAGGGATGCACGCCCAATGGGAAGCGGTTTACGGCCCGGGAGCGGACCTTGGGGCGCAGCCTGACGCCGACTTGGCCGCTGCCTACAACACCTATATCCAGGAATATGCGGAGACCAGCGGGACACCCTCTGACCGACTGTATCTCGACGTGCACCGGGGGCACATGGTTTTCTTAAAACCTGGGGAGGAGAGATTCGCCACGGAAAGCGCCCTGGCAAGAACGTTGACCGGCAGCGGACCGGAGATTATCGGGCAGCTTGAGGTGATGGAAGCCGCCGGAATCGACAACGTCGTAGTCTCGGTCCCCAACGCCCAGGGCGCCCGCGACTTCATCCAAGATTTCAGCCGGGAAGTGATCGCGAAGCGGGGGTAGGGGGTTGTGTGCCAACCCTCTGCCATTTTTGTTCAAGCGTCCGCCCCGTCGCTCCGCACACAACCGAATGTTACAATCATCCAGCCGAAACCGGCTTCTTCTAGATTATTGGTCCGAAAATCTAATCGCAGATAAGAACATAGGGGGCTGACATGGCTGGTGCGCTTGATGGATTTAAGGTGATCGACTTTGGGCAGTACATCGCTGGGCCCTTGGTGGGAATGCTGATGGCGGACCAGGGGGCCGATGTGATTAAGGTCGACCCTCCCGGCGGGCCGCGCTGGAAAACCCCGGCGAACGCCACCTGGAATCGGGGCAAGCGCAGCATCGTGCTGGACCTGAAGGAGGCCGGAGACTTGTCCACGGCCAAAGGATTGATCCAAGGAGCCGACGTTGTGGTGGAGAACTTCCGCCCCGGAGTCATGGACAAGCTCGGTTTGGGAGCGGAGGCCATGACCCTGGCCAACCCCCGCCTGGTCTACCTGTCGCTGCCTGGATTCGCCTCCGACGACCCCCGCGCCGCCACCCCTGCTTGGGAAGGAATCTTGGGCGCGGCTACGGCTACATACCGGCCCCGTCCGTCGGAAAGTGGAACGCAAGATCCCGTGTACACCGCCATCCCGATCTCCTCCAATTACGGGGCCTTCCAAGGCGTGGTGGCCACGATAATGGCGCTAATCTCCCGGGAACGGGACGGTGTTGGACAGCGCATAGAGGAACCTTTGTTCGACGCTACCTTTGCATCCATCGGCCGGGCCGGCATGAGAGTTCACAGTGAAAAGGATACCGGTGTGGACTTGCGCCGGATCTGGGGCGGCCATTTCCAATGCAAGGATGGGCGTTGGGTGCGATTCGGAGGCTCTGGTAACCAGAACCTTCACCAGTTCGTCGAGGCTGCCGGCATTACCTCCTGGCATGCCGAAGGTTTGACCGACGTCGACCGGCTCGGCCGCGAGGTTGAGTTGGCTGACGAACTGGAGCGCCGGATGAAAGAGCTGTTTAAAACTCGCACTGCCCAAGAGTGGGAAGACTTGGTTGCCGGAGCAGGCAGTGAGTGCGCCATGTGCCGCACTAGTGAAGAGTGGTTCTCCCATCCCCACGCCTTGGAATCCAAAATGGTGATAGAGGTCCAGGACCCTACCTACGGGAAGATGCTGCAGCCGGGCATAAACGCCCGATTGTCGCTTACTCCTGGAGAAGTGCGCCGCCCGGCGCCGGCGCCGGACCAAGATCGGGAAGAGATTCTTTTAGAGGTGGCGTCTCGGCAACAGGCTCCTCCGGCGCAGGCCGCTGACAAAACCATGCGTTCCGTTCTGGAAGGGGTCAAAGTGCTCGACTTGTGCATCATTCTCGCCGGGCCTACCTGCGGCCGAACGCTGGCCGAGTACGGCGCCGACGTTATCAAGATCGATAACCCAAGCCGTGGCAGCACCGTCTCTTCTCACAATGAGGTCAACCGGGGGAAACGCAGCATATTGTTGGATCTGAAAACCCAGGAGGGTCTGGACGTATTCTGGCATTTGCTGGAAGACACCGACGTTGTAGCCCAGAATTACCGCGCGGGCAGGATTGAGGCCCTGGGTCTGGGCTATGAAGAATTGCGCAAGCGAAAACCGGATATCATCTACGTGTCGCTCAATGCCTATGGTCATCTGGGTCCCTGGGCCGGCCGGCCGGGTCACGAACAGTTCGCCCAGGCCGCTACCGGCATGGACCGCCGTTTGGGGGGCGATGGTACTCCCACAACCCAGCCCAATGCGATCAACGACTACGGTACCGGGTACATGGGAGCATACGGCGTGGCCTTGGCTCTGTTGCACCGGGAGCGCACTGGCCAAGGACAGCACGTAGATTCGGCTCTGGCCTACACGGCCATGATCCACCAATCACCTTATATGCAACTTTACGACGGTAAATCTTGGGACGAGCCCCGGGGTATGGATTCGATGGGCGGCCGACCGCTGCACCGGGCCTATCAAGCCAAGGACGGCTGGCTCTTCGTCGGCGCTCAAGAGAGCGATCTGCCGCGCCTGGCCACGGTCGACGGACTTTCTAGTATAGATGCTCTCCATGGAGAGGCGCTGACCGAGTCGCTGGAGGAACGCTTCAAGGCTGGCACCGTCCAATCTTGGGTCCAACGGCTGAACGATGCCGGTGTCGGCGCTCACCGGGTTGTTAGCGCATTGAGTGAGCTGCTGGACGATCCTTGGGTTATCGACCATGGTCTCAGCCTTACCAGGGAACACGACGAGATCGGGTTGGTAACCGGCGTCGGCCCCTCGCCCCGGCTGTCGAGGACACCGGTGGCGCCAGGCCGGCCCGCTCCCAAACCCGGCGCCCAAGGCCGCGAGATATTAGAGGAAGTTGGCATGGGTCAGGAGTTCGACAGGCTGCTGGAGCGAGGCGTTATATTGACCGAAGGTGTTGCGGCGGGCTGAACGGAGGATCTGGATGCAAGTTTCCACAGGATTCATTCACGGCTATTCGGTGGCCGATTGGCAGGACCTCACCACTTTCGCCGTGGAAGCGGAGCGGATCGGCGTCGATAGTATCTGGTCTCCCGAAGGTTGGGGATTCGACGGCGCGACTCCGCTGGCTTACCTGGCGGCCAAGACCTCCCGTATAAAACTGGGAACCGGGGTTCTCCAGATCGGGACCCGCACCCCCACCAACATGGCCATGACCGCCATGTCCCTCTACTCCATGTCCGATGGCCGGTTCCTCTTGGGCATCGGGACCAGCGGGCCCCAGGTCATTGAAGGGTTTCACGGCGTTATCTTCGACAACCCGATACAGCGGACGCGGGAAACCATCGAGATCATGAGGCAACTATTCAACGGCGACCGGGTAGCCTACCAGGGACGAACCTACCGGCTGCCGGTTCGGGAAGGCCAAGGCAAGTCGATCCGAGCCGAGGCGCCTCAGATGCCGAACATCCCGATCTACATCGCCTCCCTAGGCCCACGGAATCTGCGTCTAACCGGGGAACTGGCCGATGGCTGGAAAGGCACGTCCTTCATGCCCGAGCATGCCGCTGTCTTCTTCGACCACATCCAGGAAGGCGTTCGGAAGGCCGGCAGGTCCATGGGAGAACTTGACCTCCAAGCCGGGGGCACGGTGCTTTTCACCGACGACGTCGACGAGGCGGTGGGGGCGCTGAAGCCAGGATTGGCGTTCAGTTTGGGCGCCATGGGCTCCAGGGAGTTCAATTTTTACAACTCCGCCTACAGCCGCGCCGGTTATGCCGACGAGGCGAAGAAGATCCAGGATCTTTGGATCGATGGTCGTCGTGACGAGGCCCGCAAACTGGTGCCTCCGGAGATGGTCCTCAAGTCCAATCTGATTGGCACCGACGAAATGGTGAAGGACCGTATCCGGGCGTATCGGGATGCCGGGGTAACCACGCTGACCGCATCCTTACGTTATCGCGCCATGGGCCGCACTGGGTTAGAAGCCCCGAACTTGACGGAGCGCATCGAGGTTCTAGGCCATCTGATGGACCTAGTCAATGAGGTCAACGAGGAGCCGTCCTCCGGGCCGTGGTGATGGTATGGCCTCACCGGCCGGGCTAGTTTCAGACGGCACTATCGTGATAATCGCCAGAAGCGGGAAGACATGACAAACACAGTAAACCGCCAGATTCAACTCTCGGCCAGACCGGCCAACTATCCTAAAGAATCGGATTTTGACCTGGTTGAATCCCCAGTCTCCGAACCCCGCGAGGGGGAGGTACTGGTCAAAGTTATTTGGTTATCTCTGGACCCTTATCAAAGGGGACGGATGCGGGCCAGCCATCCTTATGCGACGCCTATGGAGCTGGGCCAAGTGATCGTTGGGGGTGTGGTGGGGAAGATCGTCCAGTCCCGGACCCCTGCGTTCACCGTGGGCGAGGTGGTCGAGGGACCGTTAGGTTGGCAGGAATTTGCCGTGTCCGACGGCAATAATCTCCGACGCGTGGACGCAGGTCTCGGACCCCTCTCCACGGCGCTCGGTATCCTTGGCATGCCGGGAATGACGGCCTACTTCGGCTTGTTAGAGATCGGTCAGCCGAGGCCGGGCGACACGGTAGTCGTTTCTGCCGCGTCGGGCGCGGTGGGCCAGGTCGTGGGACAGATATCCAAGATAATGGGTTGCCGTACCGTTGGTATCGCCGGGACAGCGGAAAAGGTGGAATACCTCAAAAGCGGCCTGGGCTTTGACGCTGGAATCAACTACAAGACCGAGAACGTCGACGCCGCGTTGACCAAGGTCTGCCCACTGGGTGTGGACGTTTATTTCGATAACGTGGGCGGTGTCATCACCGACGCGGTGTTCGACCATCTGAACGTGGGCGCCCGCATATCCATCTGCGGCTCGATCTCTCAATACAACCAGGACGAGCCGGAGCCCGGACCGAGGAAGATGGGCCTACTGGTGGGCAAGCAGGCCCGCGCGCAAGGGTTCCTCGTCGGTCAATTCAGGAATCAGCATGAAGAGGGCCGTCAGCGGATCGCCGGGTGGATCAAGGAAGGACGCATCAAGTACCGGGAAGACGTGGTCGAAGGGCTAGAGAACGCCCCCGGAGCCTTCATAGGACTCATGCGCGGCGAGAACTTCGGCAAGCTGCTGGTCAAGATTTCAGAGGAATAAGCGAAATAGGAATAAGCGAAATAGCCGCGGATTCCGGCTGACTCGGCAAAGGCCATCTGCCCCTAAGGTCCTACCCTTCCTACCCCGCCGCGAGCCCCTTCCCCGGTGAGAAAACTCTGGATGTCATTAGCGTATTTAATCTCGGAGTCGTCTTCCGGACGATACCCCAAAACCTGGCGAGCGCTGGTAAGCGACCAGAAGCTGCGGGTGTTATCGCTGATTCCATAGACGATCAGCCACGGTATACCGTGTTCGTTATCGATGTTCGGGGTTTCGATGGCCCTGGTAAAGAGTTGTGTTAGGTCCCGGGGGCTGATATATGCTCCCAAGTCCCGCTTGTAACGTCCCGGGTCGCCTGGGAAATCCTCCAATCTAATCTCCCGCGGAGCTCCGATGCGCACTAGGACCACTTCCAGCTTGCGTCCGAACGTTCCGGAGGCAAAGAGGAAGCCCAGGTGCTCATAAGTAGCCTTGGCCCAACCGTAAAAGTTGTCCGACAACGGTAACCGGTAGGGGTCCAGCATTTCCAGGTCGTGGTTGTGGATCAACGCGTGCTCATACCAATCGGCGGCGTGGTTGGAACTGGCAATTACGACCCGCCTGGCGCCGGATTCGTAAGCCGAACGGTATACATTGAAGGCCATGCCGACGTTGAACTGCTCGTCGTAATAATCGTCCAAAAGCGACTCTTGGCGGCGCTTGTACCCCAGGTGCACCACGGTGTCCACGTCTTTAAAGTGATGGGAATACTTTGAAAGGTCAGGGTCGCCCAAGTCGGTAATCTCGACGCCGGGCACTTTAAATCCTTGCCGGTCAGAGTCGTTCACGTCGACCAAGGCCATGTCATATTGGTCCTGGAAAGACGGGAGGATCTGAGAGGCGATGTAGCCGGAAGCGCCTGTAAGCAACACTTTTCGATTAGGCATGGTTGTGGTCTCCTAATTTAATAATCGTCGATATTTTAGCACCGGTTCGGTTCAGTGAGCGGCGAAGGGTTTGGTCTGGCGCTGCCATGGCGGACGGGAAACGCCGGTGGACGGGGCTAGACGCGACAATCTATCATGACGGCAATTCTCCCTGAGTGACCAGTTTTCCTAGAATAACCGATGGGATTGGCAATAAAAGAGGCTTTTGTGGTATCTCAAACTGCCAACCCCGGAATGGTGATTCTCGACCCCACGTCTCCGCCCCTTGCGGTAGACGCCAGGTTGGCGGCCAG
>Ga0208879_1000301_pt1 | contig 52486 bp, 36 predicted proteins | sample Knorr_S15_td_Bot_FD_185605 | JGI IMG/M metagenome (GOLD analysis project Ga0208879, IMG submission 185605) | Marine microbial communities from Southern Atlantic Ocean transect - Knorr_S15_td_Bottom_ad_5009_LV_A (SPAdes) (version 2) | ecosystem: Environmental > Aquatic > Marine > Oceanic | place... | reverse complement strand
GCGGACCACGAGGTCATCTGCTGCGACTTGCGCGGACACGGCGACTCAGCCAAAGCCGCTGGACCATACTCGATGGAGATGCTCACCGAAGACGTCTCCGAGTTGATTTCGGCGCTCGGTCGCGGCCCGATGCATGTCGTTGGGATTTCTCTTGGTGGGATGATCGGTCTGCAATTGGCGCTCGACCATCCCGAACAGGTGCGCAGTTTGACTGTGGTCAATTCAGCACCTGAAGTCACCATCAGAACATTCGAGCAACGGCGAGGCCTGTGGTTGCGTATGGCGATCTTGAGGATTCTCGGGATGAAGCGGATGGGCGCCTTCATCGCTGGCAAAGTGTTTCCCGAAGATGACGAAATCGAGTTCAGAGAACGCATGGCAGAGGCTTGGGCGAAGAACGACAAGCGCGCCTACACGGCAGCCACTAAGGCTCTGATCGGCTGGTCGGTCCTTGCCCGCTTGGACGAGATTTCTATTCCGACTCTGGTGATAACCGGTACAGAGGCTTACTCACCCTCGCTCGTCACCGAGCCGCTCTTGGCTGAGATTGCTGGCGTTCAGATTGAGGTCATTGAGGGCGCGCGGCACGCTGCACCTGTGCAGCAACCGGAGGAATTCAACCGAATCCTGCTAGATTTCTTCAAACGGTTGTGACTCGCCCTGAACAAGCGAATCGACTCCTAGCCCTGATACTCTGAGTGAGAAGCATCATGTGTGATTCAGCACGCGCAAAGCGCGTGAACAACCGCCACATGAGCGCCCTTCTGGTGCTGCTCTTCCTCGCCCCCACACTTGCCGGCTGCTTCGGAAGTGGGGCACTGAGCGGGGGTCCCGACGAATCCGAGCATTGGCTTCGACCGGTCGAAGAGCGCTCGGATCTGACCTACCGGGCCGACGACATCTTCAGTCGAGTCTCAATTAATGGCTCATACGGAATCGATGAGGTGCGCTCGCTCTACATCTCAGTCCCTGCAATCACTCTGACCGACGGCGGAGCGGGCGCCACGGGTGACGCAGAAGTGCATCTCGGACTCTGGCTGCCGTTGATTGAAGGCTGTGATTTCGACGCCGGTGAAGTCGCAGAAGAATGCAGAGTTCCAATCATCGCCGAAATCGGCCCTTACTACGGCGACGGTGATGTCGACGCCCTGACACCAGCGAACCGCCTTGGGCGCTTCCTCATCGAGAATTATGTTCCACATGGCTACGGCATCGCCCAAGTCAGCGTTTTCGGCACCGGTGAGTCGAACCACTGCATGGACTTGATGGGCCTCGACGAGCAGGAAGGAATCCACGCTGCGATCGAATTCCTCGGCTCGGCCCAATTCTCCAACGGAGCCGTCGGCATCATCGGAAAATCATACGACGGCTCTACACCTTGGGAGGCGGCAGCGATGGGCTCAGAGTATCTCAAGACCATCGTGCCGATGTCGGGACTGATCGGCGTCCACGACCTGATGTGGCGCAACGGCAGCATGGAAGCGCGCGGCGCCATAATGCACAACGGCGTCTACGGCAGCTTCGGCCTAGACGGCGATTCTGAGGATCCCCAGAACGCGTGTGAGGGTTATCTGGAGGGGTACTACGCGGGTGTTGGCGCATATCTGACCGGCGATAATCTGGCTTGGATTGGCTCCGATTACTGGGAGGAGCGTAGTTTTCTGGCCCGAACTCTGCAGAATTACCACGGCTCTGTCTACATCATTCACGGCATGCAGGACTGGAACGTCGACCCACACATGGCCTTCCCAACCCATCAGATTCTCCAACGAAACGGTCTCGATGTCAAAGGATTGTATGGTCAATGGGGGCATGATTACCCCGACCGTTTGAGTGGTCATCAGGGTCTCAGCAGCGGTCGAGGGGGCGAAGCATTCCCATTCACTTTGCGCTGGGATTGGGCTGATGATCTGCTGGAATGGTTTGATTTCTATCTGAAAGAGGAGGGTCCGCAGCCGCGCTTGATCGCTGAGATTCAGGATAACATGGGCGGCTGGCGGGTCGAAGCCACCTATCCACCGGATGATCAGGATTGGCTTCGATTCGGAATGGATGAGTGTTCCATCATCGGTGGTGGTGAGACTATCACTGTGAGTTCGGAATTGCGCATCGAGTGTCCTTTCTTCGAGGAGGAGACGAGGATTGTTGGCAATCCGACCTTCCACGTCGATGCGACTGTGTCTGCCTTTTCGACCAGTGGACATCTGTTTGTCGAGATGGTTCAAGCGAGCACTGGAATGCATCTCGGTCATGCGGTGATGGACCTGCGATTCCACGCTGGTGGCAAAGAGGGTGAGGTGTTGGCACCGGGTGAGACTGTCAATGCCAAGATGGAGTTCTTCGGGATGGATGTGCTGATTCCTGCTGGCGATGGGATTCATCTGATCATCACTCAAACCGGTGAGGATTACATTCCCAGTCCGGTCTCTATGCAGTCGGTGACAGTGGGGCTTGGGGCGAGCAGTGTGCTGAGCCTCTCATTGGTTGAGAGGACTTGCGAAGATCTGTTCATGCCTCCGATGAATGCCGACCCATATCCACAGTGCGCGACGGAGGAGTGAGCGAATGGCTGCTCCCTCGACCAAGGTCAGCATCGCCGTTGCAGACCGGATCTTGTTGCATCTGTGGGAGCAGGACCACCAGGCGGATCACTATCTGGTGAGTCGCGAGGTGACTCGACCCGGTATTGCTGAAATCTGTGCTCTGCATCCTCCCAATGTTTCTCGAACGATGCGCGATTTCGCATTGAACGGATTGGTCAGTGAACACACTCGGGTGGTTCGTGGCGAGGAGCGTCGGCAGAAGACCTGGCAATTGACCGATGATGGTCGCGAGGAGATCGGCCGGCGATTGCAGGCTTTGCGCGAAACCAAGGTTCTGCTTCGCGCGCGAGATGGAGAATTGCTCGAGGTTCGCGCCGATTCTGCTGGTGAGCAATTAGCGACTGGTCTGACTCTGCTACAGGTGCTGATGCATGCTCAACACGAGGCTGTGCTGAATTTTGGGGACATCCGTTTCGGGGCGATCGTTCGCAGCGAGGTGGAGGAGAAGTCGAAGCCCGGCTCGCTGAAATTGCTCGCTGGGGCTCATTCGACCTATCACACGCGCCCGCCTGAGACACGCACCGTTCATGGGCGCGAGAATGAGGTCGAAATCCTCGATGAGTGGTTTGCTGGAAGGGCAGCGATGGCAGTGGTTTCGGGCATCGCGGGTTGTGGCAAAACAACCCTTGTGAGTCACTGGCTCGACCATAATCTGGATTCCTCCCCCAACCTCGCAGTGATGTATTATCCATGCCAACCTTGGGATAGTCCTCTGGGCATCGCAACCAGTCTGCTGCATCGCCTTGGCATCAGTTCTGATGCTGATGGCGATGACCCATACAATGTTCTCGAGGCCCTGCCGCTGAAGCCCGGTGCGCGCCTCGACATCGACCTCTACCGCCGTCGCCTGATCGCACACCTGCTCGATGAGGAGGGACATCGCGGCGAAGCGGAGGAATCGAATCTCGTCATCCTCGATGACGTGCACAATATCGGCACTGAAGGAAATCACCTCTTCGGGGCACTTCTTCAGGTCGCCGAAGCAACCTCGCTCCGCCTCCTACTGGTTTCTCGCACAAACCTCGCATTCTATGACCGCAGAGACGTTCACACACGCGGGCGGGTAGTGGAATTGAGCCTCACAGGCCTATCGCTCGAGGAGGTGGCCGAGTGGCTCTCGACCATCCAACTGCCATCAGAAGCTCCTGCCGAGGAGATTCACCGCGCCACTGGTGGCCATCCCTTGGCGGTTGAACTCCTCGAACTCTACGGCAAGACACTGCACGACGATTGGCTGCGTTTCTTGGACGAGGAGATTCTCAATGTGCTGCCCGAGGACCGGCACGAATTACTAGCACTTCTCGCCGTCGCGGACCGGCCAGTCCCATGGGAAAAATTGGCCAAAGCCGCCAATTACGACGGCGCTCCACCAGAAGACCTGTTGACCCGAGGCTTGATGCTCGAACTCGAAGATGGAATGTGGTTGCACGAAGCGCTTCGCTCGAGACTACTCAGAGAGGTCGGTGCGCCGCTCGAAGAGCGTGCCCGAAAACTCCGCGAAAGCCTGTGAAGCTCTCCGATTTTTTGAGAATCAACCACAGGGGCACAGAGAACACAGAGAGGATTCTGTTGTCGATGGCTGGGCGGGCTGCGTATGCGCTTTACCAATTTCCGGAGAGTGAATATCCGTGCCTCTGTGGTTTTCACGGGAATGCAACAGTCGGCATGCAGCTGATTTCAATTATTCAGCGAATTATTGCATGTGGCGATTCAACCAGTCGTCGAAGCCGGGCTTCGGCATCGCACCAGACATCTGATCGACCAAACTGCCATTGTGGAACAGAAGCAGGGCGGGAATTCCGCGGATGCCGTATTTTCCAGCAGAGAGTTGGTTGATGTCGGTGTTGACTTTGGCGATGGTCATTTCACGCTCGCCAGCAATCTGTTCGAGAACCGGCGCTATCATTTTGCAAGGGCCGCACCAAGGCGCCCAGAAGTCCACCAGAACCCATTCCTCACTTTGTGTCACCGCGTCAAAATCCGCGTCGCCCGCCTCGATCACTCTGCCCATTCAATCACCCTCGGACACCACGCCTGCGAGGGAGTCCTATCAATTTGATTACTCGGCCGTGAGCGAAACGATTCCTGCTCAGTTGTGGGCATAGGCTTGAGAACCGACTCTCCTTGGCTCGGCTTGAGGGGTTGGCGATGGAGGTTACACCGAGCATCTTGACCGCCGACTACACGAGGCTCGGTGAGACCCTCGATGAAGCGATTGATGCTGGCATCGAGTGGATACATCTCGATGTCATGGATGGAAATTGGGTGGTCAATCGGACGATTACTTTCGGCCCTGCCTTGATTCGTTCTGTTCGCGATAGGCTTGGGCCGGAGATCTTCATCGATTGTCATCTGATGGTCACTAATGCCGAAGAGACTTGGTCGCAGTACGTCGACGCGGGAGTTGACCTTGTAATCGCCCACGTCGAAGCCGTCGACGATTTTCCGGCGCTCATCGCAGCGCTTCATGGCGCCGGCTGTCAAGCAGGAGCGGTTCTGAATCCCGCAACCTCAGCAGATGCTGTGCTGCCGATGTTGGCCGATCTCGACCTCGTGCTGGTGATGTCGGTGGTCCCTGGCAAGGGCGGCCAGTCGTTCATGCCCGAGGTTGAAGCCAAAGTCAGAGAATTTCGCGCCGCCATCGACGCACAGATCGCTTCGGGCGGTCGGGCGACGAAATTGATGATCGATGGTGGCATCAAAGACCACAACGCTGCGCAGGTGGCGGAGTGGGGAATCGACATCGCGGTGGTCGGCAGTGGCCTCATCAACGAGCGTGCCAGCATCGCCAGCAACAAGGCAGCGATCGACGCTGCATTGGGAAATTGAGACCACAAACTCAGAGAGTTTGCATGAATCTCGTTCACAATGCGCGCGCGAGCATTCAAATTGGTCGAGCCCGGGGTCGTTAGCGAATGGTCACAGAACAGTGGGTGGTCGACGAGGTCGCCAAGGTCGTAGGTGAAGCCCGGATCGAGGCGACCGATCTGCATGGTAGTGGCGACCATTTCCACGTTCGAGTAATCTCAGAGGGTTACGAGGGCTTGCGGCCATTGCAGCGGCAACGGCCGATACTCAGCCACTTCAAACCCTTCATCGCCCAGAATATCGTCCATGCACTGGACCTCAAGTGCATGACTCCGGAGCAGGCGGAGTCGAGCGGCGCAACAGCCTTCGATCCGCATGCCGAGGAGGAGACCGAGTTCTTCGGAGTACACATTCGCAGACCCGAGAAGGAGTGAGAATAATGAGTTTTGATTGGACACCAGATGAATTACAGAGCCTCGTCAACGAACACCGAATTGTGCTTTTCATGAAAGGCACACCACAGGAGCCGCTCTGCGGTTTCAGCAATCGCGCGGCACAGGTATTGCAGCAACTAGAGGAGCCATACACCAGCGTCAACATCCTCGCCGACCCTCGTGCGATTCCGTCCGTCTGTGAGTGGGCGGACTTCCCGACAATGCCTCAGATCTACATCCTCGGCGAGCTGATCGGCGGCTCTGACATCGCTCTCGAGATGTTTGAATCCGGCGAGCTTCAGCAGATGCTCGCCAACGGTGAAGCCTCATCCGAGTGAGGTGAAGCGATTGTCCCTTGAGGACGATCGCCGGAATATGGCGATTGCGCTCGCCGGTGCGGTCGCAATCTCATTCTCTCCGATAATCTACTCACTTTCCGGCGTAGAGGCCGGCTCGGCCGCTTTCTTTCGAATGCTCTACGCTCTGCCCTTCCTCGCAGTGATTGCTTGGAGAGTTCGCGGCGCTGACAACCGTGGCAGACGAACTCGTTGGATTGCGGTGGGAGCCGGAGTAATTCTGGGCCCCGACATGTTCGCCTACCATTATGCGATAGATATGATCGGCGCTGGGTTATCGACATTGATCGCAAATTCACAGGTCATCATCGTAACTCTGATGTCGTGGCTGCTGTTCAAGGAAAGGCCGAACAAGGCGATTTTCGCCTCAATCCCAATCGTTCTATTCGGCGTCTATCTGATGTCTGGAGTGGGCGACGAATCCGCTTACGGCGTGAATCCGAGATTAGGTGTGATTCTGAGCATCATCGGCGCCTTCGCTTATTCGAGCTTCCTCCTCCTCTTCCGCTACGCCAACAGAGAACTCGCTCCTGCGCCGAGCCTGCAGTTCGACGCCACCTTAGGCGCCACAGCCTCGTTGTTTCTACTGAGCTTCGGTTCGGGCAATTTCGAGATGGTTCCGACGTGGCCCGGCCACGCTTGGATTCTACTCCTCGCCCTCCTCGCTCAGGTCTTGGGTTGGATTGCCATCGCCCATGCTCTGCCCCGCCTGCCAGGTAGCCTGACCTCCTTCGCGATTCTCTTGCAACCTACTCTTTCCTTCATCTGGGGAATCCTCATTCTGGCTGAAGAACCATCATCCCAGCAGATGCTCGGTGTCGTCGCGGTCGTCGCCGGCATCCTCGCTGTAACTCTCTTCGGCTCGGTCAGTGATCAAACCTCGACTTGAGGTTCAGTAGAATCATCGAGGATGGTCATCAGAACTTCAAACTCCATCGTATTGATGGTGATATCCACATCCTCGCCATTGTCTTCCAATAAGGTCTGAGCATCGACGGTGATTTCGATGACCCACAGACCGACACCTGTCATGTTGACAATCTCCCACTGGTCGCGAGCCTCAGCAGCAGTCCCTTCGAATTGAGAGATGGTTGGCAGTGTGAGATTGTAATTGTACCAGATCGCATCCCCCTCGACATTGCAGTCGTTGGTTCTCGAATCAGTCTGACTGGTCTCATATCGCTCGGTTCTGTTAACCTCTTCGAGATTCATGATGACGGTGACATAATCGCACAGATTAACACCGATATTCTCGTTGTTCTCGCTGAAGTGAGCTCCGACGTAGACATGCGAGACATTGGTCGATTCGTCGAATTCGAAGGTGATGATCTCAGTCGTGCCATCTTCGACGAAGATGCTCTGGAATGTGCTGTCATCCGATGTCTTGACTTGGAACCCCCAGAGATGACTCTGCGGACCGCTCACCGCCTCGCTGGCGAATAACATCGGAACCACCACCGAAGCCGCTGTAACCAGCATTCCGACGACCATCAGCGCGGCTAGGGCGAGGCGAAAACGGACGATGAATCGAGCCGTGGCCGCTACGAGAGTCATCGCATCGAAATCCTCGTCCCACTCCTCATCCGACTCGGCATCGGATTCCTCGTCGAACTCATCATCTAACTCGTCGTCGTCGAAGTCCTCCTCATCGTCGACGCTCAGTGGCGGCACGCACCGAGAGAAGCCCTCCTCAGCAAGGAACTTTCCCCCCATCACTGACTATGCAGAGCCTGCCGGCCGGTCGCTCAGAGGTGTACAGGGCGAGAGACACAAGCGAGGGGATGGGATGCACTCTGCGAGAACCTCACGGCCCCGTACGGGTGACCCTTGTAGCCCGCGATTGATAATCGTTGTGCGACATCGGCCTCCCAAGCCCCAGAACGCTGCACTGAGCGCCTATCATGCCACCGTGAGAATTTCTGGTCCGCCCTCTGTGATGTGAACAGTGTGCTCGAATTGGCCAATCATGCCACGATCTTCGCAACGCAGCGCGGCATAGGTCTCGAGGAAGCGAATCGAGATCAGTTTGCGAATCAGCGCATTCCACTTGCGGCGCAGCACCTCCTTCTCTTCACCAGGGAATGGCTTCTCAAGCAATGGGTAGGCCCAGCGCTCGGCGAACGGCAGAGTGTTGTAACGCTCTTCGATGTACCGTGCCATGGTCGCACCGAGTGGTTTGAGCTTGCCCTTCGACATCGCCTTGCGAATGGTGATGTTGCCTGTGACTCGGAAGATGTTGCTTGATGAGGATGGTGGGATGTTCTCGATCAAGCCGGACTTTCCATTCGTGTTGAATGGCTCGACAGCATAGACCGAGCCAAGCTCGACCTCTCCTTTGAATCCAGGATTCTCAGAGCCGCAGGCGTAGGACGGGACCGATTTGCCCGCGTGCAGGTTCCAGCGCTTCAATTCGTGACCGCAGAGGTTGCGGATCGGCTCGAAGCCTGCGTCTTTGTGGACCTGTTCTGCAGCCGCCCCGACCAGATGCCAAGGCGTGCCGGGAAGCATCATCTCGACAGAAGCGTCGCGCGCCTCGCGCGCCGCCTTGATCTGATCCGTGTGATTGCCGCCGCTGCCTACCTCGATGCTGATAGCATTGTCAGCCAGAGCACCGGCGATATGTACGCCGACATCGAGTTTGACGAGGTCACCATTCTGGAAGACCATCTCCCCCTCGAAACCATCAGGCGGAGTCAACCGTGAATTCGTCGTGTAATGTGCGGCGACATGGTTGACCGAGATGGTGACCGGGAAAGCAGGTGTTCCACCGTGTCTGCGGATGAAGCGTTCGGCTGAGTCGATAACATCGTCCCAAGCCTTGCCAGCGACGATTTCACCCTTGATGCCTTCGAGCGTCCGACGTGCTACACGTCCAGCGTCTCGCCATTGTTTGAGGTCTGATTCTTCCACCATGTCAAAACCTCCTCAGACGGAATCATTCCTTCTCTCAGCACCTCTATGCATGCGCACTCAAGTGGAACACAGACCGAATGCCACGCTATCAAAGTACTGGGTGGGCCGGAGGCCGTCAATCCGGCGACAATTCCTACTTTTTCGCCTGTTTCTGCGAGGCTGGCTGCTGCCGCCTCGCAGGTTTTTGATGGAGGTGCGCCGCTGATGTTGGCCGAGGTTGCTGTCAGTGGTCCGGTGCGGCGTAGTAATGCTTTTGCGAGTGGGTGGGCGACGACTCGGATGGCTATTTTCTCGCCTCCGAGTCGGGCATCGAGTGGCTCGCGGGCGGGTAGAATGACCGTCAGCGAGCCCTCGGGAAATGATCCGAGGAATGCCGGTAGGTCATCACTCAGCTCGACTAGCGTGGCAGCCTGTGAAAGGTCCGCCACGCCGATGCTGACCGGCATTTCGGCCGACCGTTTTTTGAGTGCAAAAAGGCGGTCGAGGGCAGCCGGCTCGGGTATGCAACCCAGCGCCGGCTGAGTCGTTGTGGGATAGACGATGCAGCCGCCCGCCAGAGCGATTCTGACAGCTTCGTCCATTCTCTCACCCTACCTGACGTGCTTCCTGTTGGCGGGCGGCAAGGAGTCGGCGTGCACGACGATCGAGCCGACGTGCAGATCGATATTCGATTGGTGCGTGTGCCGACTCGAGATACGCCGCAATTCGATGATTCCGAAAACCACGTTGAGCACAGGAATCAGGAAAATCAATTTGCGCGCGGCTCGCTCGTCCAACATCGCGTTGGTCATCGCCGAGCCATCCTCGGCGAGAACCGCCAATCCGAACATCCGCTGCCCGAGCGAGCGCGAATAGCGCAGACCGGTCAGTCGCCAGTAGAGCCAGTGAGCGGTGAGTAGAATCGCTGCCATCGCGAGGGCGAAATGAAAGTCGGGCGAGAACCACAGAGTGATGTTCCAAGCATCCATGATGCGCCATCCCGTCACCACCATGAGAATCGTCGTGACGATGACGACATCGACGCTGAAAGCGGCGACTCGACTAACTCCACTGGCTAGGATCGTTCCCTCAGGAACAGGCCAGTGACCACCATCTTCGGCGGCCACCAACTGCTTCGCCAGCGTGCCGCCGCCCTGCAGCGAGATCGGTGAATCGTGGTCAGACAAATCGCATCCCTTCAGGCCATTCCCAGCAAGTGCCACGCCTCAAGGTTGCGACTGCGGATATGTGCGAGCCAGGCGCTCCAGGTCTCGTCGCTGCGCAGTGTATCGGGATCGCCGACGACGATCAATCCGCGGCGGGCTCGGGTCAAAGCCACGTTCAATCGCCGAGAATCAGCCAGGAATCCGACGTTGCCCTCGTCGTTTGAACGGACGCAGGAGAAGAGGATGACCTCTTTTTCCCGGCCTTGGTAGCCGTCCACCGTGTGAACCTCGACACTGTCGTACCTCTCGGGAATGGCGTCGCGAATCGCCCTCACCTGTCCTGCGTATGGTGTGATTATGCCGATGTCTTTCTGGGCGAGGTCACCGGCCTCGAGCAGCCCCTCGAGCAGGCGGGCTATCCAGCCTGCTTCGGCCGGGTTCTCCTTCGATGCTCCGTCGGGTGAGAGGACTTCTCCGCCCTTCAGTGGCAGGAAGACTATCGGGGCTTCCCAATCGTTCCAGAGCAGTCCTGCTGGGGCTGGTCTGTCAGCTGCTTCGATGCCGTTGATGAGTCGACCTTCGTAGAATGCCTCATTGGGGAAGGCCGAGATCGCTGGATGCATCCTGTACTGGGTATCGAGCAGCATGGGCTCGATGCCCATTTCAGCCAATCTCTCGAAGAGGGAGCGGCGCAGTCCGCCTTTTTCGGCGCGCTGCGAGATGACTGTCGGTGGTAGTTGGCGGTGGTCGCCGACGAGGACGATCTGTCGCGCTCCTCGTACCAGAGGCACAAGGCTCGCGGGTTCGGTCGCTTGGGTCGCTTCATCGAGAAGGACACGCGAGAAGCGGCGTCCATCGAGCAGAACATGGCCGGCGCCGATGCAGGTGCAGCAGAGCACCTGAGCACGGTTGAGAATATCGTCTCGCATCTGCCCTTCGATTCGACGCACCTCCTTCCAACCGCGGTTGAGTTCTCGGTGAGCCAGACCCTTCTCCTTGCCCTTCATCCCCGAGATTCTGCGGGCGAGTTTGTCGTTCAGTTCGAGATGCTCTGTGAGGTCGCGGCGCAGAGGGTGATTCTCCATCTGCGCATCGACCGTTGCGAGGCGAAGGTTCTCGCGGACCTTGACCGGCTGGCCGAGGCGGACGGCGCGGACGCCGAGGCCGAGCAATCCTTCGAGCAGATTGTCGACGGCGACATTCGAGTCGGCGACGGCGAGGATGGTGCCGATGTCTTGGCTCGCCCAAGCTTGTAGGATGCGGACCGCCGTGTGAGTCTTGCCGGTACCCGGAGGTCCTTGGATGAGAGTGAGTCGGCGTTCGATGGCTGCATTGGCCGCAGCAATCTGGGATTCGTTGAGCCCAGCTGGCAAATCGATTGGACGGCGGTCGGCGCCGCCGAGAGCAGGACGGAGCCGCGCCGCCTCGACAGGGTCGTGGACGGTGCCGAGAATGAGATCTCTGAGTGGGGCGCCGCCCTCCTCTTCGAAAATCGAGTTGAGAGCCTCGCTCATCCTGTCGAATGCGACTTTGTTCGCAGCGCGATCCAAACGCCAGAAGCCGCGCCGCAATTCACTCGGCAAATCGGGCATGACCACTCGAATACGGTTCTTGAAGCGGTCCGAGACGATAGCCTCGATCGGTCTCTCGGATATCGGATCATTGCGGCTCAGCATCACGATATCGCCCTGCCTAAAGCGATGCTGACCTAACTTGCCTCCACCCTCGAATTGCAATTTCACGATACGCTGACCGAAGAGCCAACCATCGGCTTTCGCCTTCAAGTCGAAGAGAGCCAATCCATGTGCTCTGAGTTTGGAGCGCGACCAGTTCCGCAATCGCTCATCGGTCGCTTGAAGTTCATCATCGAGTTCCCAGTTGATCAATTCCAAGTAAGCCTCGTGATGATCCTGACTCCGCTTGAAGCGAGCCGGCAAGTCATCATCAGCGTCCACGAAGCACTCCCGGCGCGTCTTGCTCATCACGCTTTGCGCCGAGCCCAGAGGTTGGCAGCAATGAGCCCGCTGTCTACAACGGCGAGTGAGGGTTATACGGGGATGGCGGCCGAAGCGACACCACTGATGAGGTGCACACATGGTATTCGACCGCTTCAAGAATTGGCGTAAGGCCGAGATTGGCCCTACCGTGGAGTGTCCATTGTGTCACACCAACAACCCAGAAGGAGCCTCGGAGTGCGCTCAATGTCTGTACCAACTCGGTAAAGCATCCTTCGAGCAGGTGGCGACGGTGGATGAAGAAGAAGCCAGCAGTCTGTTCGATGAACTGATTGGTGAGATGGAGGAAGAGGAGGAAGAGGGAATCATCGATTGGTCGAAGGGTAAGTTCACCATGGATGATGTGACCCTCGATGTCGAGCAGTACGGCGAAGACGACATCATCACACTCAGTGGAGCCCCGACATTCTCTCTGACGGTCGACCATCCAGAGCCCGCAGATGAGGAAGAGCTGGACTACGAACTCCAGCCCGCAGATGCGCCTGAATTCGTCACCAAATTCGAAGTTCCAGCAGAGGATCTGAGACCTCTGGAAGCCATCCAGACTCAGCAACTCTCGCTTGTCGAGCCGACGGCGGATGCACCTCGGAATGTGAAGGTCGTAGCCGCTGACGAGGTTCCTGATTCGAACGGCGATTTGCCCGATCGATTCATCGTGACCACAGAAAGCACAGAGGACACAGAGGACACCGAAAGTGCTGAGGCGGAGGCCGAGACTGATATCGAGTCGGAGTTAGAGACGGAATCGGTGCCTGAGGTCGAGTCTGAAGCAGAATCTGCAATCGAATCCCAGCCTGAATCTGATGAGATGACTGAATCGAATCTGCTCTCGATGAAGAAATCCGAATTGATCACGATCGCAGATGAGGTAGGACTCTCGACTGCAGGAACCAAGGCGATTCTGACGGCTCGAATACTTGGAGAAGAAGTCGAGTCCGATGTTCCGGAGGAAACCACAGAGGTCACAGAGATTGAGACTGAGATCGAGCCGGAATCTCAACCTGAGACCGCCCCCAAAGCCATTCCGATGCCGGCCTCGGTCATGCCCTCACCACCGCCCGTGGCAGCCCGCGCAGTGGACCCGATGGACGCTGCTTTCGATGGCAGGGTCGAACATATTCCACTGACCAGAGCAAACGCGATCATGGATTTACCAACCCCTCCTCGAATTCCGAGAATACCAGCGACTCAGGCTCCGAGTTTACCACATCTGGCAGCAGCGAATGATGCCCTCGATTCCCCCGACCAGAGCATGTTCTGGCCCTGGCCACAACAGGATGAATGGAGCGACAGAGACGTCGTGATGAAAATCAAAGACGCGATGGAAGCGGCCAAGCGCAGGGACGTCGCTCAAGCCACGGTGATTATCGACGAGGTCGGGCCTCACCTCGGCAGCCGCACCAAACTGCTCTATCCTATCGGTGCTCTTCTGCAGCGGATCGGCCGCGCTTCGACCGTTGACAAAATGATGACGGCAGCTCTCGCAGCCGAACCCGACGACAAACACGTTCAGACCGCGAAGTCCAAGCTGAGACCCTGAAACCAAGCGCCGCAGCCCTCATGCAGAAGCGGCACCGCCCCAATCGCATGCAGCGCCGGGCGACGACGACGATTCGCGTCGACGAAGGCTTGATCCTGCGGCCTGCGAACGCCACTCACACGAACCAACTCATCGAGGCTTTCGAGGAGACTTGGCCCGAAGTCAGCAGGGCGATGCCATGGATCCTTCCCGAGATGCCCATCGATGAGCAGATCGCCTCCTTCCTCGAAGAGACAGAGAGGATGGGCCGGGCTGGCAGACTGCATCACTGGGTGATGGTCAGGCCGTGGGACGAAGTCGTTCTCGGCCTCATCGGTTTCGACCGCGTCACGCGGTCGGGAACCGCCGAATGGAACATCGGCTACTGGGTCCGATCATCAGAACAGCGCAGGGGTCTTGCGAGCAAGTCGATTCAAGCCACCCTGCGCTGGCTTGGAGACCTCGACGACGTCGAGGTCGAACTCAAAGTAGACCCCAACAATCCAGCCGGAAAATGCACGGTTGAGCGCGCGGTCAAGCAGTGGGGAGGAGCACGTTGCATCCTTGGTGATTCGGCGATAACCGTGGCAGGTATCCGCACCGTCCACGAGTGTCACTTGATATCCATCGGACCCAACAAACAGTCATCGACATCAAAACGCCGAAACAAAGCCTGAACAGCCTCGCAAACTCGGGTTAATCCGCATCGCTGTGAGCCTCCGCTCGGTAGTCAACCGAGAGCGCGCGGTGAAAGGAACCTCTACGCCTTCCCTTCTTCCGTCACTGCAATGCTTCAAGGCTGCCACCGCAATCACTCAGCGTATGAGAGGCACTCGCGCTCTGCGCGAGGGCGACCATTCAAAACGGGTCCTCATCTCGGGATTCTGCCCAAAGGGCAGGATGTCGTTCATGACTGACAACCACAGACAGCGCCTCCCCGACATCGATTCGGAAGAGACCGATGAGTGGCTGGAGGCGCTGCGCTCTGTCGTCGATGCTCAGGGAATCGAGCGGGCTCGCATGCTTCTGCACGAGTTGATGAGCGAGGCTCGCGACCTCTCGATCGAAGTCGCACCGCTGTCCAGAACACCCTATCTCAACACCATCCCACTGGAAGACCAGCCTCTATATCCGGGCAATCTCGAACTGGAGGCTGAAATTCAAAACGCAGTCTTGTGGAATGCGGCGGTGATGGTCAGCGATGCCAACCGCCGGCTCGATGGAATCGGTGGACACATCAGCTCTTACACATCTGCTTCGACTCTCTACGAAGTCGGTTTCAACCACGTCTTCCGCGGCAAGGAAAGCAATGGAATCGGCGATGCGCTGTACATTCAGGGGCACGTCAGTCCTGGAATTTATGCTCGCGCTTTCCTCGAGGGGCGACTGACCCTCGAGCAAGTGACTAACTTCCGCCAAGAGGCGTTCAAAGACGGACTCTCCTCCTATCCACACCCTCGCCTGATGAAGGATTTCTGGGAATATCCAACGGTCTCGATGGGGCTTGGCCCACTCGCTGCTGTGATGCATGCTCGCTTCTGGAAATATCTGCATCTGCGCGGCTTGGCCGATACTTCAGCAAGCCGCGTTTTCGCATTTTTGGGAGATGGCGAGATGGACGAGCCCGAGGCGATCGCTTCGATTGCGATTGCAGGCCGCGAGCGCCTCGACAACCTGATTGTAGTCATCAATTGCAATCTGCAGAGGTTGGATGGGCCCGTGCGTGGCAATTCGAAGATCATCCAAGAGTTGGAGGGGCTCTACCGTGGTGCTGGCTGGCAGGTCTACAAAGTACTCTGGGATTCGGCTTGGGACAAGGTTCTGGCCCGTGATGTTGACGGCGCTCTACTGGCTCGTTTGGAAGAGATCACCGATGGCGATTTCCAACGTTTGAGCATCCTTGAGCCTGCCGAATTTAGAGCCGAGGTCTTCTCAGGAAATGCGCCTCTCGAGGCTCTTGGAGCGAGCCTGACCGATACTGAGATCGCTTCACTGCACCGCGGCGGCCACGACCCGCACAAGGTCTACGCCGCCTATGCCGCGGCTGAAGCGGCGGACGGTCCAGCAGTCATTCTGGCTCATACCGTGAAGGGCTGGGGGATCGAATCATTCGCAGGAAGGAATACCACTCACCAGAAGAAGAAGATGTCAGGTGATGACCTCACAGCCTACCGAGATGCTTTGGGGCTTGAATTGCAAATCCCTGACGAGCGACTCGAAGACAACCCATTCAACACCCTCGACGAGGAATCGGAAGCCCACGAATATCTGATGGCGAAACGCAACCAACTAGGTGGTTCTTTACCGAATCGAAACTCACCGTCAATCGACCTCGAACTGCCCGATCCGGAGAGCTACTCCGAGTTCGACGCAGGCACGCCCGAAGGTCAGCAGGTCTCAACCACGATGGCCTTCGTCCGCGTCCTACGAAATCTGCTAAAGTCCAACATCGGCGAGCGCATAGTCCCAATCATCCCCGACGAAGGCCGAACCTTCGGAATGGATCCACTTTTCAGCGAATTCGGAATCTTCTCATTGTTCGGCCAGAAATACAAGCCGGTCGACCACATGATGCTGATGAATTACAAGGAAAGTCAGACCGGTCAAATCATCCAAGAAGGAATTTCAGAAGCAAATTCGATGGCGACTTGGATCGCATCTGGAACATCGTATTCACACACCAACTGCCCGACTCTACCATTCTACACATTCTACTCGATGTTCGGTTTCCAACGTGTCGGAGATCAGATTTGGGCAGCCTCCGACGCCCGTTGCCGCGGATTCCTCATGGCAGCCACCGCGGGTCGTACAACGCTGAACGGCGAAGGCCTGCAACACCAGGACGGGCACTCTCTTCTTCACGCCAGTACGGTGCCCTATTGCCGAGCTTGGGATCCTGCGTACGCGTATGAGTTGGCGACGATAATCCGCAACGGAATCGAAGAGATGTGGGGGCGCGATATGGACGTCTTCCACTATGTGATGCTGTACAATCAGAACGAGCAGCAACCGGCCAAACCCGAGGCTGTGGACGAGGGCATCATAAAGGGTGCTTACCAACTGTCAAAGGCCGGTAAAGGCAAGCAACCAATCGTTAGACTACTAGGCTCTGGTCCGATTCTTTCGCATGTCCGAGAGGCTGCTGAAAAGCTTTCAAAACACGGTGTTAGAACCGAGGTATGGTCAGTCACTTCCTATGGTGAACTGCGCCGGGCGGGACTCGCTGCAGAACGTCACAGCAGATTGCATCCTCAGGATGAGTCGGTGGCTTACGTCGCCGAATGTTTCGGCGACGATACACCTACTATTGCTGCTTCAGATTACATCGCTGCGGTGCCTGAGATGATCCAGCGATGGGTCGGTGGCCGGTACACGGTTCTGGGCACCGACGGCTTCGGGCGCTCAGACTCGCGTGAAGCCCTGCGCCGGTTCTTCGAGATCGATACAGACAGTATCGTCCTCGCCGCGCTCTCGACGCTCGAGCGCGAAGGCAATTTGGATGCAGGTACGACCGATGCTGCGGCAGAAGAGATGGGCGTGGTGCGAGAACGCTACGACAAGACCGAGTGAGCCGCGGAGTGGCCTAGTTGGACGTTGATTGAACGCGATGCCGGCGTTCACCTCATACGAGTCGGTTACTTAGGTGCAATCGATGGGGCGCATCTCGACCTTCTTCAAATCGATATTTCGTTGGATTCCACTGCTTTTGGGCGGTGCGGCAGCGGTCATTCGCAGGCTGCCTGATAAATCCCGCAAAGAAATCACCGAAGTCGCGAAGAATCCTCGTGATTGGGGGGCCGGAATCGAGAAGGCTTGGGACACGACGAAGATCGGGGCCGAAGAATTCGGCGAGACATCAGCGATTCTGGCGCAGATCGTCCTTGGCCGAAAAGTCTCGAGGGCTAACAAGAAAAAGGCGAAAAACAGTCTTGCCGACCTCTCTCTGGTGGTTCCACCACTGCGAGTCTTCATGATTCCTGGAAGCCAGATTCTGTTGGGGCTCGTAGCCTTCGTGACGCCGTGGCGTTTGATCCCTGACGAATGGATTCCAATCGATGCACTGCGCTCGGTGCGTGAGAAAGACCACTCGCATTCACTGGAAGAGGAATCGTCCAAGGTTCTCGATCAAATCGGCGAAGACGTGGATTGACGGCCCGCAATCAAGCAGCGATATCGTCATCGAAGCGCTGAAACGGCAATTGTTCGAACAATTCCAATTCGCGCGCGTTCAGGGCGTAATTGTAGGCGAGCGCGTCGGCTAAACTGACCCAATCGGGTGTCGACCCATCTATCCAATCGTAGCGATGCCCGGGGATGAGGCGCCAATCAGGAGGTAGCGTGCGCAGCAGTCCGCGCGCGTACAAGACACTGTGCCATTGGGCGGTCGGGTCAGACCCGGGCAGATCGACCCGCCCCGAAGCGGCGGTGAACAGTAGGTCGCCAGCGTGGTAGACGCCGTAGCCGTGGATGGTGACATGACCGGGTGCGTGGCCGGGCGAGTTGGTGATTCCGAGCGTGATTCCGCCGGCACTCCATTCAACAGTCGAGTTGGGTGGGTGCGTCCATTCCTTCGACAGTGAGATGTTACCGAAGACGAAGCGTCCCATCAGACTCTTGTGAATCGCTTCGCGGTGTCCCCAGACATCCACCTCGGGAACTAATTTCATCATCTCATCATAGCCCGCAGTATGGTCGCGGTGGGTGTGGGTGTAGAGTAGATGAGTGGGGCGCAGTCCTTCTGCTGCAAGTGCTTCGACCCAGCGGGCGGAGTCGAATGGGTCGACTACTGCGACCGTGCCTGAAGCACGGTCGATCCAAGCGGTGTTCATGTTCATGTAATCACCCATCTGGGTGACCCAGACCTCGATACCGTCGCCGCCATCACAGATATCGAACTCACCGTCGGCCAGCATCGATTCCTCGCACCCCCTCACAACGCATAGGCGTGGCGGCGGCCTCGCGCGCGGCGCAGTCTTCAAATCGAGACCGCGCGACGGCGACTCGTGGCACCAATGCCCGCTTCACAACCCCGAGACGGCGGGCTCGCGCCCGACCTACTGCTTCTGCCGGGAGCCTGAATGCTCCCGATGAAGTTCGAATGGGAAATGAGAGAATGGCATACGATTCCGCAGAAATCGAGACGCGATGGCAGGCGCGTTGGCGTGATGCTGGTGTTTTCGACGCTGATTTCGACCCCTCGCGGCCGAAGTTCTACTGCCTCGAGATGTTTCCCTACCCCTCCGGCAATATGCACATGGGCCACGTTCGAAACTACTCGATCGGCGATGCGATGGCTCGTTTCCAGCGCTTGATGGGAATGAACGTACTCTATCCGATGGGATACGATTCCTTCGGCATGCCCGCCGAGAACGCGGCGAAGAAGGAAGGCGGGCACCCGCACACGGTTACAGAGCGCAATATCTCGATGATTCGGGCCGATCAGGAGAGGATGGGATATTCCTACGACTGGCGGCGCACACTGACGACATCGACGCCCGAATATTATCGCTGGAATCAAGAGATTTTCATCCGTTTCAATGAGGCGGGGCTGGTCGAGAGACGCACTGCTCCGGTGAATTGGTGTGAGGATTGCGACACTGTATTGGCCAATGAGCAGGTGAAGAACAACCGCTGTTGGCGGTGCGGTTTGGAGGTCGTTCAGAAGGACATGGCGCAATGGTTCCTCAAGATGACCGACTATGCCGACGAGTTGCTCGACGAGCTCGACAACATCGAATTCCCAGAGAATGTCAAGGCGATGCAACGCAATTGGATTGGCCGCTCGTCCGGCGCTCACATCGATTTTCCTGTGGTTGGCGAGGTTGCTGGTGCCGATGCTGTGATTGGAGCTTTCACGACGCGGCCGGACACGATTTTCGGAGTGACTTTCGTGACGCTTTCACCCGAGCATCCACTTTGCGAGGATTTGGTCGCTGGCACTGAGTTCGAGGCGGGTTGGCGCGAATTGGCTGACGAGTGCGCGAAATTGTCTGAATTCGAGCGAATCAATATGCTGAAGGAGAAGAAAGGCGTTCCTCTCGGGCGCTTTGCAATCAATCCTCTGAATGGCGAAGAAGTGCCGATCTACGCTGGTAACTTCGTCGTTGCGAGTTATGGCACTGGCGCTGTCATGGCGGTCCCCGGCCACGATCAGCGCGACTATGATTTCGCCCAGAAATACGGCATTCCGGTGCTGCCGGTTCTGACGAGGAATGAGGGTGGCGAAGGCATCGAGGAAGACCCTGTCTTCGATGGCCTCGGCTGGATGGTCAATTCGAGTCGGTCTGAATTCGACGGGCTCTTCGGCGAGGCTGCGAAGTCTGCAGTTATCGCCGCTTTGGAGGCTGAAGGTTCTGGGCATGGTACGATTCAGTATCGCCTGCGCGACTGGCTGCTGAGCCGTCAGCGCTTCTGGGGAACACCGATTCCGATGGTCCATTGCGCTGACTGCGGAGTTGTTCCTGTCGCTATTTCTGACCTCCCAGTCACCTTGCCGCTCGATGCAGTGTTCAGTTGGGAGGAGAGCGGCAACCCACTTGCCAGCCACTCAGAATTCCTCAACACAACTTGCCCAAAGTGCGGGCAAGCGGCGCAACGTGAGACCGATACGATGGACACATTCTACGATTCATCCTGGTATTTCATGCGCTTCGCAGATGCCAGCAACGACTCCGCCGCCTTCGACAAAGCCACTGCGGATTACTGGATGGACGGCGGAGTCGACCTCTACATCGGTGGTATCGAACACGCTGTGATGCACCTTCTCTATGCTCGCTTCTTCACCAAGGCCATGCGCGATCTTGGAATGAATTCCGTTTCTGAACCGTTCGGGCGCCTGATCTGCCAAGGCATGCTCAATGCGCCCGCTCCTTTCTGCGCTGATTGCAATACTGAATATCACGTCGATCATTTCGGCGGCGAATGCCAGACCTGTGGAGCTGGGTTAGGTTCGCGTTCGGTGAAGATGGGCAAGTCGCTGGGCAATACCGTGAGCCCGGGTCTGATGGTCGAGAAGTATGGAGCTGATACGATTCGTCTGTTCATTCTCTTCGGAGCCAATCCTGAGGCTGGGATGGACTGGTCTGACACCGCGGTCGAGGCGAATCACAAACACCTTCTGGGCATCATCGAGGCCTTCTCGGTTGCTTCTTCGTTGGCAGACTCGCCCACATCCATGGATGGTTGGTTGCTGGCTCGGCTGCGTGTGAATCAGGCCCGCTGGCTGGCTGCGATGACGGCTGTGAGCCTGCGCGAGGCTGTGATGGCGAGTCATTTCGAGATGCTTGCTGATTGGCAGTGGTATTTGCGGCGCGGAGGGGCTGACCGCGCCACTGCGCGGCTATTCATGGCGGGTTGGGCGCCTATTCTCGCTCCTGCAACTCCACATATTGCCGAGGAGTTTTGGTCTGACCTGGGTGGTGCTGGGATACTTGCGAGTCATGTCTTTGGCGATGTTGGGGAGAATGCTTCTGATGTTGCGATACTTGCTCGCGAGGCCTACTTGCGCGATGTGATTGATTCTGGGCGCAATATTCGGGTTTTGGCTGAGCGCCATTCGGATGCGCCGATCACTCAGGCTGTGATTCAGACTGCGGCTGCTTGGAAGAGTGAGTTGGCTCGCGAGGCGGTCGGGCTTGCTGCTGCTGATTTCGATTTCAGGGCCGAGGGCCAGAACCACCTGAAATCGCTGCCGATTTTCGAAAACGAGGCTCTTCGCGGCGAGATTTTCCAGACCTGGATGGTTCTGGCGATGGGTTCGAAGAAGAAGCGTGGGAGGATTCATACCTGGTCGGAGGGGGAGAAATCGTTGCTCTTGGAGGGCTTCGACGAAGCGGCAATGCTCGACGAAAATACCGACTTCATCGCTCTCGCTTTGGCCGTTGAATCGGTCACGGTCTATGCCGTGGGGGGTGGCGAGGATGTCGGCGGCAAAGCCCGAATCGCATTCCCACTCGAGCCTGGAATCGCATTCCTCTGAGGGTGAGAAATGGCCGATGCCACTCTACTCTACGACGGTTCCTGCCGAGTCTGTTCAGGCTGGGCTGAATTCGTCTCGAAAAGCGACCCGAAGGTCCACATCGAACTCGTCGCCCAGGAGAGCGAGGATGGCCGAGCCTTGCTCACAACCCTGCCAGATTCCATGCAGGAGCTCGACTCCATTTTCCTCCGCGACGCTCACGGGCGGTGGTTCGCAAAATCGGCTGCCAGCATCCGGATTCTTCTTCGACTTCGTTTTCCCTGGCCCTTGGGCGCAATCCTTTGGTTGGTCCCAAGACCATTGCGCGATCTGGCCTACGATGCCTACGCGCGGCGTCGAGTCTGAGCATTATCTGCACTGAGTTTGAACCCTCACGGCCCCGAGTCCGAGACACCCTCACTCGGTGGGTTCATGGACGGCCCTCGACTCGAAGGCTTCGTTGAGTGAAAAGAAGGACGGCGGTGGCCGGCGCAGAAGGCACCGATCACGAAGGAAGCCGGCCGCGGAACAATCTCCGCAGCCGTGGTCAAAGGGAGACCCCGAAGCGGTCGAGCGTGCCCTCGCGCGCTTCAAGCAGGTCCCACCTCCGATGGGCCTGCCAGCCAACATCGATCCCCCTCCACGAGAGCAGCGACTACGCTGGCGCACCAACGCGGTGCCTAAGACGGTGCAGAAGAAAGTGGGTCAAATCGTCTGCCAACCAGGCGAGTTCGGTTATCTTCCCGAGGAGCGAGTTGACGATATCCGAGGCGAAATCGCCAATCTACCGATCACTATCGAACAAGCGCTTTCACTCCGCGGTGCGCTGAATCAAGAGAAGAGCGTACATTCTCACGGTCGACTGATGCGCAACTCGAACCAACTCTGCCGCCGCTACAATGCAGGAGAGGGTGTTCTGACTCTTGCGAAGCGATTCGATGCGCCGCCAGTCAACACTTTCAGAGCGATTCTCACAGGTCGAGGCTGGTCGAAGAATCGCATCAAAGAGACTCTGAAAGACTCGAAGCGACTGAACAAGAGGGATCGCGAAGAATTCAACCGCGCCGAAGAGGCCGACAAGGTCAGTTCGGTGAATCAGAGCGAGACCCAATCAGCAGCCGAGGTCTTCGAGGACATCCTCTGTGCTCATTTCGATTTCCTCGATATCCGCTTCCGCCGCCAGGAGGAACTCCTGAAAGAGCAGAAACAGACTGAAGGGAGAGCCATCGTCACGCCGGATCTGTTGCTTCTGGATGATCTGCGAATCAACGGCGTCCCTTGTGCCTGGATCGACGCCAAGCATTTCTTCGGTGCCGATTTACGCTTCCCACGCAAGAAGACGCAGAAACAGGTCGATCGCTACGTCAAGGAGTACGGTCAAGGAGCGATCGTCTATCGTCACGGTTTCACTGAGACATTGAAACTAAATGGAGCGATTCTGCTCGACGCCAGCCCGCTCGATCTGACGCCACTGGCGGATTTCCACGAGAAGTCCCGCAACGGCTCGCACTCATGAGAGCGGGCCGACTCTGGTGGCTTTTGCCAACAAGCCTTCCTTCTCAAGTTCCGAGATCAGAGAATCGAAGGATTGCGGGGCGGAGTCAAGAGAATTGGGAACGATTACGATGCTCTCGCCAAGCATGCACAGCAGGACTGAGACTCTGCCTGCGAAGCCGGCTCTTTCAGCCGCGTTTGTGCCGGCTTCGACCAGAATGCCGCGAGATGCGTCGTCGATGAGACGCGAATCTCGCGAGAATGTCTGAGCCGAATCAATCAGATCCTGCCAGCGCGATGAGTCCCATCCGCCTTCGGACAAACTGCTCATCTGGGCGCTGCCAGCCTCCGAAATCAGCCGCTTCCAATCGGGATGGTCGATGTATTCTGAAGTGTGACGCCCAGGATTCTCACGCCATGCCAGAACCACTGGAGTTGCTTCACTCCAACCCTGTGCGATACCGGGACCTCTAGCCAATTGGGTGCCCGAATATGGTGCGCCTGGGGCGATTCGTCGCTCGATGCCACCGGCGGCGAGCGCGGCGACATCTCCCAGCCCAGTCGAGTTCGCGCGCTCGACTCTGTGAGCTATTGAAAAGGCGCGACGCAGGCTCTCTTCATGCGGTAGTCCAAGTGCTCGTTGGAAGGCGCAGGCTGCCGCGACGGCGCCTGCGGCGGACATGCCAAATCCCTGAGATACCGGCAGATGCATTCTGACAGCCAGTTCCCATTGCATCGACTTCGCAGCTTCTACCTCCTCGCAAAGGAGGTCGAGCACCTGTTGGTAGAGACGGGTGTCTCCGACGTCATCGATGAAGCGAATCGAGAGACGAGGCTCGCCCGCCTGACCGCGAGCGATGGCTTCGATGCCATCCTCGACACAGATTCCAGTCCCGAGGCTGCCTTGCTCAACAGGGTCGGCCGAGGCATCCTCGACGGTGAACAGCAGGGTCAGGTGAGCGCCGCAGGTGCCACGACCGAGGATGGCGGTCATGAGGCTTCGTTCCCGCGGAGGTGCAAGAAGTCTGCGTCGTCTCAAAGGACGGCAGCGAGGTCTTCCTCGAGTGAACCGAAGCTCATCGAGAGGGATGCAGCAGCCTTCTTCAGAGCGGTTTGTGGCGCCATCGAGCCATCTGTTTCGAAACTGAAGATGAATTCTCCAGGAATCTCCTCGATGGTGATCGCATCCTTGAATTCGACCTTCTCTTCTGTACCGTCACCAACGTGGTGGAGTTCAGTGATCAATGTCTTCACCTTGTCAATATCCTCGAGGCGACCTTTCTTGTCGAAATCCCTCGCTGTGATGCCTAGTTTCAAGCGAAAGAGCACCCTAGCGCGGACCTTGTTGTTGATAATCGCAACCGAGTGAGGTACGAAAGTCACACCGCAGACCGGCGACCACTTGGCGTGCTCGCTACCGACACCCATCACTGCGATGGCAATGAATTCGAGCATCTGACCCTTGTACAATTTGGTGATTGGAATCGTTCGGTAGTGCTCTGGAATCTCCAAACTCTGAGCGCCGAGGAAGACCATGTCACCAGCAGTTACAGTACTACCTTCCTTGCTGCCGTAAGCAGTGCAGGTGTAGATCATATTGCAAGTCGGGCAACCACGGTCCTCTGGAACCAAATCCTTGCAGGTTGGACAACTCGCTTCGAAGTGGTATTCTTCGTGGTTGGTTGGAATCGGGACCATCGCGAGGCGCTGCGCGATCATCTCATCGGGCAGCGGACCGTTGGTCTCCCAGACGGCGTAATCGACTCCTTCCTTGTCGAGTTTCTTGCCGCAGTTGTCGCAACCGCTGCCGCCAGATGCTTCGCGGGCGATGGCAGCGCCATTCCGGTGACCACAGGACAGACAGACATCGAATGTTCCCATCTGGAATCGAACCGTCTCTATCGCCATCTTCGGCGTATCCGACATCAATGAGCGGCGCAGAGCGTTGACGAATGCGCGGTCGGTTTCCTTGAGCAGTATGCTTATCTTCTCTTCACTTTCATTAATGATTTCCATCTTCACCATTCAATCACCTCAGACTCTGCGACCTCGGCGGCCGCCCTTCTTCTTGGTCCCGTCAGTGGGAATAGGAGTGACATCCTCGATGCGAGTGATCGAGACGCCAGCACGAGTGAGAGCACGGATTGCGGCAGTCGCGCCAGGAGCGCTGTGAGAGCGGTTTCCGCCAGCGCCTCGATACTTGACGATGACTTGGTCGAATTCCTTCTCAGCGAGCATCTCAGCGATGCGCTCAGCAGCGCGTGTAGCAGCGAATTGACCACCGGCATCGCTGCCCTTCTTGGTCACCATTCCGCCCGAGACCTTGGCGAGGGTTTCAGCACCGGTCAGGTCTGTGGCGGTGATCAGCACGTTGTTGTAGGTGCTGAAGATGTGTAGAATCGCTTTGTGTCCCATCAGGCTTCACCGCCCTTTGGAATCGTGTCTTTGACGGTTGGAGCCTCTTTGGCATCGGCCTTGATCTTCTGGACGAATTCGTCGTTGTCGGTCGTCGCGCGGACGCCACCGACCTCATCGATCTCCTCTTCTTCGGTCTGACGGATAAGTCGGAGTTGCTCCATCTCGACGCGGAAGGGGTGGGTATCACTCAGATAGGGCGAGGTGGCGCTGTACTGGAGGAATTCCTCCTCGGAGCGAAGAATCTTGTAGCCGGGCACGGTCATACGCTGTTCTCCAATCGAGATGTGACCGTGCACGATCATGTTGCGAGACGCACGCATGCTCGGTGCGAGGCCACGGTAGTAGACCACGGATTGTAGGCGGCGAGCAAGCATGTGTTCGACGGTGATCTGCAGAACATCATCGATGCTCGAGCCACCGGCGATCAAGCCTCGGCGGTGCAGAGCCTCGACCAGATCCTGTTTCTCTCGAGCAAAATGACCCTCGGAAGAATCGACTCGACCAATCAGTTTCATCGCTTGGTTGCGGTGGCGGCGCAGAGCGGATTTCTCGCGCCAGATCTCGCGCATGCCACCGACCTTCTTGAGGCCGAATTGCTCTTTGAGAGCGTGTTCCTCTTCGATGCGAGCAGCCTTCCAAGGGTGCGCTGGTGTCTGTGTCTTTGCACGTGCGAATTTAGGATGTCCCATGCCTGACCACCTCACTTCTTCTTCTGCACACCGAGTGTGGCTCCACTGCGGCCGTTGCTGCGCAGTCTCTGTCCGCGGACCTTGTGTCCGCTTCGATGGCGTATGCCTCGGTAAGTCTTGATTGAAGCGAGGCGTGAGATATCGTCCTTGAGAGTCAGCTTGACTTCCATTCCGATGATGTGCGCGTCCTCATTCGATTGCAGATCGCGCTGTCGGTTGACCAGCCACCAAGGCACATTGAGAGCGTATTCGTCGATGGTGCTTCGAATCCTGTCCTGCTCCTCGTCGGTCAGATGACCACCGAGTTTGGTACCATCGATGTCTGCCATGCTGCAGAGTTGTATCGCGGTTCGCTGGCCGACACCGCCAATGGATGTCAGACCTTGTGCGATTGGTCGCAGACCGTCGATGTCAGAATCAGCAAGTCTCAGGATGTAGGAGAAATCATCTCCCAATTCTGCTTCGTTTGTTTTAGCCATAGTACGGTTCCCCCGCGTTCATCGGTTGCCCAATGGCCCGGTCAGGGCAACACGGCGACCTGCCCTCCCTATTTCAATCAGACGGACGCCCCTACGGGGCGGTGGAATCGAGGTTCCTGAGGCGAGAGGGTTGGCCGAGAACAGAGTCTGCAATGGTTCAATTTTCCTTGCAGACCGCGTAGAGTGTGTGACCGTTGCTGCCGCGGTCGAGTTCGAGGTCGACCATGAAACCACGAGCCCCATCGACCTCGCGCAAGGCCTTGTCGAGCCGGCGTTGAAGGGTCGGGTGGATAGCTGGGTCGAGAGTGCAGCGCAGTGTGATCTTGCCGATTCCGTTGCGGGCAGCGGCGGCGGCGGTCTGCTCGATGGTGCGCAGTTCGGGCGGCGAGAGACGATGTTGCACGATCTCGCCGGTGGCGATGACGAAGGCATCGATGTCGGCGTCTGAGTTGAGTGGATCCGTGGTGATCAACAGAGGCCGACGGCCTTCGAGTCGCAGCCAGGATCGACCGCTTTCCTCTGGCACGGCCTGCTCTAACCAAGCCTCGTGCAGGCCGCTGTGAACGAGTGCAGGATCGATGATGCTCAGATATGCACCGAAAGGCGGAGGCCGCTCCAATTTCGCCACATCTGATGAGCGCGGCTCACCCTCGACGCTGGCCATGACCTTCTTCGTACCCATTCTGACGCAGCGTCGCGTTTTCTTGGACGAGATCGAGCCGATCCAAAGCGACAATCGATCGATTCTGCCACCACCCTGGCTCAACCATTCCCAAGTGCGAGGAATGCCAGGAAAAGTCGTCTCCACGACGGCGTCGACGAGCCCCTGCTGTTCGTCGCTGAGTCGGGGCGAGAGGTCGAGCAGGATGGCTGGTCCCCGCGGGCCGGTTTCAAGGTGGCTCGACCAAGCGGCGAGAAGCGGGGCGAGTGAGGGTTGCATCTCAGATATCTCGTGCTTCTGAGCGTCTCTCGGTCGAGCCGGATCGAGATGCAGCATTCCAATAGGCGGATGGGCTCTCGTTCCCGCCTCTCGCAGACTGTTCCAGAAGGCGACTATCGCGTTCTCGGCATCGCAGCCGTCGCCGACGAGAACGCGGTCCATCGAGCGCTGAAAATCGTCTTCTTCGCTCGATGAATGCATGTTTGCAGCACAGAGCAGGGCGATATCGGGGTCGATCTCGATGGCGAGCCCCGGACGCCTCAATCCAGTGGTCAGGGCGATTAGTTGCACACCTGAACCAGCCGCGGCGTCGAGAATCACACCCGCAGGCAGAACTGTAGCATCGATCCGCTCAGCGCGTGCCTTAGCAATCGACCATGGCGTTGAGAGGCGCCCCAGCGTCTCAGTCATGTGAAAAGCCGGTTCGCCCTTGCGCGCAGAAGTCACCCCTGCGATCATCGTCGCGCGCTTGACTACCTCAGCCGATGGCTGAATCGCGATGTGGGTTGGCTCCTCGTTCACAGCGCTCGCTCCATCATTCAGGTCAAGTCCTTTTCGCGCCTTTCGCGTTTCAAATCGTCGCTCTATCGACCTTCAACTCGAAGCGCAACCACGCTTCCTCGAGTTCGTGACCATCGCTGTTCCCATAAGCGATGGGGGGAGGCAGGAGTGTGATGTGCGATGTACCGGTGTCGATTCCAAGAATCAGCCCTCGGTCCTCATCGATGTCGAGTCCGATGGCTGACCAACCGAATCCCTTGATGTATCGCGAATCATCACCTGCTGTAACGACCAGATCACCCTCATCCAGCAAATCTCCCGTATCAGCGTTCCAGACTTTGTAGTGAACCCCCAATTGGTCACCGTCAGAGGCATGCAGCGCCCTCGGTTCAGAGCCCTCGAAGATATGGACATCGAGAAGCACCTCTGCATCGGGTACGCGCACGTGAGAAGCCTCGATGGTGATGTCAAGCTCGGTCACGCCATCCTGCAACTCGATCTCGACGATGGCCGTTCCATTCGCTTCGATTGGCTCGAGGATGATGTCAGCATCGCCTTCAGTGGCGAAAACCACGTTGCCGCCGGCGATCTCGAGCACGAGGTCCAGTGGTTGATCACCGCGGTTGTAAACCACGACGCTGGCCCTATCGCCTTCTCCTTGATGTTCCCAATCACAGCGCAATTCACCAGGATAGAGGAAGACATCGTCCTGTTCGGCGAGGACTTCCGGCCAATCCCAGTCGCCGAGCCGTGAATCGCAGGTATCGAAGAGCAGATCGAGCTCCCAGAACCAGCGATCATTCTCATCTTTCAACAGATCAGTGTCGGTCACCGAGAAAGCATCCTGATTCGCCTTGGCGAACTGATAGACGCTGTACCCGACGACGATGGTCGAGCATATCAGCAGGGCCGCAGTGGCCAGAGAGAGTAGAATCGCGGCCCTCGGAATCGCCATTTCGTTGATTCCCAGAGGGACGTTCGGATGCTCCACCTCATCGGGCGTATCCGAGATCCAACTGCCTGACACGATGCTGTTGCCCCACCCGTCCGTCATCAAGGTTAGGATGGTATGACATCCGCTCTGACCGTCTCTTCAGGGAGTTCCACGCGACCACGCCTCAATCCCGCAGCAGGATTTCACCTGCCGCCCATCAATCCTGCAGAAGCGCTTCCTCGTTCCTCTGCCCCAACCAAGTGACCAGAGCCAATTCGGCGCCGACGACAGCCAGAAGCAGGAACAAACCGCCGGCGTTGAGGCTGGCTGGACCGAACAGCAGCAAGATGATGATTACAGCGGCGATGAGGTCCACCAGCCCCCAGATTCTGAGAACCTTGCGAAGGTGTAGTATCCCGACGACCCACAGGGTTGTCGAGGCCAAGATCAGGCTGATTGGAATCAATATATATTGTCCGAGAGCGAGGGTGCCGACGATGATCAGAATGTGCGAATCAATTGCCGCCATCATGGTCCAGTGGCCGTTTTTCGTGAGGATGGATGCCGCGACCAGAGCGAGCATCAGCAGACCCAAGAAGTAAGTCGATTCAGGAATCAATTCCCACGTCGGAGCATGCAGATTCGATATCGAAATCAGCGCCAAGGGAACCGCCAGAAGCGCCAAACCAACCGCCTCGACCTGTTCGTGCTTCCTTCCCTGATAGACCGCATTGGCGATCGCGAGGATCCCTGCAGGCCCCCATGAAAGGAGAACGTACGCATAGGTTCGGGCGCCGCGGCCAGTGCTACCATTGTGCGAGTCCCGCCCGACGCTGGTGCGGCGCGCGTCAATCCATGAATCGGTCAGTACGGCGAGGATGAGGAGTCCTTCGAGCAGCAACCATGGCATCTTCCAATCGATGAGAAGTCCGTCGAATGGGTTGACCGTGAAAGGTGCTGGCAGAGATTCGACCATCAGCACGCCGAGTGTCCTGCCGATGAGAAGCGGCAGGACGAACCAGTCGATGGCAATCGGGATCCGGTCGAGCAGGTTGTCCTGGTTCCATAATGAGATGACGACGAGTTCGAGCACCAGAATCGTCACGACAGCCATGTCGAGCAATTCCATCTTGCTTCCCGCCGGCCCCAGATGGCCGGCGACATGAGCGGCGACGATGCCGCAGATGGCGAGTGCTATCGGCATCTCCAGCCCGAGGAAGTTCGGTAGTTCGAGTTCGAGTCCACGAGTCCGTAGTCTTGCGATTGCGACGAGGATTGTGGCGAAGATGCCGGTCACGAGCAGAATCATCGGCGAGGGTCCGTTGACGAAGCCCCAGACGATGTCGACACCGAGGATGAGAGTGAGGATGACCAGAACAATCGTCGGCCGGTGCGAGACATCGGTGATGTACAACTCATTGAGGTCATCGGCGGCTTTGAGGTCACGGCGCTTCGCGCGCTTGGCTTCCAATTCAGCCAATCTTGGGTCGTATCCCGCGATTGCGCCCTTGTCGTTGAGCAGCAGCGCCTCGTCTGCGTTGCCCGCCATAACGAGGCGTGCGTCTCGGCGCGCCAGAGACTTCAGTTCGGAGCGGATTTCTCCACGGGCGACGAGCCAGATCGAGGTCGCGGCGAAGATGGCTATCGAGGCGTTGATGGCCGTGCTATCGGCTTCCTGCATGGCGAGGCCGATGGTGATGCAGATCAACCAGAGAGCCGCGAGTGCCGGCTTCAGGAGATTCTCCATCTGTGCCGCTCGCGGCAGGTAGCAAAGCAGAATCGCCGCCATGCAGACTACCGCGATGATGGCGGGTTCCAGTGAGGGCAGTTCATCGGATTCGGCGAGAATCCGCATTGGATTCTTCGATGTGATGGTGGTCAGAATCGGCAGCGACATCAAGGCCATGCCTTTAGTGAATTTCGCCTCTTCCTCGACTCCCGCACGAAGTAGAATTGTCGCCGCGGCGATGGTCACGAAGATCATCCACATCGAGTCGAGTCCGTGCCGCCACTGCAGGACCGTCAGTCCGACAGCGATCATCGCTAGCATGGCGACAGGGTCGCCCAGACGTCTACCTGAGAATTCCACAGCGAGGTGCAGACCGCAGAGCAGTGCAGTGATTGCCAACAGTGTGACGGCGGTGAAGCCACCGAGTTGTGACATCACGACGACGGTGATGAGAGGTAGCCACAATCCCATGCTCCAGAGTTGCAGTATTCCGGAATCACGGATCGAAGCAGAGATCTCTGTGATCCCGAGGAATCCTGATGCGAGATTGACTCCGGTCTCTCCCATCCGGAGATTGACCACGAGCATCAGGATGGCAGCAAGGCCCAGATAGACTGCAAGAGGCTCGGGCGAGAGATCGATGATGCTGCCTGGATCGATTCGATCATTGGCGACCAGAACGGTTCGAATCGCCTCTTGCAGCAATTCCTCGACCAGAATCCATGACCAAGGCAGCAGAACGGTGACTCCGGCCAGCGCCGGAGCGTTGCGTTTGATTGCAAGCGTTCCGGTTCCCAGGTGAAGGGCTGCGAGCATAACGAGCAGCATCACACCACCATCGCCACCATCCGTCTCCGATTCAGCGGGGACGAGAATCACCAGCAGAATCAGAACCGCAATGGAACCTAACCAGAGAACCCGGTCGGAGACTCGATCCTGGTCTCGCAGCATGACGAATCCAGTGATCAATGCTGCGAATACCGTGAAGCTCTCGTAGCGGTCGAGAGGCAGGACTGATTCGCTTGAGTCTCCGAGTAGGAGGAGCAGAGAGAGAGCCATGCCACCGGCGAGCAGAGGCAGCGCGACGCGGTCGCGTTCAACGCCGCGGACGACGAGATAGGAGCCACCGAAGGCTGCCCCGAGGAAGGTGACCATTCCCAGAGCATAGCCGATGTCTTCACGACTGGAAGCGACGGCCAACAGAGCGCCGACCATGCCCATGGAGATCGAGACCCCCCAGAGGCCGGGTTTGCCCAATCCAAGCGCTTGGAAGCCTAGTGAGAACCAGTTCTCTTCGCGTGCGAAGCGTGCTGCCATCGAAGCGTTGACACCGGTCACGAGCATCAGTAGGAGGAACAGCAGAAGTGGGGTCTCCAGAGGCAGAATACGCAGGGAGCCAGCCTCGAATCCCCCGGTCAGCGCATGCATACCGATCCACAGGTTCGAGGCCGCGATGCCGAGCGCTGCGAGATTGCCCGAATTTCTGTGCAGCGCGATGCTGTGCAGCAACAGCGTCGCGACGAGAATCATCACAGCGACGCCAATCTCGCCGCCGACAGAGCCGGCCGTAGAAGCGATGGCCAACAGAACTAGGGTCGCTTGGGCGGCGATGGCGTCGTGATTGTGGCGATAAGCGACGAAGACATTGAGGGCAACCAGGGCGAGCAGAAGCACAGCCAACATCTCGACAGAAATCGGTAGGAATGAGCCCAATTCCCATCTGTTCAATTCGACGGCCAAACCATAGAGCACCTTCATCGAGATTATGACCCAAGTAACACCCAGAATGTGCAGGTCTCGATTGGGGACCCATCTCTCACCCAAACTGAATCCTACAGCTGCCAGCGCTAGCAGAATGAGCAGTGAGACGGCTGGTGGAAAAGTGGTTCCAGCGACCACGCTGAGGGCGCTGAAGACGAAGATCATCGCTACCATCAGCGACCAATTGACCCGCTTCTCGCCCTCTCGCGCCATCGTCGTCACGAGGTCGCTCTCAGGCGCGGATTGGACACTCCCATCGCGTTGAACAGCACCGGGATCCTTTCCTGATGGTGCGCTGAATGGGTCGAATACATCTCCGAGTGCTTCGTCCAGTTCCGGCTCCTTCTCCGTCGCCTCAACCGGATCGGAAACCGAGTCGCCGCTACCGACATCGATGTCGGCGATGTCGATGTTTCCCCCCATCCTGAAACGACGCTCACGGATGATGCGGTCGTCGCGGTCCTCAGCACTCACGACCGTATCAGGCGGGTCTCCGAGCGATAACCGCATCCCTGACTCGATGCCTGTCCACCTTCGATAGCCACAGCCCCGCTCGATGCCTGTACATCGGTGAAACCCTCTCGCATCGTGAGTCGCCGGCTTGCGGATTAGTTGAAAGCCAATTGTCGGCGTCGGCCGCCATGGAGAGCACCTCTCGCTCGACCACCCCTGCCTCCTTCGCCACGCCACTGGCGACTCACGGACTCGACCCCAGCGGTGCAGTACACTGGAATCTGAGTGCCGAAGAGTTGCATCAGAGAGCCGTAGAGCGCGGCGAGGCTCAACTCACGGCGCACAAAGTCCTGCTCGCGACGACCGGCGAGCGCACGGGTCGCTCACCCAACGACCGATTCATCATCGACGAGCCTGGACTGGCCGACACCGTCTGGTGGGGCAAGGTGAACAAACCGACCAGCCGAAGCGTCTTCGAAGGACTCCTCGCGAAGGTCCAGAAACACCTCGATGAGGCTGACGAACTCTTCGTCAAAGACGCCCACTGCGGCACTGATTCGAACTACGCCATGCCGGTACGACTAGTAACAGAGAAGGCATGGCACGCGGCTTTCATGCACAATATGTTCGTGCGCAGCGAGCCCACCGATCTAGTCGACCACGTGCCGACGTACACGATTCTCCATGCACCCGAGTTGCTCGCTGACCCGAAAATCGACGGAACCTACTCGGATGCCTTCGTGATACTCGCCCTTGACCGCGGCCTCGTCATCATCGGCGGAACCCACTACGCGGGCGAGATCAAGAAGGCGATTTTCACCATCATGAACCACATTCTGCCGGCAAAAGGACTGCTGCCGATGCACTGCTCCGCCAACACCGACGGAACCGACTCCGCCCTCTTCTTCGGACTCTCGGGAACGGGCAAGACAACACTGAGCGCCGACCCGAATCGTGCGCTTGTCGGTGATGACGAGCACGGCTGGTCATTCGATGGAGTGTTCAACTTCGAAGGCGGTTGTTATGCGAAATTGATTGGGCTGTCCGAGGTGGACGAACCGGAGATTTACGCGACGACGAGGATGCCGGGAACGATTCTCGAGAATGTCATTCTGGATGCCGAGGGAGTTCCTGATTTCGATAATGGAACCTTGACTCAGAACACTCGTGGCTCTTATCCTATCGAGGCGATTGAGAACAGGACTGCTGACTCGACCGCCGGTCACCCGAAGAATGTGGTTTTCCTGACCTGCGATGCATTTGGGGTGCTGCCACCACTTTCGCGCTTGACTCCTGAACAGGCTGCCTACCACTTCATGTCTGGTTATACCGCGAAGGTCGCTGGGACTGAGGTGGGGATCGACGAGCCTCAAGCGACCTTCTCAACCTGTTTCGGCGCGCCATTCATGCCGCGCCATCCGAGTGTCTATGCTGATCTCTTGTCGAAGAAGGTAAGTGAGCACAATGCTACCTGCTGGCTGATCAACACCGGCTGGATCGCTGGTGGATATAGGGAGAGCAGCCGAATCAAGATTCGCTGGACACGCGCGTTGCTGAACGCTGCCCTGCGCGGCGATCTGGACGATGTAGTCTTCGTCGAGGACGAACGCTTCGGCTTCGCTGTGCCGACCGAGTGCGCGGGTGTTCCGACCGAGATTCTACAACCGCGCGAGACTTGGAGTGACACCAAGCGCTACGACAATGTCGCGAACTTGCTGGCTCAGATGTTCATCGAGAATTTCGAGCAGTATGAGGAAGGTTGCAGCGAGGAAGTTCTCGCATCCGCACCGCGTGTTCTCGAATGAGCCTCCAAGACACGGTCTCAGGTTTCTTCCCAAATCATTGGGTAGGGTATATGTCAGAACAAGAATGGTCCTGCAATCAACCAAATCCCAAACGCCGTCCCGGCTATTACGTGTAACATGAATATGGATTGATTTTCCTCTCTAGATCCCCATGCATACGTCTTACTGAACAAACCTATAGGGCCTCGAAGCCATACCTTTTGATTCAGTAAGCAGTATCCAACATAACCCATTATTGCCAGACCGACAGCGATACGTACGACTTCAATTGTTGAAATCTCCATATTCATCCGTAAGCGAGGGACTTTATCATGAATACGTCATATTCTATACTTTCTGTCTGGACTAAGCAGACGACGCAGGCCCGGACACACAGTATCCTCTGATTCACATACGGCGTTGAAGAATGTCCAATCATTGAACCAAGTTACTTATGTCTAGCACACCGATGCACCCTGTTCATGGACCGAACAATGGACCTAACAATCGCTGCGCTGATCTTTTTGGCTGGCACAGCAGGCCTCGTTTCCGGAGAGGACATCGGAAGCGTTGAAACGACGAACGACATAGATGGCGAGTCAGCTGAGGCTGCCTCCATCGACGCGCGTTACCTTCGCGGTGACGCCAACGACGATGGAAGTGTGGATCTCGGTGACTTCATCGTGATGGCACAGTACATCGCTGGATACGGCAGGGCTCCTGCCTCGATGGCTCAGGCAGACATCAACGGCGACCGATCAGTCGACGTGCTCGACCTGGTCATTCTGGCCGACTACCTGTGGGGAGATGACGAGTCCGATTCCGGACCCCAGTCTCTGGACAGCCGCACCACCAAGGCCAGCAAGACCGCTGTTGCGGTCCGCGACCTTGAGCCCGTGCGAGTGCTACGCGGTGACGCGAACGACGACGGCAGCGTCGACCTGGGCGACTTCATCGTGATGGTGCAGTATATCCTCGGTTACGGGGACGCACCTGCCTCGATGCAGGGAGCCGACATCAACGGCGACCACACGGTCAACGTGCTCGACCTAGTGATGCTAGCAGATCACCTATGGGGCGGTCAGTGCGAGCGCTGCTAGGCAGCTAGCCGCCACTATACGCTGAGACTTCTCTGGAAGAACTCAGTGCTGCAACCAAGCGCGTGCCTTCGCGCTGTCCACTGACCGCCCTTGTGGGCCCTCAGGTCGGGGACGGCTGCGAAGGCCGCCAAACGCGGATGAATCAGAGGGTAGGGAATGTTCGGAAATATTTCAAGCAGATGTTCTGCTCATTTCTTTCTGAACTTTTGTAACGGCTAGTGAACAAGCGTTTTGTAACGGCCGCTTAAGTTTTGTAACAGCGAGTGAACAAGCGTTTTGTAACGGCCGCTTAAGTTTTGTAACAGCGAGTGAACAAGCGTTTTGTAACGGCCGCTTAAGTTTTGTAACGGCTAGTGAACAAGCGTTTTGTAACGGCTGGTTAAGTTTTGTAACGGCTAGTGAACAAGCGTTTTGTAACGGCCGCTTAAGTTTTGTAACAGCTAGTGAACAAGCGTTTTGTAACGGCCGCTTAAGTTTTGTAACGGCTAGTGAACAAGCGTTTTGTAACGGCTGGTTAAGTTTTGTAACGAGTTGGATTTGTGCTTATTTCAGCATAAAGGGTCGGACATAGACTACCCTATGATTCAGAGTCGTTCACGGGCATGCCGCTGGGCATCGACTGCTGTGATCGCAGCCATGTGAACGACCTGGCGAACCGAATCGCCTCTCTGCAGAACGTGGGCTGGCTTGGCCAGACCCTCGAGGATGGGTCCCGTCATCTCTGCGCCGGCGATTCTCTGCAGCAGTTTGTAGGCGATGTTGGCCGAGGCGAGGTTGGGGCAGACGAGGACATTGGCCGCCCCCTCGAAGCTCATGAATGGGAAATCCTTCTGAATCTCCGGAACCAGCGCGGTATCAGCTTGCATCGGCCCATCGATCACGAGTGTCGGATCCAATTCACGAGCCATCGCGACCGCTTCCTCGATGCGGTCGGTTCGCAATTCGCTCGAGGTACCGAAATTGGAGAATGAAAGCATCGCTACTTTTGGTTTGACGCCGAAGCGACGCGCCACGCGAGCGGTCTGGACCGCGATTTCAGCGAGGGTGCGGGGGTCGGGATAGATGTTGATCGTCGCATCGGCGATGAACATCAATTCGCCATTCACCGTCATCATGTACATCCCAACGATTCTGTGGGCGTTCGGGTCAGGTCCAATCGTTTGCAGACAGGGTTTGACGATGTCTGGATAGTGGTGGGCGATGCCACCGAGATAACCGTCCGCGTCGCCGACGTGAACCATCATCGGTCCGAAGTAATTGGGCGATTTCAGCAGGTTGATCGCATCTCTTCGAGTCACACCTTTGCGTCCGCGAAGCGCGTGGAATTCGTCTGCATAAGCGCCACGCCTGCGCGGGTCGTAGCGCACATCGATGGTCTCGCATTCGAAGTGAAGTCCGAGCTCTTCCTTGACCGCTTGAATCCGCTCAGGATGCCCGAGCAGGATCGGGTCGCAGATGCCCTCAGCGATGCACTGTGCGGCTGCTTTGATGATTGTCGGTTCCTCGCCTTCGGAGAAGACGATGCTCTTTCGGTCGCGCTTCGCTTGATTGATCACATTGCGCATTATCGAGCGGGTCAGCCCTAGTCGGGCCTCCAACTCCTCACGGTACTTCTCGACATCGAAATCCTCTGCCGAGACTCGCGCGACCCCCTCGGCAACCGCGGCCTCCGCCACAGCGCTCGCCTCCCAGATCAGCACCCGTGCGTCGAATGGCTTGGGAATCAGATATTCCGCTCCGAACTGCATCTGCTCACCACCGTAGGCGGCCGCAACATCATCAGGAACAGGCTCCTTGGTCAACTCTGCGATCGCATTGGTCGCGGCCATCTTCATGCCCTCTGTGATCTCTGTGGCGCGAACATCGAGAGCACCTCGGAAGATGTATGGGAAACCCAGAACATTGTTGATCTGGTTCGGGTAATCGGAGCGCCCAGTCGCGATGATTGCATCATCGCGCACTTCGAGCACCTCTTCGGGAAGAATCTCAGGATCGGGGTTCGCCAACGCGAATATCAGTGGGCGCGCCGCCATCGAGGCGACCATCTCACCAGAAACCACCCCACCTCGGGAGAGACCGAGGAAGACATCAGCTCCATCCAGCGCCTCAGCCAGACCGCCATCAGCAACATCGCGCGCGAATGCAGCCTTGTACGAATTCAACTCGCCTGCCTTCTCGCGCGCCTTCGTCAGAATCCCCTTCGAATCGCACATCAGGAGATTCTTCGCAGAAACCCCAAGCCGCAGATAATGAGTAGCACAGGAGATCGCCGAAGCACCGGCTCCCGAAATCACCACTTTGACCTCAGAAATCTCCTTCTCGACCACCTCCAAGGCATTCAGCAGCGCCGCACCAGAGATTATCGCAGTTCCATGTTGATCATCGTGCATCACCGGAATGTCCAACTCAGCCACTAACCGACGCTCGATCTCGAAGCACTCAGGCGCCTTGATATCCTCGAGATTGATCCCTCCAAATGTAGGAGCGATCGCCTTCACAGCCTCGACGAATTCATCGACATCGGTCCTGTCAATCTCGATGTCGAAAACATCGATATCGGCGAAGGCCTTGAACAGCAGGCCCTTGCCCTCCATCACCGGCTTTCCGGCAAGAGCCCCGATATCACCCAGACCCAGCACGGCGGTGCCGTTGCTGATCACAGCGACGAGATTCCCCTTCGAGGTGTAGAGATAAGCAGCTTCCGGATTCTTCTGAATCTCCTCGCAGGGATAGGCAACACCGGGCGAGTACGCCAACGAGAGGTCTCGGGCGGTGGCATGACGTTTCGTGGGAACGACGCTGATCTTGCCGGCTGGCGCGGCCGAATGGTAATCCAGTGCTTCCTTTCGTAGACGGTCCTCAACCAAGGCAGGTCCCTCCGAGTTTGGTCGGGCCACACCTTCCCCTTTGATGCTATCCTACAGCGATTGGGATGGTTATCAGCCCCTTGAAATGCGATTTTTTCTTTCAACACTCCCTCTATGAGAGGGAGAAGCAAGACCAACTCATCTACCCATTCCTTTCATAATGGGAACAAGCAGGCCAAAGGTTCGTGCCCGCATCGTTTCCCGCAGAAAGGACGGCTGAGCAGAGACTTGCTCTGCTCCTCACGCTGTTGATGGTGGCCTTGCCGTGGTCTGCTGCTTTCAGTCCTGAATTGTCGGCTCCTGAGGATGGAGCTCGGAATGCTCCCCAGACCGTTTGGGGTGGGAAGGGCAGCAACGATACAGGATGGGTCGACATGATTGCGACGGGAGCCGATCTGGCTAACGGAACCTATGCTTACAGTGATCTCTACCTCGATTTCGCTCCGGGAGCCGAGATCTCGAATCTCACTTTCCAGATCGCTGTCAACGGTTCAGATGGCTATTGGGCTACTGAACCGCAGTTGACCCTCCTCGATACTCAGACGCCGATCCTCGACTGGAGAGGATATGGCGACCTCGGTCGGCAGGACGTGATGGAGAACAATCCGCCGACCGTTCAGAATGGGACTCTCGACACTTATCTTCGCCCCAATTCGATTTCCGATGCTTCATGGGAATTGCCGGCCGGCGTGACTCTAACCGACATGGTGATTGAGGCTCTGCGGCCGGCCGACCCGAAGATTTCGTTTTCAGCGCTGGATGTGGCCCTCCACGACAGCGCTGTCAATCCGTTCGATGGCAGACTGTACGTCCTGCTCGATGACGATTTACTCCATCTCGATGATCGTGCCGTCAAGCCGATCATCGACATCGAGAATAATCTGCAAGGGCGCTCGCTGGCCATCGATGCGGACCAAGACCGACTGCTCATCGGCACTGAGGACGGCTTGGTCCTCGTCCGCCGACTCTCTGACTCCGCCGTATTGCCTGATCTGAAGACTGCAGACGGTTCGGATGATTCGGCGATTCACGCGATTGCCGTCGACGCCTACGGCACGACTTGGGCAGCAGAACAATGCACCATCCACCACCGAGCGATCGATGCTTCGGCGTGGACCGATTATGATTACTGTCTGGCGCAGAATCAGGAGATTCCTTCCGACATCCTGATCGTCGGCGACAGGGTCTATCTTGCGACCGAGTCGAGTGGCGTTCATCTCCTCGATTTCACCACCACGAGCGCCTCAAGTGGGGTCAGCGTCGTGGTCGACAACAACATCGTCTGGAACACTCAGAATTACCTCGCCTCGGACCTCATCACCGACCTCGCAGTGGTGGGAAACAATCTGATGATCGCGACTTATGATGCAGGCATCAATCGTCGCGACCTGGTCTCTCAATCGTGGTTGGCGACTTGGTCGACCGGCAATTGGCTGGCCTCGAATCAGATTCATGGTTTGGCTGTGACCGAGGGTTGGCTGCACATCCTCGCAGGAACCACTGTCCACGCCTATGATACCAATTCGCTGATCTTCCGCTCTCAGAGACAATTGGACGATATGGGCTTGTTAGGTAATGGCGAGTCGATCATCTCCTGGCCAGCACAAGCCCCTCGGGGCCCAACAACAGGGACTGCTCTGGTCAGTGATGGCTCGGGCACGCTGGCGAGACTGCAAGGCGAGAATGCCGATGGTTCGCTGACTCTGGTCAGCAGCCCGACCGCAGACTCGATGCAGGTCACGGCTCACATCGATGATGGTGAACAAGGTGAGATATGGATCGCTGGAAACAAGATCATCGATCGCTTCGATGAGTCGACTCAGATTTGGCAGACGCCGATCGACATCAGTGATTACGTCAGCAACGCCGGCCAGATCATCGCTATCGAACAGGATTCGAGTAATTGGGTATGGATTGGAACAACCAATGCTGGTATTCTCAGATTGCGTAACGACGACGCCACCTACATCGGTACCGTCTCAGGCCTCAGTTCAACCCACGTCTCAGCCCTCGCCTTCGACCCCAATACCGATTACCTCGTCGTTGGCCACCCTGAATCTGGCATCTCAATCATCGACACTAATGCGCTGACACTCGTCGACACCTTGACCACTTCAGATGGCCTCGACTCGGATTACGTCACCGACATCGCCACCCGTTACGGTATAGCCTACATCGCCACGCCCGACGTTGGCGTGATGCGCGTTGAACTCTCCACCTCAGCGATAATCGGCTCATGGCAGTCGCTCGGCGCCGACAACCTCGACTCGACCCCAATTGCCGTCGATGATGACATCGTCTACATAGGTCTCTTCGACTTCGGCATCCTCGTCATCGACCGGATGACTGGAGATATCACCGAGCACTGGAATCAGGATTCCAACACGTTGCCTGACGACGATGTCCATTCCTTGCAGATGGACGATTACGGCGGCTTGCTCGTCGGCGCCCAAGGAGCCTTCTCGCGCTACGACGGCAGCGCCTGGCACACCATGACCAGCAGCGGAGGCTGGTGGAATCGCCCGACGGTCTTCTACGATGTCACAAGTGATGCGGATGGCATGTACGCGGGAACCAATCGAGGTGCTTGCATGTGGAATTGGCAGTATCAATTCCAAGATTGCGTCAGTACTTCCGATGGCATGCCGAGCAGGTTCGTCTATGCCGTCGACATGCTCGATACAGACCGGCTCTACGCTGGCACGAACGAGGGAGCCGCGATAATCAACATGGACAATTTCACCGTCATCGAGACTTGGACTGCAGGTGATGATACCCAACGCTCACGAACGGTCAAGATCGGCGATATCCTCTATCTGGGCTTCGAGAACACGGGCATCGCGCGCTATGATCTGATGAACAATGAGTGGTTGACGACGTGGGACGGAACTCAAGGCTACATCGACGACGACGACGTCACGGTTCTCGTTCCCGGCCTTGATTCGGGTACCATGTGGGCTGGGGGTGACTTCGGCCTGACGCTCATCGACGTCGTCAATGATGAGATTCTCATCGAGTGGAGTCGGGGGGCGAACGCGGCCGGGCCGACGCTCTCGAACACACCGCCCGCCGAGATCGAGATTCACGACAATGTCTTGCATTATTCGCTGCAACGGAGCAATTCGTGGTGGTCGTCGAGCGCTCAGATCTACCGAATCAATCTGACGACGAATTCGAGCATGACCACTCTCGACGCTGGTGCTCAAGCCGGCTGGAGCGGCGTCGTCCACGGAATCGGTGTGATAGGGGATCAGTTGTGGATCGGCGTCCGACCGACCCAATACTGGAACAATGGCGATGGCACGATCGTTCGCTGGAACATGAGCAGCGAGGCGTGGGAGGACGACCTCGCGACCATCGGTAATGTTCGCCGCGTCAACGCCAGATTCCTCGGCGATTGTTTCCCACTCAATGCCTCATCCTGTGAATTATGGATCGCCTATGGTGATTACATCCTGCGACGATTCAATGCTGATTCGATGCAACTTCTCAACGAATGGACCGATATCGAAGGACCCATCCGTGGCATGGCGGAGTTCCAAGGCGAGTACCTCTTCGCCAGCATGAACGGCATTCTTCGCTGGGACCCCGTCAATTCGACTTGGCTCGATACATGGATGCCTGGAGATGGCTTGCCATCGAGTTCCGAGGAGGAATTCTACTCGATGGCTGTCATCAATTCCGATCTCTGGCTCGGCACCATGGAGTCGAGCGGTTTCAATTCAAACGCCCAGATTCTGCGTATGAATGGCTCATCGGATGTCTGGTCTTCTTGGGATTTAGGCACCGGAGACATTCCCGATGGTTATGCTGCTGACATAAAACTCTGTGATGACATCGTCCACTTCGCCATCGGCGCGCGCTTCTGGTGGGGTAACCAAGGTGGCATCGCGCGATATGATCTGGCCGATCACGATCAGGATTCGATGACCAATGAATGGATCAGTTCGATGACCTCAGGCAGCACTGGACTGTCCAATAATGATCCCCGTGCGCTCGCCTGCGATGAAGCGAATCGCATCATGTACATCGGCTTCGACACCGAAGGGGTTGGCTTCGATCGTTACAATTACAACACCGGCAGTTATCTCTCGACCCTGACCTCGACGGATGGAATCTCGATGGACCGCATCTTCCCCGGCGGAATGCATCACGAGAACAATGTCCTGCTCGCCGGTCACCAATATGACAACCAGGGTGGAATCTCACGCCTCGTCACTTCAGGAACTGCGACGGCCAACGGCCAGGTCCTCGATCCCGGCATGGATGGATGCTCGATCGAGCGCGCTCCATCCAATTCAGGTCAGATGGTCTATGCTATCGGTCGCTCGGGCCAGACGACTGGCATGAACCGAGTCGACCGACTCGATAATTCAGGTTTGATCGCCAGCGGCTTCGACGAGCTGGCAGGCCTTTCGAGCGGGCGTGTCGTCGAGATAATCTCGAACGAAACTCACGTCTGGATCAGCAGCAGCCTTGGCGTCAATTCCTACTACGGTTCATCGGTCCTGCAGGGCGAGATACTCTCCAACGGCTCGGTTCGTTGGGAGTATGGCTACAATTTCCAGCAGGATATCGTCAATGAGATGCTGCTCGATGATGAAACCCTCTGGGTGACGACTGCTGGACGCGGCTTGAAAGCCATCGACCTGCAACAGCGCCGCATCACCTCGACACCGCCGGCGCTGCATACACAGATGGACGGCATGATCCTCGAGAATGGCTCGATGTACATCGGTCTGATGGGCAATCAAGGTTCTGCTGCCGGCTTCCAGATCTACAACACCGGCACCAATCATTGGGGTCACGGCAGCCTCCTAGCTGGGCTGCCGAGCAATCTCGTGCGTGACTTCATCGAATATGGCGATCACATCCTCATCGCCACACACGGCGGAATAGGCATGTGGAACACGACGAGAGACGACTGGGACGATCCGATCACGACGATCGATGGTCTGCCCTCACCGATAATCGAGCACCTCTTCGTCATCGACGATACGATCCAAGGCGAGGGCAAAGTGCTGGCCGGTGGCGCAGCTGGATTAACGGTCCTGCATCAGACCAACCTGACAGTCATCACGACCCTCGGATACAATCAGGGTCTGATGGGCAACACAGTATCAGGAATCACCTACGCAGGACCGACTTCGCGCGTCGTGCAGAATCAGGATGGCAGCAATACAACTCTCTATCACGACGCGGCCTTATTCATCTCACACAATGGGCGGGGTCCGACTCGGCCCGGTGCCGTGGCTTGGGATATCGCGACGGATATGGTGAATGGAAGCTACAATATCGACATGATTCCGAGCAATGATGTCCGAGCTGTCGCGAGCGATGATTGGGGTGTCCACATCGCGACTGACACAGCCCCTCTCGTCCATTGGAATGGCACGATGATGAAAATGGAAACCGGCGTCGGTCTGCATTCTCTGCTCTCTTGGCCGCCATTCGAGATGCATAGTGATGGCAACTACGTCGTGGTGATGAGTCCTCGCGGCATCGACGTGGTCGAGGTCGATGGAATGCACTCTTCAGTGACCTCGAAGGGCGTCACTGGACTCAAAGGCGGCTATCTCGATTCGAGTGGCCTGTACGTCATCGGCGATGATGGCTTGCACGTCTATGACCCAGTCACCAGCCTGCAGGAGAAGCCGCGCGAGCATCAGCGTCGTGCCGATCCATTGACCGTGCTCTACGGCGGCCGCACCTGGGACATCACCGATACGACTCATCCCGGGATGGCTACAGTGCTCGTGACGCCGGATGATCCGATTCAGATTCCGCAGGTCTCCGATGTCGCCGCGCCGGGCAGGTTACCGATGCACACCGGCGCCATGACTCTGACCGCGCCGCAGGGCGGGGCGTGGGTCTGGGCGAGGTCGAGCAATCTGAATTACAGCGGAACATGGGATCTCGCCGCTGCCAACGGCGGCATCGAAATGGCCTTCCAATCAGCGATTTCCGCGATTGGTCCAGGCTCGACCTCAGCGACGCTGCACGTTCAATTACAGAGTCCTGCTGACGGTGCCATCAAGGTTCGTGTAACCTATGATTGGCAGCGCGTCGAGGTTCCGACGGTGATAGTCGGGCTCGAGGATCGACCCAATGATGGCGGTGGCGTCATCGAAGCCTCATGGCTGCCTGCCGAAGATGCCGCATGGTTCGCCTACCGACTCTACGTCTGGGATTCGACCGACGAGCCACTCTGGGAGCCGACCGCGAACGACATCCATTTCTTCTCCACCTACATTCGATCGACCTACTGGTCGCACACCAACGCGACAGTCACACAGGCCGATCATGACGGCGTCACCGAAACTCTGCAGAACGAGCGCATGTATCGAGCCGCCATCGCCATCGAATACGCCGATGGCACCATCGGCGATCCGATGACCTACCCACTCAATGTCACACCGACCGATGAAGTGCCAGCACCTCCCGCGTGGATGAGCGCCGAGCCCGTCGCGGGTGGCGCCTCTGGCACCGTCATCATGGAATGGTCCGCCTGCACTGAACTCGACCCTGACAGAACCCGGCTCTGGGCCGTGCAGCAGGAGATCACCAGCGCTATCGGATTGACCAGTCCACTCGAGTACCATTGGAGCACCGGTAACACGACCGCGCTGCAACTCCAGGGTGGCGTACCTTACTGGTTCGCCGCCGTCTGCGTCGATGAGGCTGGACAATCCGACCCCGATAATGCGACCATCATCGGGCCAGTCGTGACTGCTGGTGGTCTCGACGATGGCATCCCACCAGCGCCGATCACGGGTACGACCGCGGCCGATGTTCCCGACGATGAGGGCGGCCGCCTACAAGTCAATTGGGAAGCGAATACCGAGGAGGACTGCACCTATTATGCGGTTTACATTCTTCCAGCCTCTGGCTGGCAAGCACCTTCCACTGTCGATGGATGGCCGGTCTCAGCCTACATCAATGACTGTTCTATCACCGAGGTCATCATCGATTCACTCGGTGAAAGTGGCCTTGTCGACGACGTCGTCTATTGGGTCGGAGTCGTCGCCTTCGACGATTGGGGTAATGGCGATGTCGACAATGTCTTCATCGTCGAGGCAACCCCGATATCCAACGTCGTGGGTGCTGGGGCAGCACCCGACAGAGTCACCGGACTGGACGCTTGGGACCATCCGGAGGACGACGGCGGAGCCATTGACATCCGCTGGAATCGCTCCGCCGCAGAGGACTTCGATTTCTACACCATCTGGATCTCAGAATATCCGCTGGATGACATTTCAGACCTCTGGGACAGTTGCAAGGTGATTCCTTCTGATTGCGGCCTCATCACGGTCGACCAGCGCCAGTTCGGCGCGGACTTCCAACTCGAACTTACCATCACCAAGGCTCTCTACGGCGATTCGCTCGAGACTCTCAACTCAGAGACCATCGAGCCGATGATCCCACTCTATGTCACCGTCACGATCCACGACCTGCGCGGCAACGTCCACCTCGAAGGGCTCAACGATCACATGGTCATCGTCACGCCCATCGACAACCGCGGAGACATCTCGCCTCCTGACAGGCTGGCGGCTCCGGTACTGAGTGACCGAGGAGGTGATTCGGGAGATGCGATGTTCGTGGAATTCCAGCCGAGCAGCGCTTCAGACATCGCTGAATACAGGATTTATGCTGTGATCGACACGCCGATTCTGCTTGAGAACATCGAGAATCTGAAACCATCGATGGTAATTGACAGAGAGCAGCATCTACCAATCTTGCTGACCACATTCTCAGCCCGAACAGACCCGATTCTGGACTTAGATCAAGGTGATCTCTACTTGGTTCCGAACCGCCGTATCTACGTCGCCGTCGTCGCCGTCGATTCTTCCGGGAATGCCTGGGTGAACAACCTCGCCACCTCTTGGATAGAAATCGCCGACGAACTCTCCGCCGATCCCTGCCCCGAGTGTCCTGATGTGAGTGGTATTCGTGCGAGCTGGAACGCTGCTGGATCACTGATTGAAGTGAATTGGGACGCGAGCGACGACCCGATGTACAGCACATATCACGCCTACGTGAGCCTTGAAGCATTCATCGATACGAGGAATGCTACGCTGTTCAAAGAGGGAATGCGCGACACGATTCTGATCATCAATGAATTCGACGATGCCGCGCTCGCGCGCGAGGAGACTTATTGGATCGAAATCGTCACTTTCAACGGTGACGTGCACACATTCCATGCAGATCCCGTCGAGGTTCCGCCGTGGTCGGAGTCCTCGTTCGGGACCAAACAGCCGGGTGATGATCCGGCTGGTGATTCATGGGTTGACAGGATTCTGTCTGGCGAGATGAACATGATCGTCGCGCTACTTTCGGTTGCGATGCTGCTGGTCGGGGCGATTCTGTTCATCAAGCCGCGCGAGGATTCCGCGCCCGCTCCATGGGAGATGGGCGCCTTCGAAGTCGAATTGGAGGAGCAGAAGGAGCGCGAGGCGGCCGGCCTTTCGGACGACGATGATTTCACTGGCGACTTCGATATGGGTATCGGCGAAGGCCTTGGAGTGGGCTCCGATCAAGGTTCTGGACTAGTCGCTTCGGCGCGACGTGACGGGTCTGCTGACAAGGATGCAGGTCAGGGAGCAGACGAATCTTACTCGGCGACGGCGGCTTCTGCTGGAATCGTCGCCGAGGAGGATATCGGACCAGCGCCGAGTGCTGACTCGGAAGTCGTGGACGAATTGTTGGGTGGTCCCGAGGAAGAGGTCGACATCGATGATCTGGATGACTTTGCAGATGAACTCGATCTGGAAGATCTCGATGATCTGGCCGACGATCTCTCGGTCGAAGACGAAGATGTCGACACTTCATTCCTCGACGACATGCTTTGAGATGCGTGTGAGCGGATTGAAGCGGGCGACCCTGATGGCGAGTCATGGCGGACCGCGACCCACGCTCAGAGGTCTTCACCACGGTCGCATGGGATGGCGCTGCGAGGCTATTGGCCGCAGACCTGCACTTCGCTCGGCTGCAGCGACATGCTGAGCGCCTCGGTATCAGCCTGCCGAGCGACTTCGAGGGACTCATTTTCGAGGCGTTAGCAGGCCTGGATATTCCTGGCGTGGCTATCGTCGGTGACGATCAGGCGCCTCATCTGATCAAGGTCGGAATCTCTGCTGGTGGCCAAGTCAGCCTGACCCCGCGAATCAATGTGACCTATCCGGCGGAACTCTCGGCGATCACCCTCGCAGCACCCATCTGGGATGCCGGGGTTCGAGGGACCAAGCACGGCGATTGGCAGCCGTACTTCGAGGCGCGCGAGGCGGCTCGCGCGCATGGCGCGGACATCTCGCTCCTAGTGGAGGATGATTGTCTGGTCGACGGCGACCGCTGCATGCCGATGTTGCTCGACGCGGACGGCGTCGCTTACCACCCTCGGCCGAGCGAAGGTGCTCTGGATTCGGTCACCCTCGAGCAGATTCGCACTGGCATCGAGGCGGCGGGTATTCCCGTGAGGCAGGCCCGACTGACGATTCCGATGGTGGTAAGGGCGGCCGAGATGGTCGTCTTGGGCAGCGGCATGGGTGTGCAGGCGTTGGCTACCATCGATGGCCGACGAATCGGCAAGCCTCGTGGTAGACTTCATCAAGCCGCAACAGCCTCGTGGCTGGCCCGACTGAGCAGCGCTTGGCAGTCGGCCGACGATTGGAAGTAGATGACAATAGAACTGGGAGTAGTGGACGTGCAGCGTAGAAGCAGAATCGAGCGGCTCACTTTCGAGACCGACCATTCAGAGCCGCTCATCGCCATGCTGAACCGGTCTCGAGGCGAAACCACGAGCGACGAGTTGCTTTTGCATTCAGCGGGACCGATCACGGATCTCGCGCAATCCTCGATGCTGCCTTGCCTCGACAGCATTCGAATCCTCTTCTTCGAGCCGCACTACGATCCGACAGCAGCGCCACAACGTGGCTCGCCACAGAGCGGCTCGCCCCTCGCAGGAGAAGTCGGACTCGGAGCGCCAGAACCACTCGTCATGGTCATTCAGGAATGGCACGACGAGCGCTGGAGAACCTTCGACGAACATCGACCAGCAAGCCTCGCCCAGGCACTTGAAATCACTCGAGAATTCGAAGTCGCAACCGCTTCACCCAATTCAACTACAGACTCACCGCAATCCGCAGACGCCCTCGTCACCTCACCCATAACACCGGGCGGATTCGCAGGCTTGCTCGGCTACGACATGGGGAGATGGGCGAGTGACATCCGCCTCGCCAACAACCCCGAACCCGGCCAGCTCCTAGGAGTCCTCTGGCGCTGTGATGCATGGTGGGTTCACGAGCGCGAGAGTGACAAACTCCACCTCATCGCCCTCGACGGCCACCCTTGGCTGGCCGCAGCAGAACACTCACCAGCAACAGCATTGCAGGAGGTCCCTGTAGCCCCGGTGACGCGAGCGACTGTGCCGGAGAGTGAGAGCGATTCCGAGCACGCGAGAGCGGTCGAGAGAATCCGCGAATCGATCCGCGGCGGACATCTCTACCAACTCAATTATGGACGCCGATGGCAAGGGCCGATGAGCGACGATCCATGGTTGGCTTTCCTGCGAATGACGCGCAGCAACCCCGCTCCATACGCCTCCTGGCTGCACCTCGCAGACCACGGTTGGGCAGTCGCCTCCGCCTCCCCCGAGCGTCTTCTGCGCCTGAGGGATGGTGTGGTTTCGACGAGGCCGATCAAAGGAACACGCGCACGAGGAGCGACTGAGGAAGAGGATCTCGCCTTGCGCGTCGAGATGGCCTCGTCGACCAAAGAAATCGCAGAACATCTGATGCTCGTCGATCTTGAGCGCCACGACCTCAGCCGAGTATGTGAGATTGACAGTGTCCATTGGGCGGATTTGCGCGTCGAAGCGCTGGCCAATGTGCAGCATCTGGTTTCGGGTGTTCAGGGCAGGCTGGCGGCAGAAGCCGATGCAGGTGCTGCACTCGCAGCACTGTTTCCCGGCGGTTCGATAATCGGCTGTCCGAAGACGGTGACGATGACTGCGATAGACGAATTGGAAGGAGCGCCTCGTGGGGCTTGGACGGGCTCGATCGGGCACATGAATTCGGGCGCTGGAGAGGCTGATTGGAACATTCTGATTCGCACCTTGGAGGCCCACAGTGGCCCGAATGAATGGCACGGAGTGGTGCAGGCCGGCGGCGGCGTGGTGATCGATTCAATTCCCGCCGCCGAAGTCGAAGAAGCTCGCTGGAAGGCTGCGGCGATTACCGAAGCCACCTGGGGTTTCCGAACCGGATTCAGCGCCACGGAATTGCCCGAGCGCGAGGTCGGAATCCTGCCTGTTCCACAAGTCGAGGGATCATTGGGTCAAGTCAGACCGAGCGAGAATCCGGAAATATGTACTCAAGCGGTAGAACGAGATTGCCCGAGAGTACTACTCGTCGACAATCTCGACTCATTCAGCAACAACATCGCCCAAGCCCTGCATCGCTTGGGCGCAGAGGTGGTGATTGTCGAGGGCCGACCAGCCGAACGAGCGGATGCGGCGACGACGATTGAAGCCTGGCTGGCAGAGCATGAACCGACCCACATCATCCTCGGACCCGGCCCATCTCGCCCCGAGGTCTCAGCGCCCACGATGGAACTCGCATCGCGCGCGATACGTGGAGACCTGACCAGAAACGGAACCCCTGAGAGAGTTGACGAGGCGATACCGATTCTCGGCTGGTGCTTGGGCCACCAAGCACTCGGCTTAGCAGCCGGCTACAAACTCACAGAATCACCGCTTGGAGCCGTTCACGGAGTCCCATCGACAATCCTCAACAACGGCTCCGGCCTCTACCAAGGCCTCGAATCAGAACTCACCCTGATGCGCTACAACAGCCTGATACTCGAGGCTCAAACAACAACCCCCCAGCTCATCCCGAATGCCTGGGATGAATCAAGAACGCTCATCATGGGAGTCCGCCACAGAACCCTACCGATCCACGGTGTGCAATTTCACCCGGAATCTGTGGGAAGTCCAGATGGTCTCGACCTACTCGCGGCTTTCCTCAACCTCGAAGCAGAGCAAATCCCACAAACCACAACAAACCCCCAAACCGAATAACCGCAGCGTTGAAGGCGCGACGCTCGGTCCTCAGGGCGAATCACCATGCCGACCTGTCGCATGTGCACTCAGAACTACCCGAACTCCCAGTTCATCAGCGGCAACGGGCCCCGCTACCAAGTCTGCGTCCGCTGCGCAACCGAGAACGATATGCTCGCGGAAGGTGAACAATCGAATCTCTACTCAGACGAACTCGCGAAGTCCCGCTCAGCTCTTTTCGCTCGTCGCTACCGACCCTGGGCATTCCTCGGTGCCGGCTGGATTCTCTACCTCAGTTTCGGCTCCGGCATCGAGTTATGGTCGGATCTTCTGCTGACAGCTCTAGTCATCGGCAGCCTCGCCACGCCCGTCCTGCACTTCCTCTCCAAAACCAAGTTTCGTGCCGAACTCGCCCGAATCACTCCTTGAGGGGTCAAAACGGCCTTTGCTCAGGCTCGGGAGGGGTTGAAATAGGCTATCGACTCCTCAAAATTTAGAGGGAACGGAGGGTTCCCTGTGAAAGCCCGTGAGATTGGATGCGTAATAGAGGAGGAGTAGGCCGAGGAAAAAGATAATCCACAAAGACTTGAATGCGGCGCAGTACTGCATTTATGATCTGTGGACACCACCCTTCAGTTTACTCTCAATCAGCATCCGTCACTCCCGGATTCTATGGTTTGCGCGAGGACAGGCGCGAGCATTTTACCGGAAAGAGAGAACGGCGGGTTCTCTGAACTGATTTTTGGAAGGAAAAAGAAATGAAAGAAATACAGAAAATGAAGAATACGAGCATGTTGATTGCAATGCTCCTCGTGTTGATGGCTGGTTCCGTCGGCGTAACTGCCGACAACCATTCCGGCTCTGATCCACTTAACCCCGACGATGGAGGGGCTGATTGGGACGGAGACGGGCTTACCAATGCTGAGGAGGATGCTGAAGGCACGGACCCTAACAACGCCGACACCGATAACGACGGTTTGCCGGATGGTTGGGAGGTTTCCTACGGACTGAATCCGAACTCTGCCAGTGACGCTAACGCGGACCCTGACGGCGACGGACTGACGAACTCTCAGGAGTACGCCGCAGGAACGAACCCCAACTCAGCCGACACCGACGGTGACGGGCAGAATGACGCCGACGATCCGTTCCCGAACGATCCTAACAACGGATCGATGTCGGATTCGGACGGCGACGGTATCCCAGATGCGTATGATCCAGATTATGGTGACAACGGAGAGGGAACCGGCGACGGCGGCACTGACGGCGGTGGAGAAGGCGAAGACGGAGAAGGACAGGGCCAAGGTCAAGGCCAAGGTCAAGGCCAAGGTCAAGGCCAAGGTCAAGGACAAGGTCAAGGACAAGGTCAAGGCCAAGGTCAAGGCCAAGGTCAAGGCCAAGGTCAAGGTCAATCCGGACAGCAAGGCGGTCAAGGTCAAGGTCAAGGCCAGAACGGCCAGCAAGGCAACGGACAGAACCAAGGTTCACAGTCCGGCCAAGATGGTCAGCAAGGCAGTGGTCAGCAGGGTGGAGAACAA
>Ga0208879_1000300_pt1 | contig 52525 bp, 45 predicted proteins | sample Knorr_S15_td_Bot_FD_185605 | JGI IMG/M metagenome (GOLD analysis project Ga0208879, IMG submission 185605) | Marine microbial communities from Southern Atlantic Ocean transect - Knorr_S15_td_Bottom_ad_5009_LV_A (SPAdes) (version 2) | ecosystem: Environmental > Aquatic > Marine > Oceanic | place... | reverse complement strand
AGCAGAATTTCCATATTACTAAATAATGATTTGAATATTTTACTTTCAGCACCAACAAATCTGGAAGAAGATTATTTTTACAAAAACACAGATGGAGATGAGGTGATTTTTGTTCATAAAGGAACAGGAACACTCAGAACTTTTGTAGGGAATATCAATTTTAAAGAAGGTGATTATTTGGTAATCCCTAGAGGAATGATATATACCATGAAGTTTAACTCTTCAGAAAACAGATTGTTTATTGTAGAATCTTACACGCCCGTTTATACTCCAAAACGCTACCGAAATCACTTTGGACAGTTATTGGAAAATTCTCCTTATTGTGAGAGGGATTTACGAAAACCAGAAAAGTTAGAAACACATGATGAGCAAGGAGATTTTATCATCAAAATAAAAAAGGAACAAATGATTCATGAATATACATATGCCTCACATCCTTTTGATGTTGTGGGTTGGGATGGGTATAACTTTCCATACGCATTTTCAATTCATGATTTTGAACCCATAACAGGAAGAGTACATCAGCCACCACCGGTGCACCAAACTTTTGAAACATCTAGGTTTGTTATTTGCTCCTTCTGCCCAAGAATGTATGATTATCATCCTGAATCTATTCCGGCACCTTACAATCATTCCAATATAGATTCGGATGAAGTATTGTATTATGTAGATGGTGATTTTATGAGCAGAAATCATGTAGAGGAAGGGTATATTTCCTTGCATCCTGCAGGTATTCCACACGGGCCACACCCAGGAGCAATGGAAAGAAGTATTGGAGAAACAAAAACAGATGAATTAGCAGTTATGATTGATACCTTTGCTCCTTTAAAATTAACAAAAGCAGCTATTGAACTTTCGGATGGTACTTATCATCAGTCATGGTTGTAAAATTAACATTATTATGAGAGACGACTTAACAAAAATAAACACTACCACTTATTCCTTGGAAAAAATTTTTCCTGACGCACAGGATTTTTTACCTTTATTAGGAACAGATCATATTGAATTTTATGTAGGAAATGCAAAACAAGCAGCCCATTTTTATAAAACGGCTCTTGGGTTTCAGTCTTTGGCTTATGCTGGTTTAGAAACTGGCGTTACTGATAGAACTTCATATGTTGTAGTGCAGGATAAAATCCGAATTGTATTTACTACACCAATGCCAGGAGAGGATAATGAGATTTTTGAGCACATTAAAAAACATGGTGATGGAGTAAAAGTAGTTGCTCTTTGGGTAGATGATGCAAAATCCGCTTGGGAAGAAACTACAAGTAGGGGTGCAGAATCCTACTTTGAGCCCAAAACGGAAAAAGATGCAGATGGTGAAGTGGTAAAATCGGCAATTAAAATATATGGAGATACGGTTCATGTTTTTGTAGAGCGTAAAAATTACAATGGAAACTTTATGCCAGGATTTGAAAAGTGGGAATCAGATTATAACCCTGAATCTTGTGGATTGAAATACATTGACCATATGGTAGCCAATGTAGGTTGGAATGAAATGAATATTTGGGAGAAATTCTATAACGATACTATGGGATTTGCAAACCTTATTACTTTTGATGATAAAGATATTTCTACTCAATACACAGCACTTATGAGTAAGGTGATGACCAATGGAAATGGTAGAATTAAATTCCCAATTAATGAGCCAGCAAAAGGAAAAAAGAAATCTCAAATTGAGGAGTATCTAGATTTTTATGACGGACCAGGAGTACAACATATTGCAGTAGCTACTAATGATATTGTTTCTACTGTTTCCGCAATGAAAGAAAGAGGAGTTGAGTTTTTAACTATACCCGATACTTATTATGATACTGTTCTTGATAGAGTTGGGAAAATAGATGAAGAAATTCTAGTACTTAAAAAACATGGTATATTAGTAGACAGGGATGATGAAGGATATTTATTGCAAATTTTTACTAAACCACTTACTGACAGACCCACTTTATTCTTTGAGATAATACAAAGAAAAGGAGCTAAATCTTTCGGGAAAGGAAACTTTAAAGCTCTTTTTGAATCTATTGAAGCAGAACAGGAAAGAAGAGGAACTCTATAATGTTACATTTAAAAATAGGAGATAAAGCGCCAGCAATTAATTCCATTGACCAAAATGGAGAGACAGTCACTTTAGATCAGTTTAAAGGAAAGAAAGTAGTACTTTATTTTTATCCAAAAGATATGACTCCAGGTTGTACGGTTCAATCTTGTAATTTGAGGGATAACTACCAAATGCTTTTGGATAAGGGCTATGTCGTATTAGGCTGCTCGGCTGATAGCCCCATAAGGCATATTAAGTTTATTGAAAAGCACGATTTACCATTCTCACTTATCTCTGATGAGAGTAAACAGGTGCTTAATGCTTATGGAGTTTGGGGCCCTAAGAAATTTATGGGTAAGGAGTATGATGGAATAAGCAGAACTACTTTTGTTATTGATGAAGAGGGAATAATAGAGGATATTATTGAAAAAGTGAAAACGAAAGAGCATACTGCTCAAATTATTAAGTAATTATGAATGAAACTATTATTAAATTTGGCTATCCTGAAACCCTTATAAAAGAATATAATTATTGGGTTGTTTTATTGCGTCCCTCACAAGTTACATTAGGATCATTAGTTATTGCATGCAAGGAAGATGCCGAGTCAGTTCCTTTAATTTCAAAGGAAGCAAATCAAGAGTTTCAATCAGTATGTTTAGAAATGGAACAGCTAATAGAAAAAGTATTTAATGCAGATAAATTTAATTATTTAGCATTGATGATGGTGGATAAGCAGGTTCACTTCCATTTTTTACCAAGATATAAAGAAGTGATGCAGTTTGAACAGGTTGTTTTTAAAGATAAGAGTTGGCCAGGAGCGCCAAATTTGGGAGATATAGTACTTGTCCCTGATTTAGTATTGAAAGCAATGAAAACCCATTTAGTTAAAAATTTATAAAATGAAAAAGGATACAAGAAAAGGAAAGGTTGGATATACAACAGGTGTTTTTGATATGTTTCATATAGGACACCTTCATATTTTAAAGAATGCTAAAGCCCAATGTGATTATCTTATAGTAGGGGTAAGTAGTGATGAATTAGTGCAACAGTATAAAAATAAAACTTCTATTATTCCTTATGCTAATAGAAAAGAAATTATAGAGTCAATAAAGTATGTTGATGAGGTAGTTGTACAATCTGATAGGGATAAGACTAAGGCTTGTAAAGAGTTAGGGTTTGATGTTATGTTTGTTGGTGATGATTGGAAAAATTCAGAGTTATTTAATAAATTAGAGATTGAGCTTAAGGAGTGTGGAGCTGAGATTGTTTATTTCCCTTATACTAAAGAAGTGTCTTCTACTAATTTTAGAAATGTATTGCAAGAATTGTATGATAAAGAAAACTTTGGAGCTTAAGTGAATGCGCAGGAATTGATATCATTGCAAAACAAAATACTAGAGATAGTTGAGTATTTTGATGGTTTATGTATTGAGAATAATATTACTTATTATTTAATGGGAGGTTCGGCTCTTGGTGCTATTAGGCATAAAGGTTTTATCCCGTGGGATGATGATTTTGATGTTTTTATGGATAATGAAAACTATCAGAAATTTTGTAATGTTGCTTCAAAGAAATTAGATACAAATCTGTTTTATTTCCAGATGGAGAACACTAAAGAATGGCCATTGTTTTTTAGTAAAATAAGAATGAATGGAACAACAATGATTGAGAAAGATGTTGTTGGTCGATCTATGCATCATGGTATTTATATTGATATTATGTGCCTTAACAAGACAGTAAAGTCTAAGACTTTTAGGTATATACAATATTTAGCTGCTAGAATTTTGAGTGCTACAGCTTTATCAAAGAAAGGTTATGTTACGACTTCAACCTTAAAGCGTTTCCTATTGGTTATTGCTCAGCTTTTTTCCTTTAAGCCAGTTCAAAAAGTATTATTAGCAATTGTTAGGCAGTATAATAAAAAGGATGGGAATTTAGTTGGGCATTTCTTTGGGAGAGCTCCTTTTGATAGAACTACTTTTGATGTGAGTTTCCTAGGCACACAAAGAAAGGTGAGGTTTGAACATCTTCAATTGCCGCTTCCTAGTAATGTTGAGGGATATCTAACAATTAGATATGGTAAAAACTATATGCAATTACCTTCTGAGAAAGAAAAAATGAAATATCCTTCTCATGCTTTTATTGTGGATACTGAGAAATCATATGCTGAGTATTTGAAAAGTATCTAGCAAGCATGAAAGAGCATACCGCTCAGATTATTATTGGGTATTGGCCGGATGGATGGCCTATGTATGATGATGGCGATACAATTTATGAAGAGCAACCTGTTTATGTAACTTACCCTACCCCTTTTGAGGAAGTGTGTCGCGATAACTTTAGCAGTAAGCAAGACTAGAAGACTATATTAAAACATTGGAAGACGAATTAGGATATACTTGTCAAAGTGATTTTTGGAATTAAAACAATAGATTAAAATAATAACCTAAACACTTCTTCAATTTTCCTTCATTGTACAATTTCAATATTAAAGCCTTTGGCGTTAAACTTATTGTATTTAGAAATAATCTTTTGCTTAAGGAGCTATGATTTTGTAGCCAAAATGTTCAAAATCATCTTCATATAGTTCATATACTAATTGTGAAGCTTCCGGATAAATTCTATATAAATCTTTCCAATCCTTAATTGATTTTGTTTTATTAATATTCGTTAAAGAATTATACTCTAATCTATATTTTCCACAAAAGTATTTCCAATCATTATCTAATGATTCTCTTTTAAATATGAAATCCATTTTGTTAGCACCATCATCATCCACAAGATAATCATACATAGGTATTAAATGTTGTTCTATGATTGCTCGAAAACCTACAAATTGAATTTCTGACAATAAAGACCCATCTTGTATTTTTTGCAAAAATTCTAGAAAATTACAATGCTTGTCATAGCCAAGAAAATAAAAAGATGAAACAATGCGGTGCTGTGGATGGTTCACAATACTTATACAAATTGAATATTCACTGATTTTATTTATTTTTTTCCATTGCTTAAACGTGAAATGCTGGATACTTCCCTTTGCAAATGTTAATCCATATATATTTTTGCTAAATAGATTTCTTAATGTAAAGTACATACATACACAATAAAATAGGAGGTAAATAAAATACATCAACAAATTTTTGGAATGAAAAATGAAATAAAAAAATTGAATGTTATTCTGAAAAAAACGATTAAAAGAGTAGCCGCTATAAAAAGCACTATCATTATCAGAAAAACCCTTTAGTTTAAATAGTCTTTCTGAGATAGTAGTCCCGGCACATTTCGTTGGATGAATTAATATAATTTTATCTAACATATAAATAGAATACTTGAAGGTATTATTTTGACTTAAAAGACCATCTTATATTAAAAACAGCTACAATTTCACCTTCTTTATCAGTAGCAGTAGTTGTTACATCTATGGTTTGTCCTTCTTTTGTAGTGATACTCTTATTTATACAATCTTGTATTTCCTTCCCCTGATTACAGCTGAGGTTAATAATCCCAACTGCTTTTTTAGAAAATTCAATATTAATCCCTACAACTAACATAGAAACCTTTGGACTGTATTTGTAAATAAAGCTTGCTGCTAATATACCGGAAGCCAATTCTCCTGCCATAGATAAGGCTGCAAAATAAATAGATTTAAAAGGGTTTTTATTTAAATAATTATACTTTAGTTGAACTGTAGAATGTGTGTCGTTTAAGGATTTTAATTTAACTCCAGCTAAAAATGCTAATGGTAATTTTAAGATTAAAAATAATTTAAAGAAAATGGGGTTTAGCATCTTCTGTTGGAAGCGGATTTTATTTTTAGTGTTCATTTATAGAAAGTAAATTCAGCATCTTATGTAATTATGTTAAAATAGTAACTTAAATACCTCCTCAATCTTTCCACATTGTACAATGTCAATCTTAAAGCCTTTGGCGTTAAACTTATTGTATTTGGAAATGATGATTTGGGTATAGCCTAGTTTTTCTGCTTCCGCAATTCTGCTTTCAATTCGGTTTACGGCTCTTATTTCTCCTGATAAGCCTATTTCTCCAGCAAAGCAAGTAAGTGTATCTAAGGCTACATCTTGGTCAGAAGAAAGTATAGAGCAAACTATCTAGGGCTACATCTTGGTCAGAGGAAAGAATAGAGCAAACTACTGCCAAATCAATAGCGGTATCGGCAATTTTTATTCCACCTGTTATGTTGAGGAATACATCTTTTGCGCCAAGTTTAAATCCACATCTTTTTTCCAAAACGGCTAAGAGCATATTCATTCTTTTGGTATCAAATCCTGTGGCTGACCTTTGTGGGTTACCATAAACAGCTGAGCTAACTAGGGATTGTATTTCAACAAGTAATGGTCGAGCCCCTTCAATGGTAGCGGCAATTCCCACTCCACTTGTGGCCTCATCTCTTTCTGATATCAGTATTTCTGAAGGGTTACTAACTTCCCTAAGTCCTTCTTGAGTCATTTCATATACTCCTAGTTCTGATGCTGAACCAAATCGATTCTTGACGGTTCTTAATATTCGATATACATAATTTCTATCGCCTTCAAATTGTAAAACAGTATCCACCATATGTTCCAAAATTTTAGGACCTGCAATAGCACCATCTTTATTAATATGGCCAATTAAGAAAACTGCCGTTCCGGTTTCTTTGGCATATTTTATGAGTTCGGCTGTACATTCTCTAATTTGAGATACACTTCCTGGTGAGGAATCAATGTTTGGTGTGTGCAGGGTTTGTATGGAATCAATTACTAAAATGTCAGGTTGTAATTGGGCTATTTGCTGAAAAATATTTTGGGTAGAAGTTTCAGTTAGTATGTAGCAATGTTCAGAGTTTTTATTGATGCGTTCAGCACGCATTTTTATTTGCCTCTCACTTTCCTCTCCTGACACATAGAGAATCTTTCTGCTTTTTGAGCTCAGTGCAAATTGCAATAATAAGGTTGATTTTCCTATTCCGGGTTCTCCACCTAAAAGAATGAGTGAACCAGGCACAATTCCACCACCCAATACTCTATTTAGTTCTTTGTCATTGGTTACTATGCGTTTTTCATTGGCGTAGTCTATCTCGCTAACTAGGGTAGGCTTATATATTTTATTACTTGTGTAGCCTCCTTTACTTTCACTTTCTTTAGATATGATTTCTTCAACAAAAGTATTCCATTCGTTACATTGAGGGCATTTCCCTAACCATTTTGGCGATTGTGTTCCGCAACTCTGGCAAAAAAAGGCAGATTGAATTTTCTTTTTGGCCATTAAGAATTTTTGATTTTATCAATAATTGTAGTGCTCGAAAATCCCTCAACAAAAGGAACAAGTATTACCTTCCCTCCATTTTCTTGAACAATTTTATGCCCAACTATAGTTTCAATTTTATAATCACCACCCTTAGCCAATACATCAGGAACTAAAGTGCTAATTAATTCTAGGGGAGTTTCATCAGAAAATAAAACAATAGCATCAACAAAACTAAGTGCAGCCAATAAAACAGCTCTGGATTGCTCATCAATAATTGGGCGACCTTCTCCCTTTAATTTTTGTATAGAGCTGTCAGAATTTAGTCCGATAATGAACTTACTTCCCAAATCAGCAGTGCGAGCCAACACCTCAATATGTCCTCTGTGCACTATATCAAAACAGCCATTGGTAAATACCACTTTTTCTTCTGATTTTTTCCAGCTGTCTACTTGAATTTTTAATGCGTCAAGTGAAAAAATTTTATCGTTTAGAGTATCAAGATATGGCATTGTTTTTCTTTTTGGATAAAAATAAGACAATTAATGAAAGTGAACCCATAATAATAGCGACTAATGTTTGAGCAACATGTACTATTGTTGGAAAGATTAATGCAGGATTTGTTGGGTCGCCTCCTTTACCTAAATAAACTGTTCCTACTCCTAGTACGGATAAGCCAATCATCATGATAGCATGATAAGACCCTACGCCTCCAGGGGTTGGGATTATCATTCCTATCCCGCCTAATACTAATAGGAAAAGCCCATCTCCAGCAGTCAAGTGAGAAGTTTCTTCCATACAGAAAAAACAAATATAGGTCATCAAGAAATACATAATCCAAATGCTGAAAGTATGAAACCAAAATGCTGATTTATTTTTCATTTTTTTGATGCTTTTAAACCCTTCTTTTAGTCCATCAATAAACGCGATAACTTTTTCATAGAATTTAGAATTTTTTAACCATTTCTTTAGAAAAAAGAAAAGGATTCCTACAATTAATAAGACTACTGAAAGTATAAGTAATTTATTATCTGTATCACCTTCAGTTTGTTGGGCTTGAAGGGTAATGTAGAATTTAAAAATATCATTAAACTTTAATATGAATGTTAAAAATATTAAGGAGAATAAGAAGATTAAATCAATTACTCGTTCAATAAGTATAGTACCAAAAAGTTTATTTACCGGCACTTTTTCTATTTGGTTAAGAGCGGTACACCTTGATATTTCTCCTGCTCTAGGGATAAACATATTAGTGAAATAGCCTACCGAAACTGCAGCAACACTATTTAGTTTTGTTGATGAGTAGCCAAGTGCATCTATGAGTACTATCCATCTTAAGCCTCTACTTACATAGGCCCAACCGCCAAACACCATGGATAAAACCACCCATTTCCCATCTACTTTTTGTATTTCTTCAACTAATTGTACAGGATCTTGATTTTTAAAAAGTAAGTATAAAATACCAATGGCAAACCCTAAGGAAGTAATGTATTTCAATATTTTTAAAATGATTTTTTTATTCACTCTGTAAAACTATAAAATTATATTATCAATTAGGCGCACTCCTGAATGATAAGCTGCTATACAGATAGCATTTTCATTTTCGTCTTGCCATTTTTCTAAAGGAAGCATGGTGTTGAGAGCAACAATTTCTGCATATTCAAGTTTGAAATTTTCTTGTTTTTCAAACTGGTCTTGAATGTAGGATTTTAATGCTACTATTCCTTTTCCTTTATTATTTTCGCAATAGTGAAGGCATTTGTAAATAAGGGTTGCTTCTTTTTTTGCATGTTCAGAAAGCAGCCTGTTTCTAGAACTTTTTGCAAGACCACTTTCTTCTCTTATGGTAGGTATTCCTACTACCTCAATAGTTGATTTCATTTGCGTTACTAAAAATTTTACTATCTGTAATTGTTGCAAGTCTTTTTGTCCAAAAAATGCTATTGTTGGGTTTATGATGTTGAAAAATTTCTCTACAATAGTGGCCATACCGTTAAAATGCCCTGGACGGAATTCGCCCTCCATACTTGTTGCTAATGACCCAAAATCAAATACTTTTGCTTTTTCTCCTTTTTCATATAAGTCATCAACAGCTGGCGTATAGGCAATATCACAAGCTAATTGTTCTAGTTTTTCTAAATCAGCCTTTAGTGTGTTGGGATAGTTGGCTAAATCGGCACTATTATTAAATTGTGTAGGGTTTGCAAAAATGCTGCAAATGGTAGTGTCGCACTGCTTTTTCGATTTCTTTATTAGTTGCAGATGCCCCTGATGTAAAGCCCCCATTGTTGGAACAAAACCAACCGTTTTTTCGTTTGATAATGTAGCTAAGTGTTTTTGTAAATCTATTTTTGAAGTAAAAATATACATCTTTCAGTAGTTAGATTATGCTTATGGGCGACAAAACTAAGGTAAAAGCTTTGATGTTTAGCTTTTTTTTTTATATTTTTGCATACTAATAATTTACATAATGGGAAAGAAGAGAGTATTGTATGTTTCACAGGAGATAGTACCTTATACTGGGGAAACAACAATGGGTGAGGTTGCAAGTTTACTCCCTCAAAAAACACAAGAAAACGGGAAAGACATCAGAATGTTTTTACCAAAATTTGGCAATATAAATGAAAGAAGACATCAATTACATGAAGTAATTCGTCTTTCAGGGATGAACTTAATTATTGATGATTTTGATCATCAGCTAATTATAAAAGTAGCTTCTATTCAGAAGTTGAGAATGCAAGTTTATTTTATTGATAATGATGAGTATTTTCCAAAGAAACAACTGTTTCATGCGGAAGATGGTAGCTTTATGACAAACAATGATGAACGCATGATTTTCTATTGTAAAGGAGTAATAGAAACGGTTCGTAAATTAGGGTGGAAGCCTGATGTAATTCATTGTCAAGGGTGGTTTACTTCTTTAGTCCCAATGTATATCAAAAAACTATATGCTGGCGATCCTCTTTTTGAAGATGTGAAAGTTATTTATTCTATTTTTGATAATAAATTTGAAGGAGTATTGAGCGATACTTTACCTGATAAATTATTATTTGAGAATTTAGAAGAATCAGATGTGGCTATCTTGAAAGAATCAAGTATAATCAATTTGCATAAACATGCAATTGACTATGCTGATGCAGTTGTACAGGCAAGTGCTGAGATTGAAAAAGAGGTGTTAGATTATATTAAATCTTCAGAAAAGCCGTTCATGGAATATCCTGGAGCGGAAGATTATATTGATGCATACCAAGATTTTTATGAGCAGTTTATTAAAGAAGAGGAAAGGGTAGCACTAATAGAAAATTAACACATGAATAAAATCATATTATTAAGCCTTGTTGTTGGCTTAATTGCAGTATCCTGTACTGACCCAAATACAATTGGGTTAGAAGTACAACCACCATCAGATAATATAATAATTAGTGATACAAGTAGTTTTAGTTGGCAAACTTCTCAAACAGAATCGGAAGATTCCTTACGTACAGATGAGGCGCTTAATTTAATTTTGGGAGGGATTACAGACCCAACATTTGGCTATAATTATGCTGGGTTTTATACTCAAATATTATTAACAGAAAACAATACAGATTTAGGGAATAATCCAGCTGTTGATTCAGTTGTTTTATCATATACCTATTCAGGTTATTATGGTGATTTAGAGAACTTCACTAGTTTAGATATTCTAGAGATTCAAGATGATATTTATAAGGATTCTATCTATTATTCTACATCATACCCAATGCCTACGCCAGGGGGGATGTCTTATGTTGAATCATTTTCAGTTTCAGATGATGAAAGTCCGATATTAAGCGTAAAATTAAGTGATGACTTTGGGGATTTAATTTTAGAGTTAAAGAATGAAGGATTAAAGGATAATGAGATTTTCTTAGAAAACTTTAAGGGAATAAGTGTTGTGGCAAGTGCACAAAACACAATGCTATATTTAAATCCTACAGGTTCAAATTCATTCCTAAAAATCTATTACCATAATGATGAAAGCGGTACAGATACTTTGTCCTTAGATTTTGAATTAGGAGGTGATGTTGCCAGAATTAACCTATTTAATCCAAAGCCTTTATCAAACTTGATTCAAGAAATAGATAATAGATATATTCAATCAATGGCGGGTTATAAAATGAGAATTTCTGTGAATAATACCGATTCTATTAAAAAGATATTAGAAGGAAAAGCAATCAATAAAGTAACCATGAGTTTTGATGTTGAGCCGAGTTCGCAAAGTGAATATGCAGCACATGATAAATTGTTTTTAGTTCGAGTTGATCAGGAGGGTAAAAATGTATTTTTAACAGATTATACAATTGAAGGAGAAACACATTTTGGAGGTAGATTAGAAGATGATAAGTATGAGTTTAACATAACAAGGTATTTTTATCAGCTGCTTAATAACGATAGTTATACAAAAGATTTATATTTATTGCCAGCAGGTGCTGCAGTAAATGCTAATCGTACCATCTTAGATAGAGATATTAAATTGACTATTCATTATTCAGAATTATAAAATATGTGTGGAATTGTAGGTTATGTAGGGAGTAAGGAGGCTTACCCTATTATTATAAAAGGATTAAAGCGCTTAGAGTATAGGGGTTATGATTCCTCAGGAATTTCATTAGGAAATAAAAATGGAATTTCTTTATTAAAACAAAAAGGGAAGGTTGCTGATTTAGAAGCTTATGCGGCTGATAAAGATAAAAGCGGTTCAATTGGGATAGGCCATACAAGATGGGCAACTCATGGTGTCCCTAATCAGCTGAATGCACATCCTCACATGTCAGGTGATGGGAAATTATCCTTAATACATAATGGGATTATTGAAAACTATGATTCCATTAAAAAAGCATTGCAGGCAAAAGGACATGTTTTCAAAAGTGATACGGATACAGAGGTGTTGATACACTTAATTGAGGATATTAAAAATCATGAAAAGGTAAACTTATTTGAAGCAGTTCGCATAGCTTTAAGTGAGGTGATTGGTGCTTATGCAATTATAGTAATGCAGGAAGGAGTTCAAAATGAGTTCATTGCGGCAAGAAAAGGAAGTCCTTTGGTTATTGGTATAGGGCGTGATGAATATTATATTGCATCAGATGCAACCCCTATTATAGAATATACTAATGAGGTAGTTTACTTGGAAGATGGTGAAATTGCAAGGGTAAATTGTGAGGAAGCACTTGAGATTAAAACTATTGAAAATGAAAGTAAAACACCTTATATACAAGAGCTTGAACTAAGTTTAGATACTATTGAAAAAGATGGTTTCCAACACTTTATGCTTAAAGAAATATATGAGCAACCGAAAAGTATTTTAGATACTATGAGAGGTAGGATTGATCCTGGATCAAAAGAAATAAAGTTAGGGGGGATTTTAGAATACGAACAAAAAATAATGAATGCCGACCGTATCATTATTGTGGCTTGTGGCACATCATGGCATGCCGGATTAATAGGCGAATATCTATTTGAGGATCTTGCGCGAATTCCTGTTGAAGTGGAATATGCCTCTGAGTTCAGATACCGTAATCCTATTATTCGTGAAACGGATGTAGTGCTAGCGATTTCACAATCAGGAGAAACGGCTGATACTTTAGCGGCCTTAGAATTAGCTAAAGAAAAAGGAGCAACTATTTTAGGTATTTGTAATGTGGTTGGGTCTTCTATTCCTAGATTAACACATGCAGGAAGTTATACCCATGCAGGGCCAGAGATCGGGGTAGCATCTACTAAAGCATTTACTACTCAGGTAGTAGTACTTATTTTAATGGCCTTGCGTATTGCAAAACAAAAAGGGACACTTTCTAATACGGATTATCATCAATTAATTACTGAGCTGGAATTGATACCTGAAAAGGTAGAGAGAGTATTGAAAAAAAATGATCAGATTGAGGAAATAGCTAGAGCATTTAAGGATGCTACTAATTTCTTGTATTTAGGTAGGGGTTATAATTTCCCAGTTGCTTTGGAGGGTGCGCTTAAGTTGAAAGAGATTTCTTATATTCATGCTGAGGGTTATCCTGCAGCTGAAATGAAGCACGGACCAATTGCCTTGATTGATGATGAAATGCCAATAGTAGTGATTGCCACTAAAAAAGGAAATTACGATAAGGTAGTAAGTAATATTCAAGAAGTAAAAGCAAGAGGAGGAAGGTTAATTGCTATTGTTACTGAGGGCGACAAAACAGTTAAGGAATTAGCAGATTACTGCATTGAGATACCAGATTGTTTTGAGGAATTATCGCCACTACTTACCAATATTCCCTTGCAGTTATTATCTTATCATATTGCATTAATGAGAGGATGTAATGTGGATCAGCCAAGGAACCTTGCGAAAAGTGTTACAGTTGAATAATAAACCAAGAATCACCAAGTTAGATGGCTTAAGAGGTATATTTAGTCTAATGGTTATGTTTTTTCACTACAGAGTAAATATGCTCCCTGAGATAGTTTATAATAATTTTTTTATCAGAGAGTCATATTTGTTTGTTGACTTCTTTTTTGTATTAAGTGGGTATGTAATTGCTTTAAACTATAACATTATGAATGGTAGTGAAGCCTTAGTTAAATACCTAAAAAAGAGATTTTACAGGCTTTATCCTCTATTATTATATACCACACTACTTTACTTTAGTTATTTTTTAGCTTTAAAATTAATGAAAAGTTTTTTCCCTGAGATATCATTTTTTAGTACTCAGGATATAATTAACCTAAAGGATGAGAGCATTTATTTAATGGATACCCTCTTTTTAACAAATTCTACCCCTATATTAGGTTCTACAATGGGAGTAAACATTCCAACTTGGTCTATTTCTAGTGAGTTTATTTCTTATATCTTTTATGGGATAATAGTTTTCTTATTTGTTGGGGCAAGGCGTAACTTATTATTATTAGGAACTGTACTTCTTGCTTTTGTTTTTTCATATTCTAAAGCTGAGCTATTCCCTTTTAATGGTGATTTTGGTTTTGTAAGAGGGTTAATTGCTTTTAATTTAGGATATTTTGTGTGGTATTTTTCAACTAAGAATATTAAGATTCCAAATATTATGGAGCTCTTTATTCCAGCCCTATTACTCATTCTTTTTTATTACCTAAACCTTTACTCTTCTTATCAGGTTGAAATAAGATATTTTCTAGGGATTTTTGTTGTCCCGTTATTTTTTAGTTTTTCTATTCTTTCATTTTTAAAAACGGATGGTGTAATTAGTAAATTGCTAAATCTAAAAATATTTCAAACCTTAGGAGACTTGTCTTATTCTATTTATCTAAATCATTATATAATAATATTGCTTTTCCCAAAGCTTATTTTTCAGGTTTTTAACCTGTCACATTCAGCATTTAATGAAATAGTTGTTTTTATATTAACTACTTTAGTAGTAATTGGATATTCAAAATTGACTTATAAATATATTGAAATTCAATTTACAAAGTATTTAAAACGTAAATTTCTATAGAAATTAAGAGTGTTACGGTAGAGTAACTATTGGATGACATTTAAATGAAAAAAATAATTAAATATATATTTTATATTATTCTAATTTTAGTTGGATTAGTCTCTCTAGGAATTTTAGATATTGTTGGAGTTGTACAACACGGAATGGACTATTTCTTTCGTTAATTATATATCATCCATTAATAAATCTATTACCGTAGAGTAGGATAGTTTTTTTTAGGTTGTTTATAGTTAACAACCCCCTTCAGGCATAGGGATTCTACTCCCATCTCTATCATACGATTTCCAGTCTCCTTGTATGCCATCTACAATAACGGATTCCATTCGTAATTGACCACTTTCATAGTAGGTTTTCCAGACACCTTCTTTTCTGCTATATACTCCTTGTTCAGTATATTTGTAATTACCTTCATGTTCTACTTGTCCGTTCTTAAAGTAAGTTTTTGAACTACCAATCAGCTTTCCATTTTTATAGTTTAAGCTGGTCTTTATTGCCCATGCACCATAGTCGTAAAAGTATTTGCACGATCCTTCTCTTACGCCATCCGTGTAGTTTATGATGGAAAGTAATCTCCCACTTTCATAGTATTCTCGTCTTGTTTCTTGTTGCGAAAAAGCAAGTAGGGGAGCAATAAATAGGAATAGTAATATCTTTTTCATACTTAAATAACTTGTTTAGAATTCATTTATTGCCCTTTGTATGTATTCATCTTTAGCACTTAGGATGCTGTAGTACACATCATTATCCCAAAGGTTACGGCAGGTAGTTGCTTTTAGTAAGTTGCTGAAGTAGGCTTTTTCGGTTACCCCTAATTTCAGGTTAAAGTCAGCATCTTTTTGGGCTACAAACGTTTTGTATTGCAAGTATACATCAGCAGAATTTATTTGCTTGTGACTACTGATATTTTCCTTTTTGTATTGTTCACTTTGCTTTAAGCAGAACTCATTTATCCAGCCTTTGCTTATCATTTTATTTATCTGCAAATAGTTTACCGTGCTATCTCTTTTAATAATGATGTCTGGAGTAATTCCACCGCCACCATATACGGTTCTTCCATTTTTTGTAGTGAAGCTTAAGCTGTCGGGGTGGGTTGTTGAGGTATCCTTTCTAGTGTATTGTTCTAGGTAATAATCTTTCTCATTTTCCCCATAATCCTTTTGTATGCACCTGCCGGATGGGGTATAATACCGTTGTGTGGTAAGGCGAATTACGGATCCATCATTCAAGGCGATTTGTTCTTGCACTAGTCCTTTTCCGAATGATCGTCTGCCGATAATTAATCCTCTATCATTGTCTTGCAGGGCCCCTGATACAATCTCGGATGCTGATGCCGAGCCTTCATTAATTAAGGTAATTACTTTAATATTTTCAAGCTTTCCCTTTGAGGTAGCAAAAGTTTCTTCTTTACTTCTGTTGCGTCCTTCTGTGAATACGATTAGTTCTCCTTCTTTTAAGAATTCATCACACATTTGATTGGCTATGTGTAAGTATCCTCCTGGGTTTCCTCTTAGGTCAAGAATCAGTTTTTGCATCCCTTGCTGTTGTAGGTAATTCACTTTTTCCATCATTTCGGTATAAGTAGTAGCCGCAAATCGGTTTACTTTAATGTATCCGATATTATCTTCTAGCATTATTCCGGCATCTACACTATATAAAGGGATGTCATCACGAATAATTGAAAAGGGCATAAGTTCGTGTTGTCCTCTTCTTTTTATTGTAATATTTACGGTACTTCCTTTTTTTCCTCTGAGGAGTTTTATTACACCTTCATTTTTTATGCCTGTGCTAGCAACATCTTCTTTTTCTACGCTTACTATTCTATCGCCCGATTGTATCCCAAGTTTCTCTGAAGGACCTCCTGAAATAGCTGAAATGACTACTATACTATCATCAATAATATTGAATTGCACCCCTATTCCGCTAAAGCTGCCTTGCATATCTTCTTCTACTGCTTGGTATTTTTTTACAGGTATATAGGCCGAATGTGGATCTAGTTCATTCAGGATGGCATTGATGGTTTTATCTTCAAAGTCAGCAGTATTTAGGCTGTCAACATAATGATTTTCTATCAGGTTAAGGATACCATTTATTTTGTTATTTGAAGTTACTGGGCTGGTCGGAGGATTAATATTTCCGATTAAAATTCCCGCACAGATAAGTAGGGCATATATTAGGGGTTGCAGTTTTTTCATTATAGTTTGTTGTGGTCAAATTCTACAACTTCAACACCTGCTTCTTTCAAAAAATCAACTCCTGAAGTGTCCTTGTATTTATTGATGAAGACTAATCGTTTTATTCCGGCTTGGTGTACGAGTTTACTGCAATCTTGGCAAGGGGACATGGTTAGGTATAGGGTTGCGCCACCACAATCGTGTGTAGAGCTTGCTGTTTTGAGTATTGCATTTGCTTCAGCATGCAATACATACCAATGTGTTTTTTCGTTTTCATCCTCACAGCTATTTTCAAATCCTGTTGGCGTACCATTGTACCCATCTGAAATTATCATTCTATTTTTTACGATTAAGGCTCCTACTTGTTTGCGTTTGCAGTGCGATAGTTGTGCCCATTCTAGTGCCATTCTTAGGTAGGCTCTATCGTATTTTTCTTGTTTTGTATTGGTCATTTGTAGCTATAAATAAAAGTGCAAGATACTAAAAAGTCTTTTTATTTTTGAAGAGAATTTAAGTATATAAAAAAAGCAGAAACTTATCGTTTCTGCTTTTGTACCCAGAGCCGGGCTCGAACCGGCACGGTTTGCACCATTGGTGTTTGAGACCAACGCGTCTACCAATTCCGCCACCTGGGCAATCTCTCGGCAAAAATAGTAGTTTACTGCAATTCAACCCTCTTTAAACTAAAAAATAAAAACTTTAGCGTATTTACGTCCGAAAGTGTATATTTGCACCCCTTTTTTAACAAGGTATAACAATGGAAAGATCAGTTAAATTTTTTGCAGGAATTAACACTAAGCACTTAGCTGAGCAAATCGCTAATTCCTTTGGTGTTGAGCTAAATAAGTCCTCAATGGTTGAGTTTGCTGATGGTGAGTTTGAACCGTCATTTGACGAAACTGTGCGTGGGGCTGATGTATTTTTAATTCAATCTACTACTCCTCCATCCGATAATTTGATGGAATTATTGTTGATGATTGATGCTGCAAAAAGAGCTTCAGCTGCCAATATTATTGCCGTAATGCCGTATTTTGGGTATGCTCGTCAGGACAAAAAAGGAAAACCAAGAGTGCCGATAGGAGCTAAGTTAGTTGCTAATTTATTGACTGCGGCTGGGGTTGACCGTATCATGACGATTGACTTACATGCCGATCAAATTCAAGGTTTCTTTGAAGTTCCTGTGGATCATTTATACGCATCTGAACTTTTTATTGAGGATATTTTTAGTCTTAATTTGCCTAATTTAATTATTGCTTCACCTGATATGGGTGGGAGTAAAAGAGCAAATGCCTATGCTAAAATCTTAGATTCAGGAGTAGTTATTTGTTATAAAGAGCGCAAGAAAGCCAATGTTATTGGCGACATGAAAGTACTAGGTGATGTTAAAGGTAAGGATGTAGTAATCATTGATGATATGGTGGATACTGCAGGAACACTTACTAAGGCTGCCGATTTAATGATAGCCGAAGGAGCGTCAAGTGTAAGAGCATATTGTACACATGGTATCTTATCGGGTACGGCTTATGAAAGGTTGGACAATTCAAACATTGAGGAATTAGTAATTACGAATTCGATTCCTAAAACACATAATAGTAAAAAAGTAAGAGAAATTTCAGTAGCTGATTTCTTTGCTCAAACCATCACTTCAGTAGTGAAAAATGAGTCCATTTCTGATAAATGGAAATGCAACCAATAAATCAAGAATTAATAATCAAATTTAAATAAAAATGAAAACACTAGCAATTAACGTAAAAGAAAGACAGAATGTTGGGAAAACTAACACTCGTGCGTTAAGAAATCAGGGTAATGTACCATGTGTACTTTACGGGGGAGAAAAGCAAGTGACTTTCTATGCTCATGAAAATGACTTTAGAAAGCTTGTGTATACTCCAGATACTTTTGTGGTTGAATTAGATATTGATGGTTCTAAAACAAGAGCTATTATGCAAGATATTCAATTCCACCCTGTAAATGACAAAATATTACACATTGATTTCTTAGAAATATTTGATAACAAAGCAATCACAGTTTCAATTCCTGTAATTTTAGAGGGGATATCTCCTGGAGTGAAGAATGGTGGTAACTTAATGTTCAGAAGACCAAAAATTATTACTAAAGGTTTAGTAGATAACTTACCTGATGCAATTACTATAAATATTGAGCACTTAAAAATCGGTATGTTTACTTACATTAAAGATATTAATGTTGAAGGATGTGAGTTTATAGCTCCAGAAAATGCTGTAATAGTTGGTGTTAAAACTGCAAGAGCTGCTGTTGAAGAAGAGGAAGCAGAAGTAGAAGAAGGTGTTGAAGGAGAAACTCCTGCAGAAGGTGCTGAAGGAGCAACTCCTGCAGAAGGTGGAGACGCTTCAAAATCTGAGTAAAGATGAAATACTTAATCATTGGATTAGGTAACCCTGGTGCTGAGTATGAAGATACTAGGCACAATATAGGCTTTAAGGTATTGGATGCACTAGCTAGTGCATCCAATACTGCTTTTAAAACCGATCGTTATGCAGCTGTTTCGGAGGTAAAATTTAAGGGAAGGAAGTTGGTGTTAGTAAAACCAAATACCTTTATGAACTTAAGTGGTAAGGCAGTTAATTACTGGATGCAACAAACTAAAACTGAAATAAATAATGTTTTAGTGATTACGGATGATATTTCTTTAGATTTTGGGGTTTTGCGCATGCGCAAGAAAGGTTCTGATGGTGGGCATAATGGACTAAAAGACATACAAACTGTATTAGGTAATAGTAATTATCCTAGGTTGCGTTTTGGGGTAGGAAATGATTTTAATAGAGGCAAGCAGGTTGAATTTGTGTTGGGAGATTTTTCTGCTGAAGATAAAAATATTATGGAACAAAGGATTGATTCAGCTATTGAAATGATACAAGCATTTACTACTATTGGTATTGATAGAGCAATGAGTTCTTTTAATGGAAAATAAAATAACCTACTTTAGGTTGTTTTAGTTGAAAAATAAGTAAATTTGCACTACTTAAAAAGGTATCGTGGCCGAGTGGCTAGGCAGTGGTCTGCAACACCATCTACAGCAGTTCGAATCTGCTCGATACCTCAAAAAATGCTCGTTAGAAATAACGAGCATTTTTTTTTATATTTGCCCATCTTAAATTTAAGTATGCCAAAATTACAAAACCTATTGCTTATTGCTATTCTACTATTTAGCATTAACGCACAATCACAGTGTGATTATTCTTTAGACAATTATCAACATATTAATTGTTATAGCAGCAATACAGGAGCTATTGACATTACTTTATTAAATCCTAATGCAACCTTTTGGTGGACAGGAGAAGGTGGTTTTACTTCTACATCAACTAATATTAGTAATTTATTTGCGGGAGAATATATCTTACATATTATGGATAACCTCATTTCTGGGGATACAACGTCACCCCTTATCTGTTATGCAGTTGATACTATCTGGATAGAGCAAACACTACTTATTACGGCAAGTTTTGAGCTTTCTTCCATGTGTAATCCTGATGATTCAGTTGATGTTATAACCACAATCTGGGGTGGAACACCACCTTATACCACCTTATGGAGTACAGGAGATACGGCAAGAAATACTGATAGTTTAGCTCCAAGTATCTTGCCTTATACGCTTACTATTATGGATACAAATAATTGTATTCAAAATCAGTTTTTAACAGTTAATTTAGTGCAGGAAATGAATACGTTTATGACCTCAGTAAGTGTGATTTGTAAAGATGATAATAGTGGGTTGGCAAGAGTTTTTGTTACAAATGGAACGCCTCCTTTTGAATTCCAGTGGTCAACCGATAGTTTTAGTGTTATTGAACACGATTCTTTCTCAGTTTTAGAAGCCTTAATGCCTGGAGAATATCGTGTGAAAATTACGGACGATATGGGCTGTGTTACTCGAGATACAGTTGAAGTAAAATCAAACCCTGCTATTTGTATTACTGTGTATAAAGTTTTTTCTCCTAATGATGATGATACGCATGAATTTTGGGAAATAGAAAACATAAATTTATATCCTGAAGCACTGGTGCAAGTATATGACAGGACAGGAAGACGAGTGTATAGAAGAAGAAATTATATAAATGCAGAAGAGCATGCTTTTGGGGGTAAAGACCAAGAGGGGAGAACCCTTCCTTCAGGAACCTATTACTATGTAATTGATTTGGAAAATGGGGATACAGTATTTAAGGGGGCTTTAACAATTGTAAGATAATGAGAGGAATAATTTTAATTTTAAGTGTGCTAATAAGCCTGAGTGTTTTTGCACAACAACAGCCAACTTTTACGCAATACTATATTAATGATATGCCAATTAATCCTGCTATTTCAGGAAGTAAAACCTATAACTCGCTTACAATGCTAACAAGGCAACAATGGATAGGGTTTGAAGGAGCGCCTTTAAGTACAAATATCTCTTATCATGGGGCGTTGAATAATCGTTCCGCAATGGGTGGGTATTTTATGTTTGATAAAGCTACACCATCCTTACAAGCGAATCTGCACTTAAACTATGCCTACCATGTGCCACTTAATTATGATAAGGTAAATTTATCCTTTGGTTTAGGTGCAAAGTTGATGTATTATAATTTAGATTTTAAACCTGAAGATTTACCACCAGGAATGGATCCTGCTTATTCAGCTAGTTCTTTTGAAAATACTTTAGGAGATGCTTCTGCAGGAACTTACTTGTATGGTAGAAATTTTTATTTAGGTTTTTCTGCATCTAATATATTTGAATCATCATTTAATACTGCCATTGGTAGTAGCCCTACCTCTAATAAGGTATTCAAAAATTATTATGGAATGGGAGCGTATCGTTTCTATATTATAAATAAGGATTGGCAGTTAGAACCTTCTTTCTTATTGAGAAAAATGGCTCTGCACAATAATGTAACTGATCTTACTACTCGAATTATTTACATTAAAGATACTTGGGGAGGATTAACTTACCGAACAGACGGAACATTAGCTTTCGGTTTTGGTTTTGCTAAAAATAATATGCATTTTTCTTATTCTTATGATCATTCTTTTGCAGGTGATATTATGAAGTATACTTATGGTACGCATGAAATAGGGATTGCATTTCGAATTGAAACAGCATCTTCTCATAGAATAGGTTTCGGGGATTATTAGGATGAGAAAGATAGAACATATCGGAATTGCTGTAAGGGATATTGACGCATCAAATAAAGTATTTGCTAAAATTTTTGGAAAAAATAATTACAAGTCAGAAGTCGTAGTTTCGGAAGGGGTAGTTACTTCTTTTTTTCAAGTGGGTGAAAATAAAATTGAGTTAGTAGCCGCAACTAATTCGGATAGTCCTATTGCAAAATACTTAGCAAAAAATAGAGAAGGATTGCATCATATATCCTTTGATGTTGAAGATATTGAGAAAGAAATGGAACGCTTGCAAAATGAGGGTATCAGAACCTTGAACGATAAACCAAAAAAAGGGGCGGATAATAAACTAATTTGTTTTTTGCACCCAAAGGATACCAATGGCGTGCTTATTGAGCTTTGTCAGGAAATAAAGTAGCAATTTCTTCTCCATCTTTCAGGTGATGAGTCCTTATTCCAAGTTTTTTTGCAACTTCAATATGCTGGGGGGAATCATCAATAAAAAATACTTCTTTAGCTTGTAGTTTTTGTTCTTCTAGAAGATATTCAAAAATAGCCGCATTTGGTTTTCTTAAACCTACCTCATGCGATAAATACATCTTATCAAATAAATCACAAAATTCTTCCCACCTAGTATTTCCTAGTTGTTTTTTAAAAGCATCAATATGAATAGCATTTGTATTACTTAATAGGTAGATTCTATACTTACTTTTTATTGCTTTTATAAGGTCAAGGCGTTCATTTGGCAAGTCCAATAACATGGCGTTCCAAGCTTCTTTTACTTGGCTGATAGTAGCGTTATTTGTTTCTTTTTGTAATTCAGTAAGGAATTTTTCAGCAGTAATTTTCCCAGTTTCAATTTGATTAAATAAATCAGTTTGTACTTTCTTGGAATAAAAAGTAGAAGCATTTTTTACGCCTAATTTTGAAAATGCATCTATCGTGTTTTGATAGTTAATGTTGAGGATTACAGCCCCTAAATCAAAAATAATTGCTTTGCTATTTTTCATTCTGCAAACTTGCAAATTATTGAACAATTTTAATAGTTTTGCACTTCCTTTTTAAGGAGGGCCCATAGCTCAGCTGGTTAGAGCACTTGACTCATAATCAAGGGGTCGTTGGTTCAAGCCCAACTGGGCCCACAAAACCTCACCTATTAGGTGGGGTTTTTTATTTCCTAAAATGTTGCTTCACTAAATTTTCAGTTGGGGATTGGATGATTTCTTGAATTTGCATTCCTTCTTTTGTAGAAATTTCAGTTATGTAGTCCGATAAATAATGGGCTACCGAACCCACAAATGTGAGTGGATACTGCTTATAATTATCAAAACATTTAATGTGCAAATCAAAAAAGTGTTGTATGCCTTTTCTGAAAATAGTATCAAAAATTTCTTCTTGTTTATTTTCATACATAAACCTAAAGAAGGAAGCTAAATATAGGTTTGGCTTCTCTAAATCATAAATATTATCAATGATATCATCAGCCCTTTCAGGAGTCCAGCTTTCAAATTTTGCAATAATTTCTTTAGGCAAAGCTTTATTCACATACAGGTTGATGAGCTGTTTCCCAAAATAATTTCCGCTTGCCTCATCCCCAGCAATATATCCTAGTGATGGGGCGTTTTCTATAATTGTTTTCCCGTCATAAAAACAAGAATTAGAACCTGTTCCAATTATAGAGCAAATAATAGGACCATTATTGTAAGTTGCTTTTACAGCAGCTTCCAAGTCATGTTGAATATGGATTTTTGCATGAGGGAAAAAAGCTTGCATAGGCTTTGCTATAATACTATTTCTTGCTGGAGAAGAACAGCCAGCTCCATATAAATAAACTTCAGATACCTTATCTTTAATGTCATTTAATGTGCTATTTGTAAGTGCATTTAGTAAGCTCTTATTAGAAGTGTATTTAGGATTAAAGCCCACTGTCAGATGCATTTTAATGATTTCACCATTATTTGAGCATTCTGCCCAACTACATTTTGTCGATCCGCTATCTGCAATAAGTATCATAATTAAAAAATAAAGACAAATGTAAATGAATATTGTTCTTTGTGCGTTTAATTTAGCCGTAATCCTTATTTTAGCACTTAAATTATTAGTTTATGAAAACTTTACTCGCAATGCTAATGCTCTGTTTATCTCTAGGATCAACTGCACAAATTAATTTATTGAAAGCAGCAAGCATGCAAGCCAAACAGTTGCTCAATGCTCCAGAACTTAGCAAAGAAGAAGTAGCAAAAGGCTTAAGGGAAGCTTTAGTAGTTGGGGCAGATAAAGCCATTCAGAGCGCTTCAGCTAAAGATGGGTTTTATACCAATAAAGCAATTCGTATTCCTTTTCCTGCTGAGGCTGAAAAAATGAAAACAACTTTGGAAAAAGCAGGGATGCAATCGCAAATTACAGCTTTTGAAAAGAGTATAAATTCAGCAGCTGAGTTAGCGGCTAAAGAAGTGTTTGTTATTTTTGTTGATGCCGTAACAACCATGTCAATAAAGGATGCTTTCGCAATTTTAAAAGGAGATAATACTGCTGCTACTTCTTATCTGAGAAAACAAACGAATAGACAATTGTACGCCAAAATAAAGCCAATAGCAGGTAAAGCTATTCAGCAAGTTGAGGTTACGAAATATTGGAATCCATTGGTAAAATCCTATAATGCGATTCCTTTTACAAAAGCAGTAAATCCTGATTTGGAGGACTATGTTACACAAAAAACAATTGATGGGCTTTTTGTGCTCATTGCTAATCATGAAAAGGAAATAAGAAACAATCCAAAAGCTAGAACTTCAGCACTATTACAAAAAGTATTTAAATAAAAAATTATGGAAAATAACGATCAATTATTCATGCAACTCATTTATATGTTTCATACTTCAGCCATGCAAGGTTTAGGTAAAATTGCCGACCCAACTGGGCAAGTAAGTCGTAATTTAGAATATGTAAGTCAAACTATTGATTTGATGGAAATGCTAAAAATAAAAACGAAAGGAAATATTTCAGAAGATATTGAAAAAGTTCTAGATGGTATGCTTTCGGAATTGCGTCTAAATTATGTGGATGAAAAAGCAAAACCTGAAACAAAAGCAAAACCTGAAACAAAAGTAGAAGAGGAAACTAAAAAGTCAGATGATAAATAAGCTTAAAGCACTATGGGCTGATGCTACTAATAGAAAAGTAATTATTCTGTTTGTTGGAATTGTTGTTGTACTTATTGCCTCTTTATTTTTTCAGCAAAATAGAATGGAACAGCAAATGCAATTGAAAATTCAATTTATTGAACAAAAAAATATGTTGCGTGATGAGTTAGATGATTTGATTGACGAGCATGATGATTTGCTAGATGAATATGGTGATTTGAATGAACAATTACACGAAAAGGATTCTGTTATTCAACATCAAATTGCTGAAATAAGAAACTTGATAAGAACAAAAAGTGACTTAAGTGAAGCGAGAAGAAAGATTGCAGCTTTAAAAGATATTTCAAAAAGATATTTGGCAAATATTGATTCTTTATTGATGATGAATGAGGTGCTTGTTTCAGAAAAAGATAGTGTTGTGAAAGTAAATAAGGATATCAATTGGAAAAACTATAAACTTAATAAGCAAAATAAAAAACTGGAAGAAAAAGTAAGTAAAGGTTCAGTTTTGGAAGTGTTTGATATAGAGATTGAAACCATACGATACAGAAGTACAGGGAGAGAATTAGCTACTAAATATGCTAAAAAAGTACAGAAGATAAGAACTTGCTTTTCTGTGTCGGCCAATCAAATTTCTGATGCTGAGATAAAAACAGTTTATATGCAAATTATTGATAAGGATGGGGAGTTAATTTTAGGTGCCGAAAAATGGTTAACTGAAGTTTCTGATTCTTCAGTCAACTGTACTAATGCTGCCGATTTTAACTATAATAATATTGAAATGACCCATTGTTTTGAGTGGGAAAGAGTACAAGTTTTATTGCCAGGAACTTATAAGATTAATTTAATTATTGAGGGTAATATTGCGGCTCAAACTAAATTAAAATTAAGATAAATGCCGACTATAATTACCTATAATGTTAATGGAATAAGAGCAGCCCTTAAAAAGGATTTAGCCAAATGGTTGAACGCCTCTAAAGCTGATATTGTTTGCTTACAGGAAATAAAGGCCAAACCCGAACAATTTGATGAAGTTATATTTAATGACTGGGGATATACTTGTTTTATTAATTCGGCTGAAAAGCCAGGATATAGTGGGGTTGCTATCCTGTCTAAAATAAAACCAATGCATGTTGAATACGGTTGTGGTATTGAAAAAATTGATTTTGAAGGAAGGGTAATTCGAGCTGATTTTGAAGGGTACTCAGTGATGAGTGTTTATTTTCCTTCTGGAAGTAATCCGGAAAGGCAAGTCTTTAAAATGGAGTTTTTGGCTTTATTTTATGCTTATATTGCTGAATTAAAAAAGAGGATTCCAAACTTAATCATCTCAGGAGATTATAATATTTGTCATACTGAAATTGACATTCATAACCCCAAAGTAAATAAGAATTTATCAGGATTTTTGCCTGAAGAAAGAGAGTGGGTCAGCCAATTTATTGACAGTGGTTTTGTTGATTCTTTTAGGCATTTGAATAAAGATCCACACCATTACAGTTGGTGGAGTTACAGGGCAAATGCAAGAGTAAAAAATTTAGGTTGGCGAATTGATTATAACATGATTTCAACTTCTCTTTTGCCAAAATTGAAACGCTCACAGATTTTGCCTGCTGCCAAGCATTCTGACCATTGCCCAGTACTTGTTGAACTAGCTGATTAGTTTTCTTATATTTGCCAACTTCAAAATAAAAAGAAATGGGAATATTACAGACGGCTGAAAGAAGTTCACACCTTGACCCCTCAGAAAATGTTATTTATCAAAGGCACTTAATTGCGTATAAAGAAGCCGCTAAAATGATTAGCGGAACTGTACTTGAAGTGGGAAGTGGTGAAGGTTATGGAATTATGGAATTAGCTTCAAAAGCTGAACACTATATTGCGGTTGATAAGTACAATACGGATATTAGTGAAGAACTAAAATCAGCTCATAATATTACTTTTATACAAACGGAAGTTCCACCTTTAAAAGGGATTGAAGATAATAGTGTTGATTTTGTAGTTACTTTTCAAGTGATTGAACACATTGATGATGATGAACGATTTTTGCACGAAATATACAGAGTATTAAAACCCGGAGGAAAGGTGATTTTAACCACTCCTAACATATTGATGTCCTTAACTAGGAATCCTTGGCATTTTAGAGAATATACCCCCGAACAAATGGGAGAGGTGCTTAAAAGCTCGTTTGATGATTATGAATTAAAAGGAATATTTGGGAATGATAAAGTAATGGATTACTATAAGAAGAATAAAGAATCTGTGCGTAAGATTACACGCTTTGATATTTTGAATATGCAGTATTGGTTACCAAGATGGATGTTACAAATTCCTTACGATATATTGAATAGGTTTAATAGGCACAATTTGCAAGACAATAATGAAGGGATTGTCGATACTGTTGTATATACTGACTATTCAATCTCAGCTTCCGATACTGAGTGTTTGGATCATTTCTGTATCGCTACCAAGTAGTACTAAAGTTAAATCCTTTTTCTTTCAAAATTTGAATAGTTTCCTCTAGTATAGGTTTTAGATTTTTATAACTATTTTGATTATTGTGCAATACAATAATAGAACCTTCCTTTGTGTTTTTTAAGATATTTTCTTGTACTCTTTTAGGGCTTATGTTTTGCAGAAAATCCCAACTTAGTACATCCCAAAAAACAATTTTATAGTTCTCTTTTAATAGTGCAATTTGTGCTTTAGTTATTTTCCCGTAAGGAGGGCGAAACAACTGATTGCTAGGCATAAATTCTTGACATTTTTCTACATCAGCTATGTACTTTTCTTTAGCACAAAGCCATCCGTTCGTATGTGAATAAGAGTGGTTAGCAATGGTATGCCCTTCTTTTATAATAGCCCCTACTAAGTCAGGAAACTCTTCTATCTGTTGGCCTACTAGAAAGAAAGTAGCCTTCACATTTTTTTTTTTTAATACAGCTAAAACCCAAGGAGTAACTTCACGCTCTGGACCATCATCAAAGGTGAGCCAAATTTCTTTATTGTTTGTTTCTTTCCTCCAAATTAATGAAGGAAAGAGCGCTTGTATAAATTTTGGTATTGTAACAAACAAATTTCTTATTGAATGCTTAAATACTCATCCATAAACGTGTTGATTCGGTAGGTAGCATAATCGATTTCTACTTTATTATCTCCTTTGCTTTTGTAATAAGTTCCCTCTTCATCAGCATAAGTAAATGATAAATCTTCTAATCGGTGGATTTGCAATACTCTGCTTAAGCTTCCTAGGACTTGTCCTGCTATTGCAATATTTTGTTTCAAGCCACTTCCTCTATCAAATTCTTTTAAGTATTTAATTTCGGTTAAGTAGTCATCAATCATTACAGCTAGCATTTGTTTCCCTTTTTCATCTTCTCCTAATTTGTAGTAGATGTCAATAATTGGCAATGCGAAATAGCTAAAATTCACAACATCTCTTGGGAATTCAGCCATACATTTATCCAATGTTTCAATGGCTTTAACAGTATCTCCTTTTTGAAACAATGCCTCAGCTAATCTTGAATAATTATTTCTGAAGTTCATCACCATTCTGGTGTTGGTTTCGTCAAAGTATAAATCAGAATTATTGAACCCTCCCCATTGAAAATTATTTACTAATCTTTCATACATTTTATCGGTATGTACAACTCCTGTTTGTCCATCTGGAGATTGTGCTACATAAGGTACAAGTCTGTATGCTAAACCCTCTAGTTGGAAGTATTTTTCTAAGCCCATAAAGTTGTCTCTACCTACAGTAATAGCAAAATAGATAGGACGCTCCCAATTGAAATTAGCCAAGATATCCAATACCATTAATTTATTTTTGAAGATGCCATTCCCCTTCAATTTCCATCTGATTTCATCTACAATTTTATCGTGATATTCTTCAGGAATAAATGATTTTACTTTTTCTTTATCAACGCTAAGTTTTAATTTTTTGGTTGGACAGTAGTTTCTCAGTCCTGCAGATGTATTTATTTTTGCCTTAGCGCTTTTACTATTAATAAAGTTTACTACCCTTTTAACCTCAACATATTCTTTAGACTTCTCATTAATAGGAGTGTAATCTCTTGTTCCTGCTCGATAGTCGTCATGCTCTAATGATGATGGTATAGGAGCCGCATCATAAGAAGCTCTTTTCATTTGATCGATATACCAAGGCGTATTGAATAAAGAAAGATTAACTACCTTAATATCTGTTCGGATGCCTTCAACTTCCTGTGCATACCAAAGCGGGAAGGTATCATTGTCTCCATTGGTAAAAAGTATGGCATTTTTATCACAAGAATTTAAATAATTCTTAGCAACCTCAAGTGCCGTAAATCTCCCACTTCTATCATGATCATCCCAATTTTCAGCTAGCATTAGAGTTGGGATAATAAGAGCTATAACTGTGGCTAAACCTGCGCTTACAGTAGAGTTCATTCTTTTGCTTAAGAAATCATAGATGCCTAATACACCTAAACCTATCCAAATGGAGAAAGCGTAGAACGAGCCAACATATGCATAGTCTCTCTCTCTTGGTTGGAAAGGAACTACATTTAAGTAAATAATGATAAGGACTCCAGTAAATAGGAAAAACAACAAAACAACTAGCGCATCTTGATTGTGTTTTTTAAAGTGGAATAACATTCCTATTAGCCCTAGGAGTAGTGGCAGGAAGTAATAATGATTCTTCCCTTTATTCTTCCCTAAATAATCAGGGACATTTATTTCTGATGAGGGAGTTCCTAATCGGGCATTGTCAATGAAACCTATTCCACTTTCCCAATTCCCTTTTAAAGAATTTCCATCCATATTCATGAAGTCATTTTGCCTTCCAACAAAATTCCACATAAAATAACGAATATAGGACCATCCAATTTGATACTTAAAAAAGTAAGTCATGTTTTCTGCAAAAGTTGGGTTCACATCTTTATTTTTTAATCCCGCCCAATTTACATAACCACCTGCATGCCTTGCTTGTGTATTGCTCCATATTCTTGGGAATAGCATTTTATCTTTTTTGCTATAGTTCGGAAGGGTGTTTTTTCTTTTATCGATTACTACATATTTCCCTTTCTTTTCATCTTTTGCGTAAACAGGTTTTCCATCCAAATAAGGTTTTCTACTGTCTAGTTTAGCATTAAAATGTTGTCCGTAAACAATAGGCCAACTTCCATATTGATCTCTATTTAAATAAGACAAAAGTCCAACAGCATCTTCTGGGTTGTTTTCGTCAATAGGAGGGTTGGCGTTAGAACGAACTACTAAAATAGCATATGATGAATAACCAATGAGTAACATCATTACTCCTAAAATAGCGGTATTCCAAACTGCTTTGTTGTGTTTTTTAGTATAAGACAATCCGAAAGCAATTGCTCCAATAATGGTAAGGAAATAAATGATTGTTCCTGAATTGAAAGGTAAGCCTATTGTGTTTACAAAAAACAACTCAAAAGTAGAAATTAAACTAATAGCACCAGGAATTATCACCGCCTGTACTATCCCTAACATTATCATAGAAATGATGAATGCTTTTATCGCTCCTGATTTTGTGTATTCATATTTTTTGTAATAGTAAATCATTCCCATTGCAGGGATGGTTAATAAACTTAGTAAGTGCACACCAACTGAAAGCCCTATTAAATAAGCAATTAAAACAAGCCATCTGCTTGCGTGAGGTTGGTCAGCTTCTTGCTCCCATTTCATTATACACCAAAATGTTATGGCAGTAAAGAAAGAAGACATGGCATAAACCTCACCTTCCACTGCTGAAAACCAGAACGAATCAGAAAAAGTATAGGCTAAAGCGCCAACAAGTCCACTTCCTAAAACAGCATAAATGCGTCCAACTTCATAATTATTATCTTTAAAAAACAGCTTTCTTCCAAAGGCTGTAATCGTCCAGAATAGAAATAATATAGTAAAAGAGGAACATAATGCGGATAAAATATTAATTGCGACCGCTACTTCACTTGTTCCTTGAGTTGCAAAAAGAGTAAAAATTCTACCAAATATTTGAAATAATGGTGCCCCAGGAGGATGTCCAACTTCTAATTTATAAGCAGTTGAAATATACTCACCACAATCCCAAAAACTAACGGTTTGTTCAATAGTAGATAGGTAAACAAATGAAGCTATTAAAAATACGCTCCAACCAATAATATTATTTAGTTTTTTAAATTGATTCATCTTTAAATAGTGCTTTTTTGTTAGGATGGCGAATGTATAAAATTAATTAATGATTTGCATGTTGATTTTATAATAACGAAAAAATGAAAATTTATTTTGTACTTCTTACTTAATTGTTATTTTTGCCGACCATTTATACAATGCCCGATGGTGTAACTGGCAACACGCCTGTTTTTGGTGCAGGAGAGTCTAGGTTCGAGCCCTAGTCGGGCAACAATGAAAAGCACTGATTAAATCAGTGCTTTTTTGTATCCTAATTACACTTAATTCCGTAATAGTTAAAGGTTTAATTTTTTTTTAGTAAATTTGCTCTCTTCATTTTGAAGGAAAAAAACAAGTAACGTAACAGAAAAACAAGTGTATGAATAGAAAGTTTACCCAAGGCTTATTGAGTGTTGTATTATATTTTTTTATTGGTTTTTTAATAAACCCAGTAAATAGTAATGCTCAAAATTGTGCAATTCCAACAGGAATTAGTACAAGTAATGTGTCTAATTTTACAGCAACTGCTAATTGGACAATCGATAATAATGTTGATCATTATAGATTAAGATATATGGAAATAAGTGCTACAAGTTGGCAGTTTAACCATGGTATTATTGGTAATTCTCAAGATTTATCTGGATTAACTACTGCTTCAACATATGTTTGGCAAATAAAAGCATTTTGTTCGCCTGGGAGTACAAATAGTTCCTCATGGTCTATACTTGATACTTTTATTACTACTAGCTATATAGTTGATTGTAATAATACTCCTAATGGGTTGGCTTATATTGATAGTTGTGGAAATTGTGTTGGAGGATTAACAGGAGCTTCAGCTTGTATTCCGTTCTCTCCTACAGTAGCAATTTCATTAAGTACCTTGGAGTGTAATGCGGTGGCTGATATTGCATTTACGACAAGTCAAGACCCTAATGAGCCAGACATGTCTTCTTCTGTATTTTCTTCAGATGGAGGGTATTTTAATTTTACAGGATTAGCTACTAATGATACAATAGGATCGAGTGTAATTACTGCAGGAGGAGGGTACTTAAATGTTGTCGCTACATTAATGGTTGATTTTATTATTACATCAGATAAGATATCAGTAAAAACTGTTGATAATGCTACGGGGAGTGTTTATGGATCATTTACAATTGAAAATTCTGGAAATGGGATTTTAATTATTGCAACTTCTTTACCTGATAATAATAATGTAACGAGTGGGAATTCACTAACGATTTTCTTAAATGGATTGTTTACAAACCCCTCCCCAAGTGTATTAACTTTTACTTCAACTATAAATTCTGAGTTAGGAGATGTTGACACGCAAACTGAAGTTAAAACAATTGCTTGTACTGACTGTAATGGTGATTTTGGTGGTGGGGCATTTGTTGATAGTTGTGGGAATTGTGTTGGAGGTAATACTGGTAATGTTGCTTGTATACCTTTTTCTCCTACTGTTTCAGTTTCTCTTTCAAATACAAATTGCGATAGCTTAACAGACTTAACAATTAATATAAGTCAGGACCCTAATGAACCAGATATGTCAACATCATTATTTGTGTCTGACGGAGGTTCGTTTTCAATTTCAACAATGAATATTGGGGGTAACATAGGAACAGCAGTAATGACTTTTGGTGGTGGGTCAAGCACATTTAATGCAGATCTTATTGTTTCATCAATTATTTCAGCTAACCAAGCAATTGTTCAAGCAAAAGATGTGAATACAGGATTAGTTTTAGGGACATTTACAATATCAAACTCAAATCCTGGAGTAAGTATAATAGCTAATTCTGTTCCAGATGGAAATAATGTTACAAGCGGAAACTCACAATCAGTTACTTTTACAGGCGTATTCTTAAATCCTACTCAAGGAACCTTAGTATTTACATCTACAATTAATTCAGAAACAGGAGATGTTGATGTGCAAAATTTTCCTTTCAATATAGGGTGTTTATGTATTCCTAATACTTCAAGTACTATAGTTATATCATGTGATACATATACATGGAATGGAACAACTTATACAACTTCAGGAGCTTATACTTACTTAACAACTAATGTTGATGGTTGTGATAGTACGGCTACATTAAATTTAACGATTAATAATAGCACAAGTGCTTCAATGAGTGCTACAGCATGTGATACGTATACTTGGTCAGTAGATGGTACAATTTATACTACCTCAGGAACCTATACTTCAGTAAGCACCAATGCTGCAGGATGTACACATGTAGATAGTTTAATCCTTACAATAAATAGTTCTTCTACTTCAAGTTTAACAATAACTGCAAATAATAGCTATACTTGGAATGGAGTGGTATATGATTCTTCTGGAGTATATACTTATACAACAACAAATGCAGTAGGGTGTGATAGTATTGTAACATTAAATTTAACAATTATTACTTGTGATGTGCCAACAAATTTAGCAACTGCACCATTGTTAGATAGAGCAACTATGAGTTGGGATGCGGTAACAGGGGCTGATCATTATGAAATAAGGTTTAAAGCTGCCTCAGCATCTACTTGGTTGTTAATGACAAATATAACCGGAACATCAAAGATTAAATACAGTTTGTCTTCTGCAACTGCATATCAATGGCAAATTAGAACATTGTGTAATGCATCAGGAACAAGTTTATCTGCATGGTCTGATACCATTAATTTTAGTACACTTACACCTTGTACAACTCCAACTGGAGCGGATGAGGTAATTGTAAATTTAACATCCGTAACTTTGCATGTAGATAGTGTTGGGGCATTTTCTTATGAGTTTAGACTTAAGAAAACTTCTGCGCCTTGGGGTGGATGGGTTTATTACACTAGTTCTACTAATACAATAACTATTACAGGCTTAGATAACTCAACTGATTATCATTGGCAAGCAAGAAATATATGTAATGCTGGAGGAATTAATAATTCAGGATTTACTCCTTATAATTATTTTACAACTTTAACTCCTTGTGCTGATCCTACTGCTTTAACAGTTGATAGTACAGAAATTACAGCAGCTACATTAAGTTGGGCTGGTGTAGGAGCTGATCATTACTTGATAAAATATAGAGTAAGTGGTGCTACCGCATGGGACTCCTCTACAACAACAAATACTAATATAGTACTTACTGGATTAAATTCATTAACTACATACAACTGGGAGCTTGTTGCTTATTGTGAGGAAGATGGAAGAAATAATTCATCTTCTGTTGCCGGTGCAGATTTTACAACTCAAAATCCTTGTACTACACCAAATGGATTAGGAATTTCTTTAGCTTTATTAAATAAATTAACATTTACATGGAACGCTCAGGCATCAGCACATCATTATGATTTAAGATTAAGAGCTGTGGGTGATACCACTTGGATAGTACTTACACCAATATATGCAAATTCAATAACAAAATCAAACTTAACCCCTGGCACAGCTTATGAGTGGCAAGTACAATCTGTTTGTGATCCTTCAGGAAACTCAATCAGTGACTGGTCAGTATTAACAGTAAGCAGTACATTGTCTCCTTGTAGTGCTCCAACAAACCCAACAGCTTCTGCTATACATTTAACAACAGCTACATTAAATTGGGATGCCGCTCCAGGTGTTTATCAATATGATGTAAGATTTAAAGTAGTTGGATCATCATGGGGTTCATGGGTATATACTTCAACAACTGATTTATTCCTAGTACAAACAGGATTAACCTCAAATACATCATACCAATGGCAAGTAAGAACAAATTGTGATGTTAATGGAAATAATTACTCAGCTTGGGTAACAAATCAAGTTGTTACAACAATGGCGCCATGCTCTACACCAACTAGTTTATTAGTGACTTCTACAACACTTACAACTGCTGAGCTTGCAATTGGAGGATCAAATACTACAAATCATTATACTGTAATTCACCGAGAAGTTGGAACAACTTTGTGGGATACTACAGTAATTGTTTCAGGTTTAATTAATGCTGGTTATGCACCTTTAACATTTAGCGGTTTGCAAGCAGGAACAACTTATGAATGGCAAGTTTCTGCAGCATGTTTATCAGATGGAAGTAACAGTTCAGCTTTTACTGCAGGTCCTAATTTTACTACCGATACTCCTTGTGCTATTCCAAATAATTTAGTTTCTTCAGTAAGTGGAAATTCTGTAATTTTAAATTGGGATGCAGTAAGTGGAGCAGATCATTATTCTTTAAGGTATAGAGAAGTAGGAGATTCTATTTGGAATACATACGGTAACATAACGACAACTACATTTACAAGAAATGGATTGGATTTTGATACTCAGTATGAGTGGCAAGTCTCAACTTCATGTAATTATAACTCTTATAATAGCTCACCATTTAGTGCAAGCGCAACATTTGTTACTGATGGTTGTATTGTACCAACAAATCTTTATTCAGATCTAATTGAAACTGATAGAGCAACAATGAACTGGGACGCTACAGCTACTGCACATCATTATGATATTAGGATGAGAGAGGCAGGGGCTTCAGGATGGGCAGTAAATATTACATTCATTTTTGCAACTTCACAAACTAAGTATGGTTTAACTGATGGAACTAATTATGAATGGCAATTAAGAGCTGTTTGTACTTCAGATACTTCTTCAGTTTCAAACTGGTCAACTACTCAAAGCTTTACAACATTGGCTAATTGTACTGGAAAACCAACTAATCTGAATACTACTAATATTACATTAACTTCCGCAACTCTTAATTGGGATGCACCTGCAAATGCAGTAGGTTATATTGTAAGGCATAAAGAACTTTTAGGTTCTTGGGGATCATGGGTGTATGATACAGTGTATACTACATCATTAAATAAAACCGGATTAACAGCTAACACAGCTTATGACTGGCGAGTAAGATCATTCTGTGATGCAGGCGTTAGCAACCTATCAGGTTGGGAAAATTCAGGATACATTACTGATGATGTTTGTTCTACTCCTACAAATTTAAATATTGATTTTACAGCTTTAGATGCCGCTACTTTATACTGGAATGTTGATCCAGATGTGAACTCATATACTTTATTATATAGAGAAGTTGGTTCTGCCAATTGGGATACAGTAACTGTTACTTCAGCAAATAGTACAATTTCCTCAGCAGTAACATATTATGTATTAAGTGGTTTATCAAATACAACAACATACGAGTGGGAATTAATTGCTAACTGTTCGGCTACTTATAATAATAGCACATCAGTAATTTCTGGGCCTAACTTTAGTACTTTAACGCTTTGTTCAATGCCAATTAATATGACAACATCTAATGTTGATGTATTTGCCGCTACTTTAAATTGGTCTCCTGTTTCAGGGGTTGATCATTATGAAGTTAGGTATGCTCTTGACGGAACCTCTAACTGGTCATCAATAGTAGTTGCAGGAGCAGACTCTTCTATTAATATTGGAGGATTAATATCAGACACTTCATACCAATGGCAAGTAATGGCATCATGTCAAGCTAGTGGAATTAATAGTACAGCCTGGACATCTTCAACTGTGTTTAGTACAGCTATTTGTGATGTACCAACAAACCTATCTACTTCTAATATCTTAACTGATAGAGCGAGTATGAATTGGTTAGCAAATGGATCACATCATTATAACATTAGATTCCGTCCACAAGGAGGTGCAACTTGGCTTAATATTAATTTTGTATATGGCAACACCTTTACAAAATATAATCTAACTCCTGGTGTTACTTATGAATGGGAAATTCAATCTATGTGTGCACAAACTATGGTTGCTTCACCACCATGGTCAGCAACTCAAAGTTTTACTACTTGGGAAGATTGTAGTGCAGCTCCTAACGTTACATCAACTATAAACATTACTTTAACTTCAGCTGATATTAATTGGAATACAACAATTAATGCATTAGGTTATATTGTTAGGTTTAAGGAGAATGCTTCATCATGGGGTTCTTGGGTATATGATACACTTTCAGTTACTTCAGTCAGCAAAACTTCATTAACACCTAATACAGCATATCAATGGCAAGTAAGAGCTTATTGTAATGTTGAAGTTACTAATTTATCACAATGGAGTACAAATGTTAATTTTATAACTCTTGCAAATTGTAGTGATCCAACTAACTTAAGTGTTCCAGGAAATACATTAGGAATAGCTAATGCAACTTTAAATTGGAAAGGAACATCAGGAGCTGATCATTATGAAATAGCTTTCAAAGAAGTAGGCGCTTCAACTTGGGACACAATAATAATAGTAGGTACTAATGTTTACAATATGCCGAGTGGAATGACTGGGATTGCTAGTTCTTCAGGGCCTAATATGAGTTTGGAAATAAATGGACTTTCTGGTGGAATTACGTATCAATGGCAAGTAATGACTGCCTGTGATCCTGGTGGAATTAATAATTCAGCGTTTGTAGCCGGAACAAACTTTAATACGAACGATCCTTGTTCATTGCCAAATAACTTTTTTGCTTCAAATATCGAAACAAATAAAGCAACAATGAATTGGACTTCTACTTCATCTTCAATACATCATTATAACATTCAAATGAGAGAAGCAGGGAGTAGTGTTTGGAATATTCAAATAAATAATATTAATGGTAATTTTACTTCACAAACTAAACATAATTTAACTCCAGGAACATCTTATGAGTGGCAAATTCAATCTGCTTGTTCTCCAGGAAATAGTGCGCTTTCAGCTTGGTCCTCTACCGAGACATTTACTACAATGGTGGTTTGTGATACTAAGCCTACCAATTCAGCAGTTTCGAATATTGTTTTAACTACAGCCAACTTAAGTTGGGATGTAGTTGCTAATGCACAGGCATACGAGATGCGATTTAAAATGCTTGGCTCATCTTGGGGATCATGGGTGTACGAAACATTTATACAAAACTCAATAACAAAATCAGGACTTGCAACAGGAACTTATTATGAATGGCAAGTTCGTTCTGTCTGTGATACGCTAAATTCAATCACTTCAGGATGGGCTAATACAATTGTGTTTACTACACTTACACCTTGTGCTGATCCAACATCCTTACAAGTAGGATCGTCTAGTCTTACTAACAATTCTGCTACATTGTATTGGATGGGAACTTATGGGGCTGATGGCTATGTTATTAATTATAGAGAATCAGGTGCAAGTTCATGGATAGCTATCCCTGTTGCAAATACATTCTCAGGTTCAGCTGGTAACTATACTATAACAGGATTATTGCCAAATACAACTTATGAATGGCAAATTTCAACTGATTGTAATGCGGGTGGAATTAATAGCTCTTCTGTTGTTAATGGGCCTGACTTTACAACAACATTAGCTTGTATAGTGCCAACAGGTATGAATACAACTAATGTGTTGTTAGATAGAGCAACAATGACTTGGACAGCTACAGCTAACGCACATCATTATGATGTTAGATTAAGACAGTCAGGTAGCGCTTGGATTGACTTGTTCTATATTTCAAATGCAGCAGTAACTAAATATAATTTATCTTCAGGTACTACTTATGAGTGGAAAGTAAGAGGAGCTTGTACAACTGACTCTTCAGATGTTTCTGCATGGACTTCACTGCAAACCTTTACTACTTTATCACCATGTACTAAGCCTCAGAATACTATTGTAACAGCTATTACAACTACAGAAGGATTGTTAGGATGGGATGTAGTTGGTGCGGCAACCTCATATGATGTTAGGTTTAAGTTGCAAGTTTCATCTTGGGGATCTTGGGAATATACTTACGGGTTAACACCAAATCAATTATTGCAAGATAGTTTAAGTGTAGGCACCTCTTATCATTGGCAAGTTCGTGCAGTGTGTGGTTCTACAGCCAATATGTCAGGATTTACTTCTTATAATACATTCTCAACCTTATCATCAATTAGAATTACAGCTGGTGATATTGACCTGATGGATAACTTAAATGTGTATCCTAATCCAACAAGAGGTTTGTTTAATATTAACTTTATATCTGATGAAATTGATAATTTTGAGATTTCAATTGTAGATGCTTTTGGAAAATTAATTATCCAAGAAAATAAAAAAGACTTTATAGGTGAGTTTACAAAACAGGTTGATTTATCAGAATATCCAAGAGGAATTTATATGGTTCAGATAAAAACTGAAAATTCATTTGTAAGTAAAAGAATCGTATTGCAATAAGAATTTGTGAGATTAAATAAATCTACCTATATTTGCAACCGAAAATAGAGGAAGAGAAAGGAAGAGGCAGTTAGCCTCTTCTTTTTTTACATAGCATATGATTGCAGAAGAAGAAATAAGAAAAGTTGCAGAACCAAAAATTAAAGAGCTAAATGGTTTTTTAGTGGATGTAAAAGTGAATACTGCCAATGTTATCACTGTTTTTTTCGACAGAATGGAAGGGGTGCAGGTAGAACATTGTTTGGAAATTAGTAAATATATTGAAGAACATTTTGATAGAGAAGCAGAAGATTATGAACTTACGGTTTGTTCGGCTGGGCTTGATAATTCCTTTATGGTTGATGAGCAATATCAAAAATATATTGGTAAGGAAGTTGGAGTATTACTCAGTAACGGGAAAAGAAAAACTGGAGTTATCTTATCGTATGATAATACTTTGATGCTTGAGGTTGTAAAAAGGAAAAAAGGAAGTAGAAAAGAATATATTGTGGAAGAGGTAAGCATTCTTAAAGAAGAAATAAAAGAAACAAAACTTAAAATAAATTTTAAATAAAAGTAATGGAGGTAGAAAATCTAATTGAATCGTTTTCAGAGTTTAAAGAGGTTAAAAATATTGATCGTGAAACTATGATGAACATCTTAGAGGATGTTTTTAAAGCAGTATTGGCTAAAAAATATGATGAAGAAGGAAACTTTGATGTCATTATTAATGTTGATAAAGGAGATTTAGAAATTTGGAAAATTAGAGAGGTTGTTGAAGATGGAGCAGTTGAGAGTCCTATTGCGCAAATTTCATTGTCTGACGCTTTAAAAATTGAAGATGATTATGAAGTAGGTGAAGAGGTTTCTGAGCAAGTAAGTTTTGAATCAGAATTTGGAAGAAGACAAGTGCTTTCTATTCGTCAGCACTTAATGGCTCGAATTGCTGATCAGCACAGAGACGAGTTAATGAAGCGATATGAGAAAAGAATTGGTGAAATAATTCATGGTGAAGTTTACCAAATTTGGAGAAATGAAATATTATTGCAAGATGATGATGGAAATGATTTGTCATTACCAAAAAGCGAGCAAATCCCTAAGGACTACTTTAAGAAAGGAGAATCGGTAAGAGCGATAATTAAAGAGGTAACTCTTAAAAATAATAAAGCAAATATTGTGCTTTCTCGTATTGCTCCAGAATTTATTGAACGTTTGTTTGAGCAAGAAGTCCCTGAGGTATTTGATGGAATTATTACGATTAAAAATGTAGTAAGAGTTCCAGGTGAAAGAGCTAAAGTTGCTGTTGAATCGTATGATGATAGAATTGATCCTGTTGGAGCTTGTGTAGGGATGAAAGGATCAAGAATTCATGGTATTGTTCGTGAGTTGAAGAATGAAAATATTGATGTAGTAAACTATACTGAGAATTCTCAATTGTTAATTACACGTGCATTGAGTCCTGCAAAAATTACTTCTGTAACGCTTGATGATGAAAAAATGCGAGCAAGTGTGTTTATGGATGCCGATCAAGTATCTTTAGCTATTGGTAGAGGTGGGCATAATATTAATCTTGCAGGTAAATTGTCAGGTTATGATATTGATGTTTATAGAGATAAAGATAGTTTTGAAGATGATGTTGCTATTGATGAATTTACGGATGAAATTGAAGCGTGGGTGCTTGATGCCTTAAAGGCAATTGGTTGTGATACAGCAAAAAGTGTATTGGATATTTCAGCTGAAGATTTAGTATTGAGAACAGATTTAGAGATAGAAACAGTAGAACATGTGCTGAGCATTTTAAGTTCAGAATTTGAAGATTAATAAAATAATTAAGATCTAAGTATGTTAGACAAAAAAAGCGTAAGGTTAAATAAGTTAGTAAAGGAATTTAATGTCAGTATTGATAGGATTTATACATTTCTTGAAGCTAAGGGGATTAAAGATTTAAAGCCAAATTCTAAGGTTTCTTATGATACATATATGGATTTGTTGGGGGAGTTTGATTCCGAAAAGCAAGCAAAATTATCTGCTGAATTATTAGCTAAAGAAATAGAATTAGCCAAAGCAGAAGAGATAATAAAACAGCAAGAAGTTGAGGAGAAGGCAAGGGTAGAGGTAGAAAAATCTGCTGTGTTAGCTAGGGAAGAAAAAGAAAAATCTGCTGAGTTGGTAAGTGAAGTAAAGGTAGAAGAGTTTCCTAAAGATGACGTAATTAGAGCAAAAACTACAAAAAAAGAACTAAAAGTTTTAGGGAATGTTGATATAGCGCCAAAAAAACCTGCTAATGCTAAGCCAAAAACTGAAACACCTAAAGTTGAAGAATTGCCTAAGCCGGCAGAGCAAGTTGAGGAGCCTAAGAAGGAAGAAGGGATTATCAAGGCTACAGCTGGAAAATTAAGAGGAATAAAAGCAACTGGGCAAAAAATTGATTTAGCTCAATTTAAGAAGCCAGAAAAAGTTGAAAAGAAGAAAAGAACTAGAATTGTAAAGGCGAAAGTTGATCCTAAGAAATTTAAAAAAGGACCTAAGAAGAAAAAAGAAGCTATTGAAATTTCTCCAGAAGAAGCTCAAAAAAGAGTAAGAGAAACGTTAGCAAAATTACAAGGAAGAGGAGGTAAAAAATCATCTGTAAGAAACAGAAGAGATAAAAGACAAGCCCATAGAGAAGTTGCTGATGAAGAAAATCAGCAAAAAGTAGCAGGAAATCAAACTATCAAAATTGCAGAATTTGCAACTGCAAGTGAATTGGCATCCTTAATGGATGTGCAAGTTACAGAGATTGTAACAACTTGTATGGGACTTGGTATGATGGTGAGTATGAACCAAAGATTAGATGCTGAAACTATTAATATGTTGGTGGAAGATTTTGGGTTTAAAGTTGAATTTGTTGGGGCTGATGTGCAAGAATCTATTGATGAGATTATTGATACTGAAGAACAATTAGAAACGCGTGCTCCGATTATTACAATTATGGGACATGTTGATCATGGTAAGACATCATTGATGGATTACATTAGAAATACAAATGTAATTGCAGGGGAATCAGGAGGAATTACTCAACATATTGGAGCTTATGAAGTAACCTTAGATTCAGGTAAGAATATAGCATTCTTAGATACTCCTGGGCATGAAGCCTTTACCGCAATGCGTGCTAGGGGTGCAAAAGTAACTGATATTGTAGTGGTGGTAGTTGCAGCTGACGATAGAGTGATGCCACAAACTAAAGAAGCAATTAGCCATGCGCAAGCAGCTGGGGTACCAATTATCTTTGCAATTAATAAAATTGATCGCCCAACTGCTGATCCGGAAAAAATTAAAGGAGAATTAGCTGAAATGAATTTATTAGTTGAAGATTGGGGAGGTAAATACCAGTCGCAAGATATTTCAGCAAAAATAGGAACAGGAGTACCTGAAATCTTAGAGAAAATTATTTTAGAAGCTGAGATGCTAGATTTAAAAGCAAATCCTAATCGAAATGCACAAGGTACAGTTATTGAAGCTTCATTAGATAAAGGGAAAGGATATTTATCTACTATATTGGTTCAGAAGGGGACATTAAATGTAGGGGATTATGTTTTGGCTGGTTCTTATTCAGGAAAAGTGAAAGCTTTATTGAATGAAAGAGGGGAAACAAGAAATTTAGCAGGACCTTCTACTCCAGTAGTTTTACTTGGGTTAGATGGAGCGCCAACAGCTGGTGATGAATTCCATGTAATGAACAGTGAGCAAGAAGCAAAAAAAATTGCTTCAAGAAGAGCGCAATTACAAAGAGAGCAAAGTGTAAGAACTCAGAAACATTTAACCTTAGATGAAATTGGAAGAAGAATTGCTTTAGGTGGTTTCCAAGAGATTAATGTGATTATTAAAGGGGATGTGGATGGTTCTATTGAGGCATTATCGGATACTTTACAACAACTTTCTACTGAGGAGATAAAAGTAAATATTATTCAGAAAGCAGTAGGGCAAATTTCAGAATCGGATGTAATGTTGGCGGCAGCTTCTGACGCAATTATTATTGGGTTCCAAGTTAGACCTTCATTAAAAGCTAGAAAACTTGCTGAATCTGAACAAATTGATATTAGATTATATTCTATTATTTATAAAGCAATTGAAGAATTGAAATTGGCAATGGAGGGTATGCTATCTCCTGATTTTGAAGAGAAAATAGTGTGTAATATTGAAATTAGAGAAACCTTTAAAATTTCTAAGATTGGTACTATTGCTGGTTGTATGGTGTTGGATGGAGCCTTATCAAGAAATACAAGTGTAAGACTTATCCGTGATGGAGTAGTTGTTTACACAGGTAAATTGTCGTCATTAAAACGATTTAAAGATGATGTTAATGAGGTGAAAAAAGGATTCGAATGTGGTATGTCAATCGAAAACTTTAATGACCTTAAGGTAGGTGATATTATTGAAGGTTTTGAAGAAGTAGAAGTAAAAAGAGTATTGAAATAAACTTTTAATTTTTTAACTGAGAGAAATTAATAATCTCAGGAACAGGATAAGCACCAGGAAAGTTTTTACTTATCTGGTGTTTTATTTTTATAGCCTCTAATTTAGTTCTGCAATTCCCTACGCGTACTCTGTAGTAAGGTGCATTATATTCCAAATAAGCAGGAATTTCAGGATATAGTTTGATAAAATCAATCTTTAATTGCTTTATCTCTTTGTGTTTTGCCTTAAACATGAGCTGTACACGCCAACCTTCTACGCCATTTTTATTTTTAAGGATGTTTTCATATTTACTAACTAAAGCATCAATTCCCTCTTCATTAATACTAGTAATATCTCCACTTTCCGATAAAGTGGTATCCGTTTGGGCTCCCAATAAAAAAGGAAAAAGAATAGATAAAAATAATAATTTTTTCATCCTTCAAAAATATAAAATAAAATGAGTTTGCTTTTACTATTTTTGCAAAGTGAGACAAACGCATATATTTCATATTAATAAATCAAGTGATTTAAGGAATCAACTGCTTTCAAAAAGTAAAGAAGTTGACTATATCAGCATCTTGGATTCCAATACAAATATTACTCGATCTAACTTGCCTACTGATTATATTAATTATGATTTAATTGCAGGAGTAGATGCGCTTGAAGTGCTTGAAGTAAGTAGTGATGCGTTCAATCAATTAAAGAAATTCCATCAGCAACATCAGGATTGGCTATTTGGCTATCTTTCCTATGATTTAAAAAATGAAGTAGAAAAACTAACCTCAACAAATCATGATGGAGTTCAGGCGGCTTCATTATCTTTTTTTATTCCTAAATATGTGTTGCTATTAAAGGGAAATGTATTAGAGATACATACTAATGAATCTAAAGAAAATTGCGAACAATTTTTAGCAGAACTAGTAATAAGTAGTGAAGAAGTAATAAGTAGTATTCCTCTTCAGAAAAGAGAGACTAAAGATGTGTACTTGCAAAAAATAGCACAAATAAAAAGACACATTCAAAGAGGAGATATTTATGTAATGAACTATTGTCAGGAATTTTTTGCTGAAAATATAGCACTAAATCCTGAAGCCGTTTTTTATCAACTAAATAATAATTCAACTACTCCATTTGCTTCTTTTTTAAAGTTAAATCACTTATATGTAATGTGTGCTAGCCCTGAGCGGTTTATCAAAAAATTAGGGAATAAACTTATTTCTCAGCCTATTAAGGGGACAAGGAAAAGGGGGGTAAATACAAATGAAGATGCAGCATTGATTGAGGAGTTGATAACAAGTGAAAAGGATATTTCAGAAAATATAATGATTACTGATTTAGTGCGGAATGATTTATCAGTTACTGCAGTAAAAGGGAGTGTAAAAGTAGTGGAATTGTGTGGGATATATACGTTTGAGAAAGTGCATCAGATGATTACTACTATCACTTCAGAGGTTGATGAGAAGGTGCATTTTATCCAAATATTAAAGTCAGTTTTTCCAATGGGTTCTATGACAGGAGCTCCAAAATTAAAGGCCATGGAGTTGATTGAAGTCTTTGAAAGTTTCAAGAGAGGTGTATTCTCAGGAACTATTGGTTATATTACGCCAAAAGGTGATTTTGATTTTAATGTTGTTATCCGAACAATTTTGTATAATGCAGGCACAAAATACCTTTCAGTTGGTGTGGGTGGGGCTATTACTATTAAGTCGGATGCAGAGGAAGAATATGAAGAGTGTATGGTGAAAGTAAAGCCAATTTTTGAGGTGTTAAATTTTCAATTAGATGAAAAATAAAGTTCAGCATTTTATTGTAGAAAAATCTCTTTTTTCAAAGGAGGATAAGCTTATTTTGGGCATTAGCGGTGGGGCTGATAGTGTTTGTTTGATGCATGTTTTATTGGCTTTGGGCTATTCTTTTGATTTGGCACATTGCAACTTTAATTTAAGAGGAAAGGAATCTGATGAGGATGAAAGTTTTGTTAAAGAATTAGCCAAAAAATACCAGTTAAAACTGCATGTAAAGCAGTTTGATACAACAAGCTACTCAACTGAAAATAAGATTTCTACACAAATGGCAGCTCGTGACTTGCGTTACGCTTGGTTTCATGATTTATTAGCGTCAGAAAATGCAAAGTACATTGTTATAGCACATCATTCCAATGATGATGTGGAAACATTTTTTATTAATTTGTTAAGAGGATCAGGGTTAAAAGGCTTACTTGGAATTTCAGAAAAAACAGAAAGTGTTGTTAGGCCTTTAATGGTGGTTTCTCGTGCTGAAATAGAAAGCTATTTAAATAAAAATGAACTAAGCTATAGAAATGATAGCAGCAATGCATCTGTGAAATATTTGCGCAATAAGATTCGGCATGAGCTCATGCCTTTGCTTACTGACATGAATCCAAGTATTCAGCAAACGATTTTGGATGAAATGAAAATTTTAGAAGGTGTAGCTGAGGTGTATTATCAGCAAATGAGAGAAGTGAAAAAAGAAATAATCAAGAATGAAAAAGGGGTTATACAACTTAAAATCTCCGATTTATTAGCATTAAAACCGCTTAATAATTATCTGTATGAATTACTAAATCCTTATGGATTTATGACTATTGAGGCGATTGCAAAATCATTAAAGGGTCAGAGTGGAAAACAGTTTTTTTCGAGTACTCACGAGCTTCTTATCGATAGAGAATTTATTTTTATAAGCGAACTTGATGTAAAAAAAAATGAGTTATTTACTATTGAAGAAACTACTAACTCAATCAAGAGTCCGATTCAGTTGACTTTTTCAAAGACCAATAATGTTAAATGGATAAAGGATGTAAATTTTGCGCAACTGGATTTCGAAAAATTACAATTTCCATTAACTTTACGAAATTGGAAAGAGGGAGATAAGTTTATGCCTCTGGGTATGCAAACCTTTAAAAAATTAAGTGATTATTTTATTGATAATAAATTTTCAATTTTAAACAAAAAGAAGCAGTGGTTACTGTGTTCTAATACCGATATTGTATGGGTTGTTGGACATAGAATTGACGAAAGATATAAATTACAATCCAAAACAAAAAAAGTGTACATTGCACAACTTTTAAATTAAATAAGTAAATGTCAGATTTTGATTTTATAGAAAAGCAATACTTAGGGCTGAATAAAATGTCTTTAACCAGAAGAATGTCATTGGCAATTCTTTGTTTAGTGGCCTATTATTGGCGTGAAAATCATGATAAAGCTGGAGAGTTGTACTTCTTTATCGGTATTGCGATTATGGTAATTTCAATGTTACTTTTTTTTATTTTACATTTTAAAACTCAAGTAATAAATGGTAGTATTATTTTGGATGGGCTTTGGACATCCAGAAAAGTTAAGATAGATATAGCTAGTATTGTGTCGGCTAAAAAAGTAAAATATAGTAAATATTTTTTGAATCGTTCCGTTTATAATTTACATTTAAAAGGAACAATTCGTTTTTACACAAGAGGAATTGATGCTGTTGAATTGATTGATAAAGATGGTTTGGTTTACCTAATTGGTAGCCAAAAAGCAGAAGAGTTAGCAAGAATAATAAATAACAAGTTAAAAAAATAATGAAGAAAATAATAATCCTATTATTTGTCCTAATAAGTGTAATTACATCAGCACAAATCTTTACTCCTGTTGAATGGGAATTTTCTCAAAAGCAGCTTTCTGAGACAGAAATAGAGCTGCAATTTACAGCTCATATTGAGGATCATTGGCATATATATTCTCAGTTTATTGAAGGGGATGGTCCAGTCTCTACAGAGTTTACTTTTACAACTGATGGTGGCTATGAACTAGTTGATGGTGTAATTGAGGGGGAGCCAATTGAGGAATTTGACCCTAATTTTGATATGATTTTGAAGTATTTTGGGCATGAAGCAATTTTTACGCAAAAAATAAAAGTTACTTCTTCAACAGATTTTAAATTTGAAGGGAATGTATATTTCATGGTTTGTGATGAAAAACAATGCTTACCACCTGAGGAAGTTGAATTTTCTTTTGAAATAAAAGGTGTTGATGGAGGCGTGGCGATTTCTTCAAAAGAAAAATCATCTGAAAAAAGTGAAGGGAAAGGAATGTGGGGATTATTTTTTATTGCATTTTTTAGTGGTTTTGCTGCACTATTAACGCCCTGTGTTTTCCCTATGATTCCTATGACGGTTTCTTTCTTTACCAAACAAAGTAAAACAAAAGCAAAAGGGATTGCAAATGCAATTATTTATGGGCTTTCCATCATTGCAATTTATGTTGCTTTAGGTGTTGGAGTATCATCCGTATTTGGTGCTGATTCACTAAACAATATGGCTACTAATGTGTATTTTAATATTGGATTCTTTTTATTATTAATCATTTTTGGAGCTTCATTTTTGGGTGCTTTTGAAATTCAATTGCCAGCTTCTTGGACCAATAAAAGTGTAGAAGCAGAAGGGAAAGGAGGTTTGATTGGGATTTTCTTTATGGCGTTTACTTTAGCTTTGGTATCTTTTTCATGTACAGGACCAATTGTAGGGACTTTATTAGTGGAGGCTGCATCAGGAGGATTCATGGGGCCTATTATTGGTATGCTTGGCTTTTCATTAGCCATTGCACTTCCTTTTGCTTTATTTGCAGCTTTCCCTGGTTGGCTAAACTCATTACCACAATCGGGAGGATGGTTGAATTCAGTAAAAGTGGTATTAGGATTTTTAGAAATTGCTTTAGCCTTCAAATTCTTATCGAATGCGGATTTAGTAATGCAAACCCATTGGCTAGAGCGTGAACTATTTATTTCGATTTGGATTATGATTTTTGGTCTGTTGACTATGTACTTATTAGGTTTCTTAAAATTTGCTCATGATTCGGATTTAAAACATATTTCTGTTGGTAGATTAAGTGTTGCAATTCTAACGGGTACTTTAACTTTATACATGATTCCAGGTTTATGGGGTGCACCTTTAAAAATTATCAATGCCTTTCCACCGCCTATGCAATACAGTGAATCACCTTATGGTGTAGGAAATTCACAAGGTGGTTCTGCAGTTGCAGTTCATGAAGAAGAAGGGCAGCATTTAGGTCCGCAAGGTATCATGGTTTTTCATGATTATAAGGAAGGTATGAAACATGCAAAAGCTGTAAATAAAGCAGTAGTTGTTGATTTTACGGGTTGGGCTTGTGTAAACTGCCGTAAAATGGAAGAGCAAGTATGGTCGGATGCTGGTGTTAAAAATATGCTTACGAATGATGTTGTGCTTATTTCATTGCATGTTGATGAAAGAGAGGAATTGCCTGAAAGCGATAAATATGAGACAACTTTAGCAGGAAAGAAGAAAAAAGTAAAAACTACTGGCGATAAATGGATGGTGTTGCAAGCCAATACTTATGGAACCAACTCTCAGCCTTATTACGTCTTTTTAAATCATAATGGAGATCAAATGGTAGAAGCTGCAAATTACCAAGATTATGGCACAGTAGATTTGTTTTCCGATTGGTTAAATAGAGGACTTAAAGAATTCAAAAAATAGAAATATGCTAGTAAAAACCTATGGTAGTGCAGTTAGTGGTATTCATGCTACAACTATTACTATTGAGGTGGATGTAGCACAAGGCATAAAGTTTTTTCTAGTTGGCCTTCCTGACAATGCAGTAAAAGAATCGGAACAAAGGATTCGAGCGGCACTTAAAAATAACGGTTACCGTATCCCTGGAAAAAAGATTACAATCAACATGGCTCCTGCCGATATTCGTAAAGAAGGTTCGGCTTATGATTTGCCTTTGGCAATAGGGATATTAGCCGCATCACAGCAAATAAAATCGGATAAAGTTGGTGATTATCTAATTATGGGTGAGTTATCGCTTGATGGTGGCTTGCAAGCAATAAAAGGAGCCTTACCTATTGCTGTAAAAGCAAGAGAGGAAGGTTATAAAGGAATTATTCTCCCAAAACAGAATGCGCGTGAAGCCGCAATAGTAAGTGACTTTGAAGTCTTGGGTGCTGAGAATATTTTGGAAGTCATTAATTTCTTTGAGGGAAATAAAAAAATAGAGCAAACTAAAATTGATACAAGAGCAGAATTCTTTGCAGGGCTTAATAATAATATTGCAGACTTTGCTGACGTAAAGGGGCAGGAGAATATTAAAAGAGCTTTGGAAATTGCTGCTGCTGGTGGGCATAATGTTATCATGATTGGTCCTCCTGGAGCTGGTAAAACTATGTTGGCAAAACGTATGTCAGGAATTTTACCACCTTTAGCATTGCAGGAGGCTTTGGAAACGACTAAAATTCACTCGGTTGCTGGCCGACTTTCAGCAAATGATACTTTAATGACTTCTCGTCCTTTTCGTTCGCCACACCACACTATTTCGGATGTTGCTTTGGTTGGAGGAGGGACAAATCCTCAACCCGGAGAAATTTCCTTAGCCCATAATGGAGTGTTGTTTTTGGATGAATTGCCAGAGTTTAAACGAACAGTTTTGGAGGTAATGCGTCAGCCTTTGGAGGATAGGGTAATTACTATTTCTCGTGCAAAATCCACAGTGGATTACCCAGCAAGTTTTATGTTGATTTCTTCAATGAATCCTTGCCCTTGTGGCTATTATAATCATCCTGAAAAAGACTGCTTGTGCCCTCCAGGAATGGTGCAAAAATATTTGAATAAGATATCAGGACCTTTGTTGGATAGGATTGATTTGCATGTTGAGGTTACCCCTGTTAGTTTTGATGAATTAGCATCAAAAACAAAAGGAGAAAGTAGTGCTGACATTCGAGAAAGGGTGATGGAGGCAAGAGATATACAAGAACAGAGATACAGTAACGCAAAAGGGGTGCATGCAAATGCACAAATAAGCACTAAACAATTGCAAAAGTACTGTACGCTCAATACGGAAAGTCAACAAATGCTTAAAATGGCCATGGAAAAATTGAATTTATCCGCTAGGGCCTATGATAGAATTCTGAAAGTATCCCGAACAATTGCTGATTTAGCAAAAAGTGAATCCATTACTTCAGAACATATTGCGGAAGCAATACAATATCGCTCATTGGACAGAGAGGGTTGGGCGGGATAAAATGTCTATATTCGCACTTTAAAATTTTAAAAGAACTATGGTAAAGAAGAAAATCATTACAAAAAAATCAGAAGCATTTTTAGAAAAATATTTAAATAATCCATCACCTACAGGATTTGAAAGTGGTGGGCAAAAAATGTGGTTGGACTACATTAGCCCATATATTGATGAACATTTTGTAGATACTTACGGAACGGTAGTTGGTGTGATTAATCCTAAAGCAAAATACAAGGTGGTTATTGAAGCACATGCTGATGAGATATCTTGGTTTGTGCACTATATTACGAAAGACGGATTTATTTACCTAAGAAGAAATGGAGGTTCTGATCATCAGATTGCACCATCCAAAAGAGTAAATATCCACACTAAAAAAGGAATGGTAAAAGCAGTATTTGGTTGGCCCGCAATTCATACCAGAACTGCAGCTAATGAAAAATCACCAAAATTGGATAACATCTTTTTGGACTGTGGATGTAAGGATAAAGAGGAAATTGAAAAGTTAGGGATACATGTGGGTTGTGTAGTTACTTATGAGGATGAGTTCATGATTTTGAATAAAAACTTTTATGTAGGTAGGGCTTTGGACAATCGCATTGGTGGATTTATGATTGCTGAAGTGGCTCGTTTGTTAAAGGAAAATAAAGTGAAATTACCATTCGGATTGTACATTACAAATTCAGTACAAGAGGAGGTAGGGCTTAGAGGGGCTCAAATGATTGTGGATACGATAAGACCTAATGTGGCGATTATTACGGATGTTTGTCATGATACAGGTACGCCTATGATTGATAAAATAAAGCAAGGAGATACTAAATGTGGTGATGGTCCGGTATTAACCTATGGTCCTGCTGTGCAAAATAATTTGTTGGAATTGATTATCACAGCAGCTGAAAAGAATAAAATTCCTTTCCAAAGAGCGGCTGCTTCTCGTGCTACAGGTACCGACACGGATGCTTTCGCGTATTCAACTGGTGGGGTGGCTTCATCATTAATATCACTTGCTTTAAGGTATATGCACACCACTGTAGAAACTGTCCATAAAGATGATGTGGAAAATGTTATCCGATTGATTTATGAATCGCTACAGAAGATTAAAAATAATCAAGATTTCAGATATTTGAAATAAAATAAAAGCAGCCAATTGGCTCCTTGTTTTCTTCAATTTTATTCTTACATTTGACAACCTAATTTAAAAAAATATAAAATGGACACAACTTTTATTTTCGGAAACATAGTTTACATCATTATTGCTCTTTTCCTACTAAAAGGGACATTGTATATGGTAAAGCAAAAAACAGCAGTTGTTATTGAACGCTTAGGTAAATTCCAGAAAATTTCTAAGGCAGGATTGCATTTTAAAATACCATTTATTGATAGTATTGCAGGAAATGTAAACCTTAGGGTAAGGGAATTACCTGTAGAAGTGGAAACAAAAACTAAGGATGATGTATTTGTTAAGGTAGTGGTTTCTGTTCAGTTTTTTGTGGTAGATACTGATGAAGGTATTGAGGATTCATTTTATAAATTGAATAGCCCTGAACACCAAATACAATCTTATGTATTTGATTCTATTCGTTC
>Ga0208879_1000299_pt1 | contig 52566 bp, 36 predicted proteins | sample Knorr_S15_td_Bot_FD_185605 | JGI IMG/M metagenome (GOLD analysis project Ga0208879, IMG submission 185605) | Marine microbial communities from Southern Atlantic Ocean transect - Knorr_S15_td_Bottom_ad_5009_LV_A (SPAdes) (version 2) | ecosystem: Environmental > Aquatic > Marine > Oceanic | place... | reverse complement strand
TAAAGATATTGCCATGATTTTCCAAGAGCCTATGACATCATTGAATCCTGTCTTACGAATTGATAAACAAATGAATGAAGTTCTCATGAAGCATGAGGGTCTTTCATGGGATGAAGCCACTATAAAAAGTATTGAGATGTTAGATGCGGTAGAAATCCCTGATGCTGAACGGCGCATGAAAGATTATCCCCATCAATTTTCTGGCGGAATGCGTCAACGAGTAATGATTGCCATGGCACTCCAATGTAATCCGGCCCTACTCATTGCCGACGAACCGACTACCGCATTGGATGTTACTATTCAAGCACAAATTCTTGATCTTATGGTTCAAATGAAGCATAAACGAAAAGAGGCAGCTATTCTACTAATCACCCATGACCTAGCCGTTGTGGCCGAAATGTGTGATCGTGTCATTGTTATGTATGGTGGTAAAATTCAAGAAGTGGCTTCTGTTGAAGAACTCTTTGCGAATCCACAGCATCCCTATACAAAGGGACTTATGTCCTCTATTCCGCGTCCAGATCAGGGACGACAAGATAGATTAAAGGCTATTCGGGGAATGGTTCCCCCCATTATGGATATGCCTATTGGGTGCAAATTTTGTACACGTTGTGATGATGTTTTGGATAAATGTGAAAATATAGAGCCTGAATTACTTGAAGTTAATCCGGGGCATTTTGTACGATGTCACCTAATGGAAAATGTGTAGTAATGTCTGATTCTCCCTTATTAAAAGTTCGTAATCTCCATGTTCATTTCCCCATTTTTGGCGGAATTTTTCAACGTAGAGTTACCGAAGTAAAAGCAGTTGATGGAATTTCATTCGATGTTTTTCCAGGTGAAACTTTAGGTATTGTAGGCGAATCGGGATGTGGTAAATCTACCGTGGGGAAAGCGCTCATTAATGTGCTTCGGCTTACAGCTCCAGATGTTGAAATTTCAGGAGAAGTATTTTTAGGGCATAATGGTGAATATATTGACCTCCTTTCATTATCTCGAAAAGAAATGAATAAGTATCGCCCTCATATTCAGATGATTTTCCAAGACCCATTTTCATCGCTGAATCCACGTATGTTAGTAGGTGATATTATTCAAGAGCCATTAGATCTACATACCAGCCTTTCTGAAAAAGAAAAGCGTGAGAAAGTGGCATGGTTACTCGAGAAAGTTGGCCTATCAGCTGAACAATCTACCCGGTACCCCCATGAATTTTCTGGTGGGCAACGTCAACGAATTGGTATTGCCAGAGCATTGGCCACTGAACCCAGACTCATTATTGCTGATGAGCCTGTCTCTGCGCTAGATGTATCTATCCAGGCTCAGGTTATTAATTTAATGATGGATCTTCAGGAAGAATTTAATTTATCACTCATATTTATTGCTCACGATTTATCGGTAGTTGAGCATATTTCAAATCGAATTGGGGTTATGTATTTAGGGAATATGGCTGAAGTTGGTGATACTAAGGATGTGTATCATAATCCAAAACACCCCTATACACGCAGTTTACTTTCTGCAGTACCATTGCCAGACCCCAAACTTCGAAATAAACGACAACGTGTGGTTCTAAAGGGAGATGTTCCATCTCCATTAGCCAAGCCAAGCGGGTGTGGATTTAGAACGCGATGTCCACTTGCTCGTGAGGCATGTGCTGAGGATATCCCAGAATTAATTGACACGGGTGGCAATCATATGGTGGCCTGTCCATATCACGAGGAAGAATTCCCTGTAGAATAAACTGGATTTTGGATATTTACTTTATCAGCATCAATTTCTGCGTTCTAGAACCCATTTCTGTATTAATAGACACAAAATAAATTCCACTGGGTTGAAGTTCACCATTCCATTCAATTTCATAAGAACCCACTTCAAAATCACCCTGTACTAAAGTTTCAATTTCTCTCCCCGAAATATCATAAATGATAACACGCACATTGGTTGAAGTATTCAAACTAAATTCAATTCGTGTAATGGGATTAAATGGATTTGGGTATGCAGATAATAATATCAACTCATCTGGAATTCTAGTTGCAAACAGCATATTCAGAAAGTAAAGTTCATTATTCTGCCAGGATTGGATATCCCCTTTAATCTGAATTTGCTCTCCCGTTGATTCTTTAACCACCCAGAATTTAAAATAATCACCTACCCCTACATATTGTGATGTTTCAATTTGACCATCTCTACCCATAACTGGTACATCTGTATATGGGCCAACCCATTGGCGTGCACCCACCAGTTCACCAGCATGCGTGGCAATAATCCAATCACCTACTTGGATAGGCTCACCATCTATCATCACACCTTCAATAAAGTAAAATGCTTGTTGAATAGACTGAGTATATTCTTGAGAATAGTCAATCGATTCGTGATTTTCAACGCGCAATAATGGATTTGATAGATTAAAACTAAAACTAATATCTTCAGAGGCCTTGAACCAGTATCCTTTTAAACCCTGGAGGGCTGAAAGACTTCCTACCCAACCTAGGGCAGGATTGGAAGCTGCGGCTACACCCTCACCAATTATACCAGTTATAAACCCTTCAACATCATCTGGAATTGATTCCCCTATATCAAATTCACCAGGATCAGGAAATGATAATAAATTTGCACCTGAATGTAGACTATAAACCACCTCTTCACCGCCACATGGGTAGGCATCATCAATATTAAAAGTACAATCATCACTTGCTTTAAGCCAATATCCAGATTCACACGTTAATTGGAACAGACTCCCCACCCAGCCCAGTACTGGATTTGGCGATGCAGCGACACCTTCACCGATAATACCGGTAAATTCTACAATATTCCCGTCATCATCAAAACAAGTATCCATTAGTAAATTGGTAACTGAATTATCTTCGGGGAGGGCATGGAAACTAATCAAATTAGCGCCCGAATGAAGGGTTATGGAGTAATCAATAGTTGATACACTGGGTTCAAAACATGATACATCGTCATAAGTTGCTAAAGGATTATAATTGTATGCCAACTCATCCGTACATCCTGGCGTTTCACATTCACCCAAAATTGCTGCATACTCTACTCCCATATAGGTGGTAATTTTTGAATCATCAAAACAGATGGTGGGATCAATCAAATTTTCAATAGAGGATGCATGATGTACTTCTACAATGGCACTTCCATTGGCTGGAATATATTCTCCAGTTGACGTACCAACCATTGTTGAATCCGTAAATGTCAATTCAAAATTTTCCACTTGGTTGAGGCCAATAATATTTAATATTTCAATCCCTGAGATCTCAATTTCAAATTGAGATACAGGATATTCACAATCCAGTTCGATATTAAACGAGGCATGCTCAATTTCATCATTGGGGGAATCTAAAAACATTGAAAAACTAAGTTCACCCAGTGGTGGATAAATACAACTTCCATCATCAATAGTGGCATCAGGATTATAATTTTCTGCAATGGAATTGGTGCATCCATAAATATCTTCTTCAGGGCCATTATCATCAGGTCCAATCGCCCCTGCATTAATCCAAGCAGAAATGAGGGAAACGAGTGCACCATCTAATGGGGGTTGATTTAATGGCATTTGTTCACCAAATGGTGGAGAATCTGATAATTTTTGAATGAGTATACTATAATTAGCATAACCTGGATTAATAATAGGCCCATGATTATTTGTACCCAACATCAAATTTTCATAGGATGTTAAATCTAATCCACCAGCATAAGTACCCCCACCACTATGGCAATAAGAGGTGCAATTTGCATCAAAAATAGGTTGGATATCATTTTCATAAGAAATCTCTATTCCACCCCCATCTGCGCCACCATCATCTCCGCCATCGGAACAATCAGCCTCATCAGATCCATTTGTACAGTCAATATATCCATCGCATACCCATGAACCGTAAATACATAACCCATCCCCACAATCAAATTCATTGTCAGTACACCCACCTACATTATCACCTTGTGCCTCAATAGTTGAGCCTGTAAGTGAAAACCCAAGAATGGTTGAACCTGATGCTGAAACCATAAACCCAGCCTCTCCTGCTGCTCCGCCCGATGTAGATATAATTTCCGCACCAGTTATATTAAACTGAAATCCAGAAACTGCAATTAAATTTAATATATAAATGTCAATGTCTCCAGATTCGGAAAAATTTGAAAAACATTGTCCGATATACGTAGATATAAGACTTCCAGTAGGATCTGAGAAAATTGGATTTTCAATACATATCTCTCCAACGGACGCATTGGCATAATTAAGCGTTATTAAAATTACACCACCTAATTCACCAAAGCTCAATAATATATCAGCATCTCCATCCCAATCTCCCCCATCAGATGTGCCATCATCATCAGAGCATTCACTTCCATTACCACCACAAATGTCACACTCATCTACAAAATTACCATCACAATCACAATCCCCTTCAGGTATACCACCACCAAAGCAAATGCCACATTCATCTATATCTGAATTTTCTTCATGGTTGGATTCACCTTCTGAACATACCCCACAATCATCAACAAAAGCACCGTATTCCAGTCCTATAATTTGATGATAGTCCCCAACGGGCGTGCCTGGTTCACAAGTACCAGCACAATCCATATCAATATTTCCACCTTCGCAAATTCCACAAGCATCATGTTCTGACAATCCGCCCCAAATTCCATTACAGTCCTGTAAACAATCATTGTCTGCGTCATCATCACATTCACCACAATTATCTTGGTACGCATCTCCACCACATTCATTTTCACAATCTATTTCAACGCTACAATTTCCATCACAATCATAATTTTCATCTGGATATATACAATTGGCTTCCTCTCCCAAATTGCAGGCATTTTCATCTTCACAGGTGGATAGAATTCCATCACCCAAAGTGATTTCAGTAATAGATTGAATAATATCACCGAAATTACCGGTTCCCAGCCCCCAAGATAAGTTGGTTGAATATTCCATATTGGTATTGGGATTATATACTTTAATATGAACTGGATTCCCGGAAACAAATCCTGAAATTTGAACTCCCCCAAATGGGCACATATCAACTGAACCAATACTTACAATATTAAGTTGATTTTCTGTCCATACACCAGCACCTACAAGGAGTTCTCCACTAAGGTTATCACAATTATTATAATTTGTAATGGCATTTACATCAAAGATGCCTATCTCATCGCCAGGGGATAATGATGATATTGAAGATTGTAATAGGGTAAGTTGAGTTTGCCCCGTATTGTTCAGGTTGACCTGAAAGTGTTGACCCCAGACCATGGAAAAGATAACACAGATAATTATTTTCATAAGAAACATTTTACCCCTCTTTACTCGGCTTAACGTGATACTGCATGAATTTACTCCTTTTTCCTCATCTGAAAGTTTAGTTCATTAAAATGATGAAAATTGTTATATATATCACAGATAAAAAAAAGGGGGTGACCATAAGACCACCCCCATAGAAGTTCATGCAGGGTTGCTGCTTACTTCATAAATACCATCTTACGAGTTATAGATGATGTCTCTGTCTGCAATGCATATATGTATATACCTGCAGATACTGACATACCATTGTTATCTACACCATCCCACACTACACTATGATATCCAGTTGATAGATTACCTTCAACAAGTGTGGAGACCATTCGACCCGTTATATCATATACATTCAGACTTACAAAGCCTTCTGTAGCAATACTAAAGTCTATGGCTGTGGATGGATTAAATGGATTTGGATAGTTTTGTGACAATCCAAACTCTGTGGGTACTGCATCTTGACCATAAGCCATTGCCGTTCCAATCGTTAATGGAGAAGACCCATACTCAGCACCATCTAGGGTAGCTTCTAATCGAAGTTCTCTTCCTTCTGATGCACTCCAAAGTCTAAGATCAATGGCATCCCCATTTTCATAACCCGGAAGGTCTGCACCATACTGAGTAAATGATCCCCATGCGGAGAGTACTATTGGGGCATCAAAATCTACAATCTTCACTGCACCAACAACTTCACCATCTGCATAGGCTACCAGTTCATCACCTAACTCAACCATACCATCGAGTTCAGTAAGGATGATTGGATGAGAGATACCTGTCTTCACAATGTCATATTCAGTGGATACAGAATTCAATGCATACTCAGACCAGAATATAGATTCTGCCGTTTCTGCACGGACTAAACCCTCTGAGGATGGGTATTGGAAGTCTAGGTCATCCATGCCTTGTAAGAAAATCTTATACCCCTTACCAGGACACATTTCACCTATAGTATTAACATCCCAGCCTGGTACAAAGTATGCACCAGAATCATCACTCACAATGAGAATGCGATCTTCATGGTCTGCAAATACGGCTTCAACATCCATGCATTCTTGAGGAATGAAGCAGATATTATTCATCTGCAATGCATTTACGTGCATCATATAATTAGCAGGCATTGGAATACCTTCCATAGAAGTAGATTGATCATCCATACCTTGTAAAAATACATCATAACCTTTTGATAAATCCATTTCACCAATCAGATCTACATCAAAGAGAGGTGCATAGTATTGACCTGCATCATTTGAGGCAATAAGTAAGTCATTATCAAAGAATACTGAACTAACTGTAGCATCATCAGGTACCACATTAAATGAAATACTATTCATCATGAGTGCATTCAAGTTAACGGTTTGTGTTACTGAGAATATAGGCTCAAGCAATGAAACTGAAGTGATAATATCACCCCATACACCCGTACCTGCAGAATATGTTGCTTCTGCATCATACTCTGCATCGTCAGAAGCTCTCCAAACCATAAATTGAATCGGATTGCCTTCAACATAACCAGAGAGTTGAACACCTCCAATATCACAAAGGTCAACAGAACCAACACCCACAATATTCAATTGAGAACCTGTCCATACACCGGCACCCACTAGGATATTGCCTGTTTCATCAGCACAATCACCATAGTTTGTAATACCATTTGAATCAAAAATTCCCACTTCATCACCTGGTTCTAATCCATCAATATTTTGGATTATTACCAGCGAACTCGTTCCTGTCTCAATAGGAAGATCAGTGAAATGCTGTAATTCAAAGCAGTTTTCAGGATCTGTTTCGGTTCCACCACATTCACCACATGCATCTTCTTCTGCAGATCCACCACATCCACCTGCACAATCTACTTCTGCATTTTCACCATCAAAACATTCACATCCATCATTTGGATACCAACATGAATCATCACTCACCTCAGCACCGGCATCATAGTTACATGCATCCATATCCATACAACCAGATGGGGGACCCGTTTCACCAGAACAAGGACCTAAGTTAACGGATAAAGGATTACCGTTAGGATCGGAAATAACCGCATTCACGAAGCATATTTCACCCCCATTTAGTCCATTATGAACAAGTTCGACCAGTGAACCAAAACCAGTATCAATGGTTTCACCCGTAAGTGAGAAGCCAATTACTGTATTATTGGCCACTGACATCATAAATCCATTCGCACCTGCAGATCCACCAGAAGCATCTGTAATAGTTGCACCTTCAACAGTGAATTGGAATCCAGCCACTTCTACACTGTTTTCCATTCCCACATCAGCACTGCTATTACTCACATCACCCCATGTAAGGGTTGCATCGGTTGGATACTGACAACAATCATCACAAGGGATGTTGGCATCTGGATTATAGTTTAATGCATCTGAATCCATACAACCTTCAATCATTTCACCGCCTACAGAAAGAGAACCACATTCTGCAAATGATTCCATGAGATCACCTCCCGTATCAGATAGAATCACATCACCTAGACATGCATCTGCTTGTCCCCAGCCCGTACCTTGTAAGGTAACGGTTACAATAGCACCTTCACCCGGCTCAATGGTAGCACCGGTAAGTGAGAAACCAATAATAATACCATTGGCTTCAGATATGGAGAATCCATCCGTTCTATCCGTTACTGATATAGAAACAATATCTGCAATATTTGGCGAAAATCCAAGTGAGAACTGAAATCCAGCTACTTCATTTTCATTACTCATGGTAATTGAAATAACTGTGGTTGCTCCAATATCAACAGAACCATCGGAGACCCCTAAACCAACAATATCACCTGGGTCAGGCGCAGTATCACATACCTCAAATGCTGAAGATTCACCTTCATCATATACTGCAGTTACCGTATAACAGTATTCTACACTAGGCTCAACATTGGTATCATCGTACCATGTCTCTGTGGTTGTGGCTAAGAAATCACCATCACGATATACATTATATCCTAATAGATCACGATTATTATGTGTGCTGTTATGAATTGGTTTATCAATGTAATTCATGATATGATGATTCACAAAATCCAAAACATTCACTCTCATTTGGAATGATGAACCCATCTCTAAATCATTTAAATGAGGTTTAGATTCAAAATTAAATGATGATTCTGATGAATTCATGTAGTCAAGATATTTGAGATGATTCATCATAGCAGCACCATAAAGTGGGCCATTAATAGGTAATATGGCATCATTGCTTGAAGCAAATCCACCACAACCATCATTACTTCCATTTGGATCTAGGCAATTATCTGTATAGCATGGACCCCATGTGGCTCCAGACTCATCACAATCATATGTTGATGGAACACAGGTTGATTCACAACAATCACCACCATCCCAGGCACAAGAATCATTATTATTGGATGAATCACAATATCCATCAGATATCCAACTATCAAGACCACCAGCATCAGCACAACTTGTACCACCGCCAGTCGTTCCACCATTATCTCCTGGGCAAGAACAGCCTGCACAATCCCAATCATATTCACCTTCTAGTGTGGCGCAATCTATACCATATTCATCCCATGCAGTGTCACAACATTCACTTCCATAATTAGTCCAATCAAATTCACATGATGTGCAATCAGCAGTTCCACCCCCGGTTGTACCACCCGTAGTTCCACCACCATCGCCACAATCACCACCATCATTATCATAACAGGTTAAATCACAACCCCAAACCTGATCTTCACAATCTGCAAAGCCATCGCCAATCCATCCAGCAGGGCAACAATCATCATCAGCACAATCATCAACATAATCACCTAACTCTGCACAGGTATACACACATTCACCAAGATCACCAAAATTTAATGCCTCTGGATCATCACAGGCTTCTGGGCAAAATCCACATTCATCTGCATAGGTACAATCATATCCTATTGATTCCACATATTCACAAGAATAGTATCCCGTGGATACATAGGATGAACAATCATCCCATTCCCATGCATTATCACAAGATTGCTCATAATCTGCACAATATCCACCTGGTTCCCAATCTCCAGAATTTGGATCTACACAATCACCACAATCACCACCATAGGTTGCACATTCATAGGTAGAATCTTGGCAGTCACCTGGGCAGCAGTCACCACCATCATAAAGGCCATTTGTGCCCATACAAAATTCATTATTATTGGATGCATCGCACCATCCATCAGAAATCCAATTAAGGACACCACCCGCTTCTTCACAACCCATTGCAGGTTGTTCACAATCATCAGGACAATTCTGCCATGTTTCACCAGCATCGCACCACCCATCACCACAGAATGGCTCAGGATCGTTTCCTTCAGGTTCAGTCCATGTAAGATGAATCACGCCATAATCTGATTCAGAACCAAGGTCTTGTACTGGATTAATAGAATACGGTGTTGAGCATGCAGAATCAGACGCTGAAGATTGACCCACAGCATTTTCTGCCACCACATAGTAACAATATTCTGCACCACCTACCACATCCGTATCAGTAAATGTAGTTCCATCAGTTTCACCAATAAGAATATACTCACGTGTATTCATTGTATTAGAAATATTTTGATTTTCTATATAATCCTCTGTGAGACGATTACCATATTGGTCGTGCATACTGTTATATAATTCTTTATCATTCCATGATGTTTCAGCCGCACCACAGTAACCACATTCATCACAGGCATCTTCACAGCAATCACCAAATTCTACACAAAGAGAATCACAATAGCAACCGCTGGGGGCTGAATATTCACAATTTCCTGCACAACTTAAGTCACCACCACCTGTATCGCCTCCACCGTCTGTAGTACCACCAGCACAGTCACCAAAACAACCTGAAGCAGGGGCACCACCTGATGCAACTTCTGTACCCTCACATTCTAATGTCCATGATACTTCAGATTGCCATGTACCACCATCACAACTATAGTTGTTTGCAATAGAAAAGTCAAAGTTGAAATTGGCAGTCCCTTCAGAGCCTTGGTCTATTGTTGCAGACGCATTACCTGATGTCCATACATTCCCATTCCAGCCATCACCATAGGAATCAAACATATTCAATATACAGTTTACATCACCACCACCGGTAGTTCCGCCTGCAGATTGTTGTTCACGATAAATATAATAAGTGTCTGTATTTGCAGATGCATTCCATGATAATTCTACCACATCTTCACCTTCCATGGCCGTTAAGCCAGTGGGGGCTTCAGGGGCAACTGGTAATTCTTCACCAGCTATTGAAACTGATCCATTTACGACATCATGTTCCATTTCTTCACCCACATCATTGGATAAAATAGATTCTACAATATCCAGAACTACTTCTGCTTCATAAATACTATTCGATTGATATTGGATGTGTACAAGTGCACCATCACCAGGTTGAATTTGATCACCCGTTAAAGAGAAACCAACAACTACTGTTGAGCCGTCACCTTGCATATTCCAACTTACAGTCATGCCATCCATACGTGGAGTAGGCACTACATCTATCACATCTAACCAATCCGGAATATCATTAAATTGAACTTGGATACCTGCAACAGGATCATCGTTACAGAGGCTAAGTGGAATTTCAAACGAATCCCCAGCATCAATAGATGCACTGCCTAATGAAACAACTTCAAATTCACAACCACAATTAGCAGGGTCTGTTTCAGTACCTTCGCATGCACCACAAACGTCTGTAACGGCATCACCATTGCATACACCAGCACAATCTTCTTCAGCTGAGCCAAAACATTCACCGGCACAATCCATGTCCGCATTTCCGCCTTCACAAACGCCACAATCATCTGTCAATGCAACACCACCACATTCATCAAAACAGTCTGATTCATATGCACATCCAATATCTACAACAGCATTTGAATCATAGTTACAGGCAGTGGGGTCCATACAACCAAACCCGTTGAAGCAGTCACCAAGATCCACATCATAGGGTTCAGCATCTGAACCAGATAGTATTGGATTTGATAAGCAGAATTCTTCTCCTGTACTATCAAAGGATACATTTACAAGTACGCCATTAGAGGCCGGAATGGTAGATCCATCTAGTGAAAATCCAATCACGGTTGAACCTGATGCAGATACCATAAATCCGTTAATTTCTGCAGAACCACCAGACGCACCGGTTATATTTAAACCTGAAATTTCAAATTGGAATCCAGCCACATCATCTTCATTGTTCATGATTATTCCCAATGTGCCATTATCCAAATCAATATAACCAAAACTGAGCATAAATCCTTCTTGTACACATTCAGCAGGATCTGTTGCGGTACCATTACAGTCACCACAAATATCTTCTACGGAATTACCATTACAAACGCCAGCACAGTCATACTCGGCATCACCACCACAATCACCAGTGCAATCTAAATCAGCATTTCCACCATCACACACACCGCAATCATCAACAACAGCATCACCCCCACAATCACCTAAGCAATCAATGTCCACAATACAGTTACCATCACAGTCATAACCCTCCATGGGGCCATCACCACCACATACACCACATACATCTACGATTGAACCTTCAGGGTCAGTACATGAACAACCGTCAGATGCATACCAGCATCCTTGGTTTACAACTGCATTAGCATCATAGTTACACGCACTTGCGTCCATACAGCCAAATCCATTGAAGCAGTCACCTAAATTAACATCATATTGATTTGCATCAGCATCAGATAAAATTGGATTTGATAGACAGAATTCTTCTCCTGCACTATCAAAGGATACATTTACAAGTACGCCATTAGAGGCCGGAATGGTAGATCCATCCAGTGAAAATCCAATTACGGTAGACCCTGATGCAGAAACCATAAATCCGTTAGTATCAGCAGAACCACCAGAGGCACTAGTAATATTTAAACCAGATATATCAAATTGGAATCCAGCAACCACGTCTTCATTGTTCATGATAATTTCTAATGTACCATTGTCAATATCAACGGTACCGAAACTAAGCATATAGCCTTCTTGTACACAGTTAGCAGGATCTGTTTCAGTGCCTTCACATACCCCACAGGCATCTTCCATAGCATCACCATTACATTCACCTGAACAATCAACTAGGGCTAAGCCATTACATTCACCCGTACAATCTTCAGCTGCACCTCCACCGCACTCATCTGCACAATCAACTTCAGTGTCACCAAAGCATATACCCGCACAATCCATGTCCGCATTTTCACCTGCACAAACACCGCAATTATCAATTGCGGCTGAGCCATTACATTCACCCGTACAATCTTCAACTGCATCACCATCGCATACACCCGCACAATCCATGTCTGCGTTTCCGCCTCCACAAACACCACAATCATCCACAATGACGCCTTCACCATCTTCACATGAGCAACCATCTGATGCATACCAGCATGTTTCATCATCTACTTCTGCATCTGCATCATAATTACATGCATTCATATCGGTACAACCAGAAAGGGGACCTGAGTAACAGTCACCCAACGTATAATCTAAAGAGCCACCATCTGAATCAGACAGTACGGCCTCTGTAAAACAAAATTCTTCATCTGAATCTGAGAAATTCACTACACATAAAACCTCACCCTCACCTGCAGGGATAGTAGAACCACTTAGTGAGAATCCAATAACCGTTGACCCTGAAGCAGACATCATGAATCCATTCTCAGTTGCTGAACCACCTTCAGCACTGGTAATTAACAATCCGCTAAATGATATTTGGAAACCTGCAACGGGCGTATTATTGGTCATTAAAATTTCAACACTGCCCCCTGTAAAGTCACCAAATTCTAAATGAACGCCATCATCAGGGCAAGTTGATCCATCACCACCACAAATTCCACATGCATCAATTTCAGCGGTACCACCGCACACACCTTCACAGTCAACTTCTGTAATACAATTTCCATCACAATCATAGTTTTCTTCTGCATAAGTACAGTCACCTTCTTCACCATAGTTACATGCATCCATATCGTCACATGTTTCAGCTCCACTTGAACCATCGTCATAATGGAAATCAAGTCCATTACCACTACCATCAGAAATTACCAAATTACTTAAACCAGAAGGTGTACCCGCCAGTACTAAATCTAATAAATTGCCACTTCCTACAGGAATTGTAGAACCAGTTAAGGAGAAACCAATAACGGTAGTCCCTGATGCTGAAACCATAAAACCGGCAGCAGTTGCATCTCCACCAGAGGCACTATTTATAGTAGTTCCATCTACATTAAATTGGAATCCACCAATATCATAATCACTATTATAACCAACGCCCCATGAGTCGCCGTTATCTACCAGCCATAAACTATTTTCTTCATCGCCTACAACACCATCACCGCCGGGCTCATCATTACTAAAGGATACTGTATCACTTGACCCTTCATGGTCATATTCAGAATGGGAGCCATCTGCAATCACAACGGTTAAGGTATGATCACCATATCCCACATTTATTGAAAAATTATCGGCATAGAACATGCCCTGCGAAGCACCGTCTAAAAAGGCATGATAATGATCGCCATCGCCTAAATCGGTTGGTGATACTTCCACATCAACACTCATTACATCATCAAAAGAACTACCATCAGCAGGACTGATAATGCTCACCGTTGGCAGCGGATTATTTCCACCATCAAAACTAAAATCAATTGCGGTGCCCGAATCATCAGAAAATACTAAGTCTGTAAGTCCATTAGGGACTCCACTTAAATCAAGGGTTAATAGTGTTCCTTCTCCCGGAGGAATAGTTGTCCCTGTGAGTGAGAATCCAAGAACGGTTGTACTGCTTGCAGAAATCATAAATCCATTTACAGCGGCATCACCACCACCGGCACTATTAATACTGGCACCATCCACATTGAACTGAAATCCACCAATGGCATCACTACTTTCGTAGCCAACGCCCCAAGTACCATCACCATTATCAACTAAGGATAATGTATTTGCAAACAAAGAACCCACGAGTATAAACGACATGAGTATTTTTACTGTATTAGTGAAAGTTGACATTATTTTTCTCCATTGTTATTTTAAATTTCAAAATTTTCCTAAAATTGCCCACAAATTCTACTTTTGTCAGGCTCAAAAATTACAAATTATCTAGCTTCTGTGCTGTTTTTATTTGTGTCGAAATGTTACAGTCCTTTTATTCTATATTTATAAGGGCATTATTAATATCCAATAGCAGGTCATCTACATGTTCAATCCCTACAGATAATCTTACTAATCCATCCGTAATCCCCAATTCAGTAAGTAATTCTGCAGGAATTGATGCATGGGTCATGGTTGCGGGATGGCATACTAAACTCTCTACACCCCCTAAACTCTCAGCCAATGTAAAAATTTCTAATCCTTTTACAAAGTTTCGTGCATCTTCTAAACTACTTAATTCCACAGATAGCATCCCACCATACCCTGGCTTACCATGTGGATTTAATTGTTGTCGTGTAGCTAATTTAAACTGTGGATGTGATTTTAATCCTGGATAAAATATTTTTTTGAATTTTCCTGAGGCTTCTAATTTTTCCGCAATGCGCATTGCATTATGATTATGGGATTCCATCCTCATAGCCAATGTCTTAAGTGAACGTTGGGTTAGCCAACAATCAAATGGTCCAGGAACAGCCCCAACAGACATTTGTATAAAATGGAGTCGTTCCATGATTTCAGCATCATTTCCAATCACAACCCCACCAATCACATCGCTATGTCCGTTTATATATTTGGTGGTACTATGCATTACTAAATCTGCACCTAAAGAAATAGGACGCTGAAAATATGGGGACATAAATGTATTGTCTACCACCAGAATCAACTTATTATTCATAGATTCTTCTGAAACAGCTTGGATGTCCGTTAATTGCATCATTGGGTTTGTGGGGGATTCAACCACAATCATTTTTGTGGAATCTGTAATTGTTGACTTTACTAATTCTATATTAGATGTGTCAATCCAAGATGCTAAAAGTCCCATGTTTTCCATGATTTTGGTCATAAGACGATATGTACCCCCATAAACATTTCCAGAAACAATTACATGATCACCGCTATTAAGGAGGGTAAAAATTGCTGACATGGCAGCCATTCCTGATCCAAACATGGCGGAATCTGTACCACCCTCTAATGAGGCAATAGTTTCCTCTAACGCATTACGAGTTGGATTCCCAGCACGAGAATAATCATACGTATATTCTCCAAACTCTTCCTGTTTAAATGTGGATGTTTGATAAATGGGTAATGAAACCGAACCATACAATTCTTCAGGTTTCTGACCTACATGAATGGCACGAGTTTCGAATTTTTTCTTCATGATGATGCTCCATGACATTTTTTAAATTTCTTACCACTTCCACAAGGACATGGTTCATTGCGGCCAACTTTTTCATCAACGTGAACAGGTTGTACTCTTTGCTGGGGTTGTCGTGGTATTCCTCCTGACTGGGGAGGCGCAATAAATCCAGGTGCTGGTGCTTCATCATGTTGCATTTTTATATTCTTTGGCATGTTTCTCTGAACCTGTGTGGTTCTCTCATTTAAATGAGAAATATTGGTTCTAAAAATTCGTTTTAATGTTTCACGATTGGTATCAATCATCATCTCGGCAAACATACCAAAACCTTCCTGCTTATATTCAATAAGTGGATTTTTCTGACCATATGCACGCAAACCAATTCCTTCTCGAAGTTGGTCCATGGCATATAAATGCTCACGCCATTTTTCGTCAATGGTTCTTAGTAATACATATTTCTGGAAGCGGTCAAACATCCCTTCTTCAGAAGAATCTCGTTTGAATGAAAGTATGGAATGTGCCCCCTGACGAATTAAGTCTTTTAATTCTTCTGAAGACTCAATTTTTGAATCTTCAGAACTAATATCAAGTGAAAATATATTGAGTACATCTTGGCTTAATGACGCCCAATCCCAATCTGTGGGCTTATCCATACTACAAAATTCGGTTTCAAGTTGATCAAGATATTCAGTTAAAATTAACTCAATTTCAGGTGAAATTTCTTCACCATGAAGGGCAAAATCACGACGATTATATACAATTTCTCGTTGTTGATTCATCACATTATCGTACTCTAATAGATGCTTGCGGATACCAAAATTCCGACCTTCAACTTTTTTCTGGGCACGTTCTATGGATTTGGTAACCATAGAATGAGTGATAACCTCTCCCTCTTCCACGCCCATTCGATCCATAACTTTTGCAATACGATCAGAATTAAATAATCGCATCAAATCATCTTCAAGGCTGAGGAAAAATATAGATTCACCAGGATCACCCTGTCGCCCAGCCCGACCCCGAAGCTGAAGGTCAATTCGACGAGATTCATGACGACCTGTACCCAAGATAAATAGGCCTCCATTTTCTTTTACACCTTCACCCAATTTAATATCGGTTCCTCGACCTGCCATATTGGTGGCAATGGTAATTGCACCATGGTATCCAGCACGTACAATAATTTCTGCTTCTTTTTGATTTTGCTTCGCATTCAATACATTGTGTGGTACCTTTTGACGGCGAAGCATTCGGGAAAGTGTTTCAGACTCTTCTACAGAGGTGGTCCCCACCAAAAGGGGTTGACCCTTGTGGAATAATTCCTGAATCTTTTTGATGGTAGCATTATACTTTTCTCGTTTTGATCGATAAATTATATCTTCATGATCTTGACGAACAATAGAAGTATTTGGAGGAATCTCTACTACATCCAGTTTATAAATTTCCATGAATTCATTGGCTTCGGTAGCTGCCGTACCCGTCATACCCGCCAATTTATCGTACATCCTAAAATAATTTTGGATGGTAATTGTGGCCATGGTTTGCGATTCTTTCTCAATAATCACATTTTCTTTGGCCTCCAAGGATTGATGTAAACCATCACTAAAACGTCGCCCATGAAGCACCCGCCCCGTATGCTCATCAACTATTAAAACTTTACCCTCTTTTACAATATAATCCACATCCTTTTCAAAGAGTGAATATGCCTTCAAAAGTTGATTTATTGCATGGATGCGGTCACTTCGTTCGGCGTGTAAAGACTGGGCATCCTCTTTCTTTTTCAAAATATCGGTTGCTGTAATATCAGGCGTATTTTCAATTTCATGAAATATCTCGCCTAAATCTGGAATTACAAAATTTTCTGGTTCAGAGGGAGATAGATATTCACAGCCCATTTCTGAGAGATCAATAATATTTGAACGTTCATCAATACTGAAATATAGGGCTTCATCAAGTTCTGGTAATTTTTTATCACGAATGTATTCACTCTCCATCTTCAACACCATTTGTTGCGTACCCTGCTGTTGAAAAATTTTCATCAACCGTCGGTTTTTGGGAGACCCTCGTTGTGCCAACAATAATTTAATTGCCGCTTCTCTATCATCTTCACCTAATAATTTTTCAGCATCTGATACTAGAGTATTTACCAAAAGCGACTGTTTTTTCAGAATACCTTCAATACTACTTTTCCATCGGGTATATTGTTGATTCCCCGGTGCATCCACTTGCCCTGAAATAATGAGTGGTGTTCGAGCCTCATCCACAAGCACTGAATCAACCTCATCTACAATGGCAAATGCATGACCACGTTGGACTTGGTCTTGAGGAAGGACTGACATGTTATCTCGGAGATAGTCAAATCCAAACTGACTATTGGTACCATAGGTAATATCACAATCATACATTGCATGACGCTCTTCACTACCCATTTGATTTAAAATACAACCTACGCTAAGCCCAATAAACTCAAATAAAATACCCATCCACTGGCTATCTCGTTCGGCCAAATAATCATTCACCGTAATTACATGTACCCCACGGTCCGTAATGGCATTCAGCGCAATAGGAAGTGTGGAAACAAGGGTTTTTCCTTCACCGGTTTTCATTTCAGCAATTCGGCCTTGATGGAGTACAACACCACCAATCAACTGAACATCGTAATGAACCATTCTCCACGTTTCTTCAATACCCATCATTTTAAAAATAGTGCCGTCGAGTCGACGAGAAACATCCTTAACAATGGCAAATACTTCAGCCATTTTATCGTCTAGAAAAGTTTGTTCAACTTTTAGGATTTCATCATCAAGGTCTGTATTCTTTAATCCTTCAGCCCTGAATGTTATCTTTGATGATTCAATTCTAAGTTTTAAATCTTCCCGAATACTTCTAAACCGTTGCCTAACATCATCATCTGATAGCGTTTCTAAAGATGGATATATGGCATTAATCTCATCCACGTATGGATATAGAAATTTTAAATCTTTATCGGACTTTTTACCAAAAATTCTCGTTACTATTTTTCCAAATACTGACATATTTATTTCTCGAACTTAATCAAACCTTTGAGAGAATCATTATATACTGAATCTAAAATTCCATTTACAAATCGGCTGCTATCATGAGTACTAAATAATTTTGCAATTTCAACACCTTCAACAATTGATACTTTAGGAGGCACACTGTCCTCAAATAACATCTCAGAAATTTCTAATCTTAAAATAAGTTTATCCATTAAAGAAACGCGTTTCAACTCCCAGTTTTTCAGACGCTCCACAATCAATTTATCAGACTCTGTTTGATGGTCAATGGATAAGCGCGCAAGTTTTCCACCATAGCTAATCACGTCTGCAGTGGGAGGCTCTTCCAAATCTTCAACAATTGAAGCAATGGCATTGACCGGCTCAGTCTCAGCAACTTCATGAGCATAAATTGCCTGTAATGCAATGACTCGCGCCAGACGCTTCTCTTTACGCGTCATATTTTCAAATGAATTATCCACGGATATTAAATGATTTTTTATTGGGTAAGTAAAATGATTTCAGTTCACCAATATGCTTGATTCTATCTTCTGCTTGTAAATCAGATGCTTTATTGGTGGGAATGCCTTCTTTTTCTGAACGTTGAAAAATTTCCATTAAGGTATCATAAATTCCTTCCGCTTGACTAAAAGCACGTTCACGATTATAGCCTTCTAACTCATTAGATACATTTATAAGCCCACCCGCATTTATGGCATAATCCGGAGCATAAAGCATCCCCTTTGACATTACTTCTAAGCCATGAACTTCAGGGTCTTTCAGCACATTGTTTGCGGCACCAGCAATAATAGAACATTTTAAACGTGATAATGTGTCGTCATTTACCGTTGCTCCCAATGCACATGGTGCATAGACATCCACATCAAGGTCGTAGATCTCATCAAGGCCAACTTTTTTACCCCCATAATTTTTCACTACATTTTCAATAGCATCTTCATGGATGTCTGTGACGAAAAGTTCAACACCATCTTTGTATAAGAATTCAGATAAATATGTCCCCACATGTCCCAAACCTTGAACCGAAACTTTTAGGCCATTTAAAGAATTTCTATTTAATTTTTGCTTAACCGCAGCCTTCATACCTACATACACACCATACGCCGTAACGGGAGAAGGATCTCCACTTCCACCCAATGTTTTGGTAATACCCGTAACATAATTGGTTTCCATGCGAACATGTTCCATATCTTTCATGTTGGTGCCCACGTCTTCAGCAGTAATATAACGGCCACCCAAACCTTCTACAAATCGACCAAATGATCTAAACAAATCTTCCGACTTTTGCTTATTAGAATCACCAATAATTACGGCTTTACCACCCCCAAGATTCAATCCCGCAATGGCGGCTTTGTATGTCATACCTTTTGCCAACCGAAGTACATCAACTAGTGCCTCCTCTTCGGTGGCATAATTCCACATTCTACATCCACCTAAGGCGGGGCCAAGAATGGTATTATGGATAGCCACAATGCCTCTCAGTCCTGAATGGGGGTCACAAAAATAAGCAATTTGTTCATGACCCATTTTTGTCATTCTTTTAAAAATATCCAATTCAAATCTCCGTTTTATTTAAGTAATGCTCTGGCAATTACTAATCTTTGTATTTCTGATGTGCCTTCATAAATCTGTGTGATTTTGGCATCTCTCATAAGTCGTTCCACTCCGGTTTCACGCATATATCCATAACCACCATGAATTTGCACACAATCAGTAGATGCCTTCATAGCAGCTTCAGATGCATACACTTTTGCCATGGATGCCAGATGGCCATAATCTAATCCATTTTGTTTTGCCCATGCCGCCTTATGTATCAATAAGCGTGCCGTTTCAATACTCATGGCCATGTCTGCCAATTTGAATTGAATACCTTGATTGGCTGAAATGGGCTTGCCAAATTGAACCCTTTCTTTCGAGTAGGAAATCGATGCATCCAGTGATGCTTGGGCAATACCCAATGCTTGTGATGCTATTCCAATTCGACCACCATCCAGGGTTGTGAGTGCTATTTTAAATCCAACACCTTCATCACCCACTAAATTTTCAGCTGGGATTCTCACATTATCAAAATATAATTCACTGGTATCAGATGCACGGATGCCCAACTTATCTTCAGGTTTTCCAACCTCAAATCCATCCCATCCTTTTTCAACAATAAAACAGGATATTCCTTTATGGCCTACCCCTGTTTCTGTCATTGCAAATAACATTACAATATCAGAATTAATTCCATTGGTTACCCAATTCTTGGTTCCACTTACAATATAATGGTCGCCATCTTTTTTAGCTACCGTTCGCATATTTGACGCATCAGAACCAGATTGAGGCTCAGAGAGTGAATAAGCACCAATTTTCTTTCCACTGGCCAATGGTTTCAAATATTTTTCTTTCTGAAAATCACTGCCGAATTTTTCTAATAGAAAGCAAACCAATGAATTATTTACTGACATTACTACCGATGCTGACGCATCAACTCTGGCGATTTCTTCCATAGCAAGGGCGTAAGATATTACATCCATTCCTCCACCATCCCATTCCGGAGAAATCATCATGCCCATAAATCCCAATTCACCCATTTTTTGAATGGCTTTACTCGGCCATATTTTCTTTTCATCACGCTCAACCACACCCGGCGCTAATTCATTCATTGCGAATTCGCGTGCAGTTTGCCGAATCATCATTTGTTCTTCTGTCAGTGAAAAATTCATTTATATTTCAATTAATAATAATTATAAAAGCCATGGCTAGTTTTACGACCTAAAGTTCCAGCAGCCACCATCTTTTTCAATAACGGACATGGGCGATATTTACTATCTCCCAATTCTCTATGGAGTACTTCCAAAATGGAAAGACAAACATCCAACCCAATCAAATCGGCCAATGCGAGTGGTCCCATAGGATGCGCCATACCCAATTTCATTATATCATCGATAGCCTGTGCTTCAGCCACCCCTTCCATGAGGCAAAAAATGGCTTCGTTTATCATAGGCATTAAAATTCTATTCGCTACAAAACCGGGATAATCATTACATTCCACTGCAATTTTATTCATTTTTGCAGATAAATCCTGAACAGCTGAAGCCGTTTCATCACTGGTCAAATGTCCCCGAATCACCTCTATCAATTTCATCACGGGGACTGGATTCATAAAATGCATACCAATTACCTTTTCAGGACGATTGGTATTTGAGGCAATTTCTGTGATAGAAATAGATGATGTATTGGTTGCTAAAATGCAATCAGACTGGCAAATTTCATCTAATTGTTTAAAAATAGATGCTTTAATTTTTAGATTTTCAGTGGCGGCTTCTACCACAATATCACAGTCTTTGAGTACATTCATATCTGTAGATGTGGTAATTTTCCCCATAGCTGAATCTTTATCAGTCGCAGAAATTCTTTCTTTTTGGACTTGCCTATCCATATTCTTTGAAATGGCAGCCAATCCTTTTTCCAGAAATTCAGAATTAATATCTACCAATACCACATTAAGTCCACTTAATGCAGATACATGGGCAATACCATTGCCCATGGTGCCTGCGCCAATTACGCCGATTTTATGCATTACACTATCTCCACAATTACGGCTGAAGCTTCACCCCCACCTATGCAAATAGAGGCTATTCCATATTTGGCATCTTTCTGATTCATGGCGTTCAACAGTGTACACATAATACGCGCGCCAGACGCACCGATAGGATGTCCCATTGAAACAGCACCTCCGAGGATATTTACCTTTTCTGCATCTAATTTTAAATCCTTTTCAGCGGCCATGGTCACCACTGCAAATGCCTCATTAATTTCAAAGAGATCTATATCACCCATAGTGAGGCCGGCTTTTTCAACAGCCTTATTCATGGCTTTCATGGGTGCGGTGGTAAACCACTCTGGTGCATGTGCAGCCGATGCCTGTGAAACAATTCTGGCAATGGGAGTTAATCTTAATTCTTTAGCTTTATCTTCTGACATGAGAATAACTACAGCAGCACCATCATTAATAGTACTGGCATTTCCCGCCGTTACTGAACCCTCTTTTTCAAATGCAGGGCGAAGTGCTCTCATTTTGTCAAAATTAACGCGATTGGGTTCTTCATCTGTAGATACAATTATAGGCTCACCTTTTCGTTGAGGTACGGCGACAGGAACAATTTCATCTTTGTACAATCCATCAGCAATTGCACCTTGTGAACGTGTATATGAACGTTCTGCAAATTTATCTTGATCTTCACGAGAAAACTTATATTTTTTTGCACAAATTTCTGCACAATTCCCCATGTGTTGATCATTATACACATCCCATAAGCCATCGTGAATCATGCCATCAATAAGCTTTCCGTGGCCCAAGCGAATACCATCACGACTTCCCATTAAATAATGTGGAGATTGGCTCATATTTTCCATACCACCGGCAACAACAACATCTGCATCTCCCGCTAAAATGGACTGCTGGCCTTGCATGATTGCTTTTAATCCAGAGCCACACATTTTATTGATGGTTAATGTTTCCACTTCATTGGGAATACCTGCATAAATGGCGGCTTGACGTGCAGGGGCTTGACCTAACCCCGCTGGAAGTACACATCCCATAATCACCTCATCAACGTGGCTACTATCCAAATTACATTTTTCTAAGGCACCTTTAATGGCAGTTGCTCCCAAAATGGGTGCAGATACTGTACTCAAAGCTCCCTTAAAAGAACCTAAAGGGGTACGTGCATATGATACAATTACTACATTTTTTGACATTCTATACTAACTCCAATTTTTACTTTTTTTGAGCCTTGGTATTTTTACCGTATGCTTTAATTATATCTTTCACCAATCGGTGACGAACCACATCATTTTCATCAAAGAAAACAAAGTCAATACCATCTACATTTTTTAAAATATTAGTCGCTTCAATTAATCCTGATGAATCGCGAGGGGGTAAATCAATTTGGGTTACATCTCCCGTAATAATTGCTTTTGAGGTTACGCCTAATCTTGTAAGGAACATCTTCATTTGCATGGTGGTGGCATTTTGTGCTTCATCTAAAATCATGAAGGCATTATGTAATGTACGTCCACGCATGTAAGCCAATGGAGCTACCTCAATGGTGCGTTGATCTAGGTACACTTTTAATTTATCACGAGGAATCATATCGTTCAATGCATCATATAGCGGGGTTAAATAAGGATCCACTTTATCCTTTAAATCTCCAGGGAGGAATCCCAATCGTTCTCCCGCTTCAACGGCAGGGCGCGTAATTACAATACGCTCCACTTCTTTTCGTTTGAGTGCGGCTACCGCACTGGCCACCCCTTGATAAGTTTTACCCGTTCCCGCTGGGCCTACTGCAAACACAATATCATTTTTTTGGACGGCTTCAAAATACTTTTTCTGTCCTTGTGTTCGGGCAGAGACTACACCTTGATGGGTATGAAGTACAATGGGCATGCCTTCACTAGTGGATGTTACAGAGCCGCCTTTTCCACTCATTGCAAGACCCATAAGTGATTTCACATCGTCCGAATCCACAAAGCCTTTTTGAGAAATGGTGGAAATCATGTCATTAAAAATGGACTCAATAATTTCTAATTCAGCCTTTTTACCATCTAAACTTACTGAATTACCGCGAACCACAATCTTCGCATCAAATTTTGATTCTATAGTCTTAATATTTTCATCACGCATCCCCACAAAAGCTAGAGGATCTACCTCCGTGATATCAATTTTCTTCTTCAATAAATCAACCTTTTATAAATAGGAAAAGCCCACTCCCCCATAGGATTTGGGCTTTGTTTCCAAAATATGATAATTCCATTTTCATAAAGCCGAGTAATTTAACTATAAATTACTTAGTTTTCAAATTTTCCATCCGTCTCTTTAATTATGGATAAATGCAAGTCATCCAACTGCTTTTCATCCACAGGTGAAGGCGAATTATCCATGAGGGACATTGCAGATGTGGTTTTGGGGAATGCAATTACGTCACGGATTTGATTTGAACCCACCAATAGCATGACGATTCTATCTAAACCAAATGCCATTCCACCATGAGGGGGAGCGCCATATTTAAATGCGTTCATGAGGAAGCCAAACTTCTCTTCTGCATCCTCATCACTTATTCCCAATAATGTAAAAATTTTGGCCTGTAAATCTTTATTATGGATACGAATTGAGCCTCCGCCCAACTCACAGCCATTCATCACAATATCATATCCCAGCGAACGAATATTACCTGGGTCTGTATCCATTTTTTTCACATCATTAGGGTGAGGGGAAGTAAACGGATGATGCAGAGCATCCCATCGTTCCAAATCTTCATTCCATTTAACAAGGGGGAAATCAACCACCCACAACGGTGCCCATGCATTTTTGTCAATAAGATTTTCACGCTTTGCCAATTCAATCCGTAAGGCCCCCAATGCTCCAAATACCACTTTGGCTTTATCACCCACAATATAGATAATATCACCATCATTTACTGATAAATCAGAAATAATGTCTTTCTGTACATCTTCAGGGAAAAACTTACTAATTCCACCATCTAATACACCTTCTTTGCATTTCATCCACGCCAAGCCTTTGGCACCATAATAGGTTTTCATTTTGTCCGTTAGCTCATCAATCACTTTTCGGCTATATGACTCACCATTGGGACACACAACGGCTTTCACACGACCATCTGCATCTAACACGGACTTAAATGCATTGAATTCAGAGCGTTCAACATAGGATGCAAATTCATTCAACTCAATACCAAATCGTGTGTCTGGTTTGTCTGAACCATATCTTTCCAACGCATCATAATAGGTGATTTCAGGGAATGCTTCTGGTAAATCTACACCTAGAGTGGACTTCCATAAATAACGGGTTAAATTGGTACCCAATTCCACCACATCGTCTTGCTCAACAAATGACATTTCAATATCAATTTGAGTAAATTCAGGTTGACGATCTGCCCTGAAATCTTCATCTCTAAAACATTTTACAATTTGGAAATACTTATCCATGCCCGACACCATGAGCAATTGCTTATATGTTTGGGGGGATTGGGGGAGGGCATAAAATCGACCTTTATGAATTCGGCTGGGTACTAAAAAGTCACGTGCACCTTCTGGTGTTGATTTCATCAACACCGGCGTTTCAATTTCGATAAATCCGCCATCATTCATAAAATTTCGGGTGGCAATGGCTGCCTTGTGGCGCATGACCATATTGCTTTGAAGCGCTTCGGTACGCAGTTCTAAATATCGATATTTTAATCGATGGTCTTCACTAGCAGAGTTACGATCATTAATATCAAATGGAGATGGATCAGATTCGTTATATACTACTAATTTAGTCACTTCAACATCAATTTCACCAGTGGGAATATTCGTATTTTTTGCATCATCTGGGCGTGCAACCACCACACCCATGATACCTATTACATCCTCAAGGCCCAAGCGTTTTACTTTGGCCAATGCCTCTTTATTTAATTCTTCATTAAATACAATTTGGGTTTTACCATAGCGGTCCCGAAGGTCAATGAATCGCAATCCACCTAAATCGCGACTTTTAGAAATCCACCCGTTGAGGGAAATAGTCTCACCAATATGAGATGCGCGCAGTTCACCACATGTATGCGTACGTTTAATCAATTTTTGCTCCGAAAATTAAGACTGAAATTTAGGCTCTTTTGCCCACTGAAACAGGGGAATTATTCTTCAGGATAATGAAAAGTGACCACTTCTTTTAAATCGGGGTGGAGACTTTTTGATACAGGGCAATGGTGAGCTGCTCTTTCTAAAATCATTCGATGCTTTTCACACACGGGCTGGATAAATGTAATATCCAAATGGATTTCTGCAATTCGGCGAGGCTCTTCACCCATTACTTTTTTCACGGTGGCATAGGTACCATCAATATTAATATTTTGTGTATTGGCAGTGATTCCCATAATGGTGAGCATACAACTACCCAAAGCGGAAGCCACTAGATCTGTGGGAGAAAAGGCTTCACCTTTACCTTGATTATCCACCGGTGCATCGGTAATGATGTCATCACTGGATTTTAAATGAGTGGACCATGTTCGTAATTCGCCTGAGTATATTATTTCAATTTGATGTTCCATATTATCCTTTTTTTAACACTCACCTTAATCCTCTCCTCACAAGACAGGAGAACATTAAACCTCACCTCCCGATTTGGTCCTTGCTGCTTTTCAAGTGAAGGTTAAATCAGTCAGAGTGCCAGTTCTGGTTAGGAATTGTGGTACGTAACCCGACTTTATGAGAAGAAACACACCAATACCTACTTCAACTAACTCGAAATATATATATGAAATCTGCACGCTCGTTATTGTCCCTACTATATACAAGCCAACAAATCTGAATATGATAAATGAACAGATTATAGAAATAGCTAGTACTGCTGAATAAAACCACGTTTTACTTAGATAAGCTATTAAAGCAATAGCAAACCCTAGTCCAACCATTAAACTGCAATATATAAGAATGAATGCAACTTTTCCATCTAGGTCAATTGTGCTAAGACCAATTCGAGTTAGTTTCGAGTCAATATCCAGAAGTGCATTAAAGCCACAAATTAAAAAATAGCCAGTCATTAAAGCCACATATATTTTCCCAAATGATTCGATTGTCGTAGTATTTTTCAAAATTATCCTTGTATAAAATATCGATATAGCTTCAGAAGTTTCGTATGCCTAACTACTATTATCATTTTTTATTCCTTCTCCCCAAGGAAGAAGGTTGGCATGAGGGGAATAATCCTAAACCCTATCCCCTAAAATCTGATACCTTTTCTACCTTCCTAAAATTATATTCACCACTTGAACAATGTCTAAAATATCGATGGTATCATCACCATTCATATCACCCGCTTGCATTTGAGTTTCAGTCGGCTCCAAACCCCCAATCACAAAATTTATCAATATTACAATATCTTGAATATTTACATTATCGTCGTCATTCACATCACCTGAAATGATATTATAATTATCATCCAATACGAAATCCCAAATACCTCGACCATAGGTACCAAAACGTGCCGTTTGCAATGCAGACACATAATCTACCGTCCAATAGGTTTGATCTGGAGCCGATACCCCTGCTAGATCAAACCACTCATCTTCATACACATCATAAACATAAGGGCCCACTTCTGTAGCAGCAAATAAGAGTTCACCTCCATCGGATATGGCCAATTGATAAACTAGTGTATTGGGCAGCCCCGCATTCATAGATTGAAAACTGACGCCATGGTTTGATGATTTATACACAGGAGCATTAGAATATCCACTACCACCAATATATACCACGCCCAATTCAACGGACGATGGCTCAATGGTTGAACCGTAAAAGTATTGGGGGGATGGACCCGTAAAATTATTGGTCATTTGCCATGAATCACCCGCATTTGTACTATGGTAGAATTTTCCAGATTCAGTAAGCACATACCAATAATTATAATTAATTAGGGAAATTGCCATGGCAGAAATGGTGCCTGCAAATGATTGATCAAACTGCTCGTAATTGATACTCCAACTTCCCGCAGTGAGTTTAATAATATGATTACCGGTTGTTACGGATCCACCCCCTAAATAGGCCACATTGGCTTGTTGTGGGTCTGCAATCATGGGGGCAATCCACATATGACCACTACCCGGAAAGTCTAATGTCATGCCACCACCACCCGCTTGTGGATTATTATAATACATGGTAAAACCAGGATAATTACACCATAGAGTTTCACCGCCATCACCAGAAACCAAATGACCATAATCACCACTCACCGATTGTACAAAATCTAAGATTCCACCTTCATCGCCATCACTGCGTTGAAAACCTTGGTCTTGACTTCCCACATAAATATGATAGGGTGGTGTACGCTTAGTATAGGTAGAATAATATTGGCTCACACCTAATCCATTCAGTGATAAATTATTGGCATCATTCAAATTGGCATCCATCATATAAATACCACCATCGGTAGAGATCAATGCAAATTCATTAAATTCATCATCTAAGAAAAATCGAATTTCAGGAATGTCCGCATGGAGGTCGTTTTCAGGGTCATCATAATAGGCCCACCAATCATTTATTACTTGCCAACTATTACCCGAGTTGGTACTGCGGAAGGCCTCCATCCCCCCAATGGCCACTACATCACTGTTAATATTAGAGGACCCGAAACTGTTCACCATAAACCACCATGAACTTGGTGATGTGCCACGATTTACCCATGAACTCCCACCATTACTTGAAAAATAAATATCACTGCCATATAGCACATAGAAAAATGGAGAATTCAAACCCATTCCACCAGTAAGCAAAACTTCACCCGAACTATTAGAATCAAAGGTTGAAATTAACTCCACGCCACCATGTATGACCCGATAAAAAGAATTATCATTCACAATATAAACATCTCCACCAAAATATCGGTCGGTCCATAAATCAAAATGGTCGGGCATCTCAATGGGACTAAATCCATTATGACTATCAAAGCTGACCACATGTTGAAACGAAACACCAAAATCAGTAGATTTATAAAGCTTGGATTCGTTTCGGCCATCTCCACTATCCCACTCTTTTACCAACGCATAAATATCTGTTCCCAATAATGCATATCGTTTGATATTGTTTACATTTTCTAATCCCGTAGTGGGATTCAAAATAAGTCCATCCGTATCTGAATAATAGAATCCGCTACCCGAACCTACCAATAAACGAGATACGCCATCTGCATCTATCAACCGCAGAAATGATATTCCTTTCACTTGCATATAATCGTTCATGGATTCCCAGTCTTCGCCATCAATACTTCCCCGCCAGATATTGCCACCTGAAGATGCGCAATAGATAAGATTATTCTCAAAATCCACTTCGGCGGTGCGAATACGCCCTGCCAAATTATTACTTCCTCGCTCATTCCACACACCCGTCACATTTCGATTGGCCGTACTTACACGGTTTATTTCACTGCTATTCAATACACCATTTTCTAATCGGGATTCTAATTCTTGTCGCACCTTTTCAGATTTATCTTTTCGAATTTGTCTATCCATTTCTTGCCAGTCCATATCTGGATGTGAACGATGCATTTGTTTCATGTATTCTTTACGGTCTTGCTTAAATTCTTTACGGCGTAAATTCTTCTCTACAAATTCAGTAGGCACGGGCCCACGGTTCTCAGTTGTATTTTTCTCAGTAAAAAAATTTGAGGCCACAAGTCCCATCACAATCAATATGGGTATAATATAAATTTTAGAATTATTCATGGGCCTAATTTAATTATATAATTTCGGTACTGGTATGATAATTACAGGATGTTACAAAGTGGGGAATTAGTTGATTGTTTGATTGGTTAAATAACTTAGTGGTTGAACGGTTTATTGGGAATTAGTTGATTAGTTAATTGGGGATTGGAGATTAAATAGTTAGACGCTTAGATATTTAAGATTGAAAATAGAAAATTGAAGATATAATAAAAACCAAAATACAAAATACATAGTGGAAAGAGCAAAACCATAATTACTAATGCCAGCTGTTACTACGACTTCTTTCTTTACACCTACTCCCCAACAATCAATCTCACGCCAACTGGGCGATGATCTGAAATTACTTCATCATATTCTGCCCATCCCCCAGAAAAATAATTTTCCACCAATGTAGTATAAGTGGTATCATGATTATCAAATAGTTCATTGGTAATGAGTATATGGTCTAAGTGACTGGGCCAAGATGGATATGACCAGTATGATGAACTACCGAATGCAATATTCATATCTGTAAACGAATATTGACTGGGATTATTAATAAAATCTAAAAAAACATTATTAATTTCATCATCATCCAATTCATCATTCAAATCTCCTAAAAGAATTATATTTTTATCTTCATAGTAGGTATCAATAAATTCTTTTGTCAACTTCACTGATTGGAGTCGGCGGTATTCTTCGTCATCTGAGTTTGATCCTATTATCCCATCCCCACAGCATTTATAATGGTTATTGATGAGGTAAATATTTTCACCTTTCCAAGATAACTCAAGCATGAATGGTGTTCTGGTAAGATTATAATCATCCAATTCCGCGATTTCATAAATTTCATTAATAGTCAATTCAGATTTATAAATATATGCAAGTCCGTACGACCCACTGGTGTGTTCACCCTCCCATCCATCTAAAGTGTTAATGAGGTTATTAAAATAGTAGTCACTACCAATTTCTTGCATGGCAATAATATCTGCATCTAATTCGATGATGAGTTGAGATAAATAATCGACCGTAAAATTATTTGATTTGGCGAAATTTTCTACATTCCATGTAAGGATGTCTAAAGTTTCATCCGTACCAAATTGCAGGCTAGATGGTGGTGGTGAAGTGAAGGTATTCTCTGCACATCCATAAAGGAGGACAAGGAGATATATAATTAGATTGTTTCTGATCATGGGCAAAATTATTGGTTAATATAGATGCAAATCAAGGAGGAATACGTAAAACCCATGTAAATTATCCACCGGTTTCAAAGCTGAATTAGGATATATGATGCGGAAAAAAATTATACTTATCACAGGTGCCAATGGCGAAATTGGTCACGGACTTATCAACGCACTTCATGCTAACGGGATGGACAATATCTTGGCATTGGATCTTCATCCCATCTCTGAAGAAATTGAGGGGAAAATTCAAGAGGCTGTAATTGGCAATATATTAGATAAAAATCTTCTTGAACAAATCAAAAGTGAATATGAAATTACCACTATTTATCATTTGGCTGCTTTGCTCAGCACCCGTGCAGAATTCGCACCACAGATGGCCCATGAGGTAAATGTTACCGGTACATTGAATTTATTGACATTGGCAGTAGATCAAGCCAAAAGCCAAGGTGAAACAGTGAAATTTTTCTTCCCCAGTTCTATTGCAGTCTATGGTATGGATCATAATAAGGATATGGCAGGGGCCATCACCGAAAGTGAATATTGTCACCCTGAAACCATGTATGGATGCAATAAATTATACTGTGAAAATTTAGGTATTTATCATGCCAATTATTATCATCGATTGGCCGATGATTTTAAACCCGGACATATAGATTTTAGATCTATTCGTTTCCCCGGTATTATCAGTGCTATGACAATCCCTACGGGGGGCACCAGTGATTTTTTGCCAGAAATGATTCACGCTGCTGCACAGAATATCCAGTATAATTGCTTTGTTCGGAATGATACCCGAATGCCATTTATGGTCATGCCCGATGCAATACTGGCCATCCTTAATTTAATGGATGCAGAAAAATCTCAACTCTCTCAACATGTGTATAATATTGTTGCATTCAATCCCAGTGCGGGTGAGTTTGTAGACAAAGTGAAGGAATATTTCCCTCATGCTAAGATTGGTATATCCCTTAATGGTAAACGTCAAAACATGGTGGATAGTTGGCCTGCAAATGTTGATGATTCCGTTGCCAGAACCGATTGGAATTGGTTACCAGAGTTTGATTTAGATTCAGCATTTAAAAATTATTTAATTCCAAAAATAACCCAAAGATATGAGGAATAAATGGATACAATTACACAACGATTATCCATAGAATTGGATGAAATTAAATTAGCAGGACTCTATAAAGATGAACGCATAATAGAATCTAAACAGTCTGCAAAAATTGCGGTTAATAATGAGAATGTACTGAATTTTTGTGCTAATAATTATTTGGGTTTATCTAATGATGGGCGTCTAATAAAAGCAGCGCAAGAGGGATTAGGTGAATGGGGATTTGGTCTAAGTTCTGTGAGATTTATTTGCGGAACTCAATCTATTCACAAAACATTAGAGAATAAACTATCCACATTTCTTCAAATGGATGACACTATATTATACACCTCCTGTTTTGATGCCAATAGTGGACTATTTGAAACCATACTTGGTCCAGAAGATACCATCATCTCAGATGCATTAAATCATGCATCTATTATTGATGGGGTACGCCTCTGCAAAGCCCAACGGCATCGATATGCCAATTCGGATATGGAACAATTAGAAGAAATCCTCCAAAATACACAGGATGCTCGGACTCGTATCATCACCACCGATGGCATATTTTCCATGGATGGTTTTGTAGCGAAACTGGTGCAAATTTGTGACATTGCAGAAAAGTATAATGCATTGGTTCACGTGGATGACTCCCATGCTACTGGATTTTTTGGACCTACGGGTCGGGGCTCTATTGAGTATTGTAATGTAATGGGACGGGTTGATATTGTCACCTCAACATTGGGTAAAGCCTTGGGTGGTGCCTCTGGTGGATTCACTTCGGGACACCAAGAAATTATCGATATGCTTCGTCAGCGTTCTCGCCCCTATTTGTTTAGTAATACAGTGGCTCCAGCCATTGTGACTGCATCCATAGCCGTGTTGGATATACTCTCAAAAACCACTGAATTGCGGGATAAGGTTGAAGAAAACACAACTTATTTTAGATCAGAAATGACAACGGCTGGTTTTGAAATTAAGCCGGGTGTACATCCAATTGTACCCATAATGTTGGGAGATGCAAAACTTTCCCAAGATATTGCGCGAGATATGTTAGCAGAAGGTATTTATGTTATCGGTTTTTTCTTTCCGGTAGTGCCCAAAGGGGAGGCCCGTATTAGAGTTCAAATAAGTGCAGGTCATTCACGTGAACAATTAGATTTTGCTATTCAAGCATTCATTAAAGTGGGAAAAAAGTATAATGTGGTTTGATTTATGTATCAAACTTCCAGCTTGATACTATTATTTTTTAAGTCCAACAATCAGGGATGATTGTTGGGTTCAAAATTCTAAAACCGCTTACTGAGTGTTACTCCATTAATTAACCCTGCAGAGATTAGATTTCTACTGGCCAAATCGATAGTCCAATTTTTTACGTTGATTTGAATTCCAAATGCGAAACTACTAAATTCAAACCCATTATTAAACATTCCACTATCACTGAATCGTAGCGTCAACCCATCTCGGGGATAAAACTCCAATCCCGTAATAATGGTATGGCCATCAATATTTTCTTCCTTCACAATATCAGAAAAAATAATTGCGGGTAAATGTTTGGGCTTCATATATCCTGAAATTTGTAATTGGTATGGAATATCCTCTCTGGAATCCCCAAAATTATCAAATTGAATTCCAATATTACGGAGTGTAAATCCACACCCAATTTGATCATGGGTTATTTCCGTTCGCATCCCCACTGAGAATAATAGTGATTGGGCCATGCTGTTTTCAATTTTACTTAATGTGTACGAAAGTGAAGCCCCTACTGAAATCATCTGAATTAGGCTTCCTTTTAGTCCACCCATTATCATCAAATCATTGGCGGAAAAAGTTTCATTTGAATTCCCATCTTTTAAGGTTCCAAAATTCAGATTAGAGATTGAGGCAAAGTAGATAATTTCATGTTTGGGGTAGGTAGCTTGAAGTGATAATAAAGAAATTCCAGTAGGCAATAATTGAGTATGAAAAATTACTCCCCTTTTCTCTACAATAATAGTTGCGGGGTTTAGGGAAATTTGTTCTGATACCAACGCACCGCCACCTCCTGAAAAAGATAAATCTCTGCCATTGATGGGCATTGAATTAAGGGGGTACAGTGATTGCATCCAACAAATTGATAGCATACAAATTGCCCTAATAGATTTATACATTTTCGTCACCCTGTTCCCAGTCCACTTGTTCTAATAATTCTTCTGTTTCCCATGCCTGAAGAATGCGTTTATTCCGATGTCGTTTGTATAAAAATCCCACCACCAAAATGAAGGGTAGGATGACAAAAATGGATTTAGACGCATTGGCCAGGAACATCCAATTATAATTATCTTCAATGAAAATTTCCATATTGATTTGCACATCAACGTGATCATCCCCCGTAATTTTTTTGATGGCATCCCAAAATGAATTATTATTTTGCATTGTGCTAATTAGTGATGAATGGATTTTATCTCCATAGAAATATTCCATGGCGTAAACCATGGCGGCAGACTGTGCATATGCCAATGTGGCATTGGATTTTCGAACGCGGTTGAATCCAGCTAAATCATTGAAGTAAAATAACTGATTTTTCCATTTTGCTTTTGAAATTTCCAACCGATGTCTCATAGAAAATTCATCTGCCTGTCGCATGGCCATCCCTTCTTTATACCAAGATGGAATGCTATAACTTTGCTTCACTCGATTAAAATATACATGGTTCAGCTCGTGACTGATTACTTCTAATAAACGTGAAAATGTAATGCCTGAAACATGGGGTGCCTGAATAATAATACGATCTGGATTTCGTTTGGTCACGGCAATACCCCATTCTGGTACTGGCCCTTTAGCTTGTGTATAAAAATCTTTTTCGCTATATGTGATATAAAGGTAAAATGGACGAACCCTTACCACTCCCCATTCATCCACCATGGATTGAGTTTCATCCATAATTTTTTCACGTATTGCATCAATACCATCAATACTACCACCATAGATATTAATGGTACATGGGCCCCACACAGTAATGATTTGTTCTGCACAAATAGGCGAGTAGAAAAGAAGAATGAGTATGATAATTTTATTTATCATAACATAGATACGGGGTCCATATCGATTTGTACACGTACACCCTTAAATTCACGTTCGAAAATATTTACTCCTAATTTTTGGTGGATAAATGTATGAATTCCTGATGCAGAATTCTGTGTTGATTTAATAATCATATGATAGCGCCAGTGTTCCCGAATTTTTTCAATGGGTGCAGGCGTTGGACCTAATATTTCATAAATTTTATTATGTGATTTTAATTTTGCACCCACTTGTGCAGCAGTACTGAGAACATTATGTTTATTTTTTCCAGAAATAAGAAGACGAGCCAATCGAGAAAATGGGGGATATTTGAGTTCTTGCCGTTGGGAGAGGGCAATATTATAGAATTTCTTAATATCCAATTGTGCCGCAGATTGAATAAAGGGATCATCCATATTCCAGGTTTGGATGATGGCTTCACCCGGTTTAGCATGGCGACCAGCCCGTCCGCAGACTTGATAGAGGAGTTGGAATGTGCGTTCTCCTGCTCGAAAGTCGGGGAGGAATAATCCAGAATCTGCATTAATTACCCCCACCAATGTAACATTGGGAAAGTCTAAACCTTTGGCAATCATTTGCGTGCCCAATAGGATATCTGCTTCACCATCTTCAAATTGTTTTAACAATTTTTGATGTGCACCACGGGTTTGTACTGTATCCACATCCATCCGAATAATACGTGCCTTGGGGAATTGTTGCTGCACCACATCTTCAACTTTTTGAGTCCCCGAACCCTTTAGCTCAATATTTTCACTTTTACATTCTCTGCAAATGGTTATGGCATCCATTTCAAATTTACAGTAATGGCAAACCAGTTTCTGATGGGTTCGATGGTAGGTTAAACTCACCGCACAATGTTTGCAGGAGGTAATACATCCACAATCATCACATTGCTGAATCAATGAAAATCCCCTTCTGTTTTGCAGTAAAATTATCTGCTCATTTTTAGTTAATCGTTGTTGAATGGCATCACACAGTTCATCACTCAACATGGCCTGCTCTTCACCAAAATTAGAGAATGATTTCATATCCACTAATTTCACGGTGGGGTAAAGTGCATCTCCATATCGTTGCGATAAATTGAGTAAATGAAGTTTTTTATTCAGTGTATTAAAATAGGATTCCAAACTGGGTGTGGCACTGGTAAGTAGTACCGTCGCATTGGCATGTCGCCCCCGAATGAGGGAAACATCACGGGCATGGTAACGTGGCGCCGGTGCCTCTTGCTTGTATGTGGATTCCTGCTCTTCGTCCACAATGATGAGTCCCAAATTATCTAATGGAGAAAATAGAGCAGAGCGTGCACCCACGACGACGGAGTAAGCACCCTTTTTCAATTGTTGCCAGGTCCAGCCCTTTTCAGCTTTGGTCATCTTGCTATGCCATAGGGCAACACGCGCTCCAAAAGCTCTACGAAATCGTTTGGCTACTTGTGGGGTGAGGCTGATTTCTGGCACCAATACCAATACCGATTTCCCTTGATTAACGGCATCTTGAGCCAGTTTTAGATAGACTTCCGTTTTTCCACTGCCCGTAACACCATGAAGTAAATAGGGTTTGAAGATTTCTTTTTTCAGCGATTTTTGGATGGGTTCATAGACCTGTTGTTGGGCATCAGATAGTTCAATTTCTATGGGTGAGCCAGGCGCCATAATATCAAATGGATCATAAATTTTTGCCTGTTCAATGGTTGTTACCCATTTATTTTTTTCTAAGGCTGTACAAACGGCATGTGGAGAGGCAACCAATCCTGATAAGGATGCTACCCGAATGGGTTCATCAATTTGGGAGAGTGCCTGTAAAAATTCAAATTGTGCGGGGGCTTTTTGGGCCCAGTTTGATAAGGCATTATGACCTGCAGAATTAATAGAAACATACTTTACCATTTTTGGTGAATATGGACTCATAAAACTATGGGGGATTGCTGCCTTCAATACTTGCCCAAATGGAGTAATATAATATTTAGACATCCATTCCAGGGTTTGCCAAAGTTCTGTGGGCAGATTTAGTTCCGCTTCATGAATACCTGAAATATCTTTTATTTTACCTTTATATGCGGTGGATTTTTCAATGGTCACCACATAGCCAGTCAGTTTTCGGTTGCCCATGGTGGTATGAACACAACTCCCCTTGACCACTTGTTTTTGTAATTCTACAGGTACAGAATAGGTGAAGGTCTGAAAACTTGAAATAGGAAATGTAACGCGCGCGAACATGGGGAAATTTAGGGGCAATTGATAATGGTAAATTATAAATTGTTAATGATGTTTGTTGTATTTAACCTCGGAGGCACAGAGACACGGAGAAAATGATTATGGCATTCTGAGAGACAATTACTCGGGCATTTTGGTACTCAGATACTATTTTAGTAACAACTATTCTTTTTCTTTACACACCCCTTTTACTGCGTAAAGTCCCCCTCGAGATTCTTTGTTAGCACTCAGAGTGACAATTTATAATCCTTTCAATGGTTCAACATCCACTTATAATAAAACCTTTGAAGGGTATGCGATAGAAATTTTTAGAGAAATAAAAAAGCCCCTGAAAAACAGAGGCTATTAAAAGGGTAGAAAAACGAAGTTACGCTTTGGCAGCTACTTTGATCTTAATACGACCTGAAAATCCATTACCCAGTTTAACCACCACATAGTGATTACCCACCGATTTAATGGCTTCTTCCAATTCGATTTCTTTACGATCAACCGTATAACCTTTTTCAGCAATGGCTTCTGCAATCATAATATTGGTTACAGAACCAAATAGCTTATCATCTTCACCCGCTTTCAGATCAAACTTTAATGTAAGTTTATTTAAGCGTTCAGCCAGTGCTTCAAGATTTGTACGTGTTCGTGCATCTTTGCGTTCTTGAATTTCGATACTTTTTTGAATGGCTTCAATATTTTTCTTGGTCGCCATGGTTGCCATTCCCTGAGGAATTAAGTAGTTACGCGCAAATCCAGCCTTAACGGTGATGATTTCACCGGCTTTACCCAGAGTATCTACATTTTGATTTAGAATAATTTGCATTGTCAAATCTCCTATGCGTTACGTGGATCTACAGCGTACGGTAAGAGTGCAATATTTCTGGCACGCTTCACTGCATTGGTGAGCCGACGTTGATGCTTTGCACATACGCCAGTTACATGTCCGGGAATAATTTTACCTGTTTCAGTCAAAAACTTACGTAGGTACTTATACTCTTTATAATCGATTGCAATTTCATTATTTTCACAGAAAACACAAACTTTACGATTAGATATAAATGCCATTTTATTCCTCTACTTTCTCTTCAGAAGCAACGTCTGCTTCAACTGATGCTTCTTCTACAACCGTTTCTTCTTTGCTCTCTTCCGCAGGAGCCTCTTCAACGACCACTTCCTCAGCAGATGCTTCTTCAACCACTACTTCCATGGCTTCATCTTCTGTATTTTCTTCAGATTCAACAGGCGCTACATCGGTGGCTGCTACTTCAGAAGGAGCATCTTCAACAGGAGACTCTGCTTTCTCTACAACTACTTCTTCTGAAGAGATATCTTCTGTTTTTTTAACTTCAGCTACTGGAGCATCATCTTTCGTTTCTGTTTCTGCTGGTTTTACTTCAACCCGTGCAGAACGTGAGGTCTTGGCTTCTTTACCCGCAATCTGAGTATCTAAATCTTCAGTTTGCTCACGGATGCCATCTTCTTCTATACGAACGGTCATATACGCAAGAATGCTGGGGTTATGTTCCATTTCAACATTGAAGTTGTTATTCTTCATGCCATCAGATTTAAATTGAAGCAAGATGTATGTACCATACTTTTGCTTATCAATAAAATAGCCTAATTTTTTCTTTCCCCAAATTTCAGTGGCAACCACTTCGCCGCCATTTTCTTTTAGAAATTTTTCAACTGTTAATACAATGTCCTTTAGTCTACCCGCTTCTAAAGCTGAGTGAACAATGTATAATGTTTCATAGTAATTCATGTATTACTCCCTATTAATATTTAAAATAAAAATGGTGCTATAACAAGTGACACGACAGCCATTAGCTTGATTAATATATTTAAAGATGGTCCTGAAGTATCCTTGAATGGATCTCCTACCGTATCACCTACAACAGCGGCTTTATGAACTTCTGAACCCTTACCATAAGATACACCATTTATTTCTGTCCCTTCTTCAATCATTTTTTTTGCATTGTCCCATGCACCGCCTGCATTAGACTGGAAAATAGCCATTGCAACACCGCTCACCGTAACACCAGCAAGTAAGCCACCCAATGCTTGAGGCCCCATATTAACTAAATTTCCTAATAAACCTATGATTATTGGTGAAACTATAGCTAACAAACCTGGCAATAACATTTCTTTAATAGCAGATTGTGTTGAAATTTCAATACATCTTTCATGATCAGCTTTTGTTAATCCCAATTCGTAAACTGCTTTGTCATCATCTGACCATGTAGAAGAATCACCTTTTGCCAAGACTGCAAGGGCTGCCTTCAATTCAGGAATATCCCTAAATTGACGACGAACTTCTTCAATCATGGCCATGGCTGCACGACCCACCGCGCTCATTGCTAATGAAGAAAATAAAAATGGTAACATTGCCCCAATAAATAATGCTGCCATAACAATTGGCTCTGAAATATTAATTATTAAAGGAGTACCTGTTTTACTTTTAATTATTTCACTAAAAGCAGCAAATAATGCTAATGTAGTTAAAGCTGCAGAGCCAATGGCAAATCCTTTACCAATGGCTGCAGTTGTATTACCAACCGCATCAAGTTTGTCTGTCTTTTCACGAACATCCGCAGGGAGTTCAGCCATTTCAGCAATACCACCGGCATTATCAGAAATAGGCCCATATGCATCAACAGCCAATTGAATACCTGTATTTGCTAACATCCCTAATGCTGCCATTGCAATCCCATAAAGGCCTGCAAATTGATGTGCCCCCACAATAGCAATAGCAATTATAATAATTGGAATAAAAGTCGATTGCATGCCCACACTTAATCCTGCAATAATATTTGTTGCAGCTCCTGTGATAGATTGATTTACAACTGATTGAACAGGTTTTGTACCAGTTCCAGTATAATGCTCTGTTATAAGCCCTATTCCTAAACCCGAAGCTAATCCAATTAGAGTTGCATAAAAAATATTTGTGGTTGAGACTATATCATTTTCAGGAAGCAAGTTTGTAATTAGAAAATACATTACTATAACCATAATACCTGAAGATCCAAATTCTCCAATATTAAGAGCTCTTTGAGGACTGCCACCATCTTTAACGGAAACCATAAATGTACCAATGATAGAAACAATAATTCCTGCACCAGCAATATAAAGAGGTAGAGTTACAAATTCTAATTGCCCAAAAATTGCCCAACCCAATACCATTGAACCTATAATAGCACCCACAAAAGATTCAAATAAATCAGCCCCCATTCCAGCCACATCACCTACATTATCACCTACATTGTCAGCAATCGTTGCAGGATTCAATGGATGATCTTCTGGAATTCCGGCTTCTACTTTACCTACAAGGTCAGCGCCCACATCTGCAGCTTTCGTATAGATACCACCACCAACACGCGCGAATAATGCAATTGATGATGCACCTAATGAAAATCCTGTTAATGTTTGAATTAATTTTTGAGTATCAGTAAATATTTCTAAATAGGTATAAATAAGATATAATCCCGTTACGCCTAAAACTCCCAAACCCACAACGCTAAGTCCCATTACAGAACCACCTGTGAATGCAACATTTAATGCTTGTGCAAGACTGGTTCGCGCAGCATTCGTAGTACGATTATTTGCTTTAGTTGCAACTCTCATACCTAAATAACCTGCCAGTGCAGAAGCTATTGCTCCAGATAAAAATGAAATTGATACTAACCATGAGTCACCTTGACTATTTGCAGCATATGCTAATAAACAAGCTACAATTGCCACAAAAATGGCAAGTACACGATATTCGGCTTTTAAGAATGCCATTGCACCATCTGCAATACTGGCACCAATTTGTTTCATTCGAGCAGTGCCTTCATCTTGTGCAGTAATCCATCTGGTTTTCCAGAATGCGTAAAGCATGGCTAAAAGACCAGCTCCGATTACAAGATATAAATTATTCATTCAGTTCTTATTCCTTAATTAATTGAATTTGTTCATTGCCTCAACGATACCATTACTTAGATAAAATTCTAAAGCATCACAGGCGTGGTTAATTACAATTTTAATTTCATCATTATACTTCTCAGGAAAAGGCTTAAGCACATATTTTTCAGCGGGTCTCATATGTTCATCTGTTGCAATACCCAATCTCAATCTGTTATAATCTTCAGATTTAAGATGATAAATAATAGACTCAACTCCTCTATGTCCTCCTGTACCACCAGAAGGTCTTAATCTAATGGCTCCTAATGGGAGGTCAATGTCATCGTATGTAACAATTACATCTTCAGTTGAAACATCAAAATATCGGCAAATTTCTCCCACTGCTATACCACTATTGTTCATGTAGGTGGTGGGCTTAGCCAAAATCAAGTTTCCACTCTTTGCGTAAAGGTAGTCTCCTTTACCTGATTTATATTTCAAAGATCTATTTTGGACTAACTGATCAACAACCCAGAATCCAAAATTATGTTTGGTTTTAGCATATCCCATTCCAGGATTACCAAGACCAACAACAAGCGTCATTATTCGCTGTCCGTTGATTCTCCAGAATCACCAGAAGCTTCATCTGTTTCAGGCGCTTCACCACCTTCTTCATCCATGAAGAGATCTTCATCTTCTTCAACAACCACAGGCTCTTCTTCACGCATGGCATGGGTTACAGATACAAGCACTGCATCGGGGCTACTCATAAGAGTAAGCTTATCATCTAACTTAATATCAGCAACCTGCATACTGTCACCAATCGAAAGCTCAGTAACGTCAACTTCAATTGCATCTGGAATATCCATAGGTAGGCATTCGACTTCAATTTCAGAGGTAGGTGAGTTTAATACACCACCTTCATTTATAACACCCTCAGCATCACCAGTTAAATTGATAGAAACTTTAACGGTAATCTTTTCATCCATTTTAACACCATATAAGTCGATATGTAGAATATCATCGGTTACTGGATGATATTGAACTGATTTAAAAACAACATTTCGTTTTTTAGTTCCCACACTGATATTGAAAATATGAGCACCTGATTTTTGTGCTTCATAAAGCTCTTTTTGATCAATTGAAAAAGAGATACTTTCTTTTGAATCGTGTGAGTAATAAACACCAGGGATCCCACCTTCACGGCGAACTTGTTTACTGGCTTTTTTACCAGAACCTTCACGTTTAATAAGTTCTAATTTAAATTCTTTAACTGCCATTTATATTACTCCTATACCTAAAAATCGAACATAGAACTTAATGAAGTTCCATCTACGATACGTTTAATAGACTCACCGAAAACTTCGGCAACAGAGATTACCTCTAATTTTTCAAAATTTGTTTTATTAGCCAAGTCAATGGTGTTGCAAACAATCACTTTTGAGATGGGAGATTCAGATAATCTCTCAATTGATGGCCCCGATAAAACAGGATGTGTTGCCACTGCAGTGACGGATAATGCACCCTTATCCATGGCGGTTTGTGCCGCATTACAAATAGTTCCTGCAGTATCAATCATATCATCAATGATCAACACGTGTTTACCTTTTAGATTACCAACTAAGTTTGCCACCTCAGCCATATTGGGCTTGGGGCGACGTTTATCAATTAATGCAAATCCTACATGCAGTTTCTTCGCATAAGATTGACTCATTTTTGCACTACCCACATCAGGCGCTAATACCACTCCGCTATCTTCATTTAAATTAAATGATCGAAGTCTATCAAGTAGTGCAATCCGAGAATACAGGTGATCAAATGGAACATTTGCAAATCCCTGTATCTGCGGTGAATGAAGATCCATAGTAATGATTCTGTTCACGCCACCTGCCGTAATAAGGTCCATCATTAATCGAGAAGAAATTGGCACGCGTGCCCTATCTTTTCTGTCTTGCCGACCATATCCAAAATACGGAATTACGGCCACAATACTTTTTGCCGATGCCCGACGTGCGGCATCAAACATTAAAAGGAGTTCTAAAATATTATCCGCAGGTGGATTGGTGGATTGAATAATAAAAACATCTTCATTTCTGATATTCTCTTCAAATGCCACGCTAAGTTCACCATCGCTAAATTCTTTAATATCAACAGCACCCAAAGGCATATCTAAATATTTAGATATACCTTTAGCTAATGCTAAATTTGATCTTCCGCTAAATAACTTCATTGCTGGGGGATAGGGAGTCGAACCCCAATACTCGGCACCAAAAACCGATGTCCTACCATTGAACGATCCCCCAATGGATTTTTATAAATAATTTTGCTGGGGCGGGTGGAGTCGAACCACCAACCTCCTGATTAACAGTCAGGTGCAACTGCCAATTGTGCTACGCCCCAATAGCGTAATTGATTTATCCAGATAGAATTATGTAATAAGAGGGAAAGTGATGAAGGATTGGCATTGTGTGAATTGCTCAGAAGATTTCTGGAGTAATTCACGGTTATCAAAGATGCCAAACACAGTCGAGCCACTTCCCGACATACCGGCGTAGATTGCTCCACAATCATACAATTGTGACTTAATCTCGTCGATTTCTGGATATGTTGATCGGATAACCCGTTCAAAATCATTTTCAAATAACTGCCAGTTAACTGGCCCTGTCAAGGGCGCAAATTTAGGGACACTTTCTTTACCCTGCAAACTAATATTTAATGCCTTATATGCCCATCCTGTTGATATATGAATTTCTGGAAGTATCAACAGAAAATGAAGAATTTTAAGTACTTCCAGATTCTGCGGAATTAGTATTTCTCCAATTCCAGTAACATGTTGAAATCCACCTTCTATAAAGAATGGTACATCCGCCCCTATAGATGTGCCAAGTTCACAAAGTTTTGCATTTTCAAATTCACATTTCCAAAGTTCATTCAGTGCTTTTAGCGTTGTGGCAGCATTACTGCTTCCGCCACCCAGTCCACCTCCCATGGGGATTTTCTTCTCAATATGTATTGAATATTCTGGAGCATCACTACTTCTAAATGGATGTAATAAGTTATAAGCTTTGGTAACTAAATTTGAATCATCAATGGGTAGATCAGAAAAATTTGCAGCTAAAGAAAAAGTATAGGAAGGAGTAAAAGAAATGATATCGTGTAAATCCAGCTCAACAAAAAGACTATTGATGTTATGATATCCATCTTCTCGTTTATTTATAACCTTTAGCCCCAAATTAACTTTAGCATGAGATTTATATTTTATTGTGATGCCTGAATTATTCATGACGCAAATTTACTTTTGTTTCTTTCCCCAAGTATCACGTAGGGTTGCAGTGCGATTGAATACAAGTGTATCTGTGGTGGAATCAGTATCCACACAATAATAGCCATTTCTTAAAAATTGAAAATAATAACCTAATTTTGCATTCATCATTGAGGGTTCTAATTTACATCCATGAATGGTGCGTAATGAATCAGGATTGATATTATCAGTAAATGATTCACCATCTTTAGATTTATTGGGATTTTCAACATTGAATAAATGTTCATATTGGCGAATTTCAGCATCAATAGCATGGGGGATTGACACCCAATGTAGAGTTCCTTTTACCCGCCGACCATCATCTGACCACCCCCCCTTTGTTTTGGGGTCATATGTACAATGGAGTTCTACAACATCACCTTCTTCATTTTTGATTACATTATTGCAAGTTATATAATAGGCATGTTTGAGGCGTACTTCTTTACCTTCAGATAGTCTAAAGAATTTCTTCGGTGCATCTTCCATGAAATCAGATTTTTCAATCCACAGTTCACGAGTAAACGGAATCGTCCGTTTTCCATCCGCTTCATTTTCTGGATTATTATCTGCCTCTAAATCTTCTACTTTATCTTCTGGGTAATTAGTAATAATTACTTTAAGGGGGTCCAGAACAGCCATCACACGTTGTGATCGTTTATTTAAATCTTCGCGTAAACAATTTTCCAGAAGGGCGATATCAATAATTCCATCCCGTTTTGCCACGCCCACTCGGTCACATAGTTCTCGAATCGATTCAGGAGAAAATCCTTTTCGGCGGAACCCAGAAAGGGTTGGCATACGAGGGTCATCCCAACCTGATACATAGCCCTCATCCACAAGCTGTTTCAGTTTACGTTTACTTAAAATGGTATAATTAATGCTTAGTCGTGCAAACTCAATTTGTTGTGGGTGATGCACATCCAATTGGTCTAAAAACCAATCATATAAGGGTCGGTGATCCTGGAACTCTAAGGTGCAAATTGAATGGGTAATGCCTTCTATAGAATCTTCTAATCCATGTGCCCAATCATACATGGGATAAATGCACCATGTATCGCTTGTTCGATGATGCGTGGCATGAAGAATTCGATACATGATGGGATCCCGAAAATTTAGATTGGGGGAAGCCATATCAATTTTGGCTCGTAAAACCTTTTCACCATTTTGGAATTTTCCACTTCTCATATTTTCAAAGAGTTGAAGATTTTCTTCAATGGATCGATTGCGAAACGGACTTTCTGTCCCCGAAGAATTTAGCGATCCACGAGTTTCACGAATTTCATCTGGAGTTTGATCATCAACATACGCCTTGCCCACTTTAATTAATTGAACCGCATACTTAAACATTTGCTCAAAATAATCAGATGCATATAAAATAATATTTTTAGTATTGAATCCCAACCATTTTATATCTTCAATGATTGAGTTAACATACTCTTCTTCTTCTTTTATAGGATTCGTATCATCAAAGCGGAGATTACATTTTGCGCCCTCATAATCATCAGCTAAACCAAAGTTTAGACATATGGATTTTGCATGGCCTATATGCAAATAACCATTAGGTTCAGGTGGAAATCGCGTATGGACACGACCCTCATTCTTGCCCGCTTCTACATCTAAATTAATAATTTCACGAATAAAATTGGATTGTATTTCTTCTGCCATAATTATCTTTTTATTACTGAATTGAGTCTGGCAATAATTTCGTCACGCCCCAGAATATTATAAATTGATGGAATATCAGGCCCCTTACATTCACCATAAATGGCGAGCCGCATGGGGAAAAATAAGTCTTTACCTTTAATGACCAATTCATCATTGGTTTTGGCAATAAGTCCTTTTAATGCTTCGGGAGTCCAAGAATCATTTTTTGATAGTTCATTTACCCAAAATTTAAATAGCGATTGAGATGTGGTTTCTCCTAAGAGTGCTCTATCTGGATGTTGGTTGAAATCATGAGTATAAAAATATTTAATCTCATTATCAAAATCTGTTAAATATGAGACTCTACTTCTTGCAAAATCTATAACTTGATTAAATTTTTCATCATCCATATTGATATCTAATTTAATAAACGGTTTTGCATAATCTACAATTTTATTAAGGGGGAAGTTTTTTAAATACTCACTATTCATCCATGCCAGTTTTTCTTGGTTAAAAACCGCACCGCTGGTGTGAATTCGCGCTAATGAGAATTCAGAAATAAGTTCATTCATTGAGAAAATTTCACGGTCATCACCAGGATTCCATCCTAACAAAGCAACAAAATTAATGAGTGCTTCAGGAATAATTCCCTTATTCAAATAATCTTCCACCGCAACATCCCCTTGCCGTTTGGAAAGTTTTGATTTATCCGGATTCAACAAAAGGGGAACATGTGCAAATTGGGGCTTATCCCAGCCAAATGCCCTATATAATAAAATATGTTTGGGGGTTGATGACAACCACTCCTCGCCCCGAATTACATGGGTGATACCCATATGATGATCATCCACCACATTGGCCAAATGATAGGTGGGAAATCCATCTGATTTTAAAAGAACTTGGTCATCAATTTCATCAGTATTAAAGGTAACATCATTTCTTACCGTATCATTGAATGTGATGGGTTCTGAATCAGGTACTTTCAATCGAATTACATACAACTCTGATTTACATTTTTCTTCAATCTCATCTTTTGAGAGCAATAAACAATGACGGTCATATTTGGTGCTTAACTTGAGGAATTGCTTTTCTTTTCGTAAAGTATTAAGCCGTTCTGATGTACAAAAACAGGGATAGGCATGGTTCTTTTCTACCAACTCAGTCACATGTTTTCTGTATAATTCTAATCGTTGGGATTGGAAGTAAGGTCCGCAATCACCATCAATTGACGGACTTTCATCAAAGTGAATATCCATAGTCTTAAATGCTGACATGAGTTGCTCCACCGCACCTTCAACTTTTCGTGATTGGTCTGTATCTTCAATTCTAAGTACAATTTTTCCGCCATTCCCTTTTGCATACAGATAATTATATAATGCAGTTCTGAGCCCACCCACATGAAGATATCCTGTTGGGCTGGGTGCAAATCGAACTTTCGTACTCACGCAGATTTATTCCGGGAAATCAGAGCAATGGCAGTGGCCGAAATCCCTTCCCCGCGGCCACAGAATCCAAGGTGATCAGAAGTAGTCGCTTTCACCGAAATACAATTTTCATCTACGTATAATAATTCTGAAATATTCTTTTTCATTTGGGGAATATACACACTAATGTGGGGTTCTTGAAGAATTACGGTAGCATCAACATTTTGAATTTCATATCCAGCATCTACAAGTAAAGTCTTAACGTGGGATAAGAATAGACTACTGTTTGCATCTTTCCATCGATTATCTGATGAGGGGAAATGTTGCCCAATATCGCCCATGGAAACTGCACCTAAAAGGGCATCAACAATGGCATGCAATAAAACATCTCCATCGCTATGACCTTTAGAGCCTTTTTCAAAGGGAACAGAAACACCGCCAATAGTAAGTTGATAACCTTCAACTAATTGATGGGTATCAACTCCCTGTCCAATTCGGAATGACATTTAGATTATGATCATAGCATCGCCATAAGAATAGAAACGATATTTTTTCTTAATCGCTTCTTTATATGCTTTTAGAGCAAAGTCTTTTTTAGCAAATGCAGCCACCAACATCATTAATGTTGATTTAGGTTGATGGAAATTGGTAATCATCATATCGCACATTTTGAAATCATAAGGTGGATACACAAATTTATCTGTCCATCCTTTTCTTGGCGTAACTTTAAATCCAGATGTTACTACAGTTTCTAATGTACGAATAGTGGATGTCCCAACACATACTACCCGTCTTTTTTTCTTTTTGGCTTTATTGATAATATCAGCTGTTTCTTTAGGAATATTGAAATATTCAGAATCCATTTGATGGCGGGTCAAATCTTCTACCATTATGGGTCTAAATGTTCCCAATCCAATATGTAGTGTTATATAGGCCATTTTCACGCCCTTTTTTTCCAACTTTTTCAATAATGCTTTACTAAAATGTGTGCCTGCAGTTGGTGCAGCAACAGACCCTCGTTCAGTTGCATAAACGGTTTGATAGTTTTTTTTATCAGCGGGAATAGGTTCTCTGTTAATGTAGGGGGGTAATGGGGAATGTCCATTTTCTTCAATAAATTCATGAATATCAGGCACAGAGTATTCAAAACGGAGAACACGCCCACCTGAAACCGTATTGTCTATAACATCACATTCAACACCTTCACCAAAAATCAATTTATTACCAATACGGACTTTACGTGCAGGCTTAACCATGGCTTCCCAAAGATCGCCTGAGAGTTCACGAAGTAAGAAAACTTCAACTTTAGCTTCAGACTTATCTTTATATGCATACAGGCGAGCAGGATATACACGCGTATTGTTCATAACGAGAACGTCACCCTTAATGAAGTAATCAGCAATGTCAGAAAACTGACGATGCTCAATGGTTTGTTCCTCACGGTTTAATACCATTAGTCTACATTCATCTCGCTTTTCTGCAGGATGTTCAGCAATTAATTTTTCTGGTACTTCTAACTCAAACTCTGATAAACGTGGTGGTTTTTCTACGGATCCAAAAAACATATATCCCCTTTCTATTAAAAAATATTTACTTGATCTGCAGAATTTGGCAAATCAATATTTAAATATGTGTACGTTTTTTCCATGGCCTGTCTGCCTCTGGATGTGCGCTTTATATATCCCTCTTTTATAAGGAATGGCTCATAAACTTCTTCAATGGTTCGTGCGTCTTCTGATATGGCTACTCCTAAAGAATCTAATCCAACAGGACCACCATTAAAAATTTTAACTAAAGATGTCAAAATACGGCGATCCATATCATCTAATCCATTTTCATCAATACCCAAACGATCTAATGCTTCTTTCGCAGATGATTTAGAGATGACTCCTCCAGTTTTTATTTGGGCAAAATCTCGTGCACGTCGTAGAATACGATTGGCAATCCGTGGTGTTCCCCGAGATCTACGTGAAATTTCTAAAGCACCATCTTCATCCATCTCAATCTTTAGAATTTTTGCAGAACGAGTAATAATTTTTAATAACTCATTATCAGAATAAAAGTCCAACCGAAGAATTACACCAAATCGATCTCGCATGGGAGATGTAAGATTTCCTAAACGTGTAGTGGCACCCACCAATGTGAAGGGATTCAAATTTAGCTGAACGCTCCGAGCACTGGGGCCCTTGTCCAACATTATATCGATAGTGTAATCTTCCATGGCGGAATACAGATATTCTTCTACCACATTACTCAATCGATGAATTTCATCGATAAAAAAAACATCCTTTTCTGCCAAGTTAGTAAGGATTCCGGCTAAATCTCCAGGCCGATCTAGTACAGGCCCCGATGACAATTTGATATTTACATTCAACTCACGAGCAATGATATTGGCCAAAGTTGTTTTGCCTAATCCTGGAGGTCCAAAAAGGAGGACATGGTCTAAAGATTCACCCCGTTGGGTTGCCGCTTCAATATAAATCTTTAAATTTTCAATCGTTTCTGATTGTCCCACAAATTCATCAAAATGACTTGGACGCAAAGATTGTTCAATCTGAAGGTCCTCGTCCATTTTTTGTGGTGTAATTATTTCGTTATTTGGATCTTTAGTGGATTCTATCATTTGCAAAGCGTGTAATTTACAAAAAATTGAAAGGGGGGTGTTAGACTTATCTATTTTTATTGATGAGAACGAAGTTAAATATTCGTTTAGCGATGCGGTCTTTCCGGTCTTTTTTCAGTTCTTTTTCATTTCCAGATTTTGAGAAAATATGGACATGATTCGAATTTGATTCAAATCCCGCACCCGCTTCATTCGCATAATTCAGTACAATAAAATCTGCACCTTTATCAGCCATCTTACGTTTGGCTTCGGAAGTTCCGTTTTGGGTTTCAAGAGCAAAGGCAATGATGCTTGCCTTAGTTTGGAAATTGAGTGTTTTTAATATGTCAGGTGCAGGAACAAGTTCTAATGATGCAGCTTTTTTATTTCGTTTTAATTTTTGGTTGGAAGGATTTGCAGGTTGATAATCAGCAACGGCAGCAGCCATAATGAAATAGTCTGCATCCTGTTCATCTAATGAATCTTCTATTGCAGATAACATTTCTACGGCAGATTCAACCATCACCATCTCAACTTCTGGAACAGGTGGTAGTGCCACGGGACCAGAAACCAGGGTAACCTTAGCGCCCAAATCTCGAGCTACTTCAGCCAAGGCATAGCCCATTTTCCCCGATGATCGATTAGATATATATCGTACCGGATCAATGGCTTCACGTGTTGGACCAGCACTCACCAACACCTTTTTACCTATTAGGGGAAGTTCATTGTTAAATAGACTTCTTATGGCGTTCATAATTTTATCTATTTCGGGCAATCGGCCTTCACCTTCATGTAAGCTGGCCAACTTACCCGTTTCAGGGTCCATCACTATACTACCACGTGCTCGTAATTTTTCTACTGCATCCATGGTAGCAGGGTTTTGCCACATTCGAAAATTCATGGCAGGGGCAAATAATGTAGGTTGTTCACAAACAGATAAATTAGTGGAAATAATATCATCTGCGACACCATTGGCTACCTTACATAAAATATTGGCAGTGGCAGGCACAATAGCAATGGCATCTAGGTCTAAGGCCATTTTAATATGTTCAAGCCCAGCCTTTGGTGAATCTGTAAAAACTTCTGTAATTACTTCATTATTGGTGAGGGCTGCAAAAGAAGCTTTACCAACAAATTTTTGGGCAGACTGGGTCATCATCACCTGTACATTTACATCTTCTTTACGAAGTAGTCGAATAACTTCACATGCTTTGTATGCCGCAATAGAACCGGTAACACAGATTAAAATATTTTTATTTTTTAATACAGAATTCAACGCTTAATACACACCATTAACCCATCACGAATAGGAAGTAAATAATTGAAAACTCTCTCATCATTATTAATAAATATAGCTGTATTCCTCAATGCTAATGTGTCATCATCTTGTGGGTCTAAAACCTGCCCACTCCAAAGCATATTATCAAGAACAATGATTCCCCCATTTCGAAGAAGGGACATACATTTTAGATAATAATCGTGGTATCCCCCTTTATCCGCATCAATAAATGCAAAATCAAACGAGCCTGATTTCATTTGTTCTAATGATTCAGAGGCCTTCCCTTGATGAATATGAATTTTTGAACCATGAGGTGAACGATTAAAAAATGATTGTGCAGTATTTACATGTTTTGTCATCAACTCACAGGTATGTAATTCACCATCTTCAGGTAAAACTTCCGCCATTTTTAATGCACTGTAACCTGTGAACATTCCCACTTCAATTACATTTTTTGCATTAATTAATTTTATAAATCCTTGTAGTACATTACCAACTTGAACACCTGAAACCATTTGGGGGATATCTTCTGTTTCATAGGTATAAGCTGTCAATTCTCGTAGTAGCTCAGAATCCCCTTGTGAGTTTTCCTCACAATATTGATTTATTTCTGTTGAGATGAGTTTAAGCATTGAGTAATCTTTCCAATTCACCCGATTGACTTAACATCATGAGCTTATCAAATCCGCCAATATTAGTACCATTTACTACAATTTGAGGTACGGTCATACCCCCTGTGAGTTCAGCCAATTGTTCACGGCTCATATCTATTTCTTCAATATTAATTTCTTCATATGACAACCCTTTGCCATCCAGCAATTGTTTTGCTGTGGTGCATGCAGCTCACCAAGAAGTAGAATAAATTTTAATCATTTTTCCTCAAACGTTGATGGTGATAATTTACGCCAATGGTAGTTGATGATTTCATATTCAATTTGGAGGATTTATGTTAAACGTTGGAGATAAAGCACCTGAGTTTACACTCTTAGATGGCGACGAAAATTCGGTATCCCTTAGTGATTTTAAAGGGAAGTTCCC
>Ga0208879_1000298_pt1 | contig 52726 bp, 54 predicted proteins | sample Knorr_S15_td_Bot_FD_185605 | JGI IMG/M metagenome (GOLD analysis project Ga0208879, IMG submission 185605) | Marine microbial communities from Southern Atlantic Ocean transect - Knorr_S15_td_Bottom_ad_5009_LV_A (SPAdes) (version 2) | ecosystem: Environmental > Aquatic > Marine > Oceanic | place... | reverse complement strand
ATAGTTTTATAATTGCACAATTATACAACTATATGACCACGCAAGCTCAATTCTTCAAAGCTCTGGGCGACGCGCGCCGGCTGCGCATCGCCGGCGCGCTGCTCGAAGGCGAACTCGACGCGGGGCATCTGGCGGCCGTCGCGGGGCGCGATTCCTCGACGGTGTCGCGCCACCTGCAGGTGCTGGTCGAAGCCGGGATTCTGCGGCGGCGGCGCGACGGGCGACGCATCATCTACGCCATCGTCTCACCCGAGATGGCGGGGCGGCTGCGGCGCGTCGGGGTCGCGCCGCCGGTCGCGGCGCCGGAGCTGGAGGGGCGCATCCGCGACTTCCTCGCAAGCCAGTAATAGCGCGCACCGCTACCACCCCATGGCGTTGCGGCCGTTCCACGTTGCGTTCCCGGTCGATGACCTCGCGACGGCGCGCGAGTTCTACTGCGGGCTGCTCGGCTGCCGCGAAGGGCGCTCGTCGGAACGCTGGATTGATTTCGACCTCTACGGCCACCAGGTCGTGGCGCACCTCGTCAAAAAAATTGATGGGGCGCCGACCAACCCGGTCGACGGCGACGAGGTGCCGGCGCGCCATTTCGGAGTCATCCTCGAAATGGCGCAGTGGCAGGCGCTGGCGGAACGACTCGAGGCGGCCGGGGTCGAATTCCTGGTTGCGCCGCGCGTCCGCTTTCGCGGCGAACCGGGCGAGCAGGCGACGATGTTTTTCCACGACCCGGCCGGCAACGCGCTGGAGTTCAAGGCGTTCGCCAACGACAAAATGATTTTCAGCCGCTGAACGCACGGCGCCACCGTTATAGCCGGCGCGGACTGCCGCCACGCGATGCACGGCGACCCGCAAGGCATGGCCGGTGATGGCGAGCGACGCACACAGGTCGTCGTCGCGATTACACTAGTGATGATGGTGGTCGAAATCGTCACCGGCTCGCTCACCTCATCGGTGGCGCTGCTCGCCGACGGCTGGCACATGGGCACCCACGCAGCGGCGCTGGGGATTACGCTCTACGCCTACCACTTCACCCGCACCCACCCCGACATCGAGGTGGGCAGCCCGCAGGCGAGCCGCGCCAGCGCGCTGGGGGGCTTCGCGAGCGCGATTGTGCTCGGCATCGTCGCACTCTATATCGGCTACGAGGCGTTCCGCCACTTCGTCGAACGGCCCGAAATCAGCTACGGGCAGGCGCTGCCGGTCGCCGTCATCGGGCTATTCGTCAACGGCTGGTGCGCCTGGATCCTGGGGCAGGGCCACGAAGGCGGCGGCCACCCGCACGGCCACGCGCACGACCACACGCCGCGCGATTTCGGCCCGTGGAACCGGCTGGCACAGTCCTACGCCGAGGACTTCAAGTTCGTCCTCTCGCGGCTCGAGCGGCTCTTCGCCAACTCGAAGGATATCGAGGACCTGAACCTGCGCGGCGCCTACCTGCACGTGCTGGCCGACGCGCTCATCTCGGTCTTCGTCATCCTGGCGCTGCTGCTGGGGGCGGCGTTCGGCGGCGGCTTCGCCTACCTTGACCCGCTAGTCGGTATCGTTGGCGGCGTCGTGATTGCGCGCTGGGCGCTGGGGCTGGTCAGTGACTCGAGCCGGGAACTGCTGGGGCTGGAGCAAGCTTAATCACGCTCCCCAGTGCCACCCTCCCATGCGCTGTTCCGAGTGCAACTGTGACATTGAGGCGGGCAGCCGCGTCGAGTGGTGCGCCGGTGATTGTTGTTGCAGCCACTTACCGAATAGTTAAGCTTCCATCCCTGCCGCGTAGCGGCCGTAGCGCGCGGCTCCGTTGAGCCGCGCGCGCTGGACGAACCCCGCCTGCGCTGCTGCGCAATTAGCTGCGTCGCCACCCCATGTTTGTAGCGCCGACTGCTGCAGTGCACGGCCGTAGGAAAACGAGAGCTCCCACGGGCCGCCGCCCTGCACGTTCATCGTGTTAAGGTGCGCCGTCGCCTCGACTTCCGACTGGCCGCCGGAGAGGAACATGATGCCGGGAACGTCGGCCGGCACGGTCGCCTTGAGGCAGCGCAGAGTTTCGCTGGCGACCTCATCGACGCCGGCGCGGTTCGCGGCGTCGATGGCGGAGATGATCATATTGGGCTTCAGCAGGATGCCCGGCAGGTGGACGCCGCGGTCAGCGAGCGCGCTGAAAACCCGGTTGAGCGTGCATTCGGTGACTTCGTAGCAGCGGCCGATTGAGTGCGTGCCGTCCATCAGCACCTCGGGCTCGACAATCGGCACAAGGCCGGCCTCCTGCGAAATGCGTGCATAATCGGCCAGCGCATCAGCGTTGGCCTGCACACAGGGGCTGGTCGGCAGCCCTTCGCCAACGGTAATTACGGCGCGCCACTTGTCGAAGCGGGCGCCAAGTTCGTAGTATTCAGCGCACCGCCCCGCAAGGTCGTCGAGCCCCGCCGTCAGCTTCTCGCCCGGCGCGTCGTCCATCGGGTGCGCGCCGCCGTCGACCTTGATGCCGGGGATGACGCCCTGTGACTCTAGGATTTCAGCCATGCCGCGGCCGTCGCTCGCCGCCTGCCGCAGCGTTTCGTCAAACAGGATGACGCCCGAGATGTGCTGCTCCATCCCCGGCGCGGTGAAGAGTGTCTCGCGGAACTCGCGCCGCAATCCGGGCTCGTTGGGCAGCCCCAGCTGCGCCAGCCGCTTGCCCATCGTGGGAGTGGATTCGTCCGCCGCCAGGATGCCCTTGCCCGGCGCCGCCAGCGCGCGGGCGGTCGCCTCCAGTGCCTCTCGGTCCATGCAGCCCGAAACTGGCATAGCTTAAGAGGCTGGCGCGTGTTCATGACGGATAATCTCGTCGCGGCTGTCGGCAACCGAGATGACTCGGCTGGTCGTCACCGTTCCCGACTTCCCCACTATGGGGCCGGGCAGCCAGCCGTCGCAGACTCCCGTCGCCACGAAGACCGCGTCGTCGGAAGTGCAGAGCTCGTCGCGCTGCCAGAGCCGGTCGACGTCGTCGCCGAGCATCTCGACTGCCCGCGCGCGGAACTCCGGCTTGTGGAAATGCAGCCGCCCCTCGAAGAAACCGCCAAGCCCGCGCAACGCGGTGGCGGTGATGACGCCTTCGGGCGCAGCGCCGATGCCGAGCAGTAGGTCGGCTTCGCCGGTCGCGGCACGCAGCGCGCCAGCGATGTCGCCGTCGCCAATGAGTTGCAGCTGCGCTCCGGCTGCGCGGATTTCAGCGATTAGCTGGTCGTGGCGCGGACGCTTGAGCACGATTACCCGCACCTCCGAGAGCGGCTTCCCCAGCACTTCGGCCGTTGTGTGTAAATTGTCGGCGACCGGGGCGTCAAGGCTGACGTGGCCTGTCAGCTCCGCCGGGCCAGCAATCTTGTTCATGTAGCAATCGGGCGCATGAAGGAGCGCGCCGCGCGGTGCCGCCGCCAGCACGGCAAGCGCGTCGGGGTCGTCTCGCGCGCAATTGTTAGTGCACTCGAGCGGGTCGATTGCGATATCGACCGCAATCGCACCGGGGTCGCCCTGCCGCGAGCCGAGCGGCTCGCCAATCCAGAGCATCGGCGCCTCGTCACGCTCGCCCTCGCCAATCGCGACACGCCCGTCGAAGGCGATGGTGTCAAAGACCGCGCGCATCGCGGCCACCGCCGCCGCGTCAGCCGCCTTGTTGTCGCCGCAGCCGCGCATGCTGCCGGCGGCGATAGCGGCTGCCTCGGTGGCGCGTAGGAATTCAGGTGTCAGACTCGTAACAGACTCCACGCGCCGCGATTGCGCGCGGTTTTATAATGATGGCTATGGAAGCCCACCCCGACACCACTTCCAGGGTGGTAAAATGACCATCTCTGTCATCAGGGGGCCCTTGTCGGCCCCTTAAATCGGAAATTATTATATAGTCCCCTTGCTTGGCGAGCCGCTCCAGCGTGTCGGCGGTGCATAGAAGGGCCTGTAGCTTAGCCAGGTAGAGCGTCCGGCTTTTAACCGGACGGCCAAGGGTTCGAATCCCTTCAGGCTCGCCGATAGCTGGAGTGTCAAGCAGGCGCGGAAGGGGGAATTAACTTGGACGAAAAACTATTGTGGCTTCATAAACTGGTACCGGGACATCGAAAACTCGAAGCTGAAGAAGCAAAGAGTGCGCTCGGTGAGCTGAATGTCAAGGCGGAGCAACTGCCGCGCATCCTGCTCTCTGACCCTGCTATTCAAGCTCTGGATGAAGAAATCCAGGGCGGGGACGTCATCGAAGTTTCACGCAGTGGCGGCCGCGCCGGGATTAACTTGGCGTACCGGCTGGTGGTGGCAGAATGAACATGCGGCCGCTAATCAAGTCCTTCTTCCGCGGCAAGAGCATCGCAGGACCGAGCGCGGCGATGGTCAACCATCAGCTCGGTTCGTTCAATGACTTCCTGCCGCACGCCGATAACAGCGCGCCCTGGATGCAGCGAGTCGTCAACAATATCACCGTTGGCGCCGACGAGAGCATGCGCGGCCGCATCCGACTCGAGCTGGGTGATTTGGACGTTATCGTCAAGCTGGGCGACGTGCGCGTCGGGCGACCGATGGTCTATGAGGCCAACGGCTCGCAGTCGGACGCCATCCCGATGATGTCGCGGCTGCGCAACCTCACCTACGCTGCTCCCATCCTACTGCACTTCACGGTTATCGAGGAAGAAATCGAGATTGAAGATATCGAGGAAGAAATCGGGCTGATGCCGATTATGGTCAAGTCCTCGCTCTGCAACCTGCACCGCAATTCAGTTTACATCCAGGAAAAATACGAAATCGAGTCCACCCCCACCGACGCCGAATATCACACCATCCTCCAGCAGGAGCAGGAGGATCCGGAAGATCCCGGCGGCTATTTCATCGTCAACGGCACCGAGCGCGTGCTCGTTTGCCTCGAGGACCTGGCGCCCAACCGGGTGATGGTCGAGCGCAATGCGCGCTACCAGCGGCAGACCGAACTCGCCAAGGTCTTCTCGCAGCGAGAGGGCTTCCGCGCCCTCACGGTGGTTGAGAAGAAGAAGGACGGTATCCTGCAGGTTTCGATTCCGGTCGCCTCGGGGCAGGTCCCGCTGGTGGTGCTGATGATGGCGCTCGGGATGGAGTCAGCTGACGAAATCATGTCGGCCATCAACGCCGACGACACCACCCAGAATCTGGTGCTGGCCAACATCGAGGAGATTCACCAGAACGAATCGGTCTTCACGACCGAAGAGGCGCTGCAGTACCTGGAGCGCCGTTTTGCCGCCGGGCAGTCGAAAGAGTACCGGCGCAAGCGCATCAACTACATCATCGACAACACCCTGTTGCCGCACCTCTCGACCAGTCAGGATGTGCGCGGCAAGAAGGCGCTCTTCCTCGGCCGTATGGCGCGCGAAGTGCTCGAGCTGGCGACCGGCAGCCGTAAGCCGGACGACAAGGACCACTACGCCAACAAACGGCTCAAACTGGCGGGCAACCTGATGGAAGAGCTGTTCCGCACGGGCTTGCAGGCACTGCTCAACGACATGAAGTACCAGATGGAGCGCAATTACGCCAAGCGCAAGGATAACCGCGTCCACAACGCCGTGCGGCGCGACGTGCTCACCAACAAGATTATGCACGCCATGGCGACCGGCAACTGGACCGGTGGCCGCGCCGGCGTGTCGCAGCTGCTCGACCGCACCTGCAACATGGCGACGCTGAGCCACCTGCGTCGCGTGATTTCACCGCTGACCCGCAGCCAGCCCCACTTCGAGGCGCGCGACCTGCACTCGACCCAGTTCGGACGACTCTGCCCCAACGAGACACCGGAGGGGCAGAACTGCGGACTGGTCAAGAATCTGGCGTTGATGGTTGATGTTTCCGAAAACCTACCCGAAAGCGAAATTCTGGGTACGCTACGTGATCTGGACGTCCAGCCGCTCGAGAAATTCGAAGAGGGGTGGGGCAAAATCTACTTCAACGGCGATCTGGCCGGTTGCCATCCGGCTCCGAAGGACCTCGTCCTCAAAATTCGGCAGCTGCGACGCGAGGCGCGCATCCGCCATACGGTGAACGTGCGCTATGACGATTCTCTCAACGATGTAATTATAAACAGCGACCCGGGCCGTATCCGCCGCCCACTGCTGATAGTTGACCGCAACAACAAGCTGCGCATTACCGACAAGGATATCAAGGATGCCGACTCGGAGAAGTTGGTCTGGAACGACCTGCTGAAGCGGGGACTTGTCGAATATATCGATGCCGAGGAGGAGGAAAACTGCCTGATTGCGCTCAACACCGATGACCTGGCGCGCAACCGGAAGACCCACGCCTACACCCATATGGAAGTGGATCCGATGGTTATCCTCGGTGTCGCGACCTCCAACGTTCCCTTCCCCGAGCATAACTCGTCGCCGCGCTGTACGATGGGTGCCGGTATGTCGAAGCAGTCGATCGGGATGGGGCAGTCCAACTACCGGCTGCGTCCCGATACGCGCGGCCACCTAATGCACTACCCGCAACAGCCAATGGTCCAGACCGAAGCGATGCGCTACAACACCCTGCGAGTCCGGCCCGCGGGACAGAACATGGTCGTGGCAGTGATGAGCTACCACGGCTACAACATGGAAGACGCGCTGATTTTCAACCGCGGCTCGATTGACCGTGGCCTCGGTCGCTCCAGTTTCATGCGCTCCTACATCTCCGAAGAGCGACGCTACCCCGGCGGCCAGGAGGACCGCTTCGTGATTCCCGGCCCCGACGTACGCGGTGCGCGCTCCGAAGAAGCGTACTTCAACCTCGAGGAGGACGGGCTAATTTACCCCGAGGTCGACCTGCGCGGGCGCGAGGTGCTGGTTGGCAAGACCAGTCCGCCCCGCTTCCTCGCCGAGCCGACCGACTTCCTGACCCCGCAGAAAGTGCGCGAATCGTCGGTGACGGTACGCCACGGCGAGAAGGGGACGGTCGATTCGGTGATGCTCTCCGAGACCGAGAGCGGCTCGCGCATCGCACGTATCCGCGTGCGCGACCAACGCATCCCGGAGCTGGGCGACAAGTTCGCCAGCCGGCACGGGCAGAAGGGAGTCATCGGCCACATGGTGCCGCCGGAGGGGATGCCCTTCACCGCCACCGGTATCGTCCCAGATCTTATCATCAACCCACACGCGATTCCGAGCCGCATGACTATCGCCCACGTGCTGGAGATGGTGGGCGGCAAGCTGGGCGCCATGCGTGGCAGCCTCATCGATGGTAGCGCCTTCTCGGGCGAGAAGGAGGTTGATCTGCGCGGTGAACTTGCCGGCCTCGGCTTCAAGCACACTGGCCGCGAGTCGCTCTACGACGGGCAGACCGGCCGCCGCATCGACGCCGATATTTTCATCGGCGTCATCTATTACCAGAAGCTGCACCACATGGTCAGCGGCAAATTGCACGCCCGCTCACGCGGACCAGTGCAACTTCTGACGCGCCAGCCGACCGAGGGGCGCGCCCGCATGGGCGGGCTGCGGTTCGGTGAGATGGAGCGCGACTGCCTCATCGGTCACGGTGCGGCGATGGTCATCAAGGACCGAATGCTCGACGAGAGCGACAAAACACTGCAGTATGTCGACAGCCGTTCGGGACACATTTCATACATGGACCGGCGCGGCGTGCTGACCTCGCCCATGGGCGACAATACCGCCATCTATCCCGTGACGATGTCATATGCGTTCAAGCTGCTGCTTGAGGAGTTGAAGTCGCTCGGCATCGCGGCGCGGCTGCGCTTGGAGGACCTCTCATGATTCGACACATGATTCCCAAGCGCATTCGCAGCATCGACTTCGCGCTTATCGGGCCGAAGGAGATTCGCAACCTCTCGACCACCAAGGTCATTACTGCCGACACCTACGACGACGACGGCTTCCCGATTCCGATGGGGCTGATGGACATGCACCTCGGCGTCATCGAGCCGGGGCTGCGCTGCAAGACCTGTAGCCGCAAGCTGGATGAGTGCCCCGGCCACTTCGGCCACATCGATTTCGCGATGCCGGTCATCCACTCCGGCTACTCCAAAGTCATCAAGGACGTGCTCTCGTCGACCTGCTCCAGCTGCAGCCGGCTGCTGCTGCCACAGGAACGCATCGACCACTACACTTCGCTGCTCGAGAAAATCCACGAGTCCGAGGCGGGAACCACGGTCACGATGCAGGAACACATCCGCCGCGCCATCCGCGAGGCGGTCAAGGCCAAGACCTGCCCACACTGCACCGAGGCGCAAATCAAGCTCACGCTCGACAAGCCAACCACCTTCCGTGAGGAAGGGCGCAAGCTGACTCCAAAGGAAGTGCGCAGCCGGCTCGAGAAAATCCCCGCAGGCGACCTGCGGACGCTCGGCTTCAACCCCGAGACAACGCGACCCGAATACATGGTGCTCACCGTCCTGCCGGTCCCGCCGGTCTCGGTGCGCCCCTCGATTACCCTCGAGAGCGGAGAGCGCTCCGAGGACGACCTGACCCACAAGCTGGTCGACGTGCTGCGGATTAACCAGCGGCTGCGCGAGAACCGCGACGCTGGCGCCCCGCAGCTCATCGTCGAGGACCTGTGGGAGCTGCTACAGTACCACGTCACGACCTATTTCGATAACCAAACCGCCGGCATCCCCACCGCGCGCCACCGCAGCGGGCGGCCGCTGAAGACCATCATCCAGCGGCTGAAGGGCAAGGAGGGGCGCTTCCGCTCCAACCTGAGTGGCAAGCGTGTCAACTTCTCGGCGCGCACCGTGATTACCCCGGACCCCTACCTGAGCATCAACCAGGTCGGCGTCCCCGAGATGGCAGCGCGCGAGCTGACCGTCCCGATCCGCACCAACATCCACAACCTGCAATTCATAAAGTGGCTGATGAAGGAGAACTTCGACCCCAGCGACCCCGAGCGCTACATCCCCGGCATCAACTACATGATTCGCCCTGACGGGCGACGCGTCAAGTTGACCGAGGAAAACTGGGAGTTCAACCTGGAGCGCCTCGAGCCGGGCTTCATCGTCGAGCGCCACCTGATGGATGGCGACATCGTGCTGTTCAACCGGCAGCCATCGCTACACCGCATGTCGATGATGGCGCACGAGGTGCGTATCATGAAGGGCAAGACCTTCCGCATCAACCTCTGCGTCTGCCCACCCTACAACGCCGACTTCGACGGCGACGAGATGAACCTGCACGTCGTCCAGTCCGAAGAGGCGCGCGCCGAGGCGCGCATCCTGATGCGGGTACAGGAACACATCCGCTCACCCCGTTTCGGCGGCGCGGTGATTGGCGCTATCCACGACCACATCACCGGCATGTTCCTGCTGACCCACGGCGACGCGAGCTACGACCGCGACCAGACCGTGCGCATCCTGTCGCGCATCGACTACCACGGCGCACTGCCGAAGCCAGCCTACCCCAAGGCGACCGGTGGCCCCAAGTGGTCGGGACGGCAGATTTTTTCGGCGCTGCTGCCGGATGACATGAATCTGGAGTTCAACGCCTCGGTCTATTTCCCCGAGCTCAGCGTGGAGGAGAACGCCGACCTCGACACGATTGTCGAAATCCGGAACGGCGAGATGCTGCGCGGACCGGTCGACGGCCGCTCCATCTCCGCCTTCAAGGGCATCATCCTGGAAGAGATTTCGCGCATTAAGGGGTCGAACGCGGCACGCGAGTTCATTGACCTCGTCACCCGCCTCGCCGTCGGGGCCTTGATGGAGACTGGTTGCACGACCGGGATTGACGACGAGGATATCCCGCCGGAAGCCATCCTGCAGATTGAGGACGCCATGCAGAGCGCCATGAAGGGCGTCAACAAACTGGTCACCTCCTACAACAAGGGCAACCTCGAGAGCATGCCGGGACGCAGCCTTGAGGAGACGCTCGAAGTGGAGGTTATGAAGAAGCTGGGGCAGGCGCGCGACAAGGCGGGCGACATCGCCGGCTGGCACCTTGGCATGGACAATTTCGCCGTTATCATGGCGCGCTCCGGCGCACGCGGCAGCATGCTCAATCTGTCGCAGATGGCGGGCAGCATCGGCCAGCAGGCGGTGCGAGGCGAGCGGATTTCGCGTGGATACGAGAAGCGCACCCTTTCGCACTTCAACCAGGGTGACCTGGGTGCCGCGGCGAAGGGATTCGTCCGCTCCAGCTACAAGCACGGGCTGAGCCCGACCGAGTATTTCTTCCACTCCATGGGCGGCCGTGAGGGGCTGGTCGATACCGCCGTGCGCACCTCGCGCAGTGGCTACATGCAGCGGCGGCTGGTCAACGCGCTGGAGGACTTGCGCGTCAAGTATGACGGCACCGTCCGCAACACGGCCAACACCGTCATCCAATTCAGCTATGGCGAGGACGCGGTCGACCCGACCCGCTCCAAGTTCGGGGAAGCCATTGACGCCGACGACATTGTCGAGACCGTTATCAGGGGAGGCAAGTAATGGCGCGTAGCGACACTATCCGCGCACTCGAGCGGCGTGGTATGGCACGGCCACTGGCAGCCAAGGCGGCCGACGCGGGCGAGCAGCTCGGGACGCTCAAGAATGCGAGCCTCGCGAAGCTGCGCAAACTCTTCAGTTTCCGCGAAATCCTGGAAGTCATCGAGTCGGTCGGCAACCGCAAGGTCGACCGCGGAGAGGTCGTCGCTGGCGCCCTCGAAGAGGAGAAGTCGGGCGATGGCCCCTTCTCGGCCGATGCCGCGCTGCGGAGGGTCGAGAAGAAGCTGGGCGTCATCTGGTCGCTGCCTGACGGTTACACGATTGCCGCGATTAACGAACATGTCACCTCGAAGGGCGAAGTACTGCTGGGGGTTGCTTTCCCGATTAACGCGCGGCAGTTCCGTTACCCCTTCAGCGGCTACATCTACCTCAAGGAACACCACGGCATCCGCTACCTCTCCATCATCTCCGAGGTGCTCTCGTTCGACCGCCCCAGCACTCCCGAAGAGGAAGAGCTGTTGCTACCGGCACACGTTGAAGAGCCTTACGTTACTTTCCTGCGCATCGAGCGAATGGTGCCGCTGCCGCGCACGCTGCGGCTGGACGAGTTCCACAAGATGGACGGCACGCCTGTCCGCTCGGCGCGCAACTACACGCAAGTCGAGGACTCGTTCGACCTGTCACGCGACCGGCTGCGCTTCGAGCAGGAGCGCATCGACGCGCAGCGGGTCTACACCGAGCTCGGTTTCTCCGAGAAAACCGCGCAGGGTCTCTTCACCGGCGGACTCTACCACCCCACGCAGGCGGCCGCTGCCACCGACGAGGAGCTGAAGGACGCTGACGTCCCGATGTCGCGGCTGGAGGAATTCCGCAAGGCAGTCGAGAAGGCTGCCGCGAAGGCGCTGGCCGAGCCGGCCAAGGCGCCGACCAAGGGAGTCGTGGTTGCCGACCTGGAGGAAGAAGAAGAGGTGGGGCGCAAGCTCAACCCGTTCCGCATCCGCGCGCTCAAGCTGGCGAAGGGGCTTCCGAGCCACTACGTCGAGGAAATCGCGTGCAGCGCCGAGAAAGAGCGTCTGAAAGCCAAGGGCGTCAAGGAACTGGTGGCCACCTTTAGCGAACTGGTCTCTGCTGAGGAGAAACTGCAACAGGCGCTCACGAAAGCGAAGGCGACGCTGCCGCAGGGTATCGTACGGCATCTGGCCGAGAACACGGCTGGCCATAAGCTGAGCACGAAGCAATACGGCGAAATTGTGAAGCTGGCGCTGGGACAGTATAATCTCGCAAAGGTCGACGCTACCGAGGCGGTCGGCATCCTCGCAGCACAGTCGATTGGCGAGCCGGGGACGCAGATGACCATGCGTACCTTCCACTACGCCGGTGTTGCCGAAATGAACGTTACACTGGGACTTCCGCGGCTAATCGAGATTGTCGACGCCCGCCGCGAGCCCAAGACGCCAATCATGGAGGTCTACCTCGAGCCACAGTTCGCCACCGACCGCAAGGTGGCGCTGGACGTAGCGGCGCGGATTGAGGCGCGCTCGGTCAGCAGTTTGGCGCGTATCCGCACAGACATGACCAACCTGCGGCTGATTATCGAGCCGGACCAGAAGGAACTGAAGGCGTGCATGCTGACCGACGAACTGCTGGCGGCGCGCATCAAGAAGCAGGGGCGACTGCGCTGCCTGATGACCATTGAGGGCGGCGAAATCGTCATGACCGATAAAGAGCCGTCGTTCAAGAAACTCTACGTCCTGGAAGACAAGGTGCGCCGGCTCAAGGTGGCCGGCATCGCTTCGATTTCCCGCGCCATCGTGCGCAAGAACAAAGACGAATATGTCATCTTCACCGAGGGCTCCGACCTAAAGGCGGTCCTGGCGATGCCGGAAGTCGACCCGACCCGCACTAACAGCAATTCGGTCCACGAAATTGCCGCAGTGCTCGGAATCGAGGCGGCACGCAACTCCATCACCTACGAACTGAACGAGACGCTGAACGAGCAGGGACTCTCGGTCGACATGCGCCACAACCTGCTGGTCGCCGACGTAATGACAAACTCTGGCCGCGTCAAGGCGATTGGCCGACACGGGATTTCTGGCGCGAAGACCTCGGTCCTCGCCCGGGCCGCGTTCGAGATTACCTCGACCCACCTGTTGTTGGCTGGCCTCTCCGGGGAGTCGGACATCCTGACCGGCGTTGCCGAAAATATCATCGTCGGTCAGCCGGTCCACCTCGGCACCGGCGCGGTGAGCGTCATCTACAAGCCCGGTAAAGGGGCTTGATGGACCTCAACAAGGCGCTGCGCAAGGCCATCGCCACCGGCGAGGTTGACCTTGGCGCCAACCAGTGCCGCGAGGCGGTCGCTAGCGGCGAGGCGCGGCTGGTGATACTGGCGAGCAACTGTCCGTCAGGGGTACGCGAGACCGTCCTCGAGTCTGAAGCGGACGTTTACCAGTTTAACGGAACTAACTCTGACCTCGGTGCCGCGTGCGGAAAGCCTTTCCCGATATCGGCGGTGACTATCATCGAAGGCGGCAACTCCGAAATCCTGAGGCTCAAACCCAACCTCTGAGGGTTACGTTTAAGCCGGGCCTCAAACTGTCCCGGCGGGCATGGTTTTTCCCCTTGACCTCAGCGGCTTTTCGCGGCTGAAATTACCTCTTGAACCAGAGCTTGACGAAGCGAAGCTGGCGCAGCTGGAAAGCGACATTACACTGCTGCGCGACACCATCATCACGCTGACCGCAATCGCCCGCGCACGAGGCCTCGGCGGCCACACCGGCGGGCCGTACGACATCGTCCCCGAAGTGCTGATTGTCGACGCGCTGCGCGACGGCGGAGCCGCTATTCACGCCGAGTTTTTCGACGAGGCTGGCCACCGCGCTGCGTTGCAGTACGCGCGCGGCGCGCTGCGAGGCGGCTTGCCGCCGGAACAACTGCTGCACTACCGCGAATACGACTCGGGACTGGCGGGCCACCCGGAGAAGGAATTACTCGACTGTATCGACTTCTCGAGCGGGCGGCTCGGCCACGCGGCGGGGCACGTCAACGGCGTCGCGCTCGCCTGTCCAGAGCAGGCGGTGGTGATGTTCGGCTCCGACGGCTCGCAGATGGAAGGAAATAATGCGGAGGCGGCGCGGCTGGCGGTCGCCAACGGGCTGAACGTCAAGTGGATTATCGACGACAACAACGTCACGATTGCCGGATACCCCGACCGCTACCTACCCGGCTTCGACCTCGAGCGCACCCTCGGTGGCCACGGCTTCGCAGTCTTCCCGGCCGACGGCGAAGACGCGCGCGCGCTACTGGCGGCAATCGTCGCCGCGCTACAGCACGATGGTCCGGCGGCAGTGCTCTGCCGCCGGACCATGGGGCCGGGCGTCCCGCAGCTCGAAGGGACACCGCAGCTGCACGACGTGATTACGCTCGCTGCAGCACGCGAATACCTTGCTGCGCGTAGCCACGACGCCGCGTTGGCGCTGCTGGACGAAATCGAAGGCGAAACAACGGCGCCCCCGGCGAAGATGCTCGGCAGCGGCGCAACCGGCGCCTGCCGCAAGCAGTTCGGCACCGCGCTGGTGGGCGTGCTGGCGGAGCTCTCGGCCGACGAGCGGCAGCGCGTCCGCGCCTTTGACTCGGATCTCGAAGGCTCAGTTGGCCTGACGGTGGTTCGCGAGCAGTTTCCCGAGTGCTTCACTAGCGGCGGGGTGCAGGAGCGCGGCAACCTGCTCGCCGCCGCTGGCTTCGGCTCGCAGCCGGACTGCCAAGGGATCTTCGCGACTTTCTCCGCCTTCCTCGAAATGGTGATTTCCGAAATCACGATGTCGCGGCTCAACGAGTGCAACCTGCTCTGCCACTTCTCGCACGCCGGGGTTGACGCCATGTCCGATAATACCTGCCACTTCGGGCTCAACAATTTCTTCGCCGACAACTACGTCGACGAGGGCACCCCGACCGCTCTTTATTTTCCGGCCGACGTCCACCAGATGGACGCCGTCATCCGTCGCGTCTTCCCCGAACCGGGGCTGCGCTTTGTCTTCTCCAACCGCTCGAAGCTGCCGGAAATCCTTGACATAGCGGGCGCGCCGCTCCACGGTGGCGACTACCGTTTCGAGCCGGGGCGCGACGAAATCGTGCGCGAGGGTAACGCGGGCTGGATTGTGAGCTACGGCGACATGCTCCACCGCTGCCTGCACGTCGTCGAAACGCTGCGCGCCGAGGGGATTTCGGTGGGGCTGGTGAACAAGCCCACGCTCAACGTCGTTGACGAAAAGATGCTCGCCAAACTTGGCAAGGCTCCTTTTATACTGGTCGTTGAGAGCCTCAACCGGCGCACCGGGCTCGGCATCCGCTACGGCAGCTGGCTGCTCGAGCGCGGATTCGCACCGCGCTACGGTCACATGGGCACCACCCGACCGGGCAATTGCGGGCAGGCGGAGCAGATTGCGCACCAACGGCTCGCGTCGGCCGACGTGGAAGCGCGCGTCAGGGAACTGCTGGCGGCCTGAACTATACTGCCATGGAACTGACGCGTCTGGAATCCGCCGCCGACGCAATAATCGCCGCGGCGACCGACCGCGACGGTGCGCTGCGCGAAATCGCGCAGCTGCTCGAGGCGCGCGTGGAGCACTACGACTGGGTCGGCTTCTACCTCGCTGAAGACCGCGAACTCGTCCTAGGGCCGTTCGTCGGCGCACCGACCGAACACGTCCGTATCCCCTTCGGCTGCGGCGTCTGCGGGCAAGTGGCCGAGAGCGGCGAGACGCTGGTTGTGCCCAACGTGGCGGCGGAGGCGAACTACCTTTCGTGCGGCAGTGCGGTGCAGTCGGAAATTGTCATTCCAATCCATGCCGACGGCGAGTTCGTCGCGCAGCTCGACATCGACTCGTACACGCGCGACCCTTTCTCGCAGGGCGAGGTGATATTCCTACAGCGGCTCTGCACGCGGCTGGCGCAGCTCTGGAGCGAAACTTAATTAGCCGCGACCGCAGCGCGTGAGCCGATGGTGCCACGGTTTTTCCAGCGCAACCGCGTGCTGCTCACCGTCGGCGTGGCGGTGCTGCTGATTGCCGGCACACTGGTCATGATGTTGACGGGGGGGAGCGAAGAGGCACCCGAATTCAGCGCCACTTCGACCGGCTACATCGATGGTGAGGAGAGCAACCGCACAATCATCAAGCTCTCGGATTACCGGGGGCAGGTGGTAATCCTAGACCTGATGGCCGAGTGGTGTGGGCCCTGTAAAGAGGTGGCGAGTGGTACGCTCAAACCGCTTTACAAAGAGGAATACCGCGACAGCGACAAGGTTGTCATCATCTCGGTCAGCATAGCGAACGACAGCCTCGACCTGCTGGAAGATATGCAGCGCGAATATGGCTACGACTGGCTGCACGTCACCAACAATGACCTCGATGTCATCACCAAGTACAACGCCCAGCAGATTCCCAAGGTGGTGGTGATTGACCAGCAGGGCCAGATTACCTTCTCGGCGCTGGGGATTGTGAAGCAGGATAAGCTCCAGCAGGAAGTTGAGAGTGCGCTCTCGGGTGAGGGCAGCTTGGAAAAGGTGAAGCAGAACTCGATTTTCCTGATGGCCATCGGCGCGGGCGCGCTCTCCTTCTTCTCGCCCTGCTCGTTCCCGCTGCTGCCGGGCTACGTTTCCTTCTATCTCACCACCCGCAAGACCGGCAGCAAGGGACTTAACGAGCGCACCGCGCGTGAAGCGCTGCCGGCCGGCCTTGCTGCCGCCTCCGGCATCCTGGTCGTCCTGCTGTTGCTGGCGCTGCTGGTGGTGCCCTTCTCGCATTTACTGGCGGACTACGTCCCGCTGCTCGAATTGCTGGTCGGCGCGGCTGTCTTCGTCCTCGGGGTTTCAATGTTGCTCGAATGGAGCCTCGAGCCGCTGCTGCGGCCGCTGCGGCAGCTGTCCTCCGCACTGGGAGCAGCAGCCGGGATGGTGACGCGCGGCTACCCCACGGCACTAACGGAGCGGGGAATCCGGCGCGTGACCGGGAGCGACTTCAGCTTCGCCGCCAGCCGGGAAGCGGGGCTGACAGGGCAGTTCTGGTACGGTGTCGGCTACGGCTCCGCCTCAGCCGGCTGCACCGCACCGGTGTTCATCACACTAATTCTTGCCAGCCTGAAATACACCCTGGCGGGGGCGCTGCTGGTTTTCAGCCTCTACGCCTTCTCGGCCGCGGCGCTGATGGTCGCCTTCACACTGCTGATTGCCTCGTCGGAGAGCACAATTGTCGACCGGCTGCGCGCCTCGACCCGCCACATCCACATCGTGGGCGGTGCGGTGATGGTAATTGTCGGAGTCTACCTCGTCTGGTTCTACCTCTCGATCAGCACCAGCCTGCTCTAGGCCGGCTCGTAGCGGTACTCGAGAAACCCGTCCGGCAGCGACGGCTCCGCAACCGCGTCCCCGCCAGGCCACCTGCGGCTCCCGACAGTGACCAGCGCCTGCTCGCCGAACTGCGCCGCGCTCGCGAGCAGCGCGGCGGCGGCAACGGGGCGGTGCGCCCGCTCCGGGGGGTCGAGCGGGTTGTGGACCAGCAACTCGGAACCGCGCACGCCAGTCACCATAACCCAATGCGGGATTTCGTCGCGCTCTTCAGGGAAGAGCGCGGTCGAGACCAGCGCCAGCGCCAGCCGTTCGGCGGCGAGCGCGGCGCGGATGTCGCCCAGCGCCGGCTGGCGCCGCTCCTCCGTCACGCCGTTGCGCGCGCAGAGCCGCTGCTGCATGACGTGGAAGAATTCCAGCGTGCCGGGGTCGACGCCGGCGACGCGCTCGTGGATGCGCTCCATCAGCCCCTGCCCGTCGGCGCTCGAGATGATGTGCGGCCGCAAGCCCCGCAACGCCAGCGGCGCCGCGACGCCGTAGCGGCCGCAGCCGCCGATTTCGATCGCGTTGGTCTCGCGCCACACTTCGACTTCCAAGTCACGGTCGAGCGGGTCGGCCAAGTTGAAGTGGCCGAGCGCCATCAGCGCACAGGCGGCGCCGCAGCTGAACTCCATCGTCTGCGCGTAGAAGGGCGCGTCGAGCTGCATGGGGCTGCAGCGGCGGCCGGTTAATCAGTCCTGCGACGCGAAGTTGATAGTCGCCTCGGCGATATCGGTCGAGTAGAGCGCGGTGCGAATCAGCGACTCGAGCGCCATGAAGAGCGGCAGCGCCTCGTCAGGGGCTCGTGCACCCGCAATCTGCGCTACTTCTCACTCTTGGCTGCCCGCACGCGAGTCGACGAGCAGCGTGCCGTTGGACTGCGGCACCAGCACTACCTCGGCGCCCCGCTCGAGCCCCGCTTTGTCAACCCACTTCTTGGGTAGCGAGACCATGATGGTCGAGCCACCGGTCAGCTGCAGCTTCCTGCTCTCCATCGTTCCCGGAGCAGGCCGGGGGTTTAGTGGCTTGCCAGCGGCAGCAGCGAATTGGCCGCGTGCTCGGTGGCGTTGGCGACGTCGTCCAGCCGCTGTGCGACGCGATACATATGCGCCGCTGCGAGCGGCGTATCGTCACCGTGCGAGAAGACGTAGGCGGCCGTGGCAGCCTCCTTCTTGTCGGCCTGGTGCTCGAGCAGGTTGACACTGGCAATCAGCTGGTACAGCTCCTCTTTCACCTTCGTCGCGAAGCCCGATTCCATCAGCTCCTGCAGCTTTTCGACCGCCTTTGCATATTCGTTGACCGTCGTCTGCACCGACTGCGCCTGCGCCAGCAGCAGCTTGCGCGCCTGCGCATCTTCGTAGAGCGGCCGGAAGGAGATTATTTCGGTGACGTTTTCGGCGTAGTCGGCAATACGGTCCTGCCGCGTAATCATGTCGAGAAACACCTCTTTTGAAATGGCGAGCCGTATGCTGCCGCGCATCACTTCGCGCAGCTCGTTCTTCAGCCCGTCCGCCTCCAGCTCAGCGTTCGAAGTCGCCGCAATCGCCTCGGTGGCATCACCGTCATCGCAGGCGATGGCGACGCAGCGCTCCATATGCCCGACCGTCTCGAGCGCCTTGGCAGCGTGGCGGTAGTAGGTCTCGAAAACGCTGGGGCCGATGCGGCTCTCGAAAAACTTCATTCTACGCCCCCCATATCTATTTCAACCCGGGGTCCCGCCCGGATGGACTTATAGAGAATCCAGACAATGGCCCCCAGTATCAGGCTGACCGAGACGATGAAACGGGTCTCATCCAGTCCGAAAATCATGTAGAGCAGGACAGCCCCGATGCCGGCGGCCGGGATGCTGGCGACCCAGCTGGCAGCAATTTTCCCGAAAACGCCGAAATCCACCGATGCAGTCCCCCTTGCCAGCCCGACCCCCACGACCGAGCCTACAAGGGTATGGGTAGTGGAAATAGGCATTGCGAGGAAAGGCAGGGAGAATAAGAGTACGATGGTTGCGGCGGCGAACTGGGCCGCGAACCCGCGCGTGGGGGTGATGTGGGTGATTTTCTCGCCAATCGTCTTCATCACACGATGGCCCCAGGTGGCGAGACCAATGACAATGCCGGCGCTTCCCAGCAGCACCAGCCAGAGTGGTACCGAAGCTTCGGGGCTCAGCACGCCCACCTGGTAGACCTGCCAGACGGCCGCCATCGGCCCGATGGCGTTGGAGCGGTCGTTGGCACCGTGCGCGAAGGCGACGTAGCAGGCAGTGATTATCTGGAGCCAGACGAAAATCTGCTCGACCCCCGCGTAGCCGCTCTCCTTGAACTCGTAGTTGCGCAGCAGCAGGTAGAGCACAAGACTGGCAAATGCCCCCAGCAGCAGCGCTATCTGCAGGCTCGGCAGCGGCAGGCATTCGGCGACTGCGGCCATGAAACTGGCGTCGACGGCGCAATCCTTGGCCGGCAACCATGCGGCGGGCAGCAGGTACTGGAGCGCCTTGAACTGGAGCGCCAGCGCCAGTACGAAAAAGGTCGGGAAGGCGAGTATTGGCGCCATCCAGCGGGAGCGCTGGATAGGGTCATCGGACTCCATGATGGTCATGCGAATGACCGTGAAAGTCCCGTAAGCCAGCACTCCGCCCAGCAGCGGGGAAATTACCCAGCTCAGGACTATCTGGCCGACTTTGTGGAAATCGACCAGTGAAGGGTCGATGAAGAGGCCGAAACCAATGATGCCACCGAGGATGCTGTGCGTCGTTGAGACCGGCAGCCCGTAGCGCGTGGCGACCGTAATCCAGAGCGCAGCCGCCAGCATGGCGGCGATGAAGCCATACTGCAACTCGTTGGAGAGGCTGGCCATCTCCTCCTCGGAAATAACCAGCACTCCCTTACGCACCGTGTCAGTAACTGCGTCGCCGGCGAAGAAGGCGCCGCAGAACTCGAAGACCGCCGCGATGATGATGGCGTTGCGCAGCGTCAATGCCCCACTCCCGACGCTGGTACCCATGGCGTTGGCGACGTCGTTGGCGCCGATGTTCCACGCCATGTACGCCGCTACCGCAATGGCGAGCAGTATCATCAGTTCGAGTCCAAACATTGGCCGGTGCTGGTTGAGGGGTTAAATAAATATTTCCTATATAATCTATATAGTTTACTTATTTTCTACAGTGGCGGGCAACGCCTCCACCCGCGACCGCGGGTGCTAGGTGGCGCACCCATCCCTCGGCCATTTGCGAACGCGCGGCATTTCCAGTGCAGACAAAGAGGATTCGCATCACGGCTCGACTGTGCGGCGCGCCAAAAACCTGCCGGCCGCTCGTCGACAGGGGGCTGTTCCACCACCCCTTGGTTTCCTGTGGAAAGGTGGTACAGCAAACTGTTTTTCCACGAGCAACCCTAATCCAAAAACTTTAAAAGGTGGAACCAATGGCACCGGGCTTATGGTCTATCTTACGCCTAAGACCACTCGCGGGCAGCAGTACTGGTATCTCGTCAAGTCGTTCAAGTTCAACGGACGCGTCGAGAAAGTGCAGCATTACCTCGGTTCCGAGGAGCCCAGCGAGCAAGAACTGGAGCGGCTCAAAGCCATCCACGAGCCCGAGCTGGAGCTCGCCGCGGTCGAGCGAATGGCGAAGGCGTCGGCCGAGATGTTTCGCACTCCCTATCTCGACACGAAAGCGCTGAAAGGGCTTGAGCGCCTGAAATTCCTGCGGCGCGCGCTGAATCGTCTGCAACAGGACCGCAAGGCGCGCGAACGCGAAGCAGAGCAGTCGGAGTTGGCGGCGGTGCACGGCAACCTGATGCTCACCTCCGAACCTCTGGCACGCGAGCAGACCGAGGCGATACTGCTGCACGACCGCGCGCCCGCGGGAATCCCGCTGTCGCGCGTGCTCGAAGTGCTCGCGCTGCGGCGACTCCACCGCGAGGTGGGTGAACGTGTCGCGCGGCTCGACCGGCGCGCCATCCTCAAGCTGCACCTCGGAGTGCGCGAGGGGCAGGGCGACGGCGGCCACCTGCGGCAGGACAGTGCCAGTCTCCCCGGCTCGGCCTTCGTCCCGCCACCGCCGGTGCTGATTGAGGACGAACTCGACGCGTTGCTCGAGTGGTGGCACGAACCGTCGCCGCTACACTCGTTCGAGCGCGCGACGCTGTTCCACCACCGCTTCCTGCAGCTGCGGCCTTTCGAGGCTGGCAACGGCCTCGTGGCGCGACTGCTGCTCGAGGGGATGCTCGTGCGCGCGGGGCTGCCCGCGCCCATGTGGCAGCGGGAAGACCGTTCGCGCTACCTCTCGGCGCTAGTAGCAGGCGACCGCGGCGACCGCGGCCGGCTCATCAGCGGATTCTGGAAAGCGTATCGGCAGCACCACCGTTCTGGTGTCAGGGGCGAGCTCGCAGCACTGAAGACTGAACCGCGCCAGGCACACCTGGAGGCTTTCTGATTGCAACTTCTCGAACTTGAGTTCGAGAACTTTAAATCCTTCAAAGGCCACGTTACCGTCCCCTTCGGCCCCGGCTTCACCTGCATCACCGGCCCCAACGGCTCGGGCAAGAGCAACATCACCGACGCGATCCTGTTCATCCTCGGCTCGCGCTCGACCAAACTGCTGCGCGCGCGACGGCTGAACCAGCTGATTTTCGGCTATCAGGAAGGCAAAAAATCGCGCAGCACGGCGACGCACTGTCGCGTCAGCATGGTCTTTGACAACAGCGACCGCTTCCTCTCCATCGAGAGCGACCGGGTGCGCTTCACCAAAGGCGTGCGGCTGCGCGGGGGGAAGCCTGCCACTTACTACCGGCTCAACGGCGACACCTCCTCGGCAGGGGAGTTCGAAGCGCTCTTCTCGCGCGCCGGACTTTACGCGACCGGCTACAACATCATCCAGCAGGGCGACGTCATGCAGACCTCGCTGATGTCGGGCACCGAGCGCCGGCGCAAGCTGGAGGACGTCGCCGGCATAACTGCGTACGACCAGCGATTGCGCAAGACCCGCTCGGCGCGTGAGCATGTTGGCGCCGACCTGACGCTGCTCGACGAACGCATGCGCGAAGCGCAGCGGCTGCTGCGACAGCTCGAGCGCGAGAAGCGTGATGCCGAACGGCTTGAGGCCATCCTGCAGCAATTGCAGGAAAACGAGCTGCAGCGCAAGTGGCGCCGCGTGCTCGACCTGGAGGCAGAGCTGGAGTCGCGACGCGGACTGATTGTGCGCCACGAAAAAGAGCTGGAAGAGCTCGTGGGAGAGCTGGAAGAGCGGCAAACCACGATTGGGGTTTTCGAAGACGATTATAAAAAGGTCGAAGATGAAATTTTCGATGCGGGCGGCGACCGCGCGCGCGAGTTGCAGGAGCAGCTGGACAAAGCGCGCGTCGAACAGGCACTGGCACAGAGCAACTCCGAATCGGCTGGCGCGCGGCTTGTGGAGCTGGAGGCATCGCGTCGCCAGCTGGGCGATGCGCGCAAGGCTGCCGCGGCGGAGCTGAAAGAGCTGCGCGACGCCCTCGATGAGGCTCGGGCAGGCGCCGGCGAGCTGGAAGCGCAAGTCACAACCGCCGCCAGCGAGCTGGCGCGGCTCGAGGCTTCGGCTGCCGACGGTTCGCAAGAAATCTCTGGCCAGCGCGACGCCCTCGATGCGCTGAGGCAAGCGGCGGGTGAGCTGGAGATGCAGCGGCACCGGCTCGAGGGCGAGCGCGAGCAGCTCGAGCGACAGCTCCAGTTGGCGCGTGAGCAGCTGGAACGGTCAGAGCAATTGCTGAAAGCAGCGCGGGAGGATTCGGCTGACGCCGATTTCCAGCTGCAGGACCTCGAACTCGGGCGCAAATCGGCGGCCGATAACCTGCGCAAGGTCACCGCCAAGCACGGTAAGTTTGTGAGTGAGCTGGTGCTGGCGGCCGACCGGCTGGAACGCAGTGAGAGCAAGCTGCGCGAGGCGGCGCTGGCGCTGGCGGCTGAAGAAGCAGCTACGCACGCCCGCGATGAAATCGGTGGCTACGCGCGCGCGGTGCAGTCGGTTCTCGCGGCGCGCGATACGGGCGAGCTGGACGGCATCGTCGGGACGATTGCAGAGCTGGGGCAGGTGGACGGGGGGCATGCGCTGGCGCTCGAGGTAGCGGCGGGCGCACGGATGCAGTCGGTCGTCGTCAGGGATGACTCAGTTGCGGCGGAGGCTATTGCGTTCCTAAAGCAGCGCAAGCTGGGGCGGGCGCGCTTCCTGCCGCTCAACCGGCTGCGCCGGTATCGCCCCGGCGCCAACGCACTGCTGCTGGTGAAGCAGTCCGGCGCAGTCAACTTCGCGCAGGAGCTGGTGCGGTTCGACCCGCGCTACGCGGATGCCTTCGGCAACGTCTTTGGCGACACAGTCATTATGCGCAGCCTCAATGAGGCGCGCAGCTACCTCGGCAAAGGGCGCATGGTCACGCTGGCAGGCGAACTGCTCGAGGCGGGCGGCGCGATGGTGGGCGGCTCACCGCCCCGCTCGGGAATCCACTTCGGGACCGGCACCCGCGACAACCTTGACGAGCTTGTGGTGCGCCTCGGCAGCGCCGAGGCGCACAAGCTCGAGGCGAGCGCCGCGGTGCTGGAGTTACGCGAGGAACTGGCGGAATTGGCGCAGGCGAAGGCAGCGCTCGAGAGCGAGTGCTCGACCACCCAAACGCGCGTGACCGATTTCGACGAACAGGCGACCAAGTCGGCCGACGGGCTGCTACAGGCGCAGCAGTCGTTCGAGACGCGACAGGGTGCGCTGACGGCGCTCGAGGGCGAACTGGACGAGCGCGAAGCGGCGCTGGCCAAGCTGCAAATTACGATTAGCGACCACGCCGGGAGCGTGGAGCAGGCGGCGACTGCGTTGCAGGAGCTGACCGGGGGTGTAGCGGCCGAGCGGCTAGCGCAGCTCCAGTCGGCGCTCGGCCAGCAGCGCGAAAGCCTCTCAGAGGCGCGCGCCAGCGTGGCGCGTTTCGAGGCGGCCGAGGAACCCGCCGCAGGCGAGGAGCAACGACTGGCAAGCGAACTGGAGCAGAACCTGGCAGAGCAGAAGGAGCAGCAGACGCTGCGGCGCGACGAACGCGAAACGGCGCGCAAACTGGCGCGCAAAGTCAAGGCACTGAAGGCCGAGGAAGACACCAAGTTCCGCGAGCTCAAGGAATTGCGCGACCGGCGCGACCGGCTGCGCGACGAGCTGGCCGAGGCGCGCACGACGCTGGCACAGCGCGAGGAGTTTGGGCGCGGGCGGCGGCACGCTACAGATGAACTGAAGATTGAGGTCGCGACCCGCGAGCCGAAGCTGGTCGAGGCACGGCAGCGGCTGCCCGAAAAGGCGGAGCAGCCTCCAAAGATCGGCGGCAGCGAGCAGCTGGAGGGGCAGCGCGAGACGCTCGAGGGGCAGCGCGGGCGGCTCGGCAACGTCAACATGCTTTCGCTCGAGCACTACCGGCAGGAGGAGGAGCGGCTGGCGCGCATCCGCGAGGACCGCAAGCAGCTGCGGCGGGAGGTGAGGCGGCTCGAGGCGCTCGAAGCCAAGATATCGGCGCGCAAGCTTGAGCGCTTCAGCGAAGTTTATAAACATATCAACGAGAACTTCCAGTCCACTTTCACCGAGCTTACCGGCGGCGGCAAGGCGTGGCTGGAGCTGGAGAAGCCGGAAACCATCTTCGACGGCGGCGTCTCAATCAAGGCACGCATGCCGCGCAAGCGGCTCTTCCCGGTCGAAGCGCTTTCCGGCGGCGAGAAATCGCTCGTCAGCATGGCGTTCATCTTCGCCATCCAGCGCTACGACCCGAGTCCGTTCTACCTGCTCGACGAGCCGGACCAGAACCTGGACGGCGTCAACACCGAGCACATCGGCCGCGCGATTGCACTGCAGTCGGCGGTGGCGCAGTTCCTCGTCGTGAGCCTGCATCACGCCGCGCTACGCGAGGCAGCACACGTGATTGGCGTCTTCATGGCCGACGACGGTGTTTCGCACCTGCACCAGATTTACGATGTCGACAGCTTCATCGCTTCGCTGTCCACCGAAGAGGTGGCAGCGTGAGCCTGGTCGAGAACCACCTGCTGTTCCACAAGGCCATCGTGGGAAGCGATACGGAGCGGGTCGACGGCTATCTCAGCCTAGCGCAGGCTTCCGAGGCGGGGGCTGAAATCACTGCCATCGAGGACCCGCTGGCGCGCAGCATTGCAGTGCTGTTCCAGCTGGTGCGCGAGCACGAACTGGACCCGTGGCAGCTCGACCTCGGATTTGTGCTTCAGGAATACCAGCAGCATGCGCTGCGCGCCGACGCTCTCGATTTTCCGCTCGCGGGCGCCATCCTGGGCTGGGCCTGGGATGTGCTACGGCTGCGCTCGGCGGGTGCGGTCGTGGCAAGCGAGCCGCTCCCCGAGCCACAGGCAGAGTGGGAGCCATTCGACTTCGGCTGGGAACCGACTTACGCCGAGCGGCTCGAGATGGTCGCCGAGCCGCCGCTGGAGGAGGCACTCCGTTTCCGTGGCGAGCGGCGAGTGACACTGATGGAGCTGGTGGGCGCGCTGGAAGAGGCACGGCAGGTCGAGCTGGAACACCGCGCGCGAATGTCGCGGCGCAAGCATCTGCGCGAGGAGCGGAAGACTATGCTGGACGACCACGCCAGTCATCTGGGCGATAAAATCCACACCGATGACCCGGCGCTCTACAAGGAGCAGGTGTGGCAGAAAATCAACATGCTGAATGGTAAGCCGATTCCGTTCGGCCAGCTGGTTGACGCTCCCGAGCGTTCCAGCGTCGTGCGCACCTTCGTCGGCTCGCTCTTCCTGGCGCGCGAAGGACGCATCGAAATCCAGCAGAAGGACCTGCTTAGCCACTCAATTTACATCCGCAACCGGGAGGCGGCGGGCTGAGCGCCGTCGCGGCAGAGGCGGCGCTCTTCTCCGCTGGCCGGCCGCTGACGCCGCAGGAAGTTGCCGAAGCGACCGGACTCTCCCGCCGGACGGCGGAAACGGCGCTGCAGGAGCTGGTCGACGCCGGCCGCGACCGTGAAGGCGCGCTGGAGATTGTGCAGCTTGGTCCCAAGTATGTGCTGCAGTTGCGCCGCGACGCCATCGAGTATGGACGCCGGCTGGCACCACAGGAAATCCCCGGCCACCTGCTGCGGACGCTGGCACTGGTGGCACACGAGCAGCCGATGCTGCAATCGGAGCTCAAGCGCCGTATGGGTAACCGGGTCTACGAACACGTTGGCGAGCTGCTCGAGCTGGGAATGCTCGAGCGCGAGCGGAGCGGTCGTAGCTTCGCGCTCTCCGTGACCGAGGCGTTCGACGAATATTTCGGTATCAGCGCTGCGACGCAGGCGGAGCGACGCGCTTTTCTGGAGCAGGCACTCGGCGCCCCATGAACGGCCCCGGACTGCTCGAGCTACTGGTCATCGGCCTGCTGGCATGGCTGCTGCTCGGCCCACTGCGACTCGCCGAGGTGGCACGCAGCCTGGGCGTGGCCTGGCGGGAATTCCGCGGCTACCGCGCTTTCCCGCTCGGCGCGCCGGGCGCGCGCGACGAGGAGGAGCAGCTGCGCGCGGCGGCGGAGCGGCTCGGAATCACAACCGACGGGCTGGACGAGAGCGGGCTGCGCGCGGCGCTGCAGGCGCGATTGTCCAAGGATTGAACCACAACAGACCATGGCGGAGCGGTAAGCTACAAATATCCGGAGCGGTGCGGGCGACGTATGCAACGCTTCATGGCGCTCCTGCTGGTCCTGATGCTGCTGCCGGCGTTTCCGGTAGCGCAAGGGGCTAACGACGCGCGGTCCGACACTGACCGGGGCTACCTGAGCGAAGCGTGGCGCGCCGGCCTCGGTAACGGGCTCGGCTCGCTGAATTCGATTCGCGTCGCCGACATTGACGCCGACGGCGAGGACGAAATCCTAGTCGGCAACGCACAGGGCTACCTGCACATGCTCGACTGGAACAGCTCGCTCAACGCGTGGGAGGAGGGCTTCCACAGCGTCGACCTCGGCGGCTCGGTGAAAGCGATGGCCATCGCGCAGCTCGATGACGACGACGCGCTCGAGATTGCGGTCGGCTACAACTGGAACGGCGACGCCGGCAAGGTGCGCATCATCGACGGTAGCACTCTCAAGGCAGAGACCAACTGGTCCTCCGGCATCTCCTGGTCGCACACCGAATGGACCGAGGGGTGGCCTTACGGGCTCGCGCTGGGCGACCTTGACGGCGACGGGCGGGCGGAGCTAGCGATGGGCGCCGACCGCGGCTACCTGTGGGTGGTTGACGCCGATACCCCCGAAATTTACGTCGGCCGCGATATTACCTTCGACGAGGCGGAGTGGTATCTCGACCTCTCCGGCTCTTCAGCCTTCAACAAGAACACCGAGAACGTCTGGGGCGTCGCGATGGGGCAGTTCGACTCCGACGACGCGCTCGAAATCGCGGTCGGCTCGAAGCAGGGCTGGGTCGGCATCTTCGACGGTGAAACCGAGGAGTTACAGTGGAAGAAGGACATGGATGGCAACGACAACACTGACTCCTTGGTCTACGGGATGCTGGCGGCCGACCTCAACGGCAACGGCATCGATGAGCTTATTGTGGCGCAGCAGTCGAAGCTCTCGGTCTTTATCGACGGCGACCGGGACAAGCAGGCCGACGATACCGGAATCAAATCCGGCTACGGGCTGGCGGCGGCCAACCTGTTCGGGTCGGACCGCAACGAGCTGGTGGTGACCGACGGCAGCGGCAATGTCTACATCCTCGGGCTGAGCGGCACTTCGCTCACAACCTATCAGGAGTGGAATTCGGGGCAGGTGATGAACACCGGTGCCGGCGTCGCGATTTCGCTGACGCACGACAATCCCTGGATTGTGCATGGTGGCGACGCGGGAATCCTGGTGGCGTGGGAAGTCACCTCTTCCTCGAGCCACACGCTGGCGTGGGACTCGACCAGCGACAATAACGGCGGCAGCACACTCTACTCGCTCCCGGGCGGTAACACGTATGGCATCGGCGTCGGCAACATCGATTCCGACCCAGCGATAGAAATCCTAGTCGGATGCGGCGCTCGCCGGGTGTACGCCTTCGACGGCGTCACCCACGCGCTCGACTGGGTCAGCCCGGTACTAGACGAGCTGCCAATGGGAATTCAGGTGGCTAACCTTGATGATGATTCTGATAACGAAATCGTGATTTCGACCGGCAATCCGGGCGAGGATCGGCTGGCCGACAGCGGCGAGGGGGCCGACGGTCACCTCTACGTCTTCGACCGCAGCGGCAGCAGCTTCACGCAGGCGTTCAAGAGCGGCAATATCGACGCCGCGCTCGGCGTCGCGGTCGCTGAGCTGGATGGCTCGAACTACCCCGAAATCGGCGTCGTGACCGGCTATACTCTGGTTTACGCTGGCTCCAACCCGCCACCCCCCGACCATTTCGGGCGGCTGATTGTTTTCGGTTTTGATGGCTCCAGCTATGGCGAGGAAGGCGACAGCGGCGAACTGAACGACCCGGTGCGCGGTATCGCCGCGGGCGATGCCGATGACGATGGGGGGGCCGAGTTTGTAATCGGCACCCGCAGCGGTGAAGTGCTGGCATACCATCGCAGCGGCTCCGACTACGTGCAGGATGGCTCGACCATCGACACCGGGCGGGTCGACGCCTACGGGATTGCGATTGCCGACCTCGACGGCGACGGCGCTACCGAGATTATCGTCGGAACCGGTAAGGAAAGCAACGTGAAGAAGCCGCTCATCCAGGTCTACCGCGGGTCGAACCACGCTAAGGAGTGGGAGAAGGAAGTCGACACCAGTTCACTCTGGGGTGTCCTCGGGGCGGACTTCGACAACGACGGGGTGGTCGAGCTGATTTACGGCACCAGCGGCGGCGAGCTCTTCACCTACGACGGGGAGACCAAGGACTTCGAGTCAAAGACCAGCGCTCTTTCGGGGCAGACCGGCCACTACGGCAATATCCGCATGGCGAACCTCGACGGCAAAGGGGCCAACGAACTGGTGGTCGGGAGCACCGCCTATCTGTGGGTATTCACCGCCGAAGGGCAGACCAATAACCCTGACCTCGCCATCGAGGGCGGCGACATTCTCATTACGCCTGCGGAGCCGACCGAGGATGATGACCTGACGGTCAACATCACGTTGCACAACTACGGCGGCGCTGCCATCAGCGACTGGCGGGTCAAGATTTACGACGGCGACCCCGACAGCGGCGGTAGCAAGATTACCGAGTACAGCTGCCGGTCGGGCGAGCCCGACCAGCGCGACGGCTGCCGCACCATCCCGGCGGGCGGCGAGGCGATGTTCGAGGTGTTCTGGAGCAGCCAGCAGACGACTCCCGGCTACCACGAGCTCTACGCCAAGGCGGAGGATATCCAGAGCCCGCGGCAGGAGACTCGCTTTTCCAATAACAAGGACTACACGACGGTCGAAATCGAGGAAATCCCTAACGACGCGCCGGTGGTCAGCGCCTTCCTCGACCTGACCACGGTGTGGGTCGAAGAACCGGTCCGCGTCGATGGCGGCGACTCGTACGACAACGAAACAACGGAGGGGCAGGCCGACCGCGACTACGGCAGCGGCGCGACAATGGAATACCGCTACTATGACGGCACCTGGTCGTCATGGATGTTCGACTACACGCGCGACTTGGAATTCACCGAGCCGGGCGTCAAGGAGGTGCGGATACAGGTGCGCGACGAGCGCGGCAAGGAGTCGCAGCAGCTGGTGCTGATGCTGACGGTCAAGAGCAACTCGGCACCGGTCGCGATGCTCGCCGCCAATACCACCTCGGTCACGCTGGGCGGCTACGTCACCTTCAACGCCTCCGCTTCGAATGACCCAGATGACCGCGCTGACCTTGAGTTCCGCTTCAACCTGGGCGACGGCGTCTATTCTGACTGGGTCGAGGAGGGTGAGACCGTGCGGCTCTATCGCAACGCGGTGTTTGACAGCCAGGGCAACCTACTCGAGGGCGCCGGCGAGCAGCCACTGCGCGACGACTCGGGCATCATCCGCGTCTTCGCGCTCTCGGCGGGGCGGCTGATGGAATACCGCGACAGTCAGCTTACGGGCGACGGTTACAACTACTCCCTGCCCGCCAACAGCGACCAGACCAACTACATGGCGCAGGTGATGGTGCGCGAACTGCCGCGCGCCGCAGGTGACGAATCGATGCTGCAGAGCAGCTGGTCATTGGCGGTGATGGTCACCGTGCTGCGCCCCGACAATGTACTGCCGACAGCGGTCGCGCAGGTTGGCATCTTCTTCGAGGGGGTCGGCACCTGGTCCGACACGCAGATTTCGGCCAGTGCGGGCGAAGGAGTCAGCTTCTCAGCGGCCGATTCGGTCGACCCGGACGGCGACGATTCCGCGCTTGAATACGACTGGCGGGTCGTCGACAGCCGCGGCGTCCAGTTCAACCTGCTAAGCGACCGCTATTCGCGCAGCTTTACCAAATACTTCAGCACCGCCAGCACCTACACCGCGACGCTGACCGTGACCGACGAACGGGGGGGCGAAACCTCCACGACTGTGCAAATTGTGGTCAAGGCGACCGCGACCACCAACAACGGCGAGGAGGAGGGGCTCGACCTGATGAAGCTACTGGTGCTGGTGCTGCTCGGCACCATGCTTGTCGCTGGCGGCGCGATGGCCGTGGGACGGCTGCGCGGTAGGGGGGGTGGCGACGAGGAGTTCGACGACGTCTCGGGGCCACTCGAACTGGCGTGCCCTTCGTGCCAGAGCACAATTGCGGTCCACACGCCGCAGCGGCCAATCCAGGTCGGCTGCCCCATCTGCCAGTCGCAGTTCATCCTGCGCGAATAGATGCGCATCGGCAGCCTCGAGCTGGACGGACGCTGCCACGTGATGGGCATCCTCAACGTCACGCCTGACTCGTTCTACGACGGCGGACGCTACGGCGCCACGAAGGCGGCCATCGCGCGTGGACGCGAGATGGCCGCCCACGGAGCGGATATTATCGACGTCGGCGGCGAATCAACTCGCCCCGGCGCGCCAGCCGTCCCGGAAGCGGAGGAACACGAGCGGGTCATACCAGTCATCACGGCGCTCGCCGCCGAACTGGAGATCCCAGTCTCGATTGACTCGCGCAAGCCAGCAATCGCACGTGCCGCGGTCGCGGCGGGCGCCGCGCTCATCAACGACGTCGGCGGGCTGCGCGACCCCGAAATGATCGCCACGGTCGCCGAGCTCGGGGTGCCGGCAGTGGTGATGCACATGCAGGGCACGCCGGTGACGATGCAACGCGACCCCGACTACAACAATGTCGTCGGCGACGTGAAGGCGTGGCTGGCGGAGCGTGTCGCCGCGGCGGATGCGGCGGGCGTCGCGCGCGAGCAGCTCATCGTCGACCCCGGCATCGGCTTTGGCAAAACACTCGAGCACAATCTGGCACTGATGGCGCGGCTCGCTGAGTTCCGCGTCATCGCGGGCGGCGTGCTGCTCGGCGCGAGCCGTAAGTCGTGGCTCGAAGCGCTTTCGGGCGCCGCGCCGGAGCTGCGGCTGCCAGGCTCGCTCGCCGCAGCAACCGCCGGTGCACTCACCGGAGCCGACATCGTGCGGGTGCACGATGTCGCCGCGACGCGGCAAGCGATGGATGTCGCGAACACGCTGCGCGAATTTAAATAGCGGTTGTCGGGGGAATTATCCCAGCTTATGCATCGCGCGCAGCGCGTCGCCGAACTCCGCCAGCGCTTCCGGCACCGCGATGCCGTCTATTTCGGCCGCGAGCGAAAGCCCGGCGTCCTTCTTCGCTTTCCAGGTCGCCGAGTTGAACTCGACCAGCACTGCCGTGAGCGCGCGCAGTCGGTCGCCTTGCGGGGCTCCGGCGGCGAGCTCCGCCAGCGGTGGCGCGGGGAACTCATGCTGCTCGACCGCGCTGCGGCCGTAGAGCGTCTCCGACAGGAAGTGGCAGAAGAAGGGGCAAATGGGCGAGAGCATCACCAGCAGGTCATGGAGCACGCGGTGCAGCGTCCATGTCGCCGACGCGTCGCCATCGTAGAGTCGCTGCTTGGCCATCTCAAGCCAGTGGCCCGGGAAGAGCCCGGTCCCAAAACGCTTCAGCGCCTGCCCGCCGCGGAATATATCGATGGCGCGATAGCCGCGCTCGACCGTGTCGAGCACCGCCGAAAACTCGGCCAGCAGCCAGCGGTCCTCGGGCGCCAGCTCGGGATGCTGTTCCATGTCGGGGACGGGGAACTGCGACGCGAAACGTGCAACGTTGAAAATCTTGGTGAGCACGCCGAAATACTTGGCTTCGATTTCCTCCGGGTTAATCTGGAAATCGTCGCCCACCTGCGCGTCGCACGCCTTCCAGAGCCGGAAGCACTCAGAGCCTACCTTGTTGGCGCGCAGCGTCACCTGCTTGCCGCCCGGGCCGCGGATTTTCCACGAGCCGGTGCGGCCGCCAGCGCCGCACTCGAGCACCGACTCTGCGTCGATGCCGTTGCCGAGCGACTTGGACATTTTGCGCCCCCACGGGTCCATCCCCAGTCCGTCAATCCAGACGTTAGCGAAGCCCGGCTGGTCGAGCAATAGTGCGCTCTTGAGCAGCGTGTAGTAGAGCCAGGTGCGGACAATTTCCTTGCCCTGCGGGCGTAGCGTCGTCGGGAACGCGCGCTCGAAAAGGTCGTCGTCGCCAAGGTAGCCGCTGACGAACAGGTTCGAGTTCGACGAATCCATCCAGGTGTCGAACACCTTCTCCTCGCCCTCCAGTTCCCCCAGTTCGCCCGCGAGCGCCTCGTAGCTGCCAAGCTCCTCCCGGCTTTCACGGTCGAGCACGGTCGAGCCGGCGGGCGGGTCCTCGCGCCACGGCTGGACGTAGCTGCCGGCGGGCGGCAGGACGACGCGGCTGCGGTCGGCGGAATACCATACGGGGATTTCGGTGTGATACCAGCGACGGCGCGAGACCGGCCAGTCGATACTGATGCCCTCCATCCAGTCGAGCAGGAACTGCTTGTTGCGCGGCGGAATAAAAGTGATTTCGTCGGTCAGTTCGCGCATCCGCTCCAGGATGTGCGTCTGCCGCACATACCATTCCTTGAGCAGGATGATTTCAATCGGATTCTTGCCGCGCTCGGAGACCGGGATTTCCTGCTCACGCTCGATGCTGGCGGCGATGCGACCGTCGGCTTCGAGCATCACGGTCGCGCGCTTCCGCGCTTCTGTCACCGGCATTCCGGCGAGCGGCCCCGCGACGGCGGTCATGCAACCGTCGAGGCCAACGGCGGGGAACGGCTCCAGCCGCATTTCGCGGAAGACCGCGACGTCGTTCTGGTCGCCGAAGGAGCAGACCATCAGCACCCCGCTGCCGAACTCCATGTCAACGCTAGCGCGGCTGCGCACCTCTACCTCGGCCGTGCGGTCGCCCACCGGCAGCGGCAGCCGCAGCTTGCTGCCGACAAGGTGCGTGTAGCGCTGGTCGTCGGGATGGACGATGACAACGCCGCAGGCGCAGATGAGCTCGGGGCGCGTGGTGGCGATGATAATATCATCGCCACCGTCGACAGGGCTCCAGCGCACGTCGAGCAGCCGCGTGCGGCGCTGCAAGCGTGTCACTTCCGCCTCGGCGAGGGTCGTGCCCTCAACCGGGTCGTAAAGATTCGGCCGCAGCGCCTCGACAATTTCGCCGCGGCGGAACAGGTCGACGAAGATGGACTGTGTTACCGCACGGTAGTCAGGGGAATCGGTCTGGTATTCGTTCTCGAAATCGCACGAAAGGCCGACGCGGCGCGCAATGTGCCGCATTTCGGTGGTGAAGGATTCGATGGTCTCGCGGCATAAATCAAGGAATTCACCGCGCTCCCAACTGCGCATCTTGCGGCCGTACTTCTTCTCGACCGTGAACTCGACGTTGATGCCGTTGCGGTCGACGCCCCACGGGAATTTTACTTCCTTGCCGAGCAGTCGCTGGCTGCGCGCGATCACGTCAATCATCGAGTAGTGCGCGACAGCGCCGATGTGCCACGTCCCCGATGGGTAGGGGGGCGGGGTGTCAATCACGAATATCTCGCGCCCCGAAGTTGGGTCGAAGCCGTAACGGCGCTCGTATGCGGCGGGGTCGCCGTAGTGCTCGCGCTGGATGCGCTGCTCAAGGTCGACCGACCACCGTTTCTCGGAAATCAGGAATTCCGGCATGGCGCGCTGCGGACCCTGCTGCCGGTTTAATGGCTTCCCCCAAGCGCTATTATTCCCGCGACACTCCCCTGCCAATGACCAACGCCCGCGATCCGGTTATCGTCAGCTTCGCCCGCACGCCGCAAGGCAAGTTCGGCGGCGCGCTGGCCGAAGTCAGCGCGCCCGACCTTGGGGGCACGGTCATCCGCGCTGCGGTCGCCCGCGCCGGTATCGCGCCGGAAGCGGTCGGCGAAGTGGTCATGGGCATCGTGCTCCCGGCGGGGCTGGGGCAGCACCCGGCGCGGCAGGCGGCGGTAGCCGGCGGAATCCCCAATGCAGTGCCAGCCTACAATATCAACAAGATGTGCGGCTCGGGGATGAAAGCGCTGATGAACGCGGCCAATGCTATCCGCGCCGGCGAGCACGACGTCGTCGTTGCGGGCGGAATGGAGTCGATGTCGCGCACGCCGTTCCTGATTGGGCGCCAGAAGTGGAAGCCCGACCCCGACAGCGAGCCGATCGACCACCTGTTCCACGACGGGCTCTGCGACCCTTACCACGACATCGCTATGGGCTGCACCGGCGACCATGTTGCCGCGACGCGCGGCGTCAGCCGCGCCGAAAGCGACGGCTTCGCGCTCGAGTCGCACCGCCGCGCCGCGCACGCCACCGACACCGGCTGGTATGACAACGAAATCACCCCCGTCACAACCCCGCACGGCGACGTGACACGCGACGAAGGTTTTCGACGCGACGCGTCGGATGCAGCGCTCGCAGCGCTGAAGCCGGTCTTCGGCGACGACGGTGTCGTGACTGCCGGCAACGCTTCGCAGATTTCCGACGGCGGCGCGGCGCTGGTGGTGATGGCGCGCGAGACCGCCGAGACCGGGGGCATCGCGCCGCTCGCGACCATCACGGCGCAGGCGGCGACCGGGCTGGCGCCCATGGAAGTCATGTGGGCACCGGTCCCCGCGGTGCAGCAACTCTGGGCGCAGAACGGCCGCTCGGAGGCGGACTACGACCTTTACGAGCACAACGAGGCGTTCGCGTCCGCGTCGGTGGCGGTGATGCGCGGACTCGGCCTGCAGCACGCGAAGCTGAACCCGTGCGGCGGCGCGGTCGCGCTCGGCCATCCCATTGGCTGCTCCGGCGCGCGCATCGTCGTCACGCTTGTTAGCGCGCTACGCCGCACCGGTGGTAAGCGCGGCTTCGCGACCGCCTGCCTGGGTGGCGGAATGGCGACGGCGATTGAGGTGGAGGTGGAATGAATAAGGACTTTCGCTTGGAGTTTAACAGAGAATCTATGTCTGGAAGCCATAGAAATCAACCATGAACAAATAAGAGAGGAAGAGAAAGAGGCTTATAGAAAATGGAAAGAAGGAAAGGATGAGAATTATGATATGGTGGAACTGATGTTTATGCTGCCTTATCAACAAATGAACCTGAGACTATAGGAAAATACAAAAAACTGGTTTATAATTTCAGCGGGAATTTTTGTAATTAGCCTATGGTTCTATTGGGATAATCATTATTCCGAATCAGGGTTTTTTGAGCTTCTGGCTATATCCGATCGTATTGAAGAGTGGCCCCATTACTTTGAATGGGGTGGTTTCGAGGCTATTTTTTGGATAATGCGTGACTTGATGCCCATCTTGTTCACATTGGCCATGGGCAAATGTTGGTTTTCGCTTTCAAAATATTTATCTGCGGATGGTCAGGAAGTATATCTTCGGCAATCACTAGAATCTACAGCAAAAGCGCTCCCGTTCTATTTTGGTGTACTGGTAATTTATGATTTGTATTTGTGGTTTATTGTGTACAATAATTTTCTAGACTTTTTAGCCTTTTTCATGGGACGTATAGGATTCTGGTTGGGGGGTTTGTCTCCCATATTTATGATCCCGGCATTCCGGAAGAAGTTCATGCCTGGTAAGTATATGTTTTTAGAAGAATTTGAAAAGGAGATTGAAAGAGAATTCAATCAATGCAAATTAAATATTGTGACTATTTTTGCCCTGAATCATCGTCCTGAACTTACGCCAGCGCTTATATAGGGTCCGTTTTTCGACGCGAGCCGCGCTTGGCTGAACCAAACGTTTGGGGCAATCATCCCCGCACCCCGCGAGCTAATTCCTGCTCGTCGGGAAACGACGTCACGGTTTGCCCGGGAGAGCGTGGTTCTACGCCTGTCCCTGCTACGGGAGGGCGCAAGCCAGCACATGTCAAAGAACAGCAAACCCAGACGGGGCTCCCGCGCCTACAGCCCGCGCAAGCGTGCGCGTTCGGAAACGCCGCACGTCTCCAGCTGGCCGGCTGGCGGCAACGGCGAGCCGCAGCTGCAGGGGTTCGCGGGCTACAAGGTCGGGATGACCCACATCATGGCGATCGACTACCGCCGCACTTCGACCACCGCGGGGCAGGAAGTGCGGATGCCGGTTACTGTGGTCGAGGTACCGCCGATGTTCGCCGTCGGCGTGCGCGGCTATATTCAGGACACTTACGGGCTGCGGACCTTCAGCGAGGTCTGGGCCGAGGAGCTGGACGAGATGCTCGCGCGGCGGCTGCCGCTGCCCGTGGGGCAGGACCGCAAGGCGCGCTGGAAGCAGCTCGAGGAAGCGGACCTGGACGAAGTGCGGATGCTGGTCCAGACGCAGCCGAAACTGATTACGGGCGTCCCGAAGAAGAAGCCCGAAGTGATGGAAGTCCCGGTTCGTGGCGGCGACCTGCCGGCGCAGCTCGCCTTCGCCAAGGCGAAGCTCGGACAGGAGGTCGTGATGGCCGACTTCGCCGAGGATGGCGAGATGCTCGACGCGATTGCGATTACGATCGGTAAAGGCTTTCAGGGTCACATCAAGCGCTGGGGCGTCAAACTGCTGACGCACAAGAACTCCAAGCACCGCCGCATGATTGGTAACCTGGGGCCATTCTCCCCCGGCTACGTCAAGCCGACCGTCCCGCAGGCAGGGCAGACCGGCTACCACCAGCGCACCGAGTTCAACAAGCGGCTGCTACGAATCGGCGACAATCCTGACGATATCAACCCCAAGGGGGGCTTCCTGCACTACGGGCTGGTGCGAGGGCCGTATGCCCTGTTACACGGTTCGCTCCCGGGACCGTCGAAGCGACTGATACGCTTCCGCAAGGCGATTCGATTCCACGGCACCGCGGCCGACTCGAAGATCGTCCCGGAAATCACGATGCTTTCGCAGGAATCTGCGCAGGGGGCCTGAAATGAAAGTCCCGGTTTACAGCATCAGTGGTAAGGCCGGGAAATCGAAGGCTGCGCTGCCGGCCGCGTTTGACGGCCCGGTGCGCACCGACCTGATTCGCCGTGCGGTGCGAACCGCGCAGGCCAACCGCCGGCAGCCCTACGGGGCGATGATTGGCGCCGGTATGCGCCACTCGGCCGAGTGGCCCGGTAAGGGCCACGGGATGGCGCGCACACCCAGAAGCCCTGACGGACGCGGAGCCGAGGCGCCCAACACCGTCGGCGGCCGCCGGGCGCATCCGCCCAAGCCGTCGAAGGAGTGGGGGCTGAAGATGAACGCGCGCGAACGCCGTGTTGCGTTCCGCTCGGCACTCGCAGCCACCGCCGACGCGACCGTGGTCGCCGGACGCGGCCACCGGCTGCCGGAGAAGGCGACGACGCCTTTCGTCGTCAGCAAGGACATTGAAACTCTTGCCAGCAAGCACGAGGGCGAGTCGCTGACCCGCCGCGCGCAGAAGCTGCTGGAGGCGCTCGGGCTCGACGCCGAACTCGCGCGAGGCGCGGAGCGCAAGGTGCGCGCCGGCCGCGGCAAGCGGCGCGGCCGGCGCTACCGCCGCCCGAAGAGCGCGCTGGTCGTGCTCTCGGAATTCAACGGCAGCGAGCGCGCGTTCCGCAACCTTGGCGGAGTCGAAGTCACGACAGCGGCGCAGCTCAATACTGAGATGCTCGCGCCGGGCGGCGACCCGGGACGGCTGATGGTGATTTCGCAGCCCGCGCTCAAGGCGCTGGAGGCGCGACTATGAGTTCGCACCGCATTATCCTGAGCCCCCGTTCGAAGGAGCGTGCGCTCTACATGCTCGATGACAACAAGCTCGAGTTCTACGTTTCTCGCACTTCGACCAAGCCCGAGATCCGCGCTGCGGTGCAGGACCTGTTTCAGGTCGAGGCACTGAAAGTCAACACCCGCATCACGAAGGAAGGTAAGCTCGCCATCGTCACGCTGACGGCCGACCATTCAGCGGAAGACCTGAGTAACAGACTGGGGATTCTCTGATGGGCAAGCGCATCATGAACCGGCGGCGCGGGCGGGGTTTCCGCTATCGCGCGACCGACAACCGCTTCAAGGGCAAGGTGCGCCATCCGCGCGCCAAGTCTTCCAGCGGCGTCGTCCAGAAGCTACTCCACGACCCGGGGCGCTCGGCTCCCGTGGCGCAAGTGCGCGATGGCGACGGCGACTACATGATGCTGGCGCACGACGGGATGCGCGTGGGGCAGTCGGTGGACGCCGGCCACGGCGCCGAAGTCGCGCGTGGCAATACGGTCTATATCGGCTCAATCCCTGAAGGAACACGCGTCTACAACGTCGAGCTGCAGCCAGGTGATGGCGGGCGACTAGCGCGCGCTGCGGGGCAGCGCGCGATTGTCGTCTCACACGGCAAGCAGACGACTGTACGGCTCCCGTCGCGCATGCACAAGACGCTCGATAACATGTGCCGTGCCACGATTGGCGCGGTCGCCGGCTCGGGCCGCGGCGAGAAGCCGATTGGCAAGGCTGGCAAGAATTTCCACCGCAACCGCTCACGCGCCCGCATCTGGCCCAAAGTCCGCGGCGTGGCGATGAACGCGGTTGACCACCCGCACGGCTCTGGCCGCAAGCAGACCATCGGCATCCCGTCGTCGGTCTCGCGCCACACACCGCCCGGCCGTAAGGTCGGCCACATCGCGCCTAAGCGCACGGGGGTGAGGCGTTAATGGCCCGCCAGCGCAAGTCGGCGACGCCGAAGGCCGCGCGGAGGCGCGAGCGTAAGAGGCGCGCAGGCGTACAGGTACGCCGCAAGAAGGAGTACACCTACCGAGGGCTGACCGTCACCGAGCTGAAGGCGCTCTCGCTCGAGGAATTCTTGGAGCTGATGCCGTCGCGCCAGCGCCGCTCATTCACCCGCGGGCTGACGCGCGAGCAGGCGAAGATAATCCGGGACGCCGAGGCGGACCCTGATTCCGTAATTCGCACCCACCGCCGCGAAATGATTGTAATTCCCCAGTTCATCGGCCGCAAGTTTGCCATCTACGACGGGCATGAGTTCGTAGAGGTGAAAGTGCAGCCGGAAATGGTAGGCCACTACTTCGGCGAGTTTGCGCAGACGCGCACACCGCCTACGCATACGGGACCCGGCGTTGGGGCGACCCGTTCATCCAAGTTCATGCCGCTCAAATGAAAGGCTATTCATTCCCCTACGACCCCGAAATCCATGCCGCCGCGCGCGGCAAGGAGATGGGAATCTCCCCCCGGCACGCGCGCGAGATCTGTCGCGCCATCCGCGGGATGGAGCTCGAGCGCGCGCGTGGCTATCTCGGGCGCGTAATCGATATGCGCGAGCCGGTCCCATTCACGCGGCACGCCGGCAAGGTGGGGCACCGCAAGGGCAAGGGCCGCGCCGCAGGGCGCTACCCGCGCAAAGCGGCCGCCGCCATCCTGAAAGTCATCGAGTCGGCGCAAAGCAACGGCGAGACGATGCACCTTGACATTGACGAGTGGCGCATCGTGCATGTTGCCACGTCGCGCGGGCCCGCCTTCGAGGCACGTTTCCCGCGAGCGCGCGGCCGCTCCACACCCAAAATGCGCGAGACCGCCAACGTCGAAGTGGTGCTGGAGGGTATCGAATGACGACTATCGTGCGCGAGATGGTCGAGGAGCGCGTGCGGCGCATGCTGGTCCACGACTTCGTCCGCAAGGAGGTGGCGCGCGCCGGTTTCGGCGGGCTCTCCATCCAGCGCACCCCGCTGGGAACGCACGTCCGCATTCAGGCCGAGCGCCCCGGCATCGTCATCGGCCGCAAGGGGGTCGACATTAACCGGCTGACTGAGGAGCTGGAGCGCACTTTCGGCTACGAGAACCTGCAGGTTGAAGCGGCCGAGGTGGAAACCTGGGCGCTGAACCCCGACGTAATGGCGTCGAAGGTCGCCAACACGCTCGAGCGCGGCTGGAACTACCGCCGTGCGGGTAACTCGATGCTCCAGCGCATCATGGGCGCCGGCGCACGCGGCTGCCAGATTACGATTGCCGGCAAACTGACCGGGCTGCGCCACCGCACCGAGAAGTTTATCGAAGGCCACATCAAACACTGCGGCGAGCCCGCGCTGGTGCTGATGAAGGTCGGCTACGCGCAGGCGAAGCTGAAGCCGGGCACCATCGGCGTCAAGGTCGTCATCATGCCGCCTGACGCGAAACTGCCGGCCGAAATCACCGTCCAGCCGGTCGCCGTGCCAGAGCCGCCCGCGGAATCCGTTGTGGGCGAGAAAGCCCCGGAAACGGCGGGCCCAAAGGCCGCCCCCGAAGGCGAGGCACAGCCAGAAGCTGAAGCGGCGCCGGACGAAACCGCACCCGAGGCAGCTCCCGAAGAGCCGCCCGCGAAGGAAACCAAGGAGGATTCAAAGTGAGCCGCAGGGCCGCTGCGCTGCGCGAGCTGGCGCCCGAGGAGCGCGTTACGCGACTGGGCGAGCTGCGTAGCGAGCTGATGCACGAGCGCGGCGTCGCGTCGATGGGCGGACAGCCCGCTTCGCCTGGACGCATGCGCTCGCTGCGCAAGCAGGTGGCGCGACTGCAGACTGTGATGCGCGAACTGGGGGAACGTTATGGCTAACATCTGTTCCACCTGCGCGCTGCCGGTCGAAATCTGCGTCTGCGAGGATATCGCGCGTGAGCAGCAGGAGATTCGCGTACGCATCGAGAAGCGACGCTACGGCAAGCTGATGACTGTGCTCGAGGGGCTCGGCAGCGATATTGACATTCCCGACCTGCTTAAGACACTCAAAACAAAGTGCGCCACCGGCGGCACCTACAAGGATGGCGCCATCGAGCTGCAGGGCAACCACACGCGCAACGTGAAGGTAATCCTGGGCGACATGGGCTTCCCGGTGGGTGACGCATGAAGATGGCGCAGCGCGAGTTCATCGGCCGCCGCGTCACCGTCGCGGAGCACAGCGACCCGTCGCTGTGTGGCCTTGCGGGGACGGTCGTCGACGAGACGCGCGAAACGCTACTGCTCGAGTTCGGCGGGGGCCGCAAGCGCGTTGCCAAGCGCGGCGGTAACTTCGACTTCGACGGCGAGACTGTCGCGGGCGACCGTATTGCGTTCCGGCCGCAGGACCGCACCCGGAGGTGTGCATGAGTAAGCCACGCGACATCGGCGTCGATGTGCAGCCGCCCACACACGAGTGGGACGGCGACCTGAACGACCCGTTCTACGGCACGCTCCCCGTGCGGGGACAACTGTTGCAGGGCGTCGTCGTACGCGCGCGAGCACAGCGCACCGCTGTGGTCAAGATTGAGCGCCTGAAATACGATTCAAAATACGAGCGCTACCAACGCCGTTCATCGCGCATCCAAGCTCACAGCCCAGCCAGTGTCGGCGCGCAGGAAGGCGACGCGGTAACCATCATGGAGTGCCGCCCGCTCTCGAAGACCAAGTCGTTCGTGATTATCGAGCGGAGGGACGCATGAGGGCGGTCGCCGGTCGGCAGATGCGCGGGCTTCCGCAGGGAGCGCGTATCGACTGCGTCGACAACAGCGGCGCCAAGGTGGTCGAAATCGTAACGGTCCTGAATTACAAGGGCGTCCACCGCCGCTCGCCGTCGGCAGGCGTCGGCGACATGGTCATCGCATCGGTCAAGAAAGGGACCCCGGAAATGCGGCGCCAGCTAGTGCGCGCAGTTATCGTCCGCTGCCGACGGCCGTTCCGCCGCCCCGACGGGACGATGGTGAAATTCGAGGATAATGCGGTCGTGCTGACCAACGAAATGGGCGAGACGCGCGGCACCGGAATCAAGGGACCCGTCGCCCGCGAAGCGGCCGAGAGGTGGCCGCGCATTGCCGCAACGGCATCTACTATCATATGAGCTCAAAACAACCCCGCAAACAGCGACTCGCTCGGCGTAACGCGCCGCTCCACCGACGGCACCGCGAGATGGCGGCACCGCTCGACCGCGGACTCCGCAAGCGGCAGGAAGAGCGCGGCTACATCTATCCCCGCTCGATCCCGGTCCGCACCGGCGACCGCGTGCTGATTGTGCGCGGTGAGGGGCGCGGCACCGGGGGGCACCGCATCTCGCAAATTGACCGCCGCGCGCGCAAGGTCTACGTCGACGGATTCACCTACCACAAGTCGGACGGCACCGAGCTGCAGCGACCGATTGACCCGTCTAACCTGGTGGTCATCAACCCCGACTGGTCCGACGTGCGCCGCCGGCGCATCCTGGAGCGCGTCAACGAAGGGGTCGAGTGGACCGAAGAGACCGTCGCCGCGCTGGAAGCGGCCGAGGACGATTACGAAACCGAGGTAACAGGAGTCGACCCGCGCGCGGTGGAAGCCGATGAAGCGGATGCCGACGCTGACGAAGCGAAGGCTGGCGACGAGGGGGGAGCGCAGGACTGGAGCGCGCTCACCGTCCCCGAGCTGAAAGCAGCGCTCAAGGAGCGCGACCTGCCCGTGTCGGGCAAGAAAGCGGACCTGGTGGCGCGGCTGGAGGAAGCCGCATGAGCGACCACCTGAAGCGCATCACCGCGCCGCGTTCGTGGAACGTCGGCCGCAAGTCACACTTCTGGGCCACCAAGCCAGCGCCAGGACCCCACTCGCTCGAGGGCAGCGTCCCGCTGGTGATGGTTCTGCGCGACTACCTGCACGTCTGCGACAATGCGCGTGAGGCGCGCCGGGTGCTCGCTGACGGCAAGGTGATGGTCGACCAGCGCGTCGTGCGCGACCCGAAGCGCAGCGTGGGGCTGATGGACGTCGTCTCGCTGCCCGCGGCCAAGGCCGATTACCGCTGCCTGCTCGACCACCACGGCCGGCTGCATTTCTCCGAAATCAAGGCGACCGAGGCGAAGTGGAAGCTGCTGCGCGTCGAAGGTAAGACGACGGTGCGCGGCGGAAAGACGCAACTCAACCTGCACGACGGGAGCAACCTGCTCTACGAAGACACGGTTGCGACTGGCGACGTGTTGCAAGTGGCGTTGCCGGGCCGCAAAATCAAGAAGGTTCTCAAATTCGACAAGGGCGCCCCCGCGCTAGTCACGGGTGGGGCGCACGTCGGGACGATTGCGCCGCTGAAAGAGGCACTGATGACGCGTAGCCCGCGGCCCAACATCGTCTACTTCACCGAGTTCGAGACGCTGAAGCAATATGCGTTCGTCGTCGGCGCCAAGAAAGCGCTCGTCACCGAGGTTTCGGCATGAACGTGATGCGCGAACTACGGATTGCCAAGGTGGTACTGAACATCGGCGTCGGCGAGGCGGGCGACCGGCTCTCCAAGGCCGAAACCGTGCTGGGCAAGCTGACCGGCTGCCAGCCGGTGCGCACACTTTCACGCACACAGAACCGCGATCTGGGGCTGCGCAAGGGGATGCCCATCGGCTGCAAAGTGACGCTGCGCGGCGAGAACGCGCACCGCGTCCTGAAGAACGCGCTCTGGGTGCGCGAGAACCGGCTGCCAGCCTACTGCTTCTCCGCCGCGGGCGGACTCAACTTCGGCATTCCCGACTACACCGGCTTTGCTGACGAGAAATACGATCCTGACATTGGCATCTTCGGGCTGGATGTGGCTGTCGCGTTCGAGCGGCCCGGCTTCCGCGTCTCGCGGCGCAAGGTGGCGCGGCACAAGGTGGGCCTGCGCCACCGGCTGACTCGCGAGGAATGCCAGGAATTCATGCAGCAGAATTTCAAGCTGGAGGTTGTCACATGAAGACCAAGGAGCGCACCGTGTTCCGTGGGCGCATCGTCGGCTGCCGCCGCTGCGGACGCAAACGCGGCATTGTGAGGCGCTACAAGCTGCATCTATGCCGGCAGTGCTTCCGCGACAAGGCGACTATACTGGGGTTCAAGAAATACTCATGAGACACGACCTGTTATCCGATGCGCTGGTGACCATCAAGAACGCCGACCGCGTCGGCAAGCCCGACGCACGCGTTCCCGCGTCACGCCTGATTGGCGAAATCCTGCGGCTGCTGCAGGAGAAGGGCTACATTACCGGCTTCGAGCGGCAGGAGAACGGCCGCGGCGGCGAATTCAAGGTGCAGCTCAACGGCCGCATCAACAGCTGCGGGGCGATTCGCCCGCGGTTCTCGGTCAAGGTGCGCGAGATGGACCGCCACGAGGCGCGCTACCTGCCAGCTAAGGACTTCGGCATCCTGATTCTAACGACGCCGCAGGGCGTCATCAACAACGACCAGGCCAAGGCTGGCCACACCGGAGGGAGGCTGCTCGCATATGCTTATTGAGGAACTGACGCACACAGTCCCGCTGCCGGAGGGCGTCAGCGCCAGCTACGACGGCGCGACCTTCGCGGTCGAGGGGCCGCGCGGCAAGCTGGAGCGCGACTTCAGCCACCCGCAGCTCGGCATCCGGCCGGGCGACGACGCGGTGGTCGTTTCCGGAAAGAAGCTACACAAGCGGCAGAAGGCGCTGCTCGGGACATGGCGCGCACACCTGTCCAACATGGTCAACGGCGTCGCGTTCGGCTTCCGCTACCATATGAAGGTGGTCTTCGCGCACTTCCCGATGAAGGTTTCCGCCAAGGGCAACACCGTCGTAATCGACAACTTCCTGGGCGAGAAGGCGAGCCGCCACGCTGCGATTGTCGGCGACACTAAGGTAATCGCCAAAGGCGACTCGGTCACCATCGAGGGCAACGACCGCGAGGCGGTCGGCCAGACCGCGGCCAACCTTGAGCGCGCGACCGTCGTCAAAGGACGCGACATCCGCGTCTTCCAAGACGGCATCTATCTCGTCTCGAAAGGAGTGATGCATGACGTATAAGCCGAAGGCAAAACCGAAGCTCGACGCGGACGCCCGCAAGGCACTCGCGAAGCGCAACGCTGCCAGCCGCAAGCGGCCCGCCTTCAAGCGGCAGAACTGGTTCCGCTACAAGCGGCTCGGCACCGCCTGGCGCAAGCCGCGCGGGATGCACAGCAAGATGCGCATGCGCCGCAAGTATCGCCCGCCGGTGGTCTCGACCGGCTACCGCGGCCCCGTCGCCGCACGCGGGCTGCACCCATCTGGCTTCGCCGAGGTACTGGTGCACCGGCCCGAGGAGCTCGAGGCGCTCGACAGCAACCTGGAGGCAGCGCGCGTCGCCGCCACCGTCGGCGACCGTAAGCGCGAAGCGATTGAGGCACGCGCAGCGGAGCTGGATATTCGTGTGCTCAACAGCCGCGGCTACGAGGACGAAAATAACGATACCGAAGAGGACGAGGAATGAATCTCGCCTACCAGCGCCGTGTCGCCGCCCGCCTGCTCAAGTGCGGGCTCGACCGGGTCTGGGTTGACGACCGCACCGAAATCCAGGAGCGCATCGGCGAAGCGGTCACCCGCGACGACGTGCGGCACCTGATTGTCCAGAAGTTCATCCGCAGGCACCAGAAGAAGGGCATCTCCCGCGGTCGCGCACGCCACCGCGACGCGCAGCGTGCCAAGGGGCGGCAGCGCGGGCACGGCTCGCGCCGCGGCCACAGCAAGGCGCGCACGCCGAAGAAGGAAGCGTGGATGACGCGCATCCGTGCGCTGCGCGACGAACTGCGCGTCCTGCGCGGAGCAGGCACGCTCACCGCATCGCAATATCGCCACTACTACCGCCGCGCCAAGGGCGGGATGTACAACTCGCGGGCGCACCTGCGCTCGCACATGCAGACCGATGGCATCGAGGTGAAACAATGAGGCAATTCCGCCGGCGCCGCGAAGGCGCGACCGATTACCGCAAGCGGCTGGCGCTGCTCAAGTCGGGAGAGGCGCGCGCAGTCGTGCGCGTCACCAACCGGCAGGTGCTCATCCAGCTAATCCGCTTCGCGAAACAGGGCGATGAGGTTGTCGCCGCAGTCAGCTCGCAGCAGCTGGGTGCGCTGGGCTGGAAAGGCTCCGGCACCAGCATCCCCGCCGCCTACCTGTCGGGGCTGCTCGCAGCGCGCAACGCGCAAGCTGCGGGCGAGACGCGAGCGGTGCTCGACATCGGCCGCGTCACCCCCACCTCGGGCGGTCGCGTCTTCGCGGTGCTCAAGGGGCTGGTCGATGGCGGACTCGAAGTCCCGCACTCGGATACCCTTTACCCGAGCGAGGAGCGCATCCGCGGCGAACACATTTCCAAGGCGACCGCCAAACAGGTCGAGAAGGTCTCTGCCGCTATCAAGGAGGCGAAGGCGTGAGCCCGCCCCCGGTGCGCAGGACCAGCACCAGCCCGCCACCGCGTGGCGGCCCCCGGGCTGGCGGCCCACCCCGCAGTGGACCTCAGCGCGGCGGCCCCCCCCGCCGGGGTGGACCGCCGCGTGACCGCGGACCGCGGCTGACGCCGGCGCAGCAGCGCCGCAAGGCGGCTTCCGAGCGCGTTGATACGTGGAAGCCAAAGACCGAGCTGGGGCGCAAGGTCGTCGCTGGCGAAATTACTACAATTCACGAGGCGCTGACATCGGGCCTGCCACTGCGCGAGCCCGAAATCGTCGATATCCTGCTGCCCGACCTGAAGGAGGAGGTTATCGACATCCACATGGTCCAGCGCATGTCTGATTCGGGGCGCAGGGTGCGCTTCGCCGTTACGACCATGGTCGGCAACGGTGACGGCTGCGTCGGGCTGGGTCGCGTCTCGGGCAAGCTGGTGCGGCCGACCATCCAGAAATCCATGGACCGCGCCAAGCAGAACCTGATTGAAATCCGGCGCGGAAGCGGTTCCTGGGAGTGCTCGACCGCGGTGCCGAACTCGCTGCCGTTTACCGTCGCGGGCCGCACAGGCTCGACGCGCGTGACGCTCAAGCCGGCGCCGCCCGGCGTGGGGTTGGTGACCAACGACGTCGGGCGCATCATGCTCCGTATGGCGGGCGTCCAGGACATCTGGTCATTCAGCAAGGGGCAGACACAGACCATCTACAATTACGCCAGCGCGATGTTCAAGGCGCTCGAGAAGACCGCCAGCACGAAGCTGCTGCCGGGCCAGGAAGAGGCGCACAACATGCTACTGGGGGCGGCGCCCGCATGACCTGGGCCGTCGTCCGCGTGCGCGGGCCGATTAACGTCAAGCCCAAGGCACGCGAAACAATGCGGTTGCTGCGGCTGAACCGGGTCAATCACTGCGTGATGGTCCCCGAAGACGCCACCCATCTCGGGATGCTGCGGCAAGTGAAGGATTACGTCACTTGGGGCGAAGCCGACGCCGAGACCGCCGAGCTGCTGCTGGGCGACGCCGGAATGCTGGGCGGGCGCAAGCCGCTCGACAAGGCGGCGCTCAAGGAGGGCGGCTTCACGACGGTGAAAGCGTTCGCGAAGAAGGTGGCTGCCGGCAAGGCGCGGCTGCGCGACGTTCCGGGCCTGAAACCGGTGCTGCGGCTCCATCCGCCCCGCAAGGGGTGGGAAGGCATCAAGCGCTCTTTCACCGAAGGCGGCGCGCTGGGCTACCGCGGCGACGCCATCAACGCCCTGTTGAGGAGGATGACTCGTGGCGACGCGTAAGTCCATGCGACGCGGCCGCACCCGCGGACGCGGCCACAAGAAAGGGCGTGGCGCCGGCCTGCGTGGTGGGCGCGGCAACGCTGGCTCGCACAAGACCAAGCGGGTGATGTACGAGCGTGTCGGACGCGTCTGGGGCCGTTCCGGCTTCACACGGCCACCGGCGGTCGTCGCCGCCAGCGCGGTGCTGAACCTGAAACTGCTCGAAGAATCGCTCGACCGCTGGGTCACCGACGGCAGCGCGACGCAGAAAGGGAAAGAGTTCTCCGTCAACCTGGGGCCACTGGGCTTCGACAAACTGCTCTCGACCGGCGACCTGAGCCGCCCCTGCACGATTACCGTAAGCGCTGCCTCCGCCCGCGCCATCCAGAAGGTGGTAGCTGCTGGCGGAGAGGTGCAGCTTGGCTGATTCGATACCGCGCGAGCCGTCGAGGGCCTTCGGCCCCTGTATCGCAATAATCCTGTTCTACTTGCTCTGGTTCCGCTGGAAGGACCCCAGCACCGAGGCGGCGCTGCTGATGGGGGGCGGCATGGCCATCCTGACCTGGCTTACCTACATGGGCGCCTCGTATTCTGGCGAAGGGTCGAAGCTGCACGGGCTGGCGCCGATTATCGAGCGCATGCCGAGCATCACCAAGCCGGACGGCCACGTCCATTTCCGGACCAAGATGACCTGGACGCTTGGCATCCTGATTCTCTACTTCGCGCTGACCAACGTCACGATGTACGGGCTCGGCCCCGACACCGTCGACCTGTTCGTCCAGTACCGCGCCATCCTTGCCGGGGCATCAGGGAGCCTGATGCATCTCGGTATCGGGCCGATTGTGACCGGCTCGATTATCATGCAGCTTTTCACCGGCGCCAAGATTATCAACCTCAACCTGCAGGACACCAAGGACAAGGCGATCTACCAGGGCACCCAGAAGGTGCTGGTAGTGGTGATGATTTTCGTCGAATCCATCCCGCAGGTCTTTGGCTTCCTCGAACCGAGCGTGGGTGTCGTCGGCGAACTCGGCCTTACGTGGGCCCGCATGGCGATTATCACCCAATTAATTATTGGCTCATACCTCGTATTCCTGATGGATGAAGTGGTCTCCAAGTGGGGCATCGGCAGCGGTATTTCGCTCTTCATCGCCGCCGGCGTCAGCCAGGCACTCTTCACTGGCACCCTGAACTGGGAGCCGGCACCCGGAACGACCGGCCCAAACTCGCCACCGACCGGGACCATCCCGATGGTCATCTGGTACCTCATGAACTCCTCATCGCGCGAGCTGATGCAGGGCGGCTACGAGGCTATGCTGCTGGCGCCGCCCAATCCGGTCGTCGCGCTGTTCGGAACGCTCATCGTGTTTTTCGTCGTGGTATATGTCGAGTCGTCCCGCATCGAGTTGCCGCTGGCACACGGACGCGTCCGCGGTGCGCGCGGACGCTACCCCATCCGGCTGATTTACGCCAGCAACATCCCGGTCATCCTGATGGCGGCGCTGCTCGCCAACGTCAACATGTTCGCGATGCTCTTCTGGTCGCACCCCACCATGTCCAAGTGGCCAATTATCGGGCATAACTGGATGATTGGCGCCTTCGACGTCAGCCAAGGCAATCCGGTCCCGACCATGGGTGCTGCCTACTACCTCAACCGCATCAATGGCATGCAGGACTGGTTCCTGCCGCTGGCAAGCCCCAAGTACGAGAGCTACATGATCATCGGCGGCGTGAGCCACGAGCCGTACCAGCTGCTGTTGCATATCATTGTCTACATGGGCGTCATGATTCTGGGTTCGATGATGTTCGCCAAGTTTTGGATTGAAACGACCAACATGGGCCCGCAGGCGGTCGCCAAGCAAATCCAGGGCTCGGGGATGCAAATCCCCGGCTTCCGGCGCGACCCGCGTATCGTTGAGAAAGTGCTTGAGCGGTACATCCCGACGGTGACCCTCTTCAGTGGCTTCATAGTGGGGTTGCTCGCCGCCGGCGCCGACATGATTGGCACCACCGGGCAGTCCTCCGGCACGGGAGTGCTGCTGACGGTCGGCATCATGATCCGCATGTACGAGCAAATCGGCAAGGAGCAGATGATGGAAATGCATCCAGTCCTGCGACAGTTCTTCGGCGAGGAGTGATGGCGCGCGTCATCGGCGGCTCGACCATCGGTGAGGGTTGCTTTCTGGACCGGGACGTCGTCATCGGCTACCCGTCAGGCGACGAGCTGCCGCTGCTCGACGGCGACCGCGAAGCGGAAATCGCGGGCGCGACCGTCGGCGACGATTGCACACTGCGTGCGGGAACGCTCTACTCGCGTGCGCGGCTCGGCAGCGGCGTGCGCAGCGGCCACGGCTGGCTAGTGCGCGAAGACTCGACCGTCGGCGACGGTTGCCTGATTGGCACGGGCGTCACCATCGACAACGACTGCCGTGTCGGCGACCACTGCAGCTTACAGACCGGCGTCTACATCCCCACCGGCTCGCGCATCGGCGACCGCTGCTTCTTCGGCCCCAACGCGACGCTCACGAATGATCGCACTCCGCTGCGAACCGACTACCGGCTCGAAGGAGTAACGCTCGCAAACGACGTCACCATCGGCGCCAACGCGACGCTGATGCCGGGCATCAGCGTCGGCGAAGGGGCGTTCATCGCCGGCGGTGCGGTCGTGACGCGCGACGTCCCCGCCTGGAAGATGGCGGTCGGCGTCCCGGCGCAGATTGTGGATTTGCCGGAAAACCTGAAGAAGCCCAACCGGCTCGGTGAGTGATGGGCGTCATCGTCGTTACCGGTGTGCCGGGGGTGGGCAAGTCCACCGTTATGGCCGGCGCCAGCGAAGCAGGTTACGGCAGCGTCAACTTCGGCGACATGATGTTCAAGGTCGCGCAGACCGAAGGCGTCGTCGACCGCGACCAGATGCGCAAGCTGCCGATAGTAGAGCAGCAGCGACTGCAACGCCTGGCGGGCGAGCGAATTGCCGCGATGGGTGACGTCGTCGTCGATACTCACGCTTCCATCCGCACCGCGCAGGGCTTCATGCCGGGCCTGCCCGAGTGGACGCTGCGCGCGATGGCGCCCGCCATTATCGTGCTGGTCGAAGCGACGCCGGTCGAGATTGCCGGCCGCCGCGCCAAGGATGCGACCCGGCAGCGCGACGCCGGCAACGTCGCGCTGCATCAGGAAGTTAACCGCGCCTTCGCCGCAGCCAGTGCGGTGATGGTCGGCGCGACCGTCGCCATCATCGAGAACCACGATGGTGGGGTTGACGCGGCGGTTGCGCAGTTCCAGGAGCTACTCGCGTGAGCAAGACGGAGCAGCAGCCCCCAGCGATGGGCGGCATGTTCCTGACCATGTTCCTGATGCTCTACATCATCATCAACCCCGGGTTGCGGGTGACGATGGGCAATGTGGCCGAGACGCTGCTCGAGCCGCGCATCGGCTTCGACGGTGCCTATCCCGCAGTCACTATCCTGCTGGCAGGGATGGTGATGATTGGTGGCACGACCGTCATTCGCCACTTGCTGGTCGACTGGCAACAGATGGCTGAGGTGCAACTCAAGATGCAGGCGTACAACAAGGCGCTGAGCGACGCGCGGAAGGAGGGGCAGCAGGCGCGGGTGCAGAAGCTGATGAAACTGCAACCGGAAGTGCTGATGCTCCAGTCGGGGATGATGTCCAACCAAATGCGCCCGATGGTTTTCACGATGCTGATTGCGATTCCTATCATCATGTGGCTCTACGAGTTCACGGCAGGGCTGCCGGTGCAGGCGCTCTCGCTACCGTGGGAACCCCACTGGGCGCTGCAGGACCGACTCTGGATCCTGCCGCACTGGATCCTGATTTACTCCGTAATGGCGCTGCCGTTCGGCCAGATCCTGCTGCGCGGGCTGAAGCTGGCGAGTGCGCTGCCGCAGCTGCGCTTCGGGCGGCTGGAAGCCAAGCACGAGTAGCGAAGGCGCAGCTCCTTCAATTTAAATATAGGTCGTCGAGAACAACTCTGCGATTAACTGTCTTCAGACAAGGCGTCTAATTCTTCCTCTTTCGATTCGAACCACTTGCCCATGGGGACCCTGTTCAGTCCCGGCGCAGCGCGATGACAGCCACGGCGGCGACAGAGGCGGCCAGCGTGCCCAGTATGGTCGTGGTGTTCATGATTGGTAACTCCTCTGGTAGCCCGGGGTGGAGGGAGGGATTAAAACAATTCTGCACGCGGTTTTAGTCTGTAGCTGGGGGGCGCGATTATATCAACCGGAGACGGAGAGCGAAAGCCGCTCCACTCGCAGGATTTCGCCATCGAAATTCTGCTCGTCGAACCGCTCGCGTTCCCAGCCCTCCGGCAGCTCGCCCATCAAGCTCGAGAGCAGCAGCCACACCCCGCCGCCCGGCCGCAGGTGGCGCGACGCCCCGGTGAGCAGCCGCTGGGTGAACTCGACACCGGTCGGGCCGCCTTCGACCGCCAGCGCCAGCCAGCGGTCGTCGTATTCGCTGCCCGGCGGCAGGTAGGGGGGGTTGCAAACGATGGCGTCGAAGCGGCGGTCGCCGACCGGCTCGAACAGGTCGCCTTGCGAGAACTCGATGTGGTGCCCTGCCGCTCGGGCGTTCCGCCGCGCCAGCGCGATAGCGTGCGGGTTCAGGTCGGTCGCGGTGACCGCTCCCCCGAGCGCAGCGAGCGTGAGCGCGACGATGCCGCTGCCGGTGCCCAGCTCCAGGACAGCGGCGTGCAGCTCGGGGAAGCGCGTCGCCGCGTGCTCGAGCGTGGCGCAGAGCAGCCAGCTGTCTTCGGCCGGCTCGTAGACACAGCCGTCCTTGCGAAGGTTCACGACGCGGCAGCGGTATAGTTATATAACCAATTGTGCAAGGCTATAGTAATGGCCTGGAAAAAGGAGAACAAACCGGCGCAGTTCCTGCTCTCGATTACCGCAGCGCACGGCGACGACTGGGCAGCGCTCAAGACTTCGGCCATCGAACAGGGGCGGCCGGTCAGTGAGCTGGTGCGTGAAGCGATTTCCGATAAGGTCAGCGCGGGCAAGCCGCGCCGCGCGCTGGTGCTGAGCCCGCACACCGACGACGCCGAACTGGGGTGCGGCGGGACGATTGCCAAATTGGTCGAGCGCGGCTGGTCGGTGCACGTCATCTACTTCAGCGCGGTCGCCGAGCGGTATCCCGGCCTAGCCAACGAAGCTGCGGCGTCGGGGAAAATCATGGGCGTCAC